>Ga0136846_1237827_pt1 | contig 12438 bp, 10 predicted proteins | sample HopSoiMetagenom2_FD_96841 | JGI IMG/M metagenome (GOLD analysis project Ga0136846, IMG submission 96841) | Grasslands soil microbial communities from Hopland, California, USA - 2 Assembly 2016 (version 4) | ecosystem: Environmental > Terrestrial > Soil > Grasslands | place: USA: Hopland...
CGAGTTCGCCGAGCACGAACGCCAAGTGATGGCGTCCGTCGAGCTTGTTGCGAAAAACATGCAGCGTGAAATCGCCAAATTCGCTCGGGAACGGCCGCACGCACACGCGCTCGACGAGCTGGTCACGGCGGTGGCGGTATTCGATCAGCGAGGCGATAGAGAGGAGCGTGAGGCCGAACTTGCGCTTGAACTCGACCAACTCCGGCAGACGCGCGACCGAGCCGTCGTCGTTGAGGATTTCGCAGATGACGCCGCTCGGGTGCAGTCCGGCCAGAGACGCCAGATCGACCGCCGCCTCGGTGTGACCCGCGCGTTCGAGCACGCCGCCGTCGCGCGCGTGCAGCGGAAAAATGTGTCCCGGTTGCACCAGCGCCTCGGGCGGCGTGTCGGAACGGGCGAGCAGGGAAATGGTGCGGGCGCGGTCGTAGGCGCTGATGCCGGTGGTGATGCCCTCGGCGGCGTCGACGGAGACGGCGAACGCGGTTTTGTGCGACTCGCGATTTTCCTGAACCATGGCGCTGATCCCGAGCCGGCGAAGCTGCGTTCCGGTGGTGGGGACACAGATCAGCCCGCGGGCATGGCGGATCATCATGTTGATCGTCTCGGGCGTGGCCTTGGATGCCGCCATGACGAGGTCGCCCTCGTTTTCACGGTTCTCGTCGTCGGTGACGATGACAAGCTTGCCATCGGCAATATCCTGAATCGCGGATTCTACCGGGTCAAAGGGAGCGGGCGCGGAAGCGGACATGAGCCGCAAGCGTCATCATCAGCCCTCTTTCTGTCAACCCGGTGCAGACCGCCGCGCCAAAAGCTTGTCGTTGGCACGGGACCAGCGAAAGTGCCGGGGCGCATGCGCTTTCGCATCATTCATCGCACTATTTACCGCTACGCCGGCGCCGCCTCCGAATCCTTCATGGAGGCGCGGCTCACGCCTGCCAACGATGAGCGCCAGCAGTTGCTCAGCCGCAAGCTCGTGACCACGCCGGGGGCCAACGTGCACACGTACACCGACTATTACGGCAACGCCGTGGAGACCTTCTCTATCGTGAAACGGCACCAGGAGCTGTTGATGGAGAGCTTGTCCGAGGTGGAAACCCTGCCCCACGCGCCGCCGCAATCGGCGCTCGACATCAGCGTGTCCGAAGCCCGGCAGCTCTACCGCAGCGAACGCCTCAAGCTGTTCGAGTTTCTCATGCCTTCGGAGGCGATTCCGATGGGGCCGGCGGTCCACACGCTTGCCAACCAGTTCTTCAAGCCGGGCCATCCCCTCGGCGAAAGTCTCCTGCGGTTGAACACGTGGATAAAAACCAACTTCCGCTACCTGCCCGGCTCGACGCAAATCGACACGCCCGTGACGACCGCGCTCAAGCAACGGACCGGCGTATGCCAGGATTTCGCGCAAGTCATGCTCGCCGTGCTTCGCTCAGCGGAGATTCCCGCGCGCTACGTCACCGGCTACATTGAGACGGAAAGCCAGCGCAAGGCCTCCGAGGCCAACCGCGCGCCCGCGCTCATCGGAGCCAGCGAAAGCCATGCGTGGGTTGAGATTTTTCTTCCCGGCGGATTCTGGTGGCCGCTCGATCCCACCAACAACTGCGTCGCGGGCGAACGCCACGTGAAGGTCGCCGTCGGCCGCGATTATCACGACAGCACCCCGACGCGCGGCGTATTCAAAGGCACGCACACCGAGAAACTCTCGGTCGCCGTGGTGATGCAACGGATCTGAACCGCGCCGCTCAGGGAGCGGTAGCCGGGGCCGTCGCGAGGTCTTTCAGGTCCACCGAGAAAGCCTCCATGACCTCGCCCTTGGCGGAAAACAGCGTGAAAAACGCCCGAAAGGTGAGCGGAGGACGCACCAGGCCGGGCGAGACGAGCATCGTTCCATCATCGGACAGGTTCAACACCACCCGCTGCTCCGCTTTCACATTGACGGCAACCCAGCGCGCGGCCGCCCGCATCGCATCGGGAGTCTCCGGCTTTTTCTCCGCATCGTAAAATCGCAGCTTGAACTGCACGCCATCGACCGTGAGGCCGAGAAACCGTCCGTCGCTACGCGGAATCGTGATGCCTTCGATCTTGGGTTTGGCCTTATCCTGCTTCGGAGCAGCCGGCTTCGGCGCGGTTTGCGCCGTGATCGGCACAACCATGCCGATCGCCGCCGCCATCAACAACGATTTCACGACTGCGGGGGTGAGATTCATCGCAACACCCTGAGACAAATCCGCGCGCGCCGCAAGTTCGCCCCGGTAAAGATCCTGTGAAGGCTGGGCCGCGCCCCCCATCCTTCGCCCGCCTCAACCCTGGAGTTGCGCCTTCAGTTCGCGCCAGCGCGCGAGGCGTTCGACGATGCGCGCCTCCATACCGACGGCTTTCGGTGCATAAAGGGCCAGCGATTTTTCCAGGTAGTCCTGTCCCGAAATATTCTCGGGATAATCGTGCGAATAGCGGTAGCCCTTCCCCTGCCCCATTTGCTTGTTCGTCTTCGTGTGCGCATCGCGCAACGCCGCCGGCACCGGCTGCACGGGTTGCGTCTTGAGCGCACGATGCGCCTCGGCGAGCGCGAGGGTGGCCGAGTTGCTTTTCGGCGCGCAGGCAATGTAGAGCGTCGCATGCGCGAGCGTGAGTTCCGCCTCGGGCAGGCCGATGAAATCGCACGCGTGATGCGCGGCCACCGCCAGCGGCAACGCGAGCGGATCGGCCAGACCCACGTCCTCGCTCGCCAGAATGACCAAACGACGCGCGACAAAGCGGGGGTCCTCGCCGCCGGCGAGCATCTTCGCCAGCCAATACATCGCGGCATCGGGATCGCTTCCCCGGCAGCTCTTGATGAAGGCGGAGATCGTGTCGTAATGCTCGTCCTCGTTTGCATCGTAGCGGATGCGGCGTTCGCGCGCGAACACCTCGAGTTCCTTTTCGCCGATCGCCGAGCCTTCGGGCAGGCTGAGCACGATGACCTCAAGCGCATTGAGCGCCCGGCGCAGGTCGCCGTCGCAGAGCACGGCAAGGTCGGTCAGAATCTTGGGATCGGCGGTGCAGCGGCGCTCGCCCAGACCGCGTTCGGCATCGGCCAGCGCGCCCGCCAGCACGCCCGCCACCGCCTCGGTCGCCAGCGGCTCCAGCCGGAACAGATGGCTGCGCGACAGCAGCGGCGGGTTGACGTAAAAACCGGGATTGTGCGTGGTCGCTCCGATCAGCCGCACATAACCCTCCTCGACGTCCGGGAGCAGCAGGTCCTGCTGCGATTTGTTGAAGCGATGCAGCTCGTCGATGAAAAGCAGCGTGGGGTTGTCCGGCAGCTTGCGCGCGGTGGCGAGAATGTCGCGCAACTCGGCCACGTTGGACATGACCGCGTTGATGCGCACAAACCGGCTCTTGGTCTCGTGCGCGATGACCTCGGCAAAACTGGTTTTGCCGCATCCGGGAGGGCCGTAGAAAATCAGACTGCCGAAGCGATTGCTTTTGATGAGACGCGCCAGCAGTCCGTCGGGTCGGGTGAGGTGCTCCTGCCCGACGATGTCGGCCAGCACACGGGGCCGCATCCGCGCGGCGAGCGGCTGCGCCGCCGAACGCCCGCGAAAAGGCCCGGCAGGCGCCGGAGCGGCCGGCTCGCTGAAAAAATCGGGTTGATCGGAAGACGCCATTTCCAAAGCCACTCATTCACACTCGGGCGCGCGAAGAAAGCCCTTTCACAAATGAGTATTCCTTAATGGCCCTTAATTCTTCTAAATCACCCTCATGACCAGCCGAAGCCTCGGACATCGCGCGCCGCTCCTCTGGGTGCTGCTTCCGTTGATGGCGGGCTTGGTCATCGGACGGCTGGCTTGGTCGCCTCTTTCTCCCATGGTCGAAACCGTCGCGGCGGTTATCTTGGCCGGAATAGCCTTGGGCTTTCGCCGCGCGTGGGCTCCGTGCCTCGCGGTCAGCGTTCTGCTGAGCGGCACGGCGTTTTATGAACTCCGGCGCGCGCGTCTCTCCGACTGGGATACGCTGCCACCGCGCGAAATACGCGCCACGCTGCAAGTAGACCGGGTTTTCCCGCCGCGGCCCGACGGCAAAAGCGCGAGCGGCCTCGGCCACATCGCCGGGGCCGACGCCCATCTGCCCGAGTTGGCGGGGCAATCGGTTTACTTCTCCCTCGCTCTCAAACACGGCGTCCCGCCGCCGCTGCGTTCAAGCGAGATCGCCGTCATCGGAGTGCTGCAAACGCTGCCGCGCAGTCCGCCTGGAGACACCTTCGACGGATATCTGGCCAATGCCGGCGTCAACTTCCGCCTCACCCGCGGACGGCTGCTGGCGACAGTCGCGCCGGCCACAGCTTATCACCGTTTTTGCGAAACGGCGTTGAGTCGCTTCGATCACATTCTCGATCGCGGACTGGAACGCCAGCCGGCCCTCAGCGGCGTTTTCCGGGCCATGCTGCTGGGGCAACAACAGGAACTGAGCGAGGAACAGAACCTCATGTTCATGCAAAGCGGGACGATGCATCTCTTTTCCATCAGCGGCCTGCACATTGCGACCATCGCCGGAGCGGTCTACGGCATCCTCATGTTGCTGCGGCTGCCCCGCTGGCTCCAGGTCGTTGCCGGCGCGGTGGTGCTCTGGCTTTATGTGGACATCACCGGCGGCACGCCGTCGGCGGTGCGCTCGTTCATCATGGTCATGTTCCTCCATGGCTCGCGCATGTTGCGTGTGCCAGGCAGCCCGCTCTCCGCGTTGATCGCCTCTGCCGTGGTGGTGCTGTTGCTCCAGCCGATGCAGCTTTTCACCGCGAGCTTCCAGCTCAGTTATGGGATTGTGGCGGCGTTGCTCCTGCTCGGATTGCCACTGACGGAAGCGTGGCTGGAGCGCTGGAAGTTCTTCGCCGACCTCCCCAAGCCGGCCTGGCAATGGCATCATCACCTGCGAGACGGGGCCTGGAGGAAGCTGCTGGGCATGGTCTCGATCGGACTGGCTTCGACCCTCGTCAGCACGCTCGGCGGCGTGGTGATTTTCAAGCTGTTCACGCCGGGGTCGCTGGTGGCCAATCTCGTCCTCATTCCCGTGAGCGTCCTGGTGGTACTCGCCGGATTTCTTTCGCTTCTTTGCGGGCTGGCGGGGTTGGGCGGACTCAGCGTGGTGTTCAATTACGCGGGCGTGCTCGTGCTGGCCGGGATTGAAAAAAGCGTGCGCTTCTTCGTGACGCTGCCCGGGGTTTATCATGCGGCACATTTTACGCCGGCCTGGCTGGGTTTTGCCGCGCTGGGCGGCGTGCTGGGCGCGATGCTTTACGGGTACGCCACCCGCTGGGAACTGCGGCGCGGCGGATTCTGGCCGCCGTTCGCGCTCACCGTCCTTGCGCTTGTGCTGGGCGTCAGCTTTGGCTGAGATTGCCTCATGAAAAGCGCCTACGAGCTCGCGATGGAACGCCTCGCCAAATCCGACCCGGCGGAGAAAAAACTCACGCCGGAAAAGAAGGCCCAGCTCGCGGAAATCGACGCGGTGTACAAAGGTAGGATCGCGGAACGCGAGATTTTCCTGAAGCAGCGCCTCGATGAACTTCTGGCGACGGGCCAGTTCGATGAAGTCGAAAAAGTCCGCACCCAGCTCGCGAGTGAGCGCTCACGCCTGGAGGAGGATCGCGACGCCGAGAAGGACGCGGTGCGTCGCGGACGTTAACGGCTCAGCGCGCCGGAGTGGACGCCGGCTGCAACCGGGGCGGAGGAGGCGCTTCGGCGGCTTTTTGCGCGCCGCCCGAAGTCACCACCGGAACGCCTCCACCGGCGGGAGTGACCAGCGCCTTGTCGTCTCCGCCCGGAGCGTTGCGGCGGAAAACGAAGCGGTTGACCTTGTCGAACGTGGTGCGCTTTTCGAATTTCGGCTGACGCTGGGACGCGGCGGTTTCGGCGTCCGTGAGCCGGTTTTGATATTTTGAAACCGTGTCGTATTTCTTGATCATGTCGCCCTGCGGCTGGATGCGCGCTTTTTCGCCATCATAGTGGCTGGTCTCGCGGTCGCGCACCTCGGGCTTGGGGTAATCCTTGCGGTCGAGAATGGTTTTATCCCGCGTTTCCTTCACCTCGACGGGGGCGCGCCGGTCGTTGGCGGGGGCCATCGTCTTGTCCTTTACCTCGGGCGTGGGGAAGCGGCTGTCCTGGACACGTTCATCGCGCAAAAACGGCCGTTGGTTGTCGGCATTGCCGGGCGCAAGACGGTTGTCAGTGGTGTCCGGCGTCGGCGAGAGCTGGGTGTTCTGCTGGGCCGGCTCCACTTTCGTCGGGTCCTCCGCGCGCACGGCCAGCGGGAGCACGACGGACAAAACAAGGATCAGGGGTGGGGCGAGCCTCATGCGGCGGCATTGAAACAAGCCGCAAGCCGGGAGTCTAGAGCCAAGCGCCGGAGAAACTCATCCGGTTGCAAGCCGCGGTCGCCACCCAACTTCCGATCTCACTCCGGCTCGGCCGTGCCCTCGACCACCCATTCGCGCGCCTCGGGAACCTGTTTTAAAAATTCGCGCAGGGTGGCGCTCAGGTGTTCGGCATAGCGATAGTGGGCGCCCATGCCGGTGCGCAATTCGGCCTCGTAGATAAATTTGTCGGCCTGCGTGGTGTGCTCGAAGGGCGTCTGCGCGCCGAGCAGGAGCGAGTACACATAGGCCGCCGAGCCGCGTTGCATGAGCTCGCGGGTGAGGGCGGCCTGCTCCTCAAGCAATGCCTGATGCGAAGCGTGCGCGATTTCCGGCGGCAGGTAAAAACCTGCCTGGATAAAGGGCGTGTAGCGATGGCCGGTACGATGGCGGTTGAGATCGCGCAGCTCGGCGAGCGCCATGTTGTTCCAGGCGAATCCCACGCGCATGCGACGCGTGGCAGTGCCTTGATAGCCATAACGGTTCGCGCGGTGGCGCAACGCCTCGGCGACCGGCTGCTCCTCGGCGAGGAACGGCGGCGTGGAGCGGTCCACGTGAACCCACACTTCGTCCGCCAAGGGTTCGGTGGAAAGACGCGCGAGCCCCAGACGCAGACTCGTCGCCAGTTCCTGGCGCGCCTGTTCTTCGTAGGATTTTTCGGCGAAACTGTGGCGCGTCAGCCGCGGGGATTGTTTGACGAGTTCCTCGCGAATGAGTTTCGCGGCGGCGCGCGCCTCCGGATGTGGCAACGAGTCGAGCTGCTTCACCGTGGTGGCCCACATGCGCGAGGTCTGCACGAGACCGAGGTTGGTGCGGGTGGCGAGCGGGATGAAATAGCGGGCGCGATCGAGCGCGTAATTTTTCCGGATGCGCGTGACGACGGCCGGCTTGGCATCAGCGGGCACGCGCACGCGGTGGGGCTCGGCGACGCCGAGCGCGTCGAGCCGGGCGTACTCAGCGTCATAGGCGGCAAAGGATTTGGCCATGAGCGCCTGCCAGCGCGGGGCGAGATCGGCGGGAATGCCCAGCTCGTCCGCCGTCGGCAGATTGGCCGCGTTCATCGTGATGTAGCGCGTGGACGACTCTTGGCCGTCGGCCATCTGGGCGATCTCAAAGATTTTGTAAGCCAGCCACATCGAGACGTCGTCCAAGGCAATAGCCAGACCGCCGGTGAGGCCGCCGATGGAGGCGTGCCCGTAATCGACGAATTTCAGGATGCGATCGATGGAGGCGTCCGGGTTGGCCAGGTCGACCTTGGAAAGGATGGCGGCCAGACCCTCGTTGCTGCGCGAATAACGCGCCAGCACGGAAGCGAGCAGCTCGGGCGTAACCTTGGGCAGGTCAGCGGCCGTGGGCGGGGGGACAAGGGCGAGGCCGGTGACTTTCATCGATGGACAAATGGCCGCAAAAAGCCGGGGAAAGCGCAAGGACGCTCATGAAAAATACACGTCTTCCCGGTAACAACGGCCTGGCTTGATTTCGGTGTTCCCGTGCGGCGCCCTTTCCGCGATGACTGGATGATGAGCTTTCCCCTAAAGTGCTCCGCTTTCTTCCTGGCTGCGGTTTTGACGACAGCCGCTCTCGCCGACGCCCCACGCGTGGCGCATGTCTTCATCATTAGCTTCGACGGCGGCAAACCCGCGGTCATCGCGCAAAGCGAGATGCCAGTGTTCAAGGCGATGGCCGCCGAGGGAGCGCATAGCTGGGAGGCGCAGACCATCATGCCGAGCATTACCCTGCCCTCGCACACCTCGATGCTCACGGGCGTGACGCCGCTCAAGCACCACATTCTCTGGAACGACTGGAAGCCCGAGGAGGGCCTGGTGAAAGTGCCCACCGTTTTCAGTGTCGCCAAACAACACGGGCTCACCACCGCAATGTTCGTGGGCAAGGTGAAGTTCAAGCACCTCAACGTGCCCGGGACCGTGGACACCTTTGTCTTTCCCCTCGCCGACCTTCCCGTCGACGCCCAAGCGGCCGAAAAATCCAAAGTCGAGGCGAAGCCTGTGGCCGCGGCCTTCGCCTCCGCCCTCGCCGGCGGATTGAAACCCGACGTGTGTTTCATTCATTTTTCCGACACCGACACCGCCGGCCACAAATACGGCTGGGGCTCCCCCGAGCAGATCCAAGCCTTTGCCCATTGCGATGCGGCGCTGCAGATCGTGATGCGTGCCATCCGCGCGGCCGGACTGGCTGATTCCAGCGTGATCATCCTCACCGCCGACCATGGCGGGCACACTCTCACTGCCGAACAGCAGAAAGCCAATCCCACCGCCGCCAAGGGCACTCACGGCTTGGCCATTCCGGAGGATTTGACCATTCCGTGGATCGCTTGGGGCAAAGGCGTGAAGCCCCACTTCACGATTCCACGCCCCATCGGCACCTGTGACACCGCGGCCACCGCCCTCTGGCTGCTCGGCGTGCCCGTACCGGCCGGCTGGGACGGCAAGCCGGTGACCGCCGCTTTCGAGTAAACGCCGCTCCGGCAGACCGGCCCACCGCGCCACGTCCGCTCCGACCGGGCACAAAAAAGCGCCGGGCTTTTCGGCCCGGCGCGAAGCAGAGGTCAGAATTTCAGGGACAGCAGCCAGTCGCCAAACGCGCCCTGATAGAAGCCCAGCACCACCGTGGCCAGAGCCACCGTCGCCAGCGTGACACCGGCGGCGACACCCACCGGGGTGCGAACCGGGCGGGGATCGGTCTCGCCTTCGAGCAGCGGCGCGCGCCACGTTTCGAAGAAGGCGGCCTTGATCCAGCCGAAGTAGTAATAAATCGAGATCACCACGCCCACGATCGCGACGAGCAGCAGACCGTGCAGACCGGCCTTGAAGGCGGCGATAAAGATGAGGAGCTTGCCCATGAAACCGGCCAGCGGCGGGATGCCCGCGAGCGAACCGAGACCGATGGCGAGGACCGCGCCGAGGAAGGGATGGGTCTTGGCGAGGTCGGCGTAGTGTTCGAGCTCCTGGTCGGCATCATCGGCGCCGGCGACGTGCGTCATCACTCCGAAAACCGCAAACGAAGCCAGCAGGTAGGCGAACAGATAGAAGCCGATCGCACCGATCGCGAGCGGCTGGCTGGCCGCCGCCACGACACCGATCAGAAGATAACCGGCGTGCGACACACCGGAAAGGCCGATGAGGCGCTTCACGTTGTGCTGGGTGAGCGCCGCGAGGTTGCCGAACAGAATCGTCGCAGCCGCCATCAGACCGAGCACCGGGGTCGTCAGGTATTCATACGGGGTGAAAACGCTCTGCGTGAGAATGAGCAGCAGGGAGAAACCGGCGGCCTTCGAGGCGACGGCGAGGAACGCGGTCACGGGCGTGGGCGCCCCTTGATAAACGTCGGGAATCCAGATTTGGAACGGAACCGCGCCGATCTTGAACGCCACGCCGGAGAGCACGAGGACGATGCCGACGGCGGCGAGGAAGTTATGGCTGTTGGCGGCCAGGAACGTGTGCAGCGCGTTGAAGTTCATCGCGTCGGCGGAGGAGCCGGGCAGCGTGGAGTTGCCCGCCACACCGTAGAGGAGCACGATGCCGAAGAGGAGCAGGCCCGAGCTGAGGGCGCCCATGATCAGATACTTCAGACCGGCCTCCAGCGAAAGCGGGCTGGTGCGGAAATAGCTGACGAGGATGTAGAATCCGACCGTGACGGTCTCAAGCGCGACAAAGAGCAGGATGAAGTTGTTGCTCTGCGCCAGCAGCATCATCGCCGCGGACACCACGATCACGATATGGAAAAACTCGATGCGCGGCATCTTCTGCTTCGCCAGCGCGATGGTGCCGAGCACGCACACGAGGATCGAGGCGAGCAGGAAGAAGGCGCGCATGAACTGCCCGTTCGCCGAATGGTGCAGCAGGCCGGCGAAGGTGTCGTGCCCGACAAAGACACTGTTGAAATGGAGCAGCTGGTAAAGCAGCACGCCGATCTGGCCGATGATGGCCACGGCCGGAATCGTCGTATGCTGCTTTTTGGGCAGGATGATTTCCAGCGCGAGCAGCAGCAGCGCGAGGCTGCCGAGCAGGAGCTCGGGGAAAATCGCCAGCCATTGGTTGGACTCGGCGGCGGCCTTGAGAAGTTCGTGATTCATCGCGGCAAAAGCGGGTTACTTGGCGGCGTCAGCGGCAAGCTGGACCGTGGGCGCCGGGTAGATGACCTCGAGCGCAGAGTTGAGCGGAGTGGAAATCGATTTCGGCCAGAAGCCGATGAAGAAGAGCGCGGCGATGAGGATCAACGCAGGCAGCTTCTCGCAGCAGGTCAGGTCGGTCACGGGCTTTTCCGCGACGACCTTGGCCAGCGCCTCCGTCTGCTCGCCGAAGAAAACCCGGGCGGCGGAGCGCAGGCCGTAAACGGCGGAGATGATCACGCCGGAAACCGCGAGGGCGGTGAGGACCGGGGAGAACTTCCACGCGGCGACGAAGATGGTGACCTCGCCCCAGAAGTTGGCGAAGCCGGGTAGGCCGATGCTAGCCATGGTGGCGGCGACGAAGAAGGCCGCGAGCACCGGAGCCTTTTGCGCCAAACCGCCCATTTCCGTCATATCGAAGGTCTGCGTACGGTGATAAACGCTGGTCGAAAGGAGGAAGAGCAGTGCGACGGAGAAGCCGTGCGCCACCATCATGAGAACGACACCACCCACGCCGGCGGCGGACATCGCGGCGATGCCGAGGAAGGCGTAGCCCATGTGCATGACGGAGCTATAACCGACCATCTGCTTGAGGTCGCGCTGGGCGATGGTGATGAAGCCGACCACCAGGATGTTGCCGACCACCGCGAGAATGGCGAGGGGACGGGCCCAATCGGCCGCGCCGAGCGGGAGCAACGGAAGGGCGATCTGAATCAGGCCGTAGAGACCGAATTTCTTCAGCACGCCGGCGTGCAGCATGGCGGCGGAGCTGGGAGCCGCGCCGTAGCCGAGCGGAGCCCAAGTGTGAAACGGCCAGAGCGAGACCAGAATGCCGAAGCCGAACATCAGCAGGCCGAAGATGTTCTTCTGAACGCCGGCCTTGAGACCGTTGGCGAGGAGCTCCTCGCGCAGGCTGATAAGATCGAAGCTGCCGGCCCGGCTCTTGTAATAGATGGCGATGAGGCCGATCAGCGAGAGCATCGCGCCGAGCGTGAGATAAATGGTCATCTTCATCGCCGCGTAGCTGCGATCACGTCCGCCCCAGATGCCGACCATGATGAAGGTCGGGATGAGCGCGAGCTCGTGGAAGAAATAGAAAAAGAAGATATCCACGCTGGCGAACACGCCCATCAGGCCGCCCTGCATGACGAGCAGGAGGACAAGGTAGGTCTTAAGGCGTTCGGCGTTGGACTGGATCGCGTAAAGACCGGCGGCGAGGCCGACGATCCCGGCGAGCACGAAGAGCGGCAGGGAAATGCCGTTCAGGCCCAGCGCGAGCTTGATGCCCACGCCTTGGAGACCGGTCTCGTAGACCTTATAGAAGGCGTAGGTGTGGTGCAGCGTCTCGGAGGAGAAGCGGCTCCACAGGAAAAGCGCGATGAGCGCGGGCACCGCGAAGGCGGCGGCGGCAAGGCCCTTGGCGGCACGCACCGGGACGCCCAGGGCGATCACCAGAGCGACGGCCAGCGGCGTCGCGATGGACAGCAGAAGAAGGTCAACAGGCAGGGTGTTCATCACGAAATCGCGTTAAAAAGACCAGCCGGACGCGTAAGCCCAGAGCAGGGCGGCGCCGAACAGGAACCAGTAAACATAGGCGTGCAGGCTGCCGACATGGAGCGCACGCGCGCCGATGCCGATAAGTCCGACCACTCCGGAAAGACCGCGGATGATCAGGCCGGAAAGGAAGATGCGCTCGATAAACTCCAGCACGAGCGCGAAGCGCTGCTGGACTTTGGCCACATACCAGTCGTAGGCCATGTCGGGGGCTCCCTTTACGAAAGCGAGAAGGCCGAAGAGCGAGGGAGCCTTTTGCTCAAGTGTGTCCGTCGCGGCCGACTTGTAGAACATGAGGGCGGCTCCGGCACCCACCACGAGAAACAGAATGCTGGTGACGAAAGGTTCCGCGCCTTCCGCGAAGGGGATCTGC
>Ga0136846_1227903_pt1 | contig 12435 bp, 11 predicted proteins | sample HopSoiMetagenom2_FD_96841 | JGI IMG/M metagenome (GOLD analysis project Ga0136846, IMG submission 96841) | Grasslands soil microbial communities from Hopland, California, USA - 2 Assembly 2016 (version 4) | ecosystem: Environmental > Terrestrial > Soil > Grasslands | place: USA: Hopland...
AGCATCTGCCGCCCGGGCTTTCCGTTCGGCCGCGGCGGCCCCCGCATGACGAGCGTACGGATGGCGCGCATCTTCTCGAGCCCGCCGCGTGCGTCGATGTACCGCTGCACGATCTCCGGCGCGGTGATGGCGGTCGGTCGTGCGGGCTGCGCGGGGACGGGGGAAGCGACGAGGATCGCGAACGCGGCGACCGGAATGTGGCGGAGTAGGCGCATATGACTCGGGGTGGGGACTCGAAGCCGGTGTCCCCACCGAGACACGCGATCCTCCGAAACGGTTGACGACCCATGCCGTCACCCCGAGCGAGCAGAGCGCGATCAGGGCGCCGGAAAGCTCCCTTCGACGACGATCGACTGGCGCAGGATGGGCACGATCGCGCCGAAGACCCCGACCCCGCCGCGCAGCGATGAGGGCAGAGCGGTGGGTGTGTAGGGATCGCTGTCGTGCGCGAAGTAGTTGTAGTAGTGGTCGTCCACGGCGCTCACGATCACGTCGTACCGCACGCCGGGCAGGAACACCGGCACATCGTTCCGGCGTACCGTGCCGTTGATTGCGACGCTCGTGTCGACGTAGGTGACGAAGTCCCCCGGCGGGAGATAGACCCGTCCGTTCGGCGTATCGACGTAGCCTCGGCCGGTCGAATCCCGCTGCGTCAAGACGCGCACCTCGTACGCCCGCGCGCCGGTCGCGCGCGGCCAGACGAGCCGCAGCGTGTCCCTCGTACGGTCGAAGCGCCGCTCCGCCAACGTGCGCGGTGGGGGCGCGGCGGGCACGATGGCATCTCCTTCGGCGACCATCCCGTCCGCGGTGACCACGCGCAGGTGGTAGGGCTGCCCGACCGTCAACGAACCCATGGCGACATCATAGCGCGCATCGACGTTCGGGCCGGCGGACGACGTGGCGGACTCGGATGCCGCCTGCACCGTGCCGTCGGGCGCCGTGAGCGTCACGGTCGCACCGTGGACCGGCACGCCTCCAGCCAACTCGCTTCCGCTGTGCCGCACAGAGACGTGCTGCACCGACGTCGTGGGATTGAGCACCGCGTGCACGACGACGACGTTCGCTCCCGGACCGAGTGGCGTGTGATCGAGGCAGCCGCCGACGAGGGAGAGCGCGAGAACCGCCCACGCTGTCCTAGAAGACATGGCGAATCCCGAAGGTCGGGAGAAAACGGAAGTTGGACGTCCCGGTGCGCTCGGGCGGTATGCGTCAGTAGTTGAAAACGTAGAGTGCCGGATTCATTGCTCCATACACGTTGGCGATGCTGAGATACGGCGTCGTGCGCGCCGAGCCGTCGCGGCCGATGCGCGTCACGCTCAGGTCGAGCCGGTGGGCGAGTGGATACCGCTCCGCGTTGCGTGGAGCCAGGAGATACTGCCGGGGCGCGCCATTCTCGTCGGGGCTCCAGCTATCGAGCAGCGGGTCGTACCGCTGTCGCTCGAACACGCCCTCGACGTCCGTGTATGGCGTGCCGGTCGACAGCCCGAAGCGCGCACCGAACAGGTATCCGTTCGTATGCCAGCTCCCCACGAGATTCAGCTCGTGTCGCCGGTCCTGCGCCGGCGCGTACGAGAATCCGCTCGCGTCCGTGCGGCGCGACAGCGAGAACGAGTAGGAGAGCCAGCCGGCGAAGCCGTTGTGCTCCGCCTGTCGCAGCAGCACGTCCGCCCCACTCGACCGGCCACGCTCGACCCCGATCGCCTCGCCGGTGCGGAGCGTGTCCCCCAGTGGCTCAGGCACGACGAGACCGGAGAGCTGTTTGTGGAACAGCTCCACGTGCAGGTCGCGCAATGCGTCGAGCCGACGCTCCAGCCCGAGCGTGTACACCCAGGCCCGCGACGGCGGCACCACACTGTCGCTCGCGATCCAGAAGTCGACGACGCGGAGAGGCGCCTCCTCGCGCAGCATCGAGTGCATCCATTGCGCATGGCGTCCCACTGCTGCGGTCAGCGTGGTATTCCGGTCGAGCGCCAGCCTCGCCGACACGCGCGGCGAGAGCAACGCTCCACCGACTCCCGCCACGAGGTCACCGCGTGCGCCTGCTTCGATGCCGAGCGCCGGCGTCACCTGTCGTCGGAGCTCGTACCACAGCGCCGCCGAGCGCAGCTCGCCCGTCGAACGGCCATCGGGGCTGAAGTTGCGAGCCTCGGGGATGAAGGACACGCTCGCCGCGCGGTCGAGGCGCTGTCGTGCGAGCTCGTAGCCGAGCGTGTGGCGCGTCGTGGAATCGAACACCGACAGCGCGCCGGCGAGCCGGCCATCCCGCACCCGGCTCGAGAACGCGAAATCCTTGTAGTATGGGTCGACGGTGGCGTCGTACGCGGTGATCGACGCGCGCTGCTCCACGGCGGCGCGCTCGCCGAACAGGGCGAGCGCTGCGGGCACGTGCTCGACATTCCTGGACCAGGACACCCCCACCGCGCGATTTCCCGCCGACGCCTGGATCGTGTCGGAGGCAGCGGTGGGCCGATAGTTGACGACGTCCAGGTCGGTGTACGCCGTCAGCGCGATGCGCGACCCGCCGTCGAACCGGTGTGAGAGATGGACGTTGGCGTCCCCGAAATGGTAGGGCAGCAGCTTCCCGAGGAACACGTCGGCGTAGGTGCGCCGCCCCGCGACCAGCCACGACGTCGCCGCCGAGCGCGTCGTGCCACCGAACGTCACGCTCGACGCCAGCAGACTCACATCCGCCGTCCCGTGCACCCCCGATCGCGCTTCCTCGGCCGATCGCACGTCGAGCACGCCGGAGAGGTGGCCGTCATATCGGGCCGGAAAGACCCCCGTGTACATGTCCATCTGCGACACGGCGGGCTCGATGAAGCTGCTGAGCACCCCGCCGAGGTGGAACGGGTGATAGAGCGGGATCCCATCGAGCATGACGATCGACTGATCGGACTCTCCGCCGCGCACGTTGAGCGCGGCGGAGTAGTCGTTCCGCGCACTCAGGCCGGGCAGCAGCCGCGCGCTGCGCAGCACGTCCGTGCCGAAGAAGCCCGGCGCGAGGGCCAGTTGGCGCACGCCGATCGTCTGCATCCCGACGAGCGGCGGGGCATCCAGCAGCCCCGCGTGGCTGGGCGTCGCCGTCACGACGATGCGCGAGAGTCGCACCGCGCGCCGCACGGAGTCCGAGTCGGCGGCACGCACGCCCTCGCCGCGTGACGCTGCCGCGGCGACGACGATCAACCCGCCGTCCACGCCGACGTCGATCTCCACGCGACGGCCGTCGACGACTTGCAGCAGCGCCCCTGCCACGGAGCGTCTGCCCCCTGACAGCGTCACCCGCTCGGCGACGGCGGGCAGCGACGCGTCGAGCGTGAGGTCCACGCCACCACGCCGCGCGATCTCGCGGATCGCGTCACCGACCGCCATCGCGCCCGAGGGCACCTCTACCGCACGCTGCAGTCGCGCGATCCCGTTTCCGCTCGCGCAGAGGCGCACCCACTCGTGCGCCGGCGAAGTCGGCACGGCGCACGGCGTCGATTGTGCGCCGGCTGCCGGCGGCGCACCGCAGAGCAACAGGCTCGCGAGAGCCAGCGTGTACTTCGATGAGCTGCGCATCACGGCCGCTCCGAATCGCTGCGCGGCAGGAGCAGATACCCGCCGCTCGTGCGCTCGACCCGAATGCCGGTCGCACGGGTGATTGCCGAGAGCACGCCGTCCAGCGTCGGACTCGCGTACGTGGCGCTCACGCGCCGCTGCGCGACGCGCGCGTCGACGCGCACATCGGCGTCGAACCAGCGCGCGAGCTCGCGCGCCACGTCGGACAGCGTCGCATTCTGGAACGCCAGCTGCCCGCCCACCCACTGCGCATAGTCCGACGGCGTGCCGGCAAGCCGCTGAATTCCCTTCGCATCGACGCGGCCGACCTGTCCTGCGGTGAGCGAGAGTCCGCCCGTGCTCCCGCGGAGTGCGATCTCGCCCTCGGTCACCGCGAGAACCACGGCATCCTCGTCGCCGAAGGCGCGCACCGTGAACTCCGTGCCCACGTCGGTGGCCTCGACGCCCGCCGCATGCACGACGAACGGACGAGCCGCATCATGCACGACGTGGAACTGCGCCAGTCCACTGAGCTCGACCCGCCGCGCACGCGACGTCACATCGTACCGCAGCGTGCTGGCCGGCCCGAGGATCACCTGGGTCCCGTCGTCGAGGCGGAGCGTGGCGCGCTGACCGCGCGCCGTCGACGCGGTCCGATAGTGCGGTGCACTCGATACGCGCGAGTACCAGGTGCCACCGACCGCCAGGGTGAGCGCAGCCGCAGTCGCCAGCCATCGCAGCGCCTGGCGCCCCGTCCAGCTCCGCCGATGCAATGGGATGGGCGGCTCGTCGCTCGGCTCGGCCGCGATCCGGTCTCGCAGCGCGCGCCACTGGCCGTCAGTGTCCCACGAGCGCCGCGATCCGGCCGGCGTATCGGGGGCCAGGGCGCGCCGGAGCAGGTCCTCGTTCAGCGGCTCTTCGTCGTCTCTCATGCCGGAGAGACGCCGACCAGCCCCGCGAACCCTACCTGTCTCGTTTGTGGGAGCCCATCCGCTGGCGGAGCCGTGCCATCGCCGACGCGAGGAGCTTCTCCACCCCCTTCACCGTGATCCCCATCGCATCGGCCACGTCGGCATTCGTCAGGTGATCGCGCCAGCGGAGCACGACGGCCAGCCGCGCCCGGGGCGGAAGGGCGTCGATCGCGGTGCGCAGCGCCGCCAGCGTCTCCTGTCGCTCGACCACTTCGTCGGCGCGCGGCGCCCGGTCCACATCCGGTTCCGCCACCAGCGGCGCATGGCGGCGCGTCACGGCACCGTGGCGGAGGTGCTGGAGCGCCCGATTGCGTGCCGCGACGCACAGGTAGGACCGCAGCGAGCCGCGGACGACCAGCCGTGCGCGATCACGCCATAAGGTATGGAAGAGATCCTGGACGATCTCCTCCGCGATCGCCTGCGATCCGACGTACGCGTCGACGATCTCGCACAGCGTGGCGTGGTATCGAAAGAACAGCGCTTCGAACGAGCCGATATCGCCGGTGCGCAGGCGGTCGAGGTCGTTGGTGTCGGAGCTGGTCACTGCGGGGGCGGGGTGTGCATCGGATGCCCAGTCGGACACCGCCCGCAACCTAATCCGTTGCCACGAACGCGTGAACGGCAGGCCACCTTTCGAGCCGCCCGCGTGTCAGACCATCGTACCCATGTTCGGCGAAAGCGCGCGAACCTTCGCCGCCACTCTCACGCCTTGGAGACGACATGCGAGCGACACTCGCCATGGCGGCAACCGTCGTCCTGCTTTCCTCCGTACCTCTCCGGGCCCAGTCGCCGACGCTCGCTCCCGACGACCGCATTCGCATCGCCGAAGCGTTCCGGCTCGCCGACGCCGTCGGCGACCAGATCTGGCCCGCGTGGACATCGGCGCCCTTCGCCATCCTGCTCGTCACCCCGGAGCGCGAGTTTCTGATCCGCCACCCGCGCCCTACCCCCGACTTCACGCCGCTCGGCTACGACTCGCTGCTCCAGAGCGAGGTGCTCGTGCGACCGCGCCAGTTCCCGCCGAACCTGCTCGCCACCTTTCCCGCCGTCGGCGGCGTACCCACCATCGTCGTCGGCCAGCCCGCCGCCACCGAGCGAAAGAACAGCACGGAGTGGGTCGTGACGCTGCTGCACGAGCACTTCCATCAGCTCCAGACCTCGCGCCCCGGCTACTACGCACGCGTCGACTCGCTCGGTCTCGCGCGCGGCGACAAGACGGGGATGTGGATGCTCAACTACGCCTTCCCCTACGATTCGGCTCGCGTGCGCACCCGCTTCGCCGCATTCACGCAGCTGCTCGACAGTGCACTGTCGGCCACCGGCGACGACCAGCGCGCGACCCGCTGGGCCGCGGCACGACGCGCACGCGCCGAGCTGCACGACGCACTCACCTCCGACGACGACCGGTATCTGGCCTTCCAGATCTGGCAGGAGGGAGTGGCGCGCTACACCGAGCTCACGATCGCGCGCTTCGCCGCTGCGCGCTACACGCCGAGCGCGGCGTTCGCCGCGCTGCCCGACTTCGTGCCGTACGCGACCACGGCGGAGCGCATCGACTCGAGCGTACGCGCCGGGCTGCGCGGCAATTCGCTCGAGCGCGGCAATCGCGTCGCCTTCTATCCGGCCGGTGCGGCGTACGCGCTGCTGCTCGACCGCGTCGCCCCCGACTGGCGCGCGCACTACTTCGATCGCGCGATGTCGCTCGATACTGCCACGCCCAGTAAATAGTACTCGGTACCTGGTACCGAGACTGGCATACTGGCTCCCGGAATGAGCGGCGAGATCTCGACCTGAAATGCGAACGGCCGTACTCAGTACCAGTTCTTGGTACTCAGTACGGCCGTGTGCCATTCGGATAGAGGGCGCTACGCGGGCCTTCCGGGAGCCGTTATGCCAGTCCAGGTACCAGGTACTTCGTACTCAGTACTGGGAGTGGTGGTTAAAGATCATCCCGCCCGACTCGCCACCAACTCTCCGGTATCCATCACATCCATCGACCCGCCTTCGGCGGGCGCTTCCCAGTACGCCCGCGGCACCCGGATCGTGAAGCAGCTCCCTTCGCCGAGGACGCTGCGCACCACGACGTCGCCGCCGAGCAGGCGCACGAGCCGCCGCGTCACGTGCAGGCCGAGCCCCGTGCCGCCCACGCGTCGCGTCGGTGCCTGATCCACCTGCCAGAACGCGTCGAAGATCATCGGCAGATGGTCGGCTGAGATGCCGAGCCCCGTATCCTCGACCTCGAAGACGACCACCGACCCCATGTCCTCGCCCCACGCACGCACCTGCACCCCGCCGCGGTCGGTGAACTTCACCGCGTTGGTGATCAGGTTCACGAGCGCCTGGCGCAGCTTCCCCGCGTCCGTCGTCATCGTGTACACGGGCTCGGGCAGGTGCAGCGTCAGGGCGAGTCCCTTCCGGCTGGCCTCGGGCTCCATCATCGCCGCCGCTTCCTCGCACAGCGCCGCGATGCCGACACGCCCCGGCGTGATGCGCTCGCGCCCGAGCTCGAGCCGCGAGAGCGTCAGCACTTCGTCGATCAGCGCGAGCAGATGCTTCGCGCTCGCCCCGATGCGCTCGAGTTGATTCCGCTGGCCGGGCGTGGCGGGATCGGGGATCCCGTCGCGTAGCAGGGCGCCATACCCGATGATCGCGTTGAGCGGTGTGCGCAGCTCGTGGCTCATCACCGCGAGGAAGTCGTTCTTCGCCCGGTTCGCGCGCTCGGCCTCGTCGCGCGCCGCTGCCGCGTGCTCCAATGCGCGCGCCTGCGCGCGCTCGCCCCGCTGCACGATCGCCGCCGCGCGCAGGAGAACGGTCAGCTGGATCGCCATTATCACGACGACGAGGATCGCGATGCCGATCTCGCGGCTGAAGTAGTCGCGGCCGTGGAGGTAGAGCCACCCGAGCGCCAGCGGGACGATCGTCAGCGCGAGCAGGAGCCGGCGCGCCAGCATCCCCGTCCCCGTGCGCGACACGAGCCGTCCCGCCCACGATGCGCCGGGCCGCGCGCTGAGGATCCCGACGTAGAGGGCGAAGAAGGCGCACGCCGTCGATACGGCCATCGACGCGGCGACATCCATCTGATAGAGCGCCGTCGCGCCGTACAGGTAGCCGATCAGCGCCAGCGCGGCGATCGTGATGCCCAGCGTCGAGAACCAGTGCGCAGTCTGACGAACGCGGCGCGTCTGTCCGTCGAGCAGGAAGAGGGCGGCGCCGGCGAGCACGAAGCTCACCGCGGAGTTGGTCGCCATCCGCCCCGCCGGCTGGTACGGCAGCCGCGCCAGCGTGGCGGGGAAGAGCAGGCCGTCGAGCCCCGTACTCCACCCCCACGCGCGCTCCGCGAGCGTCACCAGTCCGATGACCACCACGAGCACCGCGAGCCCGCGCGACACGAACGACAACCGGCTCGCCTCGTCCGTGTCGACACGCTGCATCCACAGCGACACGCCCGCGATCACGAACGTGGCCGCGGTGATCGGCAGCATGTGCACGTTGCCGACGAACATGCGCGTCAGCAAGTCGACGTGGAGCGTCCAGCCGGTGAGCACCGTCACGCCGGTCGCGATCGTCGCGATCGCGCACACCAGCGTCAGGCGCGATGCTTCGGACCGCGATGGGCGAGTCATCGCCCTGCCTCCGACTGCGGACCCATAGCCACCCCGCGCTTGCGCATGCCTGCTGCTCCCCCGAAGATCGCGACCGGAGGACTGCATCGCCCCCGCTCCCTTCCCGCTCCCGATACGCTCGCCTGCGGAGCGCAACTGTCAAGTGCGCGTTATCACATGCGTCCGCTACGGCGCGTTGTCGAACGCGGCCGACCCGAGTCGGGATCGATACTGCCGCACCGCGTATTGGTCAGGCAACCGACCGCGCACCATGACCACACCGCTGCCCATCGCCTGCACCCTCTCCGCTGCCGATCTGCTCGCGCAGCGTGATACGCTTCTGCTCGGCCTCGCCGATCACGCGGTGCAGCGCATGCCCTTGCCCAGCGGCATCCGCCTCCGCTTCGCGCCGACCGCCGAACGGATGCGCCAGATCGACGCCGTCGTCCGGCGCGAGCGCGAGTGCTGCCCCTTCCTCGAGTTCCGCGTCGGCCTCGCCCTCGGCGATCGCTCGCTCACGCTCGACGTGACCGGCCCGGACGGCACCGCGACCCTGCTCGCCGAGCTCCTCGCTTCACCGCTCGCCGCGTAGCGCGCACTCGCGCGCCGCACGCACCGGCGTCATCTTGGGCGCCGATCAAGGGGTCGTTCCGCGTCTCCGCATCCCCGCATCCTCGAGGTCGTTCGATGACCGTCGCACGCCGCCTTCCCCGCGGCACGTTCCTGTTCGCGTCCATGCTGGCCGCGCTCGCGTGTGGCACCTCCGGCGCCGACACCAGCGCGAAAGCCGATTCCACGAAGGCGGCGACCGCGGCGACCGCGCCGCATGTCGACAGTGTCTCGCGCGCGCCATTCGGCACCGCCCCCGACGGCACGCCGGTCGAGGTGTTCACGCTCACCAACAAGAACGGCCTCGAGACGCGCATCCTCTCCTACGGCGGCATCGTCCAGTCGCTGAAGACGCCCGACCGGACGGGAAAGATCGACGACGTCGTCCTCGGCTTCGACGACATGGCCGGCTACGTGAAGAGCTCCCCCTACTTCGGCGCCATCGTCGGCCGGTACGGCAACCGCATCGCCAAGGGGCGCTTCACCCTCGACGGCAAGACGTACAAGCTCGCCGTCAACAATCCGCCCAACAGCCTGCATGGCGGCGTCAAAGGATTCGACAAGGTCGTCTGGCACGCCGAGCCGTTCAGGAACGACAGCGGCGTCGGCGTCGTCCTCACCCACACGAGCCCCGACGGCGACGAAGGTTTCCCCGGCACGCTGAACGCCAAGGTCACCTACACGCTCAACGACAGCAACGAGCTCGCGATCCACTACGAGGCGACGACCGACAAGGCGACGCCGGTCAACCTCACCAACCACACCTACTGGAATCTCGCCGGCGACGGCAAGCGCGACATCCTGGGCCACGTGCTCGCCATCCCGGCCAGCGAGATCGTCCCGGTGGACTCCACGCTCATCCCCACCGGCGAGCTGATGAAAGTGGCGAAGACACCGTTCGACTTCCGCGCACCGACGCCGATCGGTGCGCGTATCGACTCGAGCCACATCCAGCTGAAGTACGGCCGCGGCTACGATCACACCTGGGTGCTCGACCGCACCGACCAGACCAGCCTGGTGCGCGCCGCGCACGTCATGGAGCCGACCACCGGACGCACCCTCGACATCTACACCACGGAGCCCGGCGTACAGTTCTACACCGGCAACTTCCTCGATGGCAGCGCCGTAGGAAAGAGCGGGCACGTCTACAAGTACCGCTACGGGCTGGCCCTCGAGACGCATCACTTTCCCGATTCGCCGAACCAGCCGAAGTTTCCCTCGGTGATCCTGCGTCCCGGACAGGTGTACAACACCACTACGGTGTTCAAGCTCGGCACAGCCCAATAGCGCGGCAGCGTCGAGGCGAAGGAGGAGGGCGATCATGTTGCGTGACTGGCTCGATCGTGTGCTCGGCGGCGGAGAGCGCGAGCGTTCGCTGGAGCCGCGACCGGAAACCCGCATCGTCGGCGGGATCCCTGTTCATGTGGTCAACACGCGCGACGACATCGACACGGAGCGCGTCTTCCGGCGCGCCGAGGCGGTGATCGCGCGCGTCGCGCAATACCAACCGTGGCGGCTGGCACACCTCCGGCGCGACATCGCCGGCATCCTCGTCCAGCGCTACGCCTGTCGCGCCGCCTTCTTCGGCGACAGCAAGCTCGTGATGCTCGAGCTGACCTTCATGGCGAACGAGCAGTTCTCCGACTCGCAGGTCGCTGCGTCGTTCATCCATGAAGGGATGCACGCCCGCCTCGATCATCTCTCCGAGAAGTACGGCGTCACCCCCTTCGCCGCGGCCCGCGCGCGCCACGAGCGCATCTGCCGGCGGGCTGAGCTCGACTGGGGACGCGCCGTGCCCGACGGAGCGCCGGTCGTGCGTCGCGCCCTCGAGTCGATGGCGCTCGCTGACGAGGAAGTCGCGCCGACCATCGAGTGGGGCGAGGCCAGTCGCCGTATCGCCGCGGTGGATCAGGCCCAATCGGCCCTATCGCCGCGGCAGCCCGATCGCCATTCTGACGGATGATGACCAGGCCTCCGGCCGATCCGCCCCCGCCCTCGTCGGCAATGCAGCCGACGGTCTCGCCCGCGGCACGCGAGCAGGCGATTGCCGTCCTCACCGAGCGATTCGCCAACGATCATCTCACGCTCGAGGAGTTCGAGCGGCGGACCGCGGCGGCGTACGCCGCGACCAACTACGCGGCACTCGCCGAGCTGACGGCGGATCTGGGCATCACGGCGGTGCCCGGCACGCGATCGAGCATTCCCTCGATGAACGTCGGCGTGGTGCTCGGCAGCGTCGTGAAGAAGATGGAACGCGTGCCGCGACAGCTCGCCGTGCGCACGGTGCTCGGCAACGTCGAGCTGGACCTCACCCAGGCGAGCTTCCCGCCCGGCGTCACCGAGATCGAGCTGCACGCCTTCATGGGCAACATCGAGATCCAGCTTCCGAGGGACGTCGGCGTCGAGGATCACGTCAGCGCGGTGCTCGGCTCGTTCGAGTATCGCCGTCATCCACGCGCGTCGAGCTGGGCGGAGTCGAGCGGCATCGCGAGCGTCGTGCGGTTTACCGGCAAGGTCACGATGAGCTCCGCCGAAGTCATCATCCGGCGCGACTCGGGGGAGTTCCGGAGCGTCGACGACGACAGCTAGCGACGCGTTGCGCGACCGGCTCGGCGTCGCGCTGCCGATCATCCAGGCACCAATGGCGGGAGTGCAGGGGAGCGCGCTCGCCATCGCCGTGTGCGAGGCGGGCGGACTCGGTTCGCTCCCCATGGCGATGCTCTCGCCCGATGCGATGCGCGCCGAGATCGCCGCCGTGCGCGCCGCGACCTCGCGCCCATTCAATCTGAACTTCTTCTGCCACGCCGAGGCCGTGGCGGACGCGGCACGCGAAGCGACCTGGCGCGAGACGCTCGCACCCTACTATCGCGAGCTCGGACTGGATCTCGGCGCGGCCCCCGCCGCTCCGCTTCGAAAACCGTTCGATGCCGCCGCCGCCGACGTCGTGCGCGAGCTTGCGCCCCCCGTCGTCAGCTTCCACTTCGGCCTCCCATCCGCGTCGCTGCTCGACGTCGTCCGTCGCACCGGCGCGACGATCCTCTCTTCCGCGACGACCGTGGACGAAGCGCGGTGGCTGGAGGAGCGCGGCGTGCACGCGATCATCGCACAGGGTCTCGAGGCGGGCGGACATCGCGGCCACTTCCTCGCCGATGATCTGACGCTGCAATGCGGAACGCTGGCGCTCGTCCCGCAGATCGCGCGCGCCGTGCGCGTCCCCGTGATCGCCGCCGGCGGGATCGCCGATGCGCCCGGTGTCGCCGCCGCGCTCGACCTCGGCGCGTCGGCGGTGCAGGTGGGCACGTCGTACCTCTGCTGCGACGAGGCGACGACGAGCGCGATTCACCGCGCCGCGCTACTGAGCGACGCCGCACACCACACCGCCCTCACCAACCTCTTCTCGGGCGGCCCTGCGCGCGGGATCGTGAACCGCATCATGCGCGAGCTCGGTCCGATGTCACCTGCCGCGCCAGCATTCCCATTCGCCAGCGCCGCCATCGCGCCACTCCGCGCCGCCGCCGAGCGTGCGGGCCGCGGCGACTTCTCCCCGCTCTGGTCCGGCCAGAACGCCACCGGCTGCCGCGCCACCCCCGCCGCCGAGATCACCCGCGCCCTCGCCTCCGCCCTCTAATCCAAGATCAGACGCCGGGGTCAGACGCCGGGGTCAGACGCTGGGGTCAGACGCTGGGGTCAGACGCTGGGGTCAGACGCTGGGGTCA
>Ga0136846_1220134_pt1 | contig 12434 bp, 10 predicted proteins | sample HopSoiMetagenom2_FD_96841 | JGI IMG/M metagenome (GOLD analysis project Ga0136846, IMG submission 96841) | Grasslands soil microbial communities from Hopland, California, USA - 2 Assembly 2016 (version 4) | ecosystem: Environmental > Terrestrial > Soil > Grasslands | place: USA: Hopland...
AGGCGAGCCTCGATTCGCGTCAGCGCGCCGAGAAACTCGAGCCGCGTCAATTCGGCGGCGATCGTCGCGAAGCCCGCGGGCGCGGCGTGGCCATCAGCGAGCGGGCGGAGCGCCTCGGGTCGAAGCGAGAACGTGACGGCGGCGCCCTCGGCCGCGGCGAGCTTCGGCACGACGAAGGCGCTGGTGCCGAGCCGCACGAGCGTGCCCTGGCCCTGCTGCCCGGCGACCATGCCGTCGAGAAGATTGGTCGTGCCGAGGAAGGCGGCGACGAAAGGCGTCGCCGGCCGGCGGTACAGCTCCTTCGGCGCGCCGATCTGCTCGAGACGCCCGCCGCGCATGACCGCGACCCGGTCCGAGATCGACAGGGCCTCCTCCTGGTCGTGCGTCACGTAGATCGCGGTGATGCCGAGCGTCTTTTGCAGCTCGCGGATCTCGCCCCGCATCTCGACCCTGAGCTGGGCGTCGAGATTCGAGAGCGGTTCGTCGAGCAGCAGCACCTCGGGCTCGATCACCAGGGCTCGGGCGATCGCGACGCGCTGGAGCTGGCCGCCGGAGAGCTGGTGCGGCCAGCGCGCGTCGTAGCCTTCGAGCTGGACGAGGCGCAGGGCGCGCAAGACGCGGGCATCGATCCCGCTCCGCGCAACGCCCCGCGCCTTGAGGCCGTAGGCGACGTTGCCGCCGACGGTCAGGTTCGGGAAGATGGCGTAGTTCTGGAACACCATGCCGGTGTTGCGCTTGTGCGGCGGCAGCGTGTCGATGCGCCGGGCGCCGAAACGCACTTCGCCGCTCTCGAGCTCGGCGAAGCCGGCGACCATCCGCAACAGCGTGGTCTTGCCGCAGCCGGAGGGCCCAAGCAAAGTGAAGAACTCGCCATCGGCGATGGTGATCGAGATGTCGTCGACGGCGCGCACGGCGCCGAAGGATCGGCTGACGCGATCGATCCCGATGCTGGCCAAAGGTCGGCGTCCGCGCCAACGGGCCCGCTCAGCGCGTCGCCTGGATGGTTTCCTTGAGCTTCTCGAGCGTCTCGGTGCGCTTCGCATTCCAGCCCTCCTCGTCGTATTCGAGGAGCTTCAGGCTCGCGAGCGGCGGCATGGCGCCCGGCAGCGTCGACAGGTCGAGGTCCTGGCGCGCCGGCCGGCGGAAGGTCGCCTTCAGGATCATCTCACGGACGTCCTTGCGCGTGACGTAGTCGACGAACTTCTTCGCCGCGTCCGGGTTCGGCCCGCCCTTGATGACGGCGACGCCCTCCATCAGCGCGAGCGTGCCGTCCGCCGGGTAGATGGTCTTGACCGGCGCGCCGTTGCTCGCCCAGAGCGGACCGGCATATTCGAGCGACATCCCGAGCGGGTACTCGCCGTTGCCGACCCCTTGGAACACGAGCGTCGAGCGGTTCAACACCCGCGTGTTGGCAAACAGCGCCTTGAGCTTCGCCCAGCCGGCGTCGCCGCCGCCCCATTGCTCGACGAGCATGGTCGCGTTGGAATAGGCGGAGCCGGAATTCGCCGGGTCGGTGAAGGCGACCTTGCCCTTGTATTTCGGGTCGAGGAGGTCGCTCCAGCCCTTCGGGCCGCCGGCCTCCGGCAGCGCCTTCGTGTTCTGGAGGATGACGAGGAGATGCACGTTGGTGCCGGTCCACAGCCCTTCGGGGTCGCGGAACTGGGCCGGGACGGCTTCCGCTTCCTTCGTCTTGTAGGGCGCGAAATAGGCCTTGTTGCTCTCGAGCAGGGCGCGGTTGATGCCCCAGATGATGTCGCCCTGGGGCCGGTCCTTCTCGGCCTGGAGGCGCTTCACGAGCACGCCCGAGCCGGTCGAGACCGGCTCGACCTGGATGCCCGATTCCTTTCCGAAAGCGGCGAAGACGAGATCGTTCAGCGTGCTGTCGTTCGCCGAGTAGACGACGAGCTTCTGCTGCGCTTCGGCGGCGCCGGCGGCCGTCAGGAGCGAGGCGCCGAAGGCGAGGACCGCGAGCCGCAATGATCGCCGCATGATCGAGGTCTCCGCCCTCATGATGGCCCGGGAAACAGCGCCGCCCTTCCAGGGTCGGGCGCACGCCTGATTTGGATGCACACCACAATCGATCGACCCGGCTCTGTCAACGCGCCCGGCGACGGACCTAAGCCGGGGACGCGAGCGTTGCCTGCCGACTGGCACCCGTTGCGCGCTGCGCTTTTGCGAACCATTGTGGCGGCGCAGGCTGCGAAACGTCGACGAGAGCGCCATCAGCGCCAAAGCCGCCTTTTGGGAGAAACGCCATGCCCGGATCCAACCGAGACAAGCTCACCCGCCGAACGCTTCTCGGCGCGTCGGTCGCGCTCGCTTCGCCGATCGCCTGCCTTTCGGCCCGCGGCGCCTATGCCCAGGCGCCGGCGAAAACCCCGACCAAGGTTCTCGACTTCCTCACCTATGCCGACGTCGCGAAGGCCGAGCAGGAGGGCGCCTTCGTCTTCTACTGCCATGAGAACGAGGCCGGGACGGCGGCGATCGCCGAGGCCTTCGGCAAGGACTTCCCGAAGATCAAGACCAGCTATGTCCGGGCCCAGACCGGAGCGCTGTACAACAAGATCTCGACCGAGCGCGCCGCCGGCCGCTTCGACGTCGATATCCTCCAGCTCTCCGACCTCGCCCCGGCGCTCGATTTCCAGAAGAAGGGCGGCTACGAGATCTACCACTCGCCGGAAGCCGGCGGCTACAAGCCCGAACACCTCAGCAATCCGGCCGGCGCCTTCTTCTGGACCGGCGTCACCTTCGGCGGCCTCGCCTACTCGACCGCCAAGGTTAAGGCGGAGGAGGCGCCGAAGAGCTGGAAGGATCTGCTCGATCCGAAGTGGCGCAACGCGATGAGCTGCAAGATCTCCTCCTCGGGACTGCAGTTCGTGCAGTGGTACGAGCTGCGCAAGCTCTACGGGGACGAGTACTGGCAGGCGTTCGCGAAGCAGCGCCCGCGCGGCTTCGATTCCCGGGTCCAGCTCTTCGACCGGCTCGCCAAGGGCGACGACAAGGTCTGCGCGCTCGCCGAATACGCGGCCTATGTGCTGTACAAGGAGAAGGGTGCCGCGATCGAGTTCGTCGCGCCGGAGGACGGCCTGCCGGCGACGCCGCTCCTGGTCGGGGTGGTCGACAAGGCGCCGCATCCTGAGGTCGCCAAGCTCTTCGTCGACTGGGCGATGTCGAACCGCGGGCAGGCGTTCTACCAGAGCAATCCGCATCTGATCTACGGCTCGCTGCGCACGGATGCGCCGCCGATGCCGACCGGCAAGCGCCTGTCCGACTTCAAGCTGCTCACCCCGACCGACTATGCCGACTATCTCGGCAGCCGCGACAAGTTCACCAAGGACTGGAACGGCATGCTCGGGCTCTAGGGAGCGCGAAGCGTGCAGGCGCCCGCGCTGCGGTGGCAGGTCCCGTCGGGACAGGCCATCGCCGGCTTCGGCGTCGCCGGCGCCGCGGGCATCCTCGTCCTCTACCCGATCTTCTATCTCATGCAGGCGGCGCTCGACGTCGGCGACCCCGACGCGAGGCCGCCGACCGCGTATGGGCTCGGCAATTTCGAGGCGCTGCCGCAGTATTCCGAGATCATGCTCAATACGCTCACCGTCTCGCTTGCGGCGACGGTGATGGCGCTGCTCTTCGGCTTCGTGACCGCCTGGATCCTGTCGCGCACGAACGTGCCCGGCCGGCGCACGCTCGAGCAGCTGATGGCGGTGCCCTACTACATGACGCCGCTGCTCGGCGCCTTCGCCTGGAGCCTGCTCGGGGCGCCGGAGAGCGGCTTCGTCAACCAGGTCTGGCGTGCGCTCGGGGGCGAGAATGCCCTGATCAATCTCGTCACCCCGTTCGGCATCGCCTGGGTCATGGCGTTGTTCGAGGGCTCCGTCGCCTTCGTGATGATCGGCGCGGTGATGAAGTCGATGGATCCGGCGCTCGAGGAAGCCTCGCAGGTGATCGGCGCCAGCCGCCTCAGGACGATGCTGCGGGTGACGCTGCCGCTCGTCGCTCCGGGCGTGCTCGGGGCGGCGATCCTGGTCTTCGCCGAGATGCTGGGCTCGTTCTCGGCGGCGCTTGTGCTCGGCAATCCCGACCGCTTCTACGTCGTCACCACGGCGATGTACCAGCTCGTCTCGCAATACCCGCCGCGCATCCCGCTCGCGGCGGCGATGGGGGTGTCGCTGTTCGCCGTCATGTTCCTGATGCTGTTCCTCTATCGCCGGCTGATCGCCGGGCGGAGCTACGTCACGATTAGCGGCAAGGCGTTCCGGCCGCGGGTGATGGACGTCGGGCGCCTGCGCTGGCTGCTCTTCGCCGTGTGCGTCTTCTATGTTCTCCTCTCGGTCGCGCTGCCGTTGATGACGTTGGCCTTCGCCTCGGTGCAGAAGATCGCGGTCGCCTTTCCGGCCGCCTCGAATTGGACGCTTGCCAACTATCAGACCGCCTTCACGATGAATGCCGTGCGGGCGGCGCTCGGCAACAGCCTCCTGCTTGGGGTCGCGACCGCCAGCATCGGCGTCGTGCTGATGGGCTTGATCTCGTGGCTCATCTACCGCTCCAGGCTGCCCGGCAGCGGGTTCATCGAATACCTGGTCATGTTCCCCCAGGCGGTGCCGCGCCTGGTCTTCGCCTTCGGCATGATGTGGGCCTGGATCGTCTTCCCGATCCCGATCTACGGCACGCTCTGGCTCCTGCTCATCGCCTATCTGACCGTGTTCCTGCCGCTCGGCGTCCGCACCATCTCGGGCGTGATGCTGCAGATCGACAAGAGCCTCGAGGAATGCGCGCAGATGTGCGGCGCGCCGTGGGGCTATCGCATCCGCACCGTGACGATGCCGCTGCTTTGCCCCGGACTTCTCGCCGCCTGGCTCCTGCTCTTCATCGCCAGCGTGCGCGAGCTCGGCGCCTCGATCCTGCTGATGGGGCCGAACGCCAAGGTGGTCACGCCGACGATCGTCGAATCGTGGTTCGCGACGAGCGCCGAGCTCACCGCCGCGATGGCGCTGATCCAGACCCTGGTGATCGCGATCGCCATGGTGGTGTTCCTCGCCCTGACGCGGCGCGCGTCGATGTACGCGGGCGAGTAGGCCGCATGGAGCCGCTGTCGCCGGAGGACGGAAAGCGTGCGGCGGCGGCGCCGGAGGCCGCTATCCCTCGCACCCATATCGAGATCGAGAATCTGGAGATCCGTTACGGGCCGGTGCCGGCCGTGAAGGGCATCAGCTTCCGGGTCCGGGCCGGAGAGCAGCTGACCCTCCTCGGGCCCTCCGGCTGCGGCAAGACGACGACCTTGCGGGCGATCGCCGGCCTCGAGCGCCCGAGCGCGGGCGCGATCCGCATCGGCGGCGAGACGATGTACGCGTCGGCGGAGGGCATCAACATCCCGGCCGAGAAGCGCGGCCTCTCGATGGTATTCCAGTCCTACGCCATCTGGCCGCACATGACCGTCTTCGAGAACGTCGCCTACGGCCTGCGCGTGCGCCGCAAGAGCCGGCACGAGATCCTGACGCGGGTCAGGGAAGCGCTCGCGCTCGTGCAGATGGCCCCTTACGAGAACCGGCCGGCGTCGGCGCTTTCGGGCGGGCAGCAGCAGCGCGTGGCGCTTGCCCGTGCCTGCGTGTTCCAGCCCTCGGTCCTCCTGTTCGACGAGCCGCTCTCGAACCTCGATGCCAAGCTGCGCGCCGACATGCGGATCGAGCTCCGCGAGCTGCAGCACCGGCTCGGCATCACCTCGGTCTACGTGACGCACGACCTCGAGGAGGCGCTCGCCATGTCGGACCGGATCGTCGTCATGCGCGACGGCAATATCGAGCAGATCGGGTCGCCGACCGAGATCTACAACCTGCCGCGCAACGCGTTCGTCGCCGACTTCATCGGCTCCTCGAACCTGATCGCCGGCCAGTTGCGGCCGGACCTCGCGAGCGACGGTCTGATCGCGCTGGAAACCTCGGCGGGACAGGTCGTTCACGGCGTCGCGCACGGCCGCGCCGTGCCGCCCGAGCCCGTCTTCTCGGTCCGCACGGTCTACCTTCGCCTGAGCTTCGAGCGGCCGGCCGGCTTAAGGAACGTCTGGCCGGTGCGGGTGCACCACTGCGTCTTCCAGGGCGACTTCTCGCAGGTGAACGTGACCTGGGGCGACCGCGACCTCGTCGTCCGCTCGGCGGCGCTCGAGCCCATTCCGGAGGGCCGGGACGCCTTCTTGTCGGTGGAGCCCCGCCACTGCGTCCTGATCGAGGGCAGCTGAAGGCGCGCCTGTCGTCGGCCGCGGCTTCGGATTGCGGCTCAGTGAATCTCGCGCGACCGCTTCATGATCTCGCGCAGGTCCTTCGCCGAGAAGCTCGGGGACCGGCAAGCATCGAGGATGACGCGCTCGCGGCGCTCGATCAGCGCGATCGCGGCCGGCAGCTTGGTCACCGCCTCGGCCGGTACGACGACGGCGCCGTGCCGGTCGGCGTGAATCACGTCGTCGTGCCCGACCAGCATGCCGAAGACGTTCACCGGCCTGCCGAAATCGACGACATGGACATGGGCGTGGCTCGGCCCGATGCGGCCGCCGAGCATCTGGAAGCCCTCGGCCCAGGCGGTCACGTCCCGGAACGAGCCATTCGTCACGCAGCCGCGGGCGCCGAGCGCCTTGTGAAGCGCCGAGTTGACCTCGCCCCAGAAGGCGCCGTAGCCCGGCGTATCGTCGATGTCCTGAATGACGACGATCGTCGGATGCTCGGCGCGCGCCACGTAATCGTACCAGTCCGCCCGGTCGGCCACCTGCCCGCGCGGCGGTTCCTTCGCCCGGATGGTGCCGACGCGGGCGACGCCGACGATCGGCGGCAGCGTCGGATCCCAGGCGACGAGAGGATCGACGGTGAAGCCAAGGCCTCTGCGCTCGGGGACGATGAGCTCGAGGCCGTTGCAGATGGTGGGCGTATCCCACTCGCGCAGCGCATCGAGATCGGCGCTCGTGAATGCCGGCATGGTCATGGTGGTGGGCTCCTATCCGATGCGGCTCGTCACCGCGCGTTGAGCTCGGCGCGGACGCGAGCGACGACGATCGCGGCATCGCCCGGCCTCATGCAGGTCGGGCCGAAGACGACGATGCCGTCCCGCACGCGCGCGTGGTTGGCATGGACCGGCGGGTCGCCGTCCTGCAGGCGTTTGATGAGCGCGCGGGCGGACAGGCCGAGCACGCCCTCGTCGACCGCGAGCTCGACCGCCGGCGCGCCTTTGTATTTCTGGTCGACCACGGCGACCACCGCGCCGTTCATTCCCTTAAGGCTGTGAGCGATCTCCTCGCAGGTCGCGAGCCAGCCCCGGCGCCGCTCCTCCGAATTCTCCTCGAGGAAGAGCTTGAGCGCGGTGAGGAGGCCGACGATCTCCTCCTTGCCGCACTTCGCCGCGCGCCCGATGCCGCTTGCCGGAAGGCCGGCCAGCTTGTCCTTGTCGAACAGACTCGCCGGCGGGCTCCACTGCTCGAAATAGGTGTCTTGGTCGAGCTGCTGGAGCGCTGCCGATTGGATGAGCTCGCGCCGGCCGGCGAGGATGCCCGAGGCCTGGGGCCCGCCGATCGCCTTGCCGCCAGAGAAGGCGACGAGGTCGGCCCCTTCGGCGATGAAACGCTTCAGGTTCTCGGCCGGCGGCAGCTGACCGGCCGCGTCGACGATCAGCCGCAGGCCGTGCCGGCCGGCGAGGGCGACGATCTCCGTCAAGCCCGGCTCGGCGTGCGGCTGCGCGACCCATAGGATTGCCGCCGTCCGATCCGTGATCGCCGCCTCGTATTCCCAGACCTGCGTGTCGCGCACCCCGGCGCCGGAGAAGCGATCGGGAATGCCGACCTCGATCAGCTTCGCCCCGGCCTGGGCGACGGCGTGGTCGTACATGTTGCGCTGGCTGCGCGCGACGACGACCTCGTTTGCCATCCCGGTCGTGTCCGGCAGGCGGTTCATTTTCGCGGGATCGAGCCCGGCGAGGCAGGCGGCCGTCGCCAGCATCAAGGCCGCCGATGCGCCGGCGGTCACGTATCCGGCCTCGGCGCCGGTGGCCGCGGCGAGGATCTCGCTCGCCCGGCCCTGCAGCTCGGCGAGATCGACGCACCATTGCGACGCCTCGGACATGGCCTCGGCAACCTCGCGACGCATGATGCCGCCGCTGAGCCGCGTCGATGGGCCGGAGGCGTTGACGATCGTTCGCAGGCCGAGACGCTGATAGACGTTCTCATTGACGCGAGACGCGGCCGGCAGGCTCATCGCAGGCTCCAGGTACGCTGAGGCATTGGGATTTGCGTTGAGCCTAGTGCGCGTTCTTCTTGCGCCATTCGTCGAGGAACGAGAGGCAGGTCGCGAGGTCAACGACGTCGACGTAGCGCCGGCCGAGGTCGCGCAGGTTGTCGCGGTGAGGCTGCTCCTCGATGTCGCCGACGCAATCCTCGGGGACGATGGTCCGGAAACGATAGCTGAAGCTGTCGATCGCGGTTGCCCGTATGCAGCCGGACGTGTTGCAGCCGGTGACGATGACGGTGTCGACCCGCTCCTTGACGAAGTAGGCGCTGACCCCGGTCTCGAAGAAGATCGAGGGCGCCTTCTTGCAGACGGTGAGATCGTAGCTCGGGTCATGGATCCGGGGATCGAGCGCGGAGCTCGGATGATCCTCGCGGAAGGTGTCGCGGACCGCGGTGATCTTCCAGTACGGCATCTCGCGCTCGTTCATGTAGGCCGTGTAGCAGCTCGCCACGGGCACGTCGTAGCGCCGCGCCACCGCGAGGAGCTTCGCGGTGTTTTCGACCGCCCGCATGACCAGCGGAGCGCCGCCGAGCGGATAGCGAGGGTCGGTGAAGGCGGTCTGAAAATCGACCACGACAATGCCGGGCTTTTCGCCGAAGCCGACCGGGATCTCGCCGTAGCTGCGGTTCTGATAATCGTCCATGTCGGCTCTCTCCGTGCCTTCCATCCTAGCTCTCGATCGGTGGAATCATAGGCTGTCGCCGGCAGGAGCTGCCAGGCATTCACCGGATCAGTGCGGCGGCGTCGCGGGCCGGCTTGCGCCGAGCGGGTTGTCCTGCGGCGCAAGGTCGTGAAGGTGGCAGGCCGCGAGGTGTCCGGTCTCCACCGGCCTGAGCGGCGGCTCCTCGACGCGGCAGCGCTCGAACGCGTAGGGGCAGCGGGTGTGGAAGCGGCAGCCCTTCGGCGGGTTGATCGGGCTCGGCACGTCGCCTTTCAGGATGATGCGCTGGCGGCCGGCGCCGGGCTCGGGCACCGGCACGGCCGAGAGCAGCGCCTCGGTATAGGGGTGCTTCGGAGCCGAGAAGATCGCGCGCTTCCCCGCGACCTCGACGATCTTGCCGAGATACATCACCGCGACTCGGTGGGTCATGTGCTCGACGATGGCGAGGTCGTGGCTGATGAAGAGAAGCGCCAGGCCGAGCTCCTTCTGCAGGTCCTGCAGGAGGTTGACGATCTGCGCCTTGACCGAGACGTCGAGCGCCGAGACCGCCTCGTCGCAGACGATGAGGTCGGGCTCGGCCGCGAGCGCCCGGGCGATGCCGATGCGCTGGCGCTGCCCGCCCGAGAATTCGTGGGGCCAGCGGTTCACCGCGTCGCGCGGCAGCCGCACCGTATCCATGAGGCGTCCGACCTTGTCCTCGAGGTCGACGGCGGATCGGGCGAGGCCGAAATTGCGGATCGGCTCGGCCAGGATGTCGCGCACGCGCATGCGCGGATTGAGGCTCGAGAACGGGTCCTGGAACACGACCTGCACGCGCCGCCGCAGCGGCCGCAGGGCATCGGCCGAGAGGTCGTCGATGCGCCGTCCGTCGAGCACCACCTGGCCGGCGGTGATGTCGAAAAGCCGCAGGATCGCGCGCCCGACCGTGGATTTGCCGCAGCCCGATTCGCCGACAAGCGCCAGCGTCTCGCCTTTCTCGACGTGGAACGAGACGCCGTCGCGGGGTGGGGGTCGACGGGTCAGGTCGGATCGGCGCCGTTGCGCCGCGCCGCCAGGACAGGCCTCCCGCCGGCGCTCTACGCCTGCAACCCCCACCCGGCTCGGCCTTCGGCCGAGTCCGCCCTCCCCGCAAGGGGGAGGGAAAAGGAAGGGACAGTGCCTCGCGTTCATGCGGCGACCGCCTCCCGCGGCGCGTAGTGGCAGGCGGCGACGTGGCTGGGCGCCTTCATCGTCAACGCCGGCGCGATCTCGCGGCAGAGGTCAGTCGCATAGGGGCAGCGGCCGGCGAAGACGCAGCCGCGAATGCGGCTCTTGAGGCTCGGCACGAGGCCCGGGATCTCGGCGAGCCGCGTCGCTTCTCCGGAAAGCGACGAGCCGAGCTTCGGCACGGCGCCGAGAAGGCCTTGCGTGTAGGGGTGGCGCGGCGAGCGGAACAGGGCCGCGACCGGCGCCTCCTCGACCTTCTTTCCGGCGTACATCACCATGACCCGCTCGGCGACCTCGGCGACGACGCCGAGGTCGTGGGTGATGAGCACGATCGCCGCCCCGATCCGGCGCTTGAGATCCCGCATCAGGTCGAGGATCTGCGCCTGGATGGTCACGTCGAGCGCCGTTGTCGGCTCGTCGGCGATGAGCAGCTTCGGGTTGCAGGCGAGCGCCATCGCGATCATCACCCGCTGGCGCATGCCGCCCGAGAGCTGGTGCGGATACTCGCGAAGGCGCCGGCGCGCCTCCGGGATGCCGACGAGGTTCAGCATCTCGACGGCGCGGTCCTCCGCCGCGCGCCGCTCGATGCCTTCATGCAAGCGCAGCGTCTCGCACAGCTGGCGCCCGATCGTCAGCACCGGATTGAGGCTGGTCATCGGCTCCTGGAAGATCATGCTGATGTCGTTGCCGCGGATGTCGCGCATCGCGCGCTCGGGCAGCGCCAGGAGATCGCGGCCCTCAAACCGGATCGCGCCGGCGATCTTGCCGGGCGGCTCGGGGATGAGGCGCAGGATCGAGTTCGCGGTGACGGACTTGCCGCAGCCGCTCTCGCCGACGATCGCCAGCGTCTCGCCCTCCTTGACCTGGAAGGAGACGCCGTCGACGGCGCGGTTGACGCCGTCCGGGGTCCGGAAATGGGTCTGCAGATTCTCGACGTCGAGCAGCGCCACCGCTCTAGATCTCCTTCGCCATGCGCGGATCGAGAGCGTCGCGCAGCCCGTCGCCGAGGAGATTCACGGCGAGCACGGTCACGGAGAGGAAGATCGCCGGGATGAAGACGATGTAGGGCTTCACCTGCCAGAGGGCGCGCCCTTCGGCCATGATGTTGCCCCAGGACGGAATGGTCGGCGGCACACCGGCGCCGATGAAGGAGAGGATCGCCTCGATGATCATCGCGCTCGCGCAGATGTAGGTCGCCTGCACCGTCAGCGGCGCCAGCGTATTGGGCAGGATGTGGCGCAGCATGATCATCGGCGTGCGCGTGCCGGCGGCGACCGCGGCATCGACATAGGGCTGCTCGCGCAACGACAGGACGACGCCGCGAACGAGCCGCGCGACGCGCGGCACCTCGGCGATGGTGATCGCGACGATGACGTTGCCGACGCTGCCGCGGGTCAGGGCCATGAGCGCCACGGCGAGGAGGATCGGCGGGATCGACATCAACCCGTCCATCACCCGCATGACGACGGCGTCGGCCCAGCGCAGGAAGCCCGAGAAGATGCCGATGACGAGCCCGGCGAGCGATGCGAGCACCGCGACCGAGAAGCCGACGATCAGCGAGACGCGGGCGCCGTAGAGGACGCGCGAGTAGATGTCGCGGCCGAGCATGTCGGTGCCGAACCAGTACGCGGCCGACGGCTCGCGCGTGCGCCGATGCGTCGCCAGCGTCGTCGGATCGACGGTCCACAGATACGGCGCCAGCAACGCCATCAGCAGCATGAGCGCGACGAGCGCGCCGCCGACGGCGATCGCCGGGTGCCGGCGCACGAAGCCCCAGACCGGGCCGTGCGCCTTCGGAGCCGGAAGGATGTCGGGCAGTTCGGGCGCCGCCGCAATGCCCTCCGGCGCCGGCGTGGCGAGGACCGGCGCGTTCAATAGCGGATCCTCGGATCGATCAGCGTGTAGACGAGATCGACGGCGAGATTGACGAGCACGTAGACGAAGCTGAAGAGCAGCACCACGCCCTGGATGACGGGGTAATCGCGGCGCAGGATGGCGTCGATCGTCAGCCGCCCGAGGCCGGGGATGACGAACACGCTCTCCGTCACCACCGCTCCGCCGATGACGAGCGCGATGCCGATGCCGATGACGGTCACGATCGGCACGGCGGCGTTCTTCAGCGCGTGCAGGAACAGGATCGCCGGCTGGCCGAGGCCTTTCGCCCGCGCGGTCTTGATGTAGTCCTGGCTCAGCACCTCGAGCATCGTCGCGCGGGTGATCCGCGCGATCAGCGCGATGAAGACGCAGCCGAGCGCGATCGAGGGCAGGATCAGGTTCTCGAGCCAGGGCCACAGCCCCTCGGCGAG
>Ga0136846_1215215_pt1 | contig 12432 bp, 9 predicted proteins | sample HopSoiMetagenom2_FD_96841 | JGI IMG/M metagenome (GOLD analysis project Ga0136846, IMG submission 96841) | Grasslands soil microbial communities from Hopland, California, USA - 2 Assembly 2016 (version 4) | ecosystem: Environmental > Terrestrial > Soil > Grasslands | place: USA: Hopland...
CGACCTGCTACGCGACGGTCGGCTCGTCTTCGATGCGGGCGATCGTTCGACCGCGCTGCCCGCGCTCGATGCCGGCGGCTCGGTGATCCTCCCGGCCGCGCGAGCCGACGTTCTCGGCCTCGGTCTCGGCGACACGTTGACGGTCGCGGCAACCAACGGGACCGCCGCCGATCTCGTCGTCGTCGGCATCGTCGACCGCTCGTTCCCGGGCCGCGACGGCGATGCCGTCATCGTCGGCTGGCCAGACGCGACCGCGCGCTTCGGTGTCGCCGGTGCCGGCGCCTTCGCGGTCCGCTACGCGCCCGGTGCCCCACCCGAGGCGCACGCCGCCGCCCACGCTGTCGCGGCGCGCTCACTCCTGACGCCGACGCCACTCGACCACGTCGACAGCGCGGTCGGCGAGACGCTCGACCGGATCTTCGGGCTCTTCGATCTGCTCGGGCTGATCGCGGTCGTCGTCGCGGTCCTCGGCGTCGCGAACACGCTGTCGATCGGCGTCTCGGAGCGTGGTCGCGAGATCGGCGTCCTGCGCGCCGCCGGGATGAGCCGCCGCCAGGTCTGGCGGAGCATCCTCGTCGAGGCGGGCATCCTCGGCGTCGTCGCAGCCGTGATCGGCTCCGTCGCCGGCGTTCTTGTCGGCGGCCTCCTCGTCGTCACCGCGGGGGGACGAAACGACCTCCCGCTCGACCCGCCATGGGCGGCGATCGCGGTCGTCACCGTGCTGGGGGTCGCGCTTTCGATGGTCGCCGCGGCGCAGCCCGCGAGGCTGGCGAGTCGCGTGCCGATCGTTCGGGCGGTCGGCGCGCAGTAGCGGTCCGGGCGGCATCGTCCCGGCCCGGGCCCTCGCGGGTCGGGTGGCCGGGGGTAGACTGCCTCCATCGGCGCACCCGCGCCGCGGAGGTCCGGATGACGATCGCCATTCCGCCCCTCGCGAGGGTCCCCGTCGACCAGCGCGGGATCACGATCGGCGACTTCCTCGTCCCGATCCGCCTCGGCGAGCGGATCTCGCCGCTCCTGCGTCACGTCGTCCTCGTCGTGCTCGGGGCGCTCCTGATCGCGCTCACCGCGAACATCAGCGTGCCGGTCCCGGGCTCGCCGGTCCCGGTCACGGGCCAGACGTTCGCCGTGCTTCTCGTCGGCGGCGCCCTGGGGTTCCGTCGGGGCATCGCCGCAACCCTGCTGTATGTCGTCCTCGGTCTGTTCCTGCCGGTCTACGCCGAGCATCGGTCGGGGGTTGCGACGATCGCGTCCTGGGACGGCCACCTCGTGCTCGGCGCGACGGGCGGGTACCTCGTCGGCTTCATCGTCGCGAGCGCCATGGTCGGTCGTCTTGCCGAGCTCGGGTGGGATCGACGGCTGGGAGGGGCGATCGCGGCGATGGCGATCGGCAACATCCTGATCTACGTGGTCGGTGTGCCGTGGCTGATGGCGGCGACGGGCAACGATCTGTCGTGGGGGATCGCGCACGGAGTCACCCCGTTCCTCGTCGGCGATGCGCTCAAGCTTGCGCTCGCTGCCGGGGCCTTTCCGATCGCGTGGTGGCTGGTGGGGCGCCGACCCGGCGAGCGCTGATCGCGGACGTGGCCGGCGACGACGCGTGAACACCTGACGCTCCGGCAATCGCCGCCCGGTCTACGGACGCCTCCGTCGCCATCGATATCCTCGCCTCCATGCACGTCGAAGCGGATACGCAGGCCGTCGCCGCGGCGATGACGCCCGTCGTCCGCGAGGGCCGCGACAGCGACGGACTGTACGGTCCCACGAGCGAGGCGTGGGCGATGAACCGCGAAGGCCTGCTCCTTCTGGGCTCCGGTCCGCGCGCCCTCCTGCTCCAGATCGCGCATCCGCTCGTCGCTGAAGGCGTCGACCAGCACTCCGACTTCCGTGACGATCCGTGGGCGCGGCTGGCAGCCACGATCGCGAGCTACCAACGCATCGTCTACGGCACCGCCGCCCAGGCCCGGGCCGAGATCCGCCGGCTGAACACGCTGCATCGATCGATCGCCGGGCCGGTCCGCGACGCCGACGCGCGTCGTCGTCACGGAGCCGCGTATTCCGCACGCGACCCGGAGCTGTCGCTGTGGGTCCATGCCACCCTCATCGACTCGGTGCTCGTCGCCTCGGACGCGTGGATCGGCCCCGTGACGCGGGACCGACGAGTGCGGTTCTACGAGGAGAGCAAGCCGATCGGACGGGCCTTCGGCGTGCCCGAGTCGCTGCTCCCTGCCGACGTGGATGCGTTCGAGCGCTACATGGCCGCGATGCTCGGACCCGGCGGACCGGTCTCGCCCACGCCGACCGCACGAGGGCTCGCCGAGACGATCCTGCACCCGCCGCTCGGGCCGATCGTTCGCAGTCCTGCCGTCGCCGGCCTGCTCCGAGACGCGACACCGCTCGTCGAGCGTGGGCTCGCGCTGCTGCCGCCGCCGCTCTACGACTGGACGATGCTGCCGGCGGTCGGCCTGCTGCCCCAGAGGCTCCGCGAGGCCTACGGACTGCGGTGGGGAGCCCGCGAGAAGGCTATTGCCGGCTGGCTCGTTGCGGCGTGGCGGGTCTGGCGACCGATCCTGCCGCCCGCGGTCCGCTGGTTCCCACAGGCGATCAGCGCCGAGCGGCGCGTGGCCGCGGGGGGATCGCGACGGCGCGGATCGGACTGACCGGCGAGGCGCGACGCTGTGGCGGAGGCCCGTTCAGTACGCGGACGGGAAACGCGACCGGTAGACGCGGCTGAGGTCGCGCGGGCTCGCGGCGTCGAGCGCGTCCAGAAGGGTCGTGTTGCCGACGAGCCCGTAGCGGTGCGCCACGACGTACTCGCGCATCGTCGTCCAGAAGAGCGTCGACCCGAGACGGCGTCGGAGATCGTCGATGAGGTTGCCGCCCTGGATGTAGACGACCTCGTAGTAGCAGGTCGACGGGTAGCGATAGATCGTGAGGTCGAGCCTGCCCTGCGCGCAGCGTGACGAGCGGCGCGAGGCGAGGACGTAGCGAGCGAGGAAGTCCGCGGCGGCCTCGTCGACCCATGGCTGGCGCGACTGGTCGTTGCCGACGAGACCGTAGAACCACTGGTGGGCGGTCTCGTGCGTAACGAGGTAGGCGACGTTTGCCGCCGCGATGCCGGTCGGGATCCACGCGATCTGCGGTCCCTCCATCCCAAATCCGCCGGGCGACTGCGCGACCGTGTAGATGCGGTACGGGTACGGCACGAGCAGCGCGCTCATCCGGCGAATTGCGCGTCGGGCTGCGGCGAGCATGGCGGACGCGGGGGCGCCGGGCCGGTAGGCGACGCGGACGGTGGTTCTGCCGACCGTGGCGGTGAGCCAGCGGTAGTCGGGCGCCGCGGTCAGCACGAAGTCGCGAACGTTTGTCGCGTGGAACGTCTGGCTCCGGCCGTCGACCGACGTCAAGACCCGGACGCCCGTCGTCGCGTAGCGAAGGACCCGGTCGCTTGCGATCGTCACGGTGATGTCGGGGCTGACCGGCGTGACGAACGGATCGCCGTGGTTCGGGCGGTCGAACGACGTCGCGCGGCTGATCCAGGGGATCCAGCGGTACGCCCCGACGATGCCGTTCGCTTGGGTGAACAGCCAGGTGGTGCCAGCGACGGTCGACCGGAGGGTCGCCGCGTAGGCCACCCTGATGACCGTCGAAGCGCGAGCCGGGAGGACGCCGCCGAGAGGCACGGTGATCGTCTGGTCGCTCACCGTTGCGCGCCGCCTCGTCCCGTCGACGGTCACCGTCCCGAGGCGCATCGACCCAAGTCGCGCAGCCACCGTGTTGAGCTCGAGCCGATCGATCCCGCCGCCCGACGTGTTGCGGACGTGGATCGTCGTCGCCACGCGCAGCCGCCGGTCGCTCCAGCCGAGCGTCGCCCGAACGGTGTAGGTCGCCGTCAGCGCGAGGCTCGTACGGTCGACCGATCCGCGGACGATCGCCGATTCGGCCGCGGCGGTCGGCGTCGGCGCGCTGTTCGACGTGTCGCCGCCGGCTTCCTTCGACGCCTCCGGCGGCGGTGGCGCGGTCGCAGAGGCCGGTTCGGCAGACGCAGCTCCACCCGCGCCGACATCCGCCGACGACGGCGCGACGGTCGTCGATTCCGCGACGGCGGGGGAGCGCTCGGCGTCCGGCGCGACGGCCGCGCGGGGCGTCACCGCAAGGGCGGTCACGGCGATCGCGACTGCGGCGGCCAGGCACACGAGCACGACCACCGCGGACCGTCGCACGGCGAGGATCGTACGCGGCTCGCCTGACCGGTCGCGCCCCGTGCGCCACGGTCGCACCGGATTCATCCATCGTCACGGTCGTTGCGCATGAACCCCGAACGGCCGAGCGGGAGTCGCGACACGAACGGCCGCAATTGGACAAGGGGCCGTGGCTCGCGAGGGACAAGGCAGCCGCGAGCACGGTCGGAGCCCAATCACGGGAGAGGACCTCAGTCAACCATGCGCAGTGTCTTCAGGGTCGCCGCTCTCGGCGCGAGCATGCTCGCGCTGACGGTGGGGGCCGCACCGTTCATCGCCGGTGCCGCGGACCATCTCGACGCACCGAGCCTCGGCTCGTTGACGGCGGGTTCCGTCCGCGGCGACCGCGACATCAACGACGTCTATGTCTTTCAGGGCGCGAACACGTCGAAGACCGTCATCGCGGTCACGACGAATCCCGCGGCGGGGGTTCTCGCGCCGACCATCTACGGCACGAACGTCCGCTACAACATCAACGTCGACAACAACGGCGATCTCAGGCCGGACGTGACCTACACGGCACGTTTCGGTCCACGTGGCAGCGGGCCGGACTCGAAGCAGGCTCTGACGCTCACGCGCAACGGCATGGTCGTTGCCCGCGGCGCCACCGGCAACACGGTCCAGATCGGCGGAACCTTCCGCGGCAAGGTGTTCGCGGGGCTTCGCTCCGATCCGTTCTTCTTCGATCTGCTCGGCTTCCGTGGCTCGACCGGCCTCGGTGGCAGGGATCGTCTCTGCGACAGCGACCCGGTCGACTTCTTCGCGGACCTGAACACGCTCGGACTCGTGATCGAGGTGCCCGACGCAGCGCTCGGTCGCCACATCGGCGTGTGGGCCACGACGCAGGAGCTCGTCAACGGGTCCTGGGTTGCGCGAGACCAGATGGGCCGGCCGGCGATCAACACGGTGTTCAACCACACCGCCGCCGACAAGGAGCTGTTCAACGTCACGCCGCCCGCGCACCAGGCTGATGCCGGGAAGCCGTTCCGCAAGAACGTCTCCGACACCCTGCAGGCGCTCTCGGCGCTCGACACAGAGGGACCCTACTCGGCCGCCCAGGCCGACGCCCTCGCGGGGGTGCTGATCCCCGACGTCCTCACGTACGACACGGCGACGAAGGCTGTCGGTCCGCTCAACGGACGCGCACTCCGGGACGACGTCATCGACGTCGAGCTCGCGATCACGACCGGCGCGGACCCGCTCGCGCTCTTCGCCGACCGGGACGCGCGCGGCGGGATCAACTCCGACTGCGTCGGCCCGCATCACGACTACCAGTCGTCCTGGCCGTACCTCGGCCAGCCGCACTGACGGTCACACCAACCGGGATCCGGGCGGCATCCGTCCGGATCCCATTCACCAAGAGGAACGCGATGACGACCCCTGACATGGAACCGGGAAGGACACCGAGGATCTCGCCGCTCGCTCGTCCCCGGATCCGTGTCGTCGGTGTCCTCGCGGCAGCGGTTGCGATCGCGGCCGTCAGCCAGGTTGCGAACCGCGCGGCAGCCGTTCCGGATCCTGTCCCTGCCGCGAACGCGCCCGTCGAGGGGCCCGGACCAGTCGCCGGCCTCGCCGGGCCATTCACCATGGCGACTGTCGCCGGGACGACGGGCGACGACGAGCTTCTCGGCCACCTCGACGACGGGATCGCGCTCTGGTCACGCAAGGCGAAGCGCGATCCGAACGACTACATCAGCGCCACGAACCTCGCTGCCCTCGACCTTCAGCGAGCGAAGATCCACGGCGACGCGGAGGATTACGCCCGCGCTCAGGCCGCGGTCGCGAGGGCGATCGACGCCGACCCGACGTATCAGCACGCGCGCCTGCTCGATGGCTCGATCCGTTTCGCGATCCACGACTTCAGCGGCGCGCTATCGGTCTCGCGGCAGATCCTCGCCGACGACGCGACGTCGCTCGATGCGCGCGCGCTCGGCGCCGATGCCCAGCTCGAGCTCGGAGACCTGACCGGCGCGGCTGCGACCTACCGCGCGCTCGCGGCCAAGGTCAGCGGTCCGCCGATCGACCTGCGCCTCGCCAGGCTCGCTCAGGTCACCGGCAACCCCGCTCGAGCCGTCGAGCTCGCTCGCAAGGCACGCGACGCCGCGGCGAGCGCGAGCGCGCCGGATCTCGGGATCTACGACGTCGCGCTCGCCGAGATTGCCCGCCAGGCCGGCGACGCACCGACCGCGCGGGAGGCGTTCACGAGCGCGCTTGCGCTTCGTCCGGGTGACCTCGGTGGACTCGTCGGCCTCGCCAAGATCGAAGCCGCCGCCGGCGAGACCTCCGCGGCGATCGGACACCTCCACCGTGCCGCCGACATCGCGCCGCAGCCGGAGACGCTCGCCCTGCTGGGTGACCTCGATGTCGCCACGGGCGACGCAAAGGCAGGTGCCGCGGCGTACCGGACGGTTCGGGCGATCCGCCGAATCGCCGGGACCGCGGCCTCGGCGTACGACAGGATCCTGCTGCGGTTCGAGCTCGATCACGGCGGCGCGACCGAGGCCGTTCTGAGCGAGACCCGTGCGTCGCTGGCGGCTCGACCCGACGCCGGCGGTCACGACCTCGCCGCTTGGGCGCTCCATCGGCTCGGTCGTGATGACGAAGCGGCCGTCGAGATCGAGGCGGCCCAGGCCAGCGGGATCGTGGACGCGCGGATCCTCTTCCATGCCGGTGCGATCGCGCTCGCTCGCGGCGATCGCGCCAACGGGACGTTGATGCTCGACCGCGCGCTCGCGCTCGGTCCGGCGATCGACCCGATCGAGCGGGCCGAGGACGAGCGACTCCGAACGGGCTGACGCGCGGTACGAGCGCGTCCGCACGCCGGGCCTCGTTTGACATCGACTGCGGCCGTCAGGCTAGAGTTCATCACTGCGCACAAGTGCAAGGACGATCTGTGCACGTGGCAGGAGCCCGAACCTGAGTGACCTCGCACGCCTCGTGCAGGCGTGCCGCCTCTACTACGAGCTTGGTGAGACGCAGGAGCGGATCGCCGAGATCCTCCGCGTCACCCGGCCGCAGGTGTCGCGGATGCTCAAGGAAGCGCGCGCGGAGGGCATCGTCGAGATCCGCGTGATCGACACGGCGAGCCGTTCAGCAGAGCTCACCCAGGCCCTCTGCGAGCGGTTCAACCTCCATTCCGTCCACCTCGCGCCGCGCCTCGCGGGTCCGAGCGACCTGACCCGCCGGATGATCGGCCGCGTCGCGGCGAACGTCCTGCGCGACCATCTTCGCGACGGACACCTCGTCGGCGTCGGCGGCGGGATGACGATCGCCGCAGTGGCCGACGCGTTTGCCGATACGCCCACCCGCTACGCGATCACCGTTGTCCCCCTTGCGGGCGGTGGCATGTCCGCCCCGTCGCGCGACCCGGTTCGCCGGATCGCCGAGCTGCTCGGCGGGTACGCGATGGAGGTCTTCGCCCCGGGCATCGTCCACGACCGAATCGCGCGCCACGCGATTCTCTCGTCGGCGAACGCCCGCAATGTCACGAACGCCTGGGCACAGCTCGACGTCGCCGTGTTCGGCGTCGGTGCGTATCTCCGAAGCGAGACGTGGTTCGGGGCGGACGTCGTGGCGGAGGTCGAGGCCGCGGGCGCCGTTGGCGAGATCCTCATCCGGCCGTTCGATATCGACGGCAACTTCGTCGTGAGCCGCCTGAACGAGCTCGTCGTCGGGCTGGACCCGCACGAGCTCGGGCGCGTCCCGGTGTCGATCGCCGCCGCCGGCGGTCCCGACAAGGTGGAGCCGGTGCTCGGGATCCTCCGGGCTCGCGTGGCGAACGTTCTCGTCACCGACGAGGTTACGGCCGCCGACGTGCTCGAGCTTGATGATGCGCAGCGGCGCGGGCGCGCAACCGATGCGCAGGCGCGGCGTCGCGCGCCCGACGTCGACGCGCAGCAGGACGGTCGCGGCGAGCTCGATGACGGCGACGCGACCCGGCCGGATGCGGCCGCGTCCGACAGTGCGACGGCCGAGGGTGGTCATCGGGCTGCAGGGCTCAGCGACGGATGACGATCGCGGAGGTCGCGGGCTCGGTCGAGGGTCGTGCAGCGTGGTTCACCGCGCCACGCACGATCGAGCTGCGCCACGAGGTCGTCCCGCCGCCGGGACCGGGCGAGGTCCTCGTGCGTCTTCGCGCGACCGCGATCTGCACGCTCGAGCAGCGCATCTGGCGGGGCGTCGTCCCGATGTATCCGGTGTCGCCCGGGCACGAGCCCGCGGGCGAGGTCGTGGCGATCGGCGAGGGCGTCGTGTCAGCTGCGCCGGGCGATCACGTCGTCGTGAGCTTCCTACCGCGTTGCTGGCAGTGCCACTACTGCCGGATCGGGGAGTCCGACAAGTGCTCCACGAGACCTTCCCGAGCTGCTGACGAGCCAGTGCGGTTCGGCGGGTTCGCCGAGCACGCCATCGCGCAGGCGTACGGTGTCTTCCGCGTCGACCCGACGCTCGATTGGGCGGCAGCCTCGATCGCCGAGCCGCTCGCGTGCGTCGTCCATTCGGTCAAGAGCGCCGATCTCGGGTTCGGCGAGGACGTTGTCGTCGTCGGTGCGGGGACGATGGGTCAGCTCCACGTCCTGCTGGCGAGCCGCCGCGGCTGTCGCGTCCTGGTGAGCGAGCCGGATCCGGCGAAGCGGGCGATCGCCCTCGAGCACGGCGCAGCCGCCGCATACGACCCTGCCCGGGTCGACGTCCCGAGTGTCATCCGGGACGAGACGGATGGTCGCGGGGCCGACGCGATCTTCGTCACGGCGGGCGGCGACGCGGGCCGCGAGCTCCTGCCCGCGCTGCGCCGCGGTGGTCGGGCAATCTTCTACACGGCGTACTACCCGCCGGTGGAGTGGCCGCTCGAGCCCGACTGGGTGCACGGCTCCCAGGTTCGGCTGATCGGCTCGGTCAACCAGACGCAGGCGGACTGGCTCGACGCCGCGCGGCTCCTCTCGAAGCGGATCGTTGATGTCAGCCATCTCGTGTCGGCGCGGGTCGGGCTCGACGAGCTGCCGAAGGCGATGGAACGGGCCACGACGGACGGCGCGTTCAGGGTCGTCGTCGAGATGGCCGGCGGAACGGGCGGGTGACGAGCAGCGGAGCCGGCACTCCCGCCGTCCTCGCCTTCGACCTCGGGACGAGCGAGCTGAAGGCGGCGCTGGTGGGTCTCGACGGCGAGCTTCTCGCGATCGAGGGCCGCGGCTACGCGCTCGACGTCGACCCTGCCACCGGTACCGCGGAGCAGGATCCAGCCGACTGGTGGGAGGCGGCAGGGTCGGTGTCGACCGCGCTGCTGCGCGCTGTTCCGAACGTCTCGGTCGCGGGAGTGTCGATGGTCGGCCAGGGACCGACATTGGTCGCCGCAGATGCGGACGCGGCACCGACGCGGCCCGCGGTGACGTGGCTCGACACGCGCGCGGCCCGCGAGACGGCGGATCTCGAGGCCGCGGCCGGGATGGGTGGCTGGACGCTCGGTCCGCTCGCTGCGGCGCTCCGGATCGAGCGGTTCGAGCCTGGCGTCGCGAGCCGGACGCGCTGGTACCTCAACAGCTGGGAGTGGCTCGCGTTCCGGATGACCGACGTCGCGGCGACGACGCTGAGCGAGGGCCAGGTGATCGCTCCGCCGGAGCCGCTCGTGTCGGCCGGATTGCCGGCGCACAAGCATCCGCCGCGCGTCGCGGCCGGCAGCGTGATGGGCACGTTGACGGACGCGTCGGCGAGACATCTCGGGCTCTCGCCCGGGATCCCGGTCGTCGCCGGAACCGTCGACGCGTACGGCAGCGTGATCGGCGCGGGCCTGGTCGACCCGGGCGACGCGCTCGACACCGGTGGGACCTCGGGTGGCTTCGGCGTCATCTGGGATCGGCCGATCACGATCGGCGGCGCGTTCGCGAGCGCGGCGCCCCTGCCGGGTCGATGGCTCTACGGCGGCGCGATGTCGTCGACCGGCAAGGCGCTCGACTGGCTTCGGGAGTCGATCCTGGCCGGAACGGCCTCGGTCGACGAGCTTCTCGCGGAGGCGGCCCGCGTCCCCGCCGGTGCCGATGGCCTCGTGTTCCTGCCGTACCTCGCCGGCGAGCGGTCACCGATCTGGGACCCGACGGCGCGCGGTGTGCTTGCCGGCCTCTCGCTCCGCCACGGTCGGGCGCACCTCGTCCGCGCGGTGATCGAGGCGGCTGCCATGGCGCTCCGTCATGTCGCGTCCGTCGTTCGCGGTGCGGGGGTTGAGGTCCGCGAGCTCCGCGTGTCGGGTGGTCCGGCCCGGAGCATGTTGTGGAACCAGGTGAAGGCCGACGTCCTCGGTGTCCCGGTCGCTGTCCCGGTCGTGCGCGAAACGGCGGCTTACGGAGCCGCGCTGATCGCGATCGTCGGTGTCGGAGCGGAGCCGGATCTCGAGACCGCGCTCCGACGTCTCGTGCGGATCGCGACGCGCGTGGAACCCGATGCGGTGAACCGGCCGACCTACGACCGCCTCTACGATGCCTACCTCGCGCTCCACCCGGCGGTCTCGCCCATCGTCCGCGCGCTCCAGGCGCCGTCGGAAACGCCTGTCGGCGCCGCCATCGATGTCGTGCCCCGCGAGCCGGCGGTGGTGGCGGCGGAACAGGGAGCCGCCTGATGGGCGGTCGCGAGACGCGCCTCGCGCGGATCTTCCAACCGGACGGCCGGACCGTCATCGTCGCGATGGACCACGCCGCGCCGATGGGTCCGTTGCCCGGTCTCGAGGACCCGGCGCGGACCATCCGCGACGTCGTCGCCGGCGGAGCGGACGCCGTGCTCACGACGTGGGGTACGGCCACCCGCTTCGGTGACGCGCTCCAGGGACGCGGTCTGGTGCTCCGCCTGATCGAAGGCCAGGCGCTCGACACAACCGATGCGGTCCGAGCCGGGGCGGACGCGGTGCTCAACATGCTCTACCTCGGGACCGAGGAAGCGGAGACGAACCGTCACACGGGCGAGCTGGCGCGTGGGGCCGCGGAGTGGGAGATCCCGCTCGGCGTCGAGGTGCTCGTCCGCGTTCCGGACGCGACGCCGGCGCAGCGCGTCGAGCTGCTCCGACGCGGGCTGCGGGCCGCCTTCGAGCTCGGCGCCGACTTCATCAAGACGACCTATCCCGGCGATCCCGATTCGTTCGCCCGAATCGCCGAGGGCTGCCCCATCCCGATCGTCGTGCTCGGCGGAGAAAGGACCGGGACCGACGAGGCGTGCCTGACGACCGTGCACGAGGCGATTGCGGCCGGTGCAGCCGGTGTCGCGATCGGGCGAAACGTGTGGCAGCATCCTGATCCGACCGCGATGACGGCGGCGCTCGTCCGGCTCGTCCACGACGGCGCCCGCATCGACGACGTGCTCGACGGTCTGGCGACGCCCGTCCGTTGAGCAACCTCTCCCCGTCACCCCCACGCTCGCCGAGGACCATGCAGCCGATGTCGATCCGGGCCACGATCACGCGAGGACACGTCGTGATCGTCGCGCTCGTCGTGACGCTCGCCGGGTGCGGTCCGAGCGCGCCGAACGCCGTCGGCTCCGGTGCGACGCCGGCCGCGTCGACGTCCGCAGCCGCCGCTTCGGGGTCCGCATCGACAGGCGCGACGTCGTCTGCTTCGGCCTCGACGGCTGGATCCGCCGCGACGTCGGGCTCGGCGGACTCCTCGCCGACCGGTGTCCTGACGGTCGGGCTGTCCGCGGAGACCGAGTCGCTCGATCCGTACCTCGTCTACCAGACCGCCGGCACGACGATGATGTACGCGATCTTCGACCCGCTGCTGACGGTTGCCCCGGACGGCACGCTCGGGCCGGGTCTCGCGACGTCGTGGCGCGTCGTCGACCCGACGACGATCGAGCTCGCGCTCCGTACGGGCGTCACGTTCCACAACGGCGAGCCGTTCGACGCAGACGCCGTCAAGTTCTCGATCTACCGCGTCCTCGACTACGACGTGGGGACGGATGCGCCGCTTGCGGATGCGTCGAAGAAGCTGAACAGCCAGACGCAGGGCGACTACGCGGCGATCAAGCGGGTCGAGATCGTCGATCCGTCCACCGTCCGGCTCCACCTCGACCATCCGGACGCGGCGCTGCCGGCAGCGCTCGGCCGGCTCTTCATCGTTCCGCCGAAGTACATCGGCCAGGTGGGGAATGCCGGGTTCGCCGCCAAACCCGTCGGCACCGGACCGTTCTCGTTCGTCAGCTTTGCCCGTGACCAGGAGAC
>Ga0136846_1234990_pt1 | contig 12432 bp, 11 predicted proteins | sample HopSoiMetagenom2_FD_96841 | JGI IMG/M metagenome (GOLD analysis project Ga0136846, IMG submission 96841) | Grasslands soil microbial communities from Hopland, California, USA - 2 Assembly 2016 (version 4) | ecosystem: Environmental > Terrestrial > Soil > Grasslands | place: USA: Hopland...
CCGGCCTTGGCGCTGGAATAGGTGACGAAGTGGGCGAAGTTGATCGAGCCGAAGATCGATCCGACATTGACGATCTGACCGCCGCCCGCCGCCTTCATCCTGGGCAGCACGGCCTGGGCCAGCCGCACCGGCGCGATCAGGTTGACCATGTAGCTGGCCATCAGGTGCTCGGGCGTCTGGCGCTCAAAGGGGCCAAAATGCTGGATACCCGCCAGGTTGATGACGATGTCCCAATGACGCCGCGCAACCGCGGCGGCGGCGGCCTCGATCCCCTCGGGCGTCGAGATATCGTGCTTGAGGAAGGCCGCGTCGTTGGCGGGCTCTACGCGATCCAGCACGACAACCCTGGCTCCCTCCTCCATCAGCAGCGCCGAGATCAGCGAGCCCAGGCCGCCGGAGCCGCCGGTCAGCAGAACGTTCTTGTCCCTAAACACAGGCCACCCGATCGTGCGGGATTGAACGGAAGACCTCGGCGAAGCGCTCGAAGATCGCCTTGGCGACCTCGATGATCGCGGCCTGGTCGTCGGGGTCGGTCACCTCGTCCATCAGCTTCTGGAAGAAGACCAGATGCTCCATGTCGAGCGAGCCGTGCGAGGTCAGGTAGCTGAAGCACTCCGGCCCCAGGTTCAGGTTCCTGGCCACCGCCTCGGCCCCCTGGGTCGCCAGGCGAACGCTGGTGCCCTCCAGCACGAAGACCATGCCGAAGAAGCCCATCGAATTGACCTTGGCGACATAGTCGTAGGCGAAGTCGACCATGCGCTGAGTGGCCTCGCGCGGTTGGCCCAGGCGCACCGCTTCGGGATCGCCGCCACAATGGCGGATGTCGTTCAGAATCCAGTGCTCGTGGCCGGTCTCCTCGGCGATGTACTCGTCGAGCGCATGACGGAACCGGTCGTGAGCGTCGTCGAGGCGAGCGCGCGCCGCCTGCATCAGCGGCACGGTGTGCTTGACGTGGTGATAGGCCTCCGTGAGGTAGGCGATGTAGGTTTCTCGCGAAATGCGGCCCGCCAGGCCGTCCTGGATCTGCGGCACGCCGGCCAGGGTCTGCTGACCCTCGGCGGTTTCGGCGACCAGTCTCTGCAAGAACATCAAGTCGGGCTCCTATTGAGAGGCTTCGATGAAGTCGCGGTGACGCGACAACAGGACCACTCGGCGTGGGCGGCCGTTGTTGGTGAGTTCGCCGGCGGCTAGGTCGAACGGCGCGCGGACCTGCCAGCGCTTGACCTGGGCGTAGTCGGGCAAGGCCTGGTTGGCGCGGGCCACCGCGCGGGCGATCGCCGCCTCGTCCATGTCGGGGAGCAGCGGCACGATCAGCGCGCCGAGCGCGGCCTGGGCCTCGCCGAACACCACCGCCTGGCGGATCTCGGGCTGGGCCAGGAGCTCGCTCTCGACCCATTCGGGCGCCACGTTGCGGCCGAAGGCGGTGATGATGGTGTTGGTGCGACGACCGTCGATGCGCAGGAAGCCGTCGGGGTCGAACGCGCCCAGGTCGCCGGTGCGGACCGCGCCGGTGTTCAGCTCGCCGCCAGCGTAGCCGAGGAACGGATTCGGGCCGACGACGATCTCGCCGTCCGCGGCGATCTCGACGGTCAGGTGCGACAGGGGCCGCCCTACCGCCCCGACTCTGCGGGCGGCGGGCGTGTTCAGCGCCACCACCGAGGCGCATTCGCTCAGACCGTAGCCTTCGTAGACCGGCAGGCCCACGGCGTCGGCCTGGCCCAGCAGCTGCGACGAGACCTTGGCCCCGCCCACCGCTACTAGGTTCAGCCTGGGAAAGCGCGCGCCGGTGAAGGTCATCACCATCAGCAGGGCCCGCAGCAATTCGGGCACGACGATCAGGCTGGTGGCCGCCTCGGCCGCGATGGCGCCGGCCAGGGCCGCCAGGTCGGGCCTGAAGGGATTGTCCAGACCCAGCGCCGCCGCCGGCAGCACGTGATAGCGCCCGCCGGCGATCAGGGTGGTGTAGAGGCCGGCCACGTTCTCCAGCAGGATGGACAGCGGCAGCAGCGGCAGATGCCGTCCAGCGTAGTCGGCGCCGATCGCCTCGACCAGGGACCCCGCCACCGCCTCCATCTGGGCCTGCGACAGGCAGACGCCCTTGGGGTGGCCCGTCGAGCCCGAGGTGTAGGTGATCTTGGCCGTGGCCGCGGGCAGCGAAACCGCAGGGGTGAGGCAAGGCGTCACGGCGAGCCGCGCGCCCGCCACGACCATCTGGCCTTCGCCCTCCGCCGCTTCGATCAGCAGGGTCGCGCCGGCGTCGGCCAGGGCATGGTCGCGCTGAGCGGGGGTGAAGAAGCCCGGCAGCGGCAGGCTTGGCCAGCCCAGACGGATCAGGGCCAGGTCCAGGATCACCCAGGCGGGCCCATTGGGCAGGCGCACGGCCACGGGCGCGCCGGGACGGACCAGGGGCGCCAGGGCGAACAGCGCCGTGGCCGTCCGACCCACCGCCTCGCGCAGCTGACCGTAGGTCCAGGTCGCGGACGGGGTGCTCAGCGCGATCGCCTCGGGCGTCACGGCCGCGTGGGCGTCCATCGCCGCCAGGACCCGGCTCATTGGCTAACCTCCGGGCAGGCCGGATGAAGACGGGGTCGGATGGCCTCGACCGGGACGGGCTCGGCCACCAGGATCTGGCTCAGGGGCTGCAAGGCGGGGCCTATCGCGCCGGCAAGCACTTCCGGATCGCCCTCGTAATAGGCGCCCCATTCGGCGGCCGCCTCGCCCAGGCGGGAGGATTCGGCGCGGGCCAGGACCTGGGTCTCGAAGCCGACGCGGGCGAAGCTGCGGCGCAGTTGGCGCGTGGCCGTGGCCACGGCGTGGGTGCAACCGTTCTGGTCCAGATGCCGCGCCAGGGCCAGAAACAGGAACATCGAGGCGCCGGCGCTGCCCGAGCCCAGATTGCCGATCTCCGCCACGCCCCCGCGCTCCACCGGCTCGCCCAGCTTGGGGGCGATCGCGGCCTCGACCGGCTCGTCGAGATATTGCTCAAGGAAAAGCGGTTCTTGCGCTGCGAACCGGAAGCCGACGGCGGCGTGGATGCGGCCCTGGCCGTCCTGCACGCTCATCAAAGTCGGATAGTGCCTGCGGATCATGCCGTTGAAGGTCGAGGCGTAGGCGGCCTCGATATAGGCCTCCACCCTGAGACGCTCCGGGCGCATCAGGTGATGAATCGAGATCACCTTGGGCGCTAGACCGGTGAACCGCCGCAGGCGCGCTTCGTCGAACTTCAGGCTGCCGCGCGGGGCGCCGTCGTCCAGCATCATCACTTCCAGCAAGACCGGCCTCCACGTCCTGGCGGGCGTCGGACGCCCTTCGATGAGCCATGACGACGCGACCTCGAAACCTCCTCAAAGGGATTGCGATTGCGCCCGGACGCGGCATCGGAAAGACTGCCTGGGTCGCCGGATTCCCGGCGTCAAACGGCCATGGGCCCGGAGCGTTGATCGAGTCCTTGGACGACAGCGACGTCCATCCCCTGCTCGCCTGCTATCTCGAACGGCGGGAGGAGCTCGTCCGCTATTTCCGCGTCCGGCTGCGGTCGGAGGAAGCCTCCCAGGATCTGGTGCAGGATATCTATCTGAAGATCACCCCGCCCCCAGCCGCACCGATCGATAATCCTGCCGCCTATCTCTACCGGCTGGGCACGAACCTGATGCTGGATCGGATCAAGACCCAGCGTCGCGCCGGCCAGCGCGACGCCCAGTGGCGCGGCGCGGGCGCGTCCAGCGCCACGGACTGGGAAACGGCCGACGAGCCCCGCGCCGACGACGCTCTGGCCGCCCGCCAGCGTCTGGCGCAGATCGTGGCGGTCGTGAACGACCTGCCGCCGGCCGTGCAGGAGGCCTTCCGCCTGCACAAGCTGGAAGGCCTCAACCACGCAGAGACGGCGGCCGCCATGGGCGTGTCGCGCTCCAGCGTCGAGAAGTACATCATGACCAGCCTCAAGCGCATCCTCGCCAGGGTGGGCCGATGAGGTTGGGAAACATTCTCGAGAAAGTTTGGAGGCGCCTTGGCGTTTGTGGCGTCATTGGGGCGAGCAACGAGGTCTGGACCTCAGGGAACGGTGAGCACCGATGAGCGGCGCGGACAGCATCAAGGCGAGTGACGCCCTGCGCGACGAGGCCGTCGCGTGGCTGGTCCGCGTGCAGTCGGATCGGGCCACGGCCGACGACTGGGCCGCCCTGACCGCCTGGCTGGAAGCCTCCGACGACCATCTCGCCGCCTTCGAAGAGGTTGAAGGCCTCGCCGCCGAACTGACGGACCGCGCATCCGAGATCGCCCCTGCTCTGAAGGCGAGCGCCTCGCGGGTCGTGTCGCTGCGCCGCCGCGCCGCCCTGCCCGTCTGGTCCGCCGCCGCGGCCGCCGCCGTGATCGCGATCGTCGTCGGCCCGATGGCCTGGCGCGGTTATCAGGGGGCGCCGGCGGTCTACCAGACCCGCCCCGGCGAAACCCGCGAGGTCGCCCTGGCCGACGGCACGCACATCCGCATGGACGCGGCCTCGACCCTGACGGTCCAGCTCGGCTGGCGCGCCCGACGCGTCCAGATGGCCGAGGCCCAGGCGACCTTCGACGTCACCAGGGACCCGGGAAGACCCTTCCTGATCTCCGTCGGCGACCAGCAGGTCCGGGTCGTCGGCACCGAGTTCAACATTCGCCACTACGACAAAACCGTTCGGGTGACCGTCCGTCGCGGGATCGTCGAGGTGCGCCAGCCCGCCTTGGGCCCGCCCCCCGTGGCCCGCCTCGTGGCCGGTCAGAGCCTGGACCATGTCGAAGGCGCGCCCAGGTCGGTCCAGACCGCCGTCGATCCCGCTCCGGCCTTCGCCTGGACCCAGGGCCGGATGGTCTGCGACGACGAGACCCTGGGCGAATTGGTCGCCTATCTGAACCGCCGCTATCCGACGCCGATCAAGATTTCGCCCGCCCTGGCCGGAAAACGCTTCTCCGGGGTGCTGGAGCTGGGCGACGAGGATCTGGTGGTCAAACGGCTGGCCAGCTATTTCTCGCTGTCCGTGCATCGCACCGACCGACAAATCGAACTACGGTAGCGCCGTCCTGAAGGTTGGAGGGCGTTTCGTTGCGAGCTGACGCATGGCGGCGCTGGGCGCTGGCTTCCAGCTTCGCGTGCGTGGCCGGATGGGGCGGTTGCGCCTTGGCGGCCCAGCCTCGTCTGAACTTCGACATCCCCAGCAAGCCTCTGAAGACGGCGCTCGTCGATCTGGCTGTCCAGGCTGACATCTCGATCAGCACCAGGGCCGCGGCCGGCTGCGCCCCGACCAGCCGGCCCGTTCGGGGGCGCTTCACCCTCCAGGACGGCCTGGTCAGGATGCTGGCGGGCACGGGCTGCGGTTTTCGGATGATCGACGCCGGCGCCGTCGAGATCGTCAGGCTGCCCGCCGCCAAACCCGTCGCCCGCAAGGCCGCCCCGACAGAAGCAACACCGTCCGCCGCGCTCGACGAACTGGTCGTGGTCGCCACGCGCCGTCCCACCCCGTCCGATCGCCTGGCCTATGCCGTCAGCGCGATGGAGAACTCGGCGATCGCCGGACAGGGCCTGCGCGACGCCAACGACCTGGCCTACACGGTTCCGGCCATGACGGTGACCAACCTAGGACCTGGCCGCGACAAGATCATGCTGCGCGGCCTGTCGGACGGACCGCTGACCGGCCGCACCCAGTCGATGGTCGGCCTCTATCTCGACGACACCCGGCTGACCTACAACGCCCCGGACCCCGACCTGCTGTTGATCGACATGGCCCGTGTCGAGGTGCTGCGCGGGCCGCAGGGCGCGCTCTACGGCTCCGGCTCGCTGGGCGGTGTTCTGCATCTGGTCACCGAAACGCCCGCCCCGGATCGCTTCGATGCCTGGATCGCGGGCAATGTCGGCGCGACGCAGGGCGGCGAGGGTACGAACGGTCTGTCTGGCATGATCAACCTGCCGATCTTCAAGGGCCGGGGCGCGGTCCGCGCGGTGCTCTACCGCGACCAGCAAGGCGGCTATATCGACGACATCGGCGTGGACCTTAAGAACGTCAACCACGCCCTTCGCTCGGGCGGCCGCCTGAACGTAAAGGTCGACCTGGGCGGCGGCTGGACCCTGACCGGCGGCGGGGCCGCCCAGTTCATCAACTCCGACGACACCCAGTACGCCCTGAGGACAGAACCGCCCTACACGCGCCGCAACCAGGTGCGCGAACCGCACGACAACGACTTCGCCGAGGCGCACCTCAATCTGAAGGGTGATATTGGCGGGTTCCTGGCGCGGTGGACGATCTCGGCGGTCGATCACGACATCACCAGCCGCTACGACGCCAGTTCGGCGCCGCCCGTCGCCCTGGCGCCGGGTCCCGCCGCCTATGACGACGACGACCGTACCCACAGCCTGGTGACCGAAGGCTCGCTGGCTCCGCCAGAAGACGCCCGCGTGCAATGGCTGGTCGGCGCCTTTCTGGCCCACACTCATCAGGACATCGACCTGGCGCTGATGCGCCTGGCTGACGCTCCTGCTCAAACCTTGGCGGAGACGCGGCGCGACACGCTGGACGAGGCGGCCCTCTACGGCGAGGCGACTCTGCCGTTCGGTCGATCCTTCAGCGCGACGCTGGGCGGCCGGCTTTTCAAATCCAAGACGCGGGTGGCCAGCCAGACGACGGCCTTCGGCGGGCCGATCGCCTCATTTGCCGGCGCGCTCGAAAACTCGGGCTTCGCGCCGAAGCTGGTGCTGGCCTACACGCTGTCGCCCAACGCCCTAGTCTATGTCCAGGCGGCGGAGGGCTATAGGGCCGGGGGTTTCAATACGACCGGACCGCCCCGTCAGGTGTTCTCGCCCGGCGATGCGGTCGAACCGCGTCGCCGTTATGACGGCGACGAGCTGTGGAGCCTGGAGGCTGGAAGCAAGGTCTCCCTGCTCGACGGCCGCCTGCGTCTGCGAACTGCGGCCTTCCAGGTCAGCTGGAAAGACATCCAGAGCGACCAGCTGCTGCCCTCGGGCCTGCCCTTCACCGCCAACATCGGCGACGGGCGCAACCTGGGTCTGGAGGTCGAAGGCAGCTACCGCGTGGCCGGACTGCAGCTGGCCGCCAATCTGTTGTTCAACGCCCCAGAACTGGAGAAGGCCAATCCCGCCTTTCCGGTCCGCAAGGACGTAAGCTTGGCCGGCGTGCCCCATCGCGCTGGCGGTGTGACGGTCCACTACGACCGGCCGCTGGGCCCGGACCTGACCCTGGAGCTCGGCGGCCGCTATGCCTATGTCGGCCATTCCCACCTCACCTTCGACGCCACTGCCGCGCCGCTGATGGGCGACTACGCGACCGGCCGCCTGGCCGCCGGCCTGGCCACCCCGCGCTGGCGAACGACCCTGGCTCTCGACAATCCGACCAACGCCCGCGGCGACACCTTCGCCTACGGCAATCCGTTCTCGCTCAGATCGACCGACCAGGTGACGCCGCTCCGCCCCCGCACCCTCTCCTTCAGCGTCCGCGTCGCCTACTAGGCGGCGAGTTCGCGCATCCAGGAAAGAACGCAGCCATGCCCCGGTCCTATCGCCATCCCGAATCCCACATGGTCTCGCGGATCGGTTGGTTGCGCGCCGCCGTTCTCGGCGCCAACGACGGGCTGGTCTCGACCGCCAGCCTGATCGTGGGAGTCGCCGCCGCGTCGGCCCAACACGGCGAGGTGTTGGTCGCCGGCGTGGCCGCCCTCGTGGCCGGCGCCATGTCGATGGCGGCCGGAGAATACGTCTCGGTCAGCTCGCAGTCCGACACCGAAAGGGCCGACATCGCACGCGAGACCGCGGAACTGGAAAGCGACGGTGCGGCCGAGCACGCCGAACTCGCCCAGATCTATGTTCAGCGTGGTCTTGAGCCCGAGACCGCCAAGATCGTGGCCCAGCAACTGATGGCCAAGGACGCACTGGACGCCCACGCCCGCGATGAGTTGAGCATTTCTCTGGCGACGACAGCGCGGCCGGTCCAGGCCGCTCTGGCCTCAGCGGCCAGCTTCACGGTCGGCGCGGCCGCACCTCTGATTGTCGCCGTCTTGGCGCCGGCCCCGGCGATCGTGCCCAGCGTCGTGCTCGTGGCGCTAGCTTGCCTGGCGCTCCTGGGCATGGCTGGGGCGAAAGCCGGTGGAGCGCCGGCCTGGCGCGCGGCGGCAAGGGTCACCTTCTGGGGCGCTCTGGCCATGATCGTGACCGCCGGCATCGGTCGGTTGGTCGGTACGGCGGTCTAGGACCATCACGGGTCGCGGCCCGAGCGCCCGCACACGATCGATTAAGTCGCCCAGCGTCTCACAACGGGCAAGCTCGCAGTCAGGTAAGACACTGTCGCACTGGTCCTCCAAGGCGGCGACCAAGGCCAGGAGATCGTCCGTAGAAATCTCAAGCGCGTCGAGCAGATCCGTCCGGCTCAGGCGATCCGCCGCGAGACCTATGGATCGGGCCGTGAGATTGAGCAGAGCCTTTGCAGAGACAGGGTCGTGGGCTGGGGCCATGGGAACGTCCTCCTGTCCCAACGACGACGGGCCCGAGCGCGCCCCTCAACGCTTGTTGCGGGCGGTGAACGCTTTCCTGACCAGCCGCTTCGACGGTGGACGGCGACCGCTCCGGGATCAGTCCGCGCGCGGCCGTCGCGCCTGGTACAGCGTGCGCCCTGTCAAATCGCGGAACTCCAATCGAAGCGTTTCGTGGTCGAGCCCGAACATTGCGAAGCCTGGTCGCGACAGACAGTAGCGGGTGCCCTCCACCGGCGCCACGCTTCCGGCGGCGTCCGCCCCGGCGCCCGTGCAGACATAGTCGACGCGACCGCGCCGGATGTGCTGCAGATTGTGGTCGTGGCCGTTGATGTAGACTTGAACGCCGTAGGCTTCGAGCAGCGGCGCCACCTGGGCGACCAGTGCGGCGGAGTCGCCGTGGTCGCCTGAATAGATGGGGTGGTGTCCCACCACGACCTTCCACGGTGCGGTCGATCGGCGGAGTTCGCTCTTGAGCCAGGCGATCTGACGGGCGCCGTCATGGGCCTCCAGATGCCCATGCGCCAGCTGCTGCAGCATCTCGTCATAATTGCCGCGATCGACCAGGGGCGAGGTGTCGATCACGAAAAGATCCAGGAGGTTCGCCCACAGAGCCTGGGCGGCGACCTTGTAGTACCGGCTCGGCATCCGCCAGCGGGGACTAAGGCGGGTGTAATCGACCTGGGCCTGGGCGACGCCTCTATAGTCGTGGTTTCCAAGCGCGGCGTACCAGGGCGTTTGCAGGGCCTTCGCCGTATAGACGTCCTCGAACGAGCCCCGCCAGTGAGGATCGGCCACCGACTGGACGCCCGCCGGATAGAAGTTGTCGCCCGCCGAGATGACAAACCGGCTGGCGATTTCCGCCGCAGCGGCGCCCATGGCCTCGGCGACGACGCCTTGCGATCTCTGGCCTTTCCGCCCCCAATCGCCCAAGGCGACGAAGTTGAGCGCCTCGTGGTCGGTCGCTGCGACGGCCGCCGTGGGCCAAGCGGCGCCGACGGCCAGCCCCTGCAGAAGCCTACGCCGGTGGACCGGCGACAGGGACATCGAATCCTCGGGCGTCGATGGCGACTTCACGGGGCGCTTCACGCGGCCGGGCTCGGGACAGCCGGGAACACAGCCTCGCGACGGATCGGAAGCCGGGCGAAGATTTCGGCGCCCGTGGCGGCGAAGCGCGCCTGGCCAAACCGGTCCAAGACCCGCGACCGCGCGACTTCGCCCATTCTCGCCAGCTTGTAGGGCGCGCTCAGAAACCACTTCAAGGCCTTGGCCAGCTCTTCTGGATCGCAAGGCGGCACGACCCGTCCCGTCAAGCCGTCCACCACGCTGTAGGGCATTTCGCCCACGGCGGTGGCCAGGATCGGAAGACCGGCCTGCATCGCCTCGTGCACCGCGATGCACAGACCTTCGCGCCGCGACGGCTGGAGATAGAGGTGCAGTTCGGCCAGAAACTCCCGTGGCGTGTCGCAGAACCCGATCAGGTGGACGTTGTCCAGGCCGGCCTGGTCGATCATGGCCTGCAGCCGTTCCCGTTGCGCGCCCTCCCCCGCGATCCGAACCTCGAAGGGCGAGGGAGACGTAAAGCCCGTATCGCGCAGGTGCGCGAGGGCCTTGATCAGCACGTCATAGCCTTTGGCCGGATGCAAGCGCCCGAGTGCGCCCAGTTGAAGCGTCTCGCCCGGCCGCCAGGGTCTGGCCTGCGGCGCGGTCGGGTCAGCGGCGAACAGGGGCCAGGTGGCCAGGCGATCGGCCTTCACCTTCAGGCGAGAGGCCGTCAGGGCCGTGACGCTGTGGGAGTCGCCGATCCAAAGGCTCGACAGCCGCCGCGTCGCGCGCAGCAGCAGGCGATTGGCCGGCTTCAGGAACGCGTTGTGCTGCCAGCTGACCACCGGCACGCCCTGGCGTAGGCCGACGATCTGGCCCAGCAGCGTCGCGCGGGTCAGGGAGGTCCACAGCAGGTCCGGCTGCTCCTCGGCGACGATCCGGTCCAGCCAGGCCAAGGCGTCGCGGTGATCCTTCTCGCCGCCGGGTCGGACACGAACGTCCAGGTCCGCCTTGATCATCGGCGACAGCGCCCGGCCGTCGCGCCGGGTCAGGGCCAGGATGTCGACCTTGGCGCCCTGGGCGGCCAGCACCCTGGCCACGGCCGGGACCGGCAGGGCGGCCCCGCCCCCCTCGAGGGAGTTGATCACGTAGAAGATGCGCATCAGAACGTCCCCGTTCGAACTCGGGCTGGGTTGTGCAGACCGACCGACGGCGGGTCGGGCCAGGCCTTTCCGGCGAACCGCGCCACGGCGCGGGCCGCGCGCTCAGCCGAGGGTTCGTCTGTCAGGTCGAAGCTCTGGTTGAATAGGGCCTCCTGGATCGGTCGCCAGACGGTTTCATGTTCGCGACGCGATTGAGTGAGGGCCGCCCCCAGGTCGGCGATCTCCTCGATCACCGGGCCCGCGCTCCAATGGGCGAAGTTGGGATCGCCGGCCCAGGCGAAGCGATGGCTGTTGAGGAAGACGCACGGCCGGGGCTTGAGCATGAACTCGTAGACCTGGCTGCTGACGTCGCCGAGATAGAGATCGGCGCGTTGTGTGTAGGCCATGGTCGTCGAGAGCCGGCTGCCCAGATCGATGTGGATGTTAGGCGCGCGCAGATAGCGCTCTTCGATGCGTCCGGCGCGATCGAGCCGCAGCTTGTCGATCGTGGCCACGAAGGGCCGTTCGAACAACATCACGTGCGGCGCGAAGATCAGGTTGTGATCGTCGTGCTCGACGAACCAGTCCAGCACCCGGCGACCGTCCTGATACCAGGACGACAGATGCGGCGACACATGCGGATTGTAGAGCACCACCGGCCGGCCGTCGTCGAGCAGCGGATGGGTCGTCCCTCGCGTTGGCGCCAGATCGAACTTGGGATAGCCCACCACCGAGATTCTGCCCGGATCGACGCCCGTTTCGCGCACCAGGCGGTCGCGAACCTTGCGGCCGGAGACCAGCACGTGATCGAAGCTGGCGCTGGCGCTGTCGAAACCGATCGCGCGATCGCCGGCGCCATGGCGCGTATGGACGATCTTGAGGTCTCGCAGGCCATGGCGGGTCTTGAGGATCAGCGAGGTCTTCTCGGCGACCACCAGAACGTCGAGCGATCGGAAGAAGTCGAGATTGTCACCATAGACCAGCAGTTTGGTCGCCGGCAGCATCGTCTCGGTCGCGGCGGCGAGCAGCTTGGACGCACGTCGGGTCAGGCCCAGCTCGACCAGGCACACGCCATGGCCGGCGCCCAACCGGATCACCTCGGCTGTTAGCCGCCGGTTGGTGGTGGCTACCACGATCTCCAGATCGCCGCCGCCACGGGCCAAGGCCAGCGCGATCGGCAGGCTGTGGGCCACCTGATGGATCTGATCGTGATTGAAGAGAAATCCGATGCGCATGGCCCAACGACGCCATGCCCCTCAAAGATCCTCAAAGAAATCTTCACCCGGAAGATGGGCCGCGCTCAGGCGGTCGGATTCGGTAAGGGTACAAGGTTCAAACACGCGGATGGCGAAGCTGCTTCGAGCTGCGGCGGAGTTGCGCCAGGAGCGACCCTTGGGTCCGCGCCAGACTGCAGACGTTCAGTAGCTGACGGAAAAGTCCGACCCATGACTACAGGATCGTCGCGGCCGAGCAGCATCGGACCAAGATCAGGACCAGGCTCGAGATCGATCGGCGGCCCTAGACGTTCGTACGCGTGATCCGGGTTGGCGCCCACTGTCGGATGAAGCCGATCAGTACGAATACGCTATTGTACTCCATAGACTTCCAAGGAGCGACAAAGGTCGAAAACGAGCCTGACTGATGTCGCCGAGAGGACAATCCTCAGCCGGGAACTTCAATTGGACGGAGAGGAACCGGAGCGCAAAGGTGGTCGCCGGTAGCCAGGTACTAGTGTGTTGCC
>Ga0136846_1214457_pt1 | contig 12431 bp, 12 predicted proteins | sample HopSoiMetagenom2_FD_96841 | JGI IMG/M metagenome (GOLD analysis project Ga0136846, IMG submission 96841) | Grasslands soil microbial communities from Hopland, California, USA - 2 Assembly 2016 (version 4) | ecosystem: Environmental > Terrestrial > Soil > Grasslands | place: USA: Hopland...
ATCTGCTGGATGGCTTGCTCTTCCTCAGGGCTCACGCTCTGCCCGTGCTCCCTGTGGGCGGCGGCGATCTTGCTGGCGAGGGTGCGTACGAAACGCCGGTAGTCATCGCGTTCCCCGGCGGTCGCCTTGCTCTCGAGCAGCGCCATGGCGTCGCGAAGGTGCCGGAGCCCGTTCCTGATACCAGCCGGATGGCCATCTACCTCAGCCAGTCGCCGCCCCGGCTAGCCGGTCGGCAACGTTGCCCCGGCAATCAGGCGGACGGCTGGTCAGTATTCAGGGCCGCGTCCGCGGCATGGACGAGTCCGAGCTGAACCGCCTGCCGGGGCAGGATAGCCTCGGTGATCCAGTCCGCAGTGGTCCGTCCCCGGTTGCCCGGCAGCGACAGCAGGTGGTAGCCCCGCGTCACCGTCTTTGCCGCGAGCCCGGACAGCGGGACGTGCAGCGGATTCGCGGCCGCCTGCCAGCCACCCAGATCGACGACGAAGCCGAGGTCGTGGTGTTTGTACGGCCGCCGGGTGCCGTGCCCGAACGTCGCGGCGATGTTGCCGGCGGCGCGTTTGCCCTGCCGCTGGGCGTGCTGCGCTGTCATCGGGGTGATCTCGCTGGGCCGGGTCAGGTCCGGCACCGCCGCGACGTCGCCGCATGCCCAGACATCTGGCTGGCCCGGGACAGAGAGGTACTCATCCACGACGAGCCGGCCCTGCCGGATGTCGAGGCCCATGCTCTGCACGAGCGGTTCCGGTCGCACTCCCACGCACCAGATCAGTGATCTGGTGCCGATGTGGCTGCCGTCGCTGAGCCGGATGCTCTCGGCCATCGCCTCGGCCACTGACGCACCGGTGCGCACCTCGACGCCGCGGCGGCGCAGCACCCGGGCGGCGGTCGTCGCCAGGTTCGCGCCGAGCCCGGGCAGCACGCGGTCGGCCGTATCGACCAGCAGCCACCTCGGCCGGCGGCCTGCCAGCCGCGGATGCTTACCGGCCAGGCCGGTGGTCATCAGGACGCCCTGCGCGGCCACCTCGGTGCCGGTGTATCCCGCGCCGACGACGACGAAGGTGAGCCGGGCGTCTCGCTCGGCCGGGTCGTCCGCGCTGTCGGCTAGTTCGATCTGGCGGATCATGTGGTCGCGCAGGTACAACGCCTCGGCGATGCTGCGGAAACCCCGCGCATGTTCGGCGACGCCCGGGATAGGCAGGAGCTTGTTCACACTGCCGGTCGTGATCAGCAGCCGGTCATAGGCCAGGCTAGCTCGCCGCCCGTCCGCGTCGCGGTAGGACACCCGGTGCTCGTCCATGTCCACGCCGCTCGCCGAGCCGAGCACCAGATCCACCCGGGGCGCCGTGCCCGGGATTGAGACCGTCACCCGGCGGGGATCGAGTACCCCAGCCGCCACCTCCGGCAACAGCGGCAGGTACAGGAAGTAGTCGGTGGGGTTGAGGATCACGACCTCGGCCTTATCCCGCACGGTGCTGCACAACGACCGCGCCGCGTAATACCCCGCGAAGCCGCCGCCGATGATGACGATCCTGGGCCGAGTCACGTGATCACAGGCTGCCAGGTCCTCGACTGTCGATCTGCTCTGATAGCCCGGTCCTCTCGATCGGCTCAGTCAGCTTCACCGTATCAATCGTGTCCATCGGGCCGTGGGCTGCGGTACTGCCGAGGCTGGTGCGCCGGTCCGGGCCGGTTTACGATCTTCAGACCGCAGTGGTCTCCAGCCGCTAGGCAGGCGATCCCTGCGCCTGTTCCCCGCTGGAGGGAAGCTCGATGACGCTTTACATGTACCAGGCCTCCTACACCGCGAAGTCGATGGCGGCTCAGCTCACCGAGCCGCACGACCCCATGGAGGCGATCGGGCCGGTCCTGGCAGACCTGGGCGCCAAGGTCGTGGTGGCCGGCTTCCCGTTCGGCGAGTACGACCTGCTCCTGGTGTACGAGGCACCCGATGACGTGACCGCGGCCAGCGTCGCGATGGCGGTGGCCGCCGCGGGCGAGGTCAAGTCGGCCAAGACCACGCGGCTGCTCAGCGGGCAGGAATGGCTCGAGTCCCTGCGCAAGCGCCGGATCATCGACACCCGGAAAGAACGCCACCAGCACTAACCGCCGGAATCCCGGTACGCGGCGGCCGAGAAGGGACGGCCGCGTACCGGGGCACGGTCCTCAGTTCCGGGCCGGCTCCGGCGCCGCGGCCGGCCGCCGCATGCCCTGGCGGACAGCGAGCAGGTAGTACAGCGGCACGGTGATGACCAGGCCGACGATCCACGCCAGGTCGGTGCCGTTCATCGCCGAGGCCGCCGGGCCGGTGTACAAGGTGGTCGACATGAACGGGATCTCGACCGCGATGCCGATGACGTAGGCCACGATGCCGATCGTGCCGATCCGCCCGTACGGGCCGCCGCTGGGGTCGAAGAAGGCCTCCACGTCGTACTCGCCGTGCCGGATCAGGTAGTAGTCCACCAGGTTGATCGCGGTCCACGGGATGAGGGCGTACAGCAGCAGCAGGATGAAGTTCGTGTAGTTCTCCAGGAAGTTCGCCTGCAGCCCGATCGCCAGGATCAGGGACAGGCCCACGATGGCGACCGAGAGGATGGCCCGCACTGGGGCGCCGGGGATCCATTTACGTGCGAAGGTCTGCCCGGTCGTGATCGAGCAGAGCACCCCGCCGTACAGGTTGATCGAGTTGGTGTCCATGATCCCGAGCGCGAACACGATCATCACCAGCCAGCCCACGCCGCCGCTGAGGGTGTGCAGCTCGGCGATCTGGTCCGGATTGCTGGAGGCCACGCCCACCACGGCGCCGAGCAGCATCGGCAGCACGCTGCCGAGCACGGTGCCCCAGTAGGACATCCAGAACGTGGAGCCTGCCTCGTTGTCCGGCGGCATGTAGCGGGAGTAGTCCGAGACGTACGGCGCGTACGCGATCTGCCACAGCACGCCGAGCGAGACCGCGGACAGGAAGCCGCCGCCGGTGAATTTTCCGGTGATGAGGAAGTTCGCCGGCAGCCCGTGCACGGCCACGATGAAGATCAGGCTGAGGATCATCACGCCGCCGAACAAGACGACGGCCCACCGGTTCACCGCGTGGATCAGGTCGTAGCCGAAGATGGTGATCACCAGGCTGACCACCGCGCAGATGACGATGCCGGTGTCGACGCTGATGCCGCTGGCCAGCTGGTTCAGCGACTGGCCGCCGAGGACCAGGTTGGACGCGAAGAACCCGACGTACATCGCCACCGCGACCAGCACCACGACCAGCGCGCCGTAGTACCCGAACTGGGCCCGGCTCTGGATCATCTGGGGCACGCCCAGCCGCGGTCCCTGCGCCGAGTGCAGCGCCATGAACAGGGCGCCGACGGCGTTGCCGAGGACGATGGCGATCAGGCTCCACCAGAAGCTGAGGCCGAAGACCGCTGGCGCCAGGGCGCCGGTCACGAAGGTCAGCGGCATGATGTTGGAGCTGAACCAGATCGTGAACAGGTCCCGCGGCTTCCCGTGCCGTTCGTCCAGCGGGATGATGTCGATGGTCCGGCGCTCCAGCGCCGCGGGCTCGGTGCTCGATCTCTGGCTCATGTGGTTGCTGCCTCCGTTCCTCGGTGAGGGGTGGACCACAGCACGCGGTTCGTCGCGGCTGCGGCGGTGAGCTCGTCACCGACGGCGAGGTCGGTCACGAGGAGTTCGGGGGCGGACACGAGCTCGCGGTGGCGGGGCGCGGCGGCGACCGTCCGGCCGTCCGGGGCGATGATCCGGCTGCCCCCGAGCATGCGGTCGGCGCCGGACCCGCCGTGCTGGTTGGCCGAGATCCACCACTGGCCGTTGCACAGCGCCTGAGCGGGGTAGATAGTGTCCCACCAGTTCTCGGCGGCGCTCTCGTAGGCCGACGGGTGCAGCACGATATCCGCGCCCGCGGCGCGCAGCGAGCGCGCCGTCTCGGGGAAGTCGCCGTCGAAGCAGACGCACAGCCCGACCCGGCCGATCCCGGCGATGTCACCGGCGGTGACCGCGTTCCCGGGCCGGAAGACTTCCGGCTCGGTTCCGTACAGGAACGCCTTGCGGTGCCGCAGCAGCGGTTCGCCGTCCGGCCCGTAGACGACCGCGGTGTTGTAGAGCTGCCCGCCGTCCAGCTCGGGGAAGGACCCGGCGCAGACGATCATCGCGGTGGCCCGGGCCGCCGCCGCCAGCCGCTGCTGCACCGGGCCGTCGGCCGGCTCGGCCACCGCCCGCGCGTCAGCGCCCAAGGTGGCGGTGCGGTAGCCGCACAGCCACAGCTCGGGCAGGACCGCGAGCTGGCAGCCGCGCCGGGCCAGCTCCCGCAGGGCCGCCTCGGCCTTGCGCAGGTTGACGTCCGGATCACGCCCGGGCGTCCACTGGGCGAGGCCGGCCCGGAAGTCGCCGGTCATGTCGCGGACGGGTGCAGGGCCCGCTGGACGTAGCCGTCCGCCTGCGGCTGCCAGCGCCGCCACAGCCCGGCGAGCTCGCCGACCGGATCGTCGTGCCAGTCCACCCGCAGATCCGTGACCGGCCACGGCGCCGATTCCGCCACCAGCAAACCAGCGGACCGAACGGGTGAGATTTCACCGCCTGCGGCCAGCCCCGCCTCGAGTGCGGCGATAAGCCGGTCGCCCAGGCTCGCGCCCACCCGTTCGGTAAATATGGCCAGCATCGCGGCCGGCACGTCCCGGCCGGCCAGCAGGTTTCCCGCCGCCGCGGCCTCCGCGGCGCGGACGCCGGCCGCCTCGCCCAGCGCCAGCCCGCCCGAGTAGACGGCCGAACCCCCGGCCGCGTCGACCACCGCCAGCTGCCGGTACGCGATATCCGGGGCCTGCCCGGTGACCGCCGCCACCGCGTCAGCCGCGGCCAGGCCGCCGGCCATCGCCTCGAGCAGGACTTCGCGCAGTCGCGGGTCGGTGGTGCTCTGGCTGCACACCGCGCCTACGCCGGCCCGGACCGCCACGCACCGCGCCGCCACCGCCATGCTGGCCGAGGCGATCACGGCGCCGACCGCGCCGGTGCGCGCGCAGCGGCCCGCCAGCGAGAACGTCATGGCCGGACCGCCACCACGGTCACCTCGACTAGCCACTCGGGCCGGGCGAGAGCCGACACGACCAGGCCGGTGAACACCGGGTAGACGCCCTTCAGGTGGCGGCCGAGCACCCGGTAGACCGGCTCGCGGTGGCGGATGTCGGTGAGGTAGACGGTGCAGGACACCACGTGCTCGGCGGACGCGCCCGCCTCGGCCAGCAGCGTCGCGACGTTCGTCATCACCTGCTCGGCCTGCGCCTCCGCGTCGCCGACGCCTACGTTCTCGCCCGTGTCGAGGTCCTGCGGCACCTGGCCGCGCAGGTAGACGGTGTCGCCGGCCACCACCGCCTGGCACAGGTCGTTGTCCAGCCGCTGCTCCGGATAGCTCTCGGCGGTGTTGAACGGCCGGATCCGCAGGTGGCCGCCGACGGTGATCGGGTCCCTCATTTCCTCACCTCGTCCGCGACGCCGGAGTACCTGGCCACCAGGTCGAGCGGGCCGCTGAAGTCGTAGTTGTTGTAGACGGCGAGCAGGTGCGAGAACGGCGGCGACTGCGCGAACAGCTGGAACGTCAGCCGGTGCCCGGCGTAGTCGGAGTTGAGCAGGTCCCGGGCCAGCACGAACAGCTTGCGGCGTTCCTCGGCCGGGATCTCCCCGATGGTGAAATACTTCCGCAGCCAGTCGCCGGCTCCGGGGGAGTCGAACATGGCCTTGCTCGGCATCAGGCTGGCCTGGCAGCCGAGCAGGTCGCGGACCGTGTGCATGACGGCGGGCAGCTGGGTGGAGGCGAAGACCCGGCCGGTGTACATCATCGACGGGCTCGGCATCAGCAGCCCGGCCGGGCTGGGCTCGGCCAGTTCGATCGCCGCGGTCAGGTGCGCGTTGATGCCCTCCCGGTAGCAGGCGATCTGGGCGATCTTCTCCCGCACTCCCTGGTGCATGGTCACCCCGGTCGACCGGGTGCTGGCGTAGGCGACGCCCAGCAGGAAGTCGGCGAACCGCAGGTAGCGCTGCACGTAAGGGAAAATGCTGTACCGGTGCAGGGTCGCCCGGATGAACGCGGCCGCCTTGGTGTGCCGGTAGAAGAACACGTTCTCCCAGGGGATCTCCACGTCGTCGAACACGATCATCGTGTCGATCTCGTCGTACCGGCTGGTCAGCGGGTAGTCCTCCGGGTCGCGGCCGCCGCCGAAGGCGGACCGGCAGATGTGCTTGATGCCGGGCGCGCCCATGTCGGCCAGGAAGCCGACCGCGTAGTCGGACAGGACCTCGTTGTTCCACTCGCCGATGGTCGGCTTGACGAACGCCTGGTTGGCGTAGGCCGCCGCCGTCTCGAACTTGGCGCCGCGCACGATGATGCCGTTGTCGGTCTCCCCGGCCACGTGCAGCAGGACGTCGGGGTCCTGGTCCTGCGGCCACTTCGCCCGGTTCCCCTTCGGGTCGGTGTTGGCCGAGACGTGGAACGGGTCGAGCATCTGCGCGCGGCGGACGTGGCTGGTGATGTTCGCGGAGAACGCCGGGTTGATCTCGTTGAGCACGTCCTGCCCGTCGAACAGCGACCACATCTCGCCCACGGTCTCGTCGCCCACCCGGGTGACCACGCCGCCGGCGTCGTCGAGGATGACGTCGACCGAAGCCCGTTTGGCCTTCCAGTCCTCGCGGGTGCGCGGCGGCCGCGAGGTGGTGGCGCAGCGCTCGCCGCTCTCCTCGTCGGCGTAGGTCAGCAGGTCCCTGGTCCCGGCCTCGTGGCCGAGGTCGTAGATCCGCGCGCGCACGTTCACGATCGGCGCGAACGCCGGGTGCGTCGTCACGTCCTCGACCCGCTCGCCGTCGATCCATACTTCCCGGCCGTCGTGCAGGGACTGGATGTAGTCCTTGCCGGTTCGCAGCACTATGGATTCCTTTCCATGATCTCCGCCAAGACCGCGCGAAGCTGCCCGGCGCCGGTGCCGATGCTGTCCGCGCGGATCCGTTCGTTCGGGGCGTGCATGTTCTCGCCCTCGCAGCAGCCCAGGGCGACGGCCGGGATGCCGGCCGCCAGCGCCGCGTTGGCGTCGGTCGAGCCGTCCCCGGTGACCTCCGGCAGGCCGACCTTCCGGCGGGCGCGCAGGACCGCCGCCACCAGCGGGTGGCTGACTGGTACCGAGCCGGCCGGGCGGCGGTCCAGGCGCTCGGCGCGCAGCTCCAGGCCGGGGGAGACCGTCAGGTCCGCCAGCGCCGCCTCCTGCCGGTCGAGGGCGGTCTGATCGGTCGCGCGCCACTCGACGGCCGCGCTGGCCTGGCCGGCGATCGCGTTGACCCCGGTCCCGCCGTCGATCAGGCCGACGTTGACCGACAGCGGCGCGGGTGCCGTCGCCGTCATGGCGTGCAGCAGGCTCACCAGCGCGTGAACGGCGCTGGGCCGGCCGCGGTCCCACCACGAGTGGCCGCCCGGGCCGGTCACCGTGAACCGCACCCGCAGCGAGCCGACGGCGTCGGTGAAGACGCGGTCCGACCCGTGCCCCTCCAGGGCCAGCACGGCCTCGGGAGCCAGCTCCCGGCAGGCGTGATGAGCCCCGCGCAGCCCGCCCAGCCCTTCCTCGCCGACGGTGAAGACCACGGCCAGCGGCCCCGGCCGGGCGTGCTCGCACACCGCCACAGCGGTCGCCACCGCGATCGCGTTGTCCCCGATGCCCGGGCCGCACAGCCAGCCGTCGCGCTCCGTGACGCCCCGCTCGGTAGCCTCGCCGAAGACGTCGTCCACGTGCGCCAGCACGGCGAGCCGGTACGGCGCCGGCCCGAACGTCCACACCAGGTTGCCGGCGTCGTCGACGTGCCGGCTGCCGGCCGCGTCCGCCAGGCGCCGCCCCAGCCAGTCGATGCGCACCTGCTCGTGGCCGGTGCCGCCGTTCAGCTCCGCCAGCGCGATCGCATCGGCGGCGATGGCTTCCGGATCGAGAGACACGATGGAGCGTACCATTTCATTAGCCCATTGGTATAGTTGACTAGCATGGCCGATGAAGCTCCGGAACAAGCCTTCGCCGACGTCGGGGACGTGATCGCGGCGAACCTGCGCCGGCTCCGCACCGCCCGGCGGATGTCCCTGGCCACCCTGGCCAGCCGGGCGGATGTCGCCAAGGCCACGCTGACGAACCTGGAGCAGGGCCGGGGCAACCCGACCATCGAGACGCTGTGGTCGCTGGCCCTGGGGCTCGGCGTGGCCTTCAGCGACCTGCTCGAGGACCGGCGCGAGAGAACCACGGTGGTCGTCCGGGCCCAGCAGGGCGCGCGGGTGCGCGGATCCACTCCCGGCCGCCAGCTCGACTTGCGGCTGGTGGACCGGATCGAGCGCGGCGGCCTGGTCGAGGTCTTCGACTTGTTCCTGCCCGCCCGGACCGAGCACCTCGGCTCGCCGCATGGCACCGGCGTCGTCGAGCGGGTGCTCGTGCACGCCGGGACGATCACGGTCGGCCCGGCCGGCGACCCGATCACGCTCGGCCCGGGTGACTACGCCCGCTACAGCGGCGACGGCCCCCACCTGTACCGCTCCGCCGCCGAGGACTGCCACGGAGTCCTGCTGGTCGGCTACCCGCCCGCCTGACCCCGCCCTGCCAAGGAGCACCGTTGACCGAGTTCGACTACCTCGTGATCGGGGGCGGCACGGCCGGCTGCATCGTCGCGGCCCGGCTGGCCGAGGACCCCGCCGTCTCGGTCGGCCTGGTCGAATGGGGCCCCAGCGACGAGCACGAGCCGCGGGCCCGCTCGATCCGCCGCTGGGCGGAGATGCTGGAAGGCGAGTACGACCTCGACTACCGCTCGGTCCCGCAGGAGCGCGGCAACTCCGGCATCCGGCAGGCCCGGCTGCGGATCCTCGGCGGCTGCTCGACCGCGAACACCATGATCGCGTGGCGGCCCCGCGTGGCCGACCTGCGGGAATGGGCCGACCTCGGGGCCCGCGGCTGGAACGCCGCCGCCGTGCACCCGTATTACGACCGGCTGCGGGCTCCGGTCACGCCGGTACCGCCGCAGGACCAGAACCCGTTCGTCGCCGGAGTGGTCAGCGCCGCGCACTCCGCCCTGAACCTGCCGGTGCGCTCCACGTGGAACGACGAGGACGTCATCGAGGGAACCGGCTTCTTCGAGATCGGCTACCGCCCGGAGACCAACACGCGGTCCTCGTCCTCCATCTGCTACCTGCACCCGGCCCAGCGCACGCGGCCCAACCTGCACGTCCTGCTGCGGACGCGGGCCCTGCGGCTGCTGCTGGACGGCGGCAACCGGGCGGCCGGCGTCCTCGTCCGCGCCGACGGGGGAGCGGTCACCGAAGCCACGGCCCGCCGGGAGGTCGTGGTCTGCGCCGGGGCCATCGACTCCCCGCGCCTGCTGCAGCTCTCGGGCGTCGGCCCGGCCGCCGTGCTCGGGGAAGCCGGCGTGGACGTCCGCGCCGACCTGCCCGGCGTCGGCGAGAACCTGATGGACCACGCCGAGGGCATCGTTGTGTGGGAGGTCGCCGAGCCGCCGCCGCCGGCCTGCGCCACCGGCTGGGACGCCGGCGCGCTGCTGCGGCTGACACCGGACGCGGTGCGGCCCGACGTCACCATGCACTTCCCGGTGGAGGCGTGGGTGGATCACGTGGTCGCGCACGGTACCGAGATGCCGCCGCACTACATGGCGATCGCGCCGAACGTGTCCAAGCCCCGCAGCCGCGGCCGGGTCTGGATCACCAGCGCCGACCCCGACGACCGTCCGTCCATCGACTACCGCTACTTCACCGACCCGGACGGGGCGGACGAGACCGTCCTGGTAGCCGCCGTGCGCGCCGCCCGCCGGATCGGCGAATCCGAGCCGATGGCCTCACAACTGCGGCGCGAGGTGTTCCCGGGCCCGCGGGCCACCTCGGACGCCGGCATCTCGGCCCTGGCGCGGGCGACCCACCAGACCGTCTACCACGTCAGCGGAACCTGCCGCATGGGCGCCGCGGACGACCCGCTCGCCGTCCTCGACCCGGAACTGAGGGTACGCGGCGTGCCCGGGCTGCGGGTCGCCGACGCGTCGGTGTTCCCCACCATCCCGTCGGTCAACCCCGTGATCACGGTGATGCTGGTGGCCGAACGCGCCGCCGACCTGATCCGCCAGGACCACTGAACGGTACCTGGACGATGCGCCGCAGCGGTGCGGTGGCTGGCCGGGCCATAATGAGATTGTCGCTGATGACAGCGGCGCTCGGGCCGCTGGTAGTAGTCATGTTCGATGCTGCTCGCGCCGGAGTCCCGGATCGATCGTGACGCCACCCGGGTTCTGGTACGGCTAGCACGACCATTTTCGGGACGAGTCGGAAGGGAAGGCAGTCGTGGCGATTCTCGACGGGCGGACCGCGGTCATCACCGGCGGCGCGCAGGGTATCGGCTTCGCTATAGCGGAGGTGTTCGTCCGCGAAGGGGCCCGGGTCGTGCTCGGCGACCTCAACCTCGAGGCGACACAGGAAGCGGCGGCCAAGCTCGGCGGCCCGGACGTCGCGGCCGTGGCGCGCTGCGACGTGACCAGCGCGGCCGAGATGGAGGCGCTGGTGACGGGGGCCGTGGACACGTTCGGGTCGCTGGACATCATGGTCAACAACGCCGGGATCACCCGGGACGCCACCATGCGCACCATGACCGAGGACCAGTTCGACCAGGTGATCCGCGCGCACCTCAAGGGCACCTGGAACGGCACCCGGCTGGCCGCCGCCATCATGCGCGAGCGCAAGTCCGGCGCGATCGTCAACATCTCCTCGCTATCCGGCAAGGTCGGCATGGTCGGCCAGACCAACTACTCGGCCGCCAAGGCCGGGATCGTCGGCCTGACCAAGGCCGCCGCCAAGGAGATGGCCCACCACGGCGTCCGCGTCAACGCGATCCAGCCCGGCCTCATCCGCTCGGCCATGACCGAGGCCATGCCGCAGAAGGCCTGGGACCAGAAGATGGCCGAGATTCCGATGGGCCGCCCGGGCGAGATCGCCGAAGTCGCCACTGTCGCCCTGTTCCTCGCCTCCGACATGTCCTCCTACATGACCGGCACCGTCCTCGAAGTCACTGGCGGCCGCTTCATGTAACGCCGGGCCCTCAGCTGACCCCAAAGGCCGGGGCAGCCCGTGAATATGGCTGTCCGGCCGACCTGCTACCTGCGCAACAGGAGATGGTGTGGCCACGGCGGAACCGCTAGCCTCCGCTGGCTGGCTGAGCGCGCCGTCGAGGAAGGCGTCGCGGCGCCCGAGCATAACCTCGCGGGTCCGGTCGGGACGGCCCTGAAGGGCAATCGATACCGGGAACCAGCCCATGTCCGGCGGGGAGGCGAGCGCTGCGACGGCGTCCCAGTAGGGGACGTCGCTCGCGGGCCTGCCCGCCTCGGCCTCCCATCCGCGCAGGATGTGCCCGGCGGCTTGGACGCCGTGGCACCAGGCCGCGTCGCAGCGCAGCGAGCCGAGGTCGATGCCGGCCGGCCCGACGCCGGCGCAGTCCCAGTCGAGCACCGCGGTCAGCCTGCCGTCGTCCCACAGCGTGTTGCCATGCCACAGGTCGCCGTGCACCAGGCCGAGCCTGCTGTCGCCTGGCCGTGTCGCGGCCACCGCCGCCTCGGCTGCGTGGAGCAGATCCGGCGCGCCCTGCTTGCGGCGCATCTCGGCGAAGTCCTCGGGCTCGATCGGCCGGGTCCGGGCCGGGAGCGCCGGTGCCGAGGTGACCTTGATCGAGTGGATCCGCGCCGCGGCCGCGCCCAGCGCCTGCAGCCGTTCCGGGTCGGGCTCAGGCGGGATCACACTTGTCCCCGGCATGCAGGCGGTGAGCACGAGCCCGTACCCGGTCTGTTCCGCGAGGTCGTAGCCGATCAGCTCCGCGACTGGGAGGATGGCACCGGCCACCCGCGCCGCGCAGGTCATCGCCGCGACCTCGGTCGCGGTCTCCGACGCCTGCTCGGCGCGCGCGACCCGGAGAACGACCTTGCGGTCCCCGGCTTGCAGCAGCCACGGTGACCCGCCGTGGCGCAGGCCGCGCAGGACCGTGACCTCGGTGTCCAAGGCCGCCGACGCCCCAGTCAAGTACCGCTGCATCCGGATAAGCCACGACGCCGAGCCTAGCGACGTTACTGGTGTGCGGCCTGGCGCTGACACTCGTCGGCGAACCGCCCTGCCATGCCGACGTCCACTTCGACAGTCCGCACGCTCATGCGGACACCGAGAACGGCGGCAAGATGCGCCGCCGTGAGTTCTAACGTCTTTAATCGTGAGGGTGACGGCGGGTGCCGGCTGTGAGCGCGGGTGCTCAGCGGCGCACCGGGTGCGGAAGAGCGGTCTTGCCCGGATCCGGCATGGTTCGGTGCGGCGCAGCCAGCCGGCTCTATGCTCCATCGAGCCGCCGGGAACCGGCACGATGCTCCATCGAGCCGGCGGGAGAGTCCCG
>Ga0136846_1233820_pt1 | contig 12431 bp, 10 predicted proteins | sample HopSoiMetagenom2_FD_96841 | JGI IMG/M metagenome (GOLD analysis project Ga0136846, IMG submission 96841) | Grasslands soil microbial communities from Hopland, California, USA - 2 Assembly 2016 (version 4) | ecosystem: Environmental > Terrestrial > Soil > Grasslands | place: USA: Hopland...
CGCAACAGCAATCTTTATCTGGCGGAAGAGGAATCGCGGAATGTGCTCGATTCGGTCCGCAGCGAACTGCACAATCGCCGCAAGGGCGACGCGGTGCGGCTGGAGATTGATGCCGACGCCGATCCAGAGATAACCGAGCGCCTGCGAACGAATTTTGGCTTGGAGCCCTGGCAGGTTTTCCGCGTGGACGGCCCAGTGAATCTTCCGCGGCTGATGAATGTTTACGAGCAGACCGATCGGCCTGACTTGAAATTCAAGCCGTTCGTGGCGCGCGAACTGCGGCTGACGGCGAAGTCGCAAGACCTGTTTGAAGAACTTCGCCGCCATGACGTGATGCTGCACCATCCGTTTGATTCGTTTGGCGCCGTCGTCTCATTCATTGAAGCTGCCTGTGAAGATCCCAACGTGCTGTCGATCAAGCAGACGTTGTACCGCACCAGCGAAAATTCAGCGATCGTGAAAGCGTTGATCGCGGCGGCGGCGAAGAAAGAAGTCACCGCGGTTGTGGAACTGAAAGCGCGGTTCGATGAAGCCAGCAACATCCGATGGGCGCGCGACATGGAAGATGCCGGAGTGCAGGTGTTCCATGGGCTGGTTGGACTGAAAACTCACTGCAAACTGGCTCTGATGGTGCGCCGAGATCCTGACGGAGTTTCCCGGCGCTACGCCCATCTGGGAACTGGAAACTACAACGCAACCACAGCGCGTATTTACACCGACATGAGCTTGTTCACCGCCGACGATGAAATTACCAGCTCGGTCCACGATGTATTCAGTTTTCTTACGGCCTATTCGGAGCATTCCACTTACGCGCCGCTCGTGGTTTCTCCAGTGAATCTCGCGGAAAACGTATTGAACCTGATCGCGCGGGAGAGCGATCACGCGCGCCTCGGCCGTCCGGCGCGCATTATAGCCAAGATGAATGCTCTGCTCGATAAAAACATCATTGCCGCGCTCTATCGGGCGTCGCAAGCGGGCGTGGAGATCGATTTGATTGTGCGCGGCATGTGTGCGTTGCGGCCCGGCATTCGCGGAATCAGCGACCGCATCCGCGTCACCAGCATCGTGGGACGTTTTCTGGAGCACAGCCGCATCTTTTATTTTGCCAACGGCGGAGAGGATTCGATCTATCTTTCCAGCGCCGACTGGATGCCGCGAAATCTGTATGAGCGGGTCGAAGTCATGTATCCGGTGAGAGATCCCAGCCTGCGGGACCGCATTCGCCATGAAATTCTGGATGCGTATCTGGCGGACACAGTCAAAGCGCGTGTTCTGCGGAGGGACGGATCGTACGTGCCGGCGTGGCAGGCTGCGGGCAAACGAAAGGCTCCGGCGCCGGGTTTCAGTGCTCAGGATTTTCTGTTGGCGTTAGCCGAGGGAAAGCAGGCGGGTGCTCCGCCTTCGATCCCTGAAGTCAAAAGTCGTCGCAGTAGAATTTCCCGGTCAAGGACAGTCAGGACTACATGATCATCTATTTTGTGAGACACGCCAGCGCCGGTGAGAGCGTCAGTAATCCCAAGAAGGACGAAAAACGCCCGCTGGACTCCGACGGAATCGAGCAATGCGGAATTGTGGGCCGCGCGCTTGCCGCGCTGAATGTGCAGCCGGATGTGGTGATTTCATCTCCGCTGAAGCGGGCCACGCAAACCGCGTCGCTGGTGGGGAACGAACTCGGATACGAAGGCAAGCTGCAATTGGAACCGGCGATGCGCCCGGAAGCATCATTCGCGGACTTCCGCAAAATGCTGGAAAAATATTCGCGGTATGAATCGGTGATGGTGGTGGGGCACAACCCCAGCATCACAGATTTTCTTGCGCGCATCATTGCAAAGTCTGGATGCGAAGCGCAGGTGGATTTCAAAAAGGGCGCCGTCGCCCGCGCCGAGACCGCGCGCCATTCAGCAACCTTGAACTGGTTTTTCACTCCAAAAATGGCGCGGGAAATTCAGGCGGCCGCCGTGGCTGCTGCGGAAAAGTCACAGCCAAAAACTTCACGGAAGTAATCCTTTTCCTTTTCCACCGCCCACAGTTCCAGATCCACGCTGAGCCGGTGGTTCGGAACCAGAGTCAACTGCACCGATCCTTCATGAACGCGCACCCGTACGGTATGCAGCGCGCCGCCGCGGCCCAGGTTCAACGCCCACGCCAGCCGCAACAATAGGGAAGCTTTCGCAATTTGTTTTTGATCGGCAGGCGGCAGGATCTTGATCGCGCCATCTTGCGGCGTTGGCCGCGACTTTCCCAGGTAACGCGCGATTGCCGCGATCACCCGGCGCTGTTGCGGGGTATAGCCGAGAATTTCCGAATGCGAAATGATGTAGTACGTGTGCCGATGCCGCCCGGTGCGATTCACATAGTCGCCAACTTCACAAAGCATCGCGGCCGCCGAAATCCATTCTTTGTATTCCAGAGGCAAGCGGTGGACTGTCCGCAACTGGGCAAATAAATGCAGGGCGGATTCACGCAACCGCTCCGCATGATCGAGATCGACTCTATAGTGTGAGACTGCCGACAGAATCGAATCGCGCCGCTCACTTTCGATCTGACGCCCCGAACGCGTAGCATGATCGTGCTCCGCCGCCATCTGCGCCAGCAGGCCATCGCGCAGCCCCAGGGGAGAATAGCGGAAGCCGAGGAGTTTGTAGCGGTCCATCAGTTCCGAAAAGACGGCGGCGCCGGCGATGATGATTTCAGCGCGGCGCAATCCAATTCCTTCAACTTTCCTGCGCTCGTCCACGGACAACCGGGGCAGCATCTTGGCAATGCGGCGCATCTGGATACGCGTGACCGTCATCCCGCGCTGGCTTTTGGTGCGGTACAGAGTGTGGCAAACCTTGGCGAGGGCCTCGGCCGTTCCCGAGGTCGCAATCACGATGCGCGGCTTCGCTGCAATGATGCGTTTCGCGATTCGCCCAACTTCGCGGGCGATCAAGCCGTGCAATTGGCGTAGTTCGGATTTGCGCGGCGGATCATGGTGCAGAAAGTCATTGGTTAAACGCACAGCGCCGAGGGGAAGGCTGACGGTTTCGCGGATGTGTCCGCTCTTCGAAATTGTGAGTTCGCAACTGCCGCCGCCGAGATCGATCATGAGCGCCGGAGAAGAGTTGACGCGAAGGGAAGAGGTCAACCCGAGGTGAATGAGCCGCGCTTCTTCCAGTCCGGAGATAATTTCGACGCGCCAGCCGGTGGCGGAACGCACCCATTCCAGAAAAGCGCGGGAGTTGCGGGCATCGCGCAGAGCGCTGGTGGCGACGACGCGCACCGTGTCTGCGCCTTCACGTTGAGCGGCACGATGGAAACGGCGCAGAACTTTTACGGTTAATGCGATGGCTTCGGGAGAAAGAAATCCGCTGCGGAAGACAGACTCGCCCAGCCGGGTAACTTCGCGATCTTCGTGGATCTCAACCAGCCGGTGAGACTCGAGACGGGAAATTTTGAGCCGGACTGAATTCGATCCGATATCAACCGCGGCAAAAGTCGGCATGAAAACTCAGTTTACATGCTCCGAAGAAGAGCACGTCGGCAGAAGCTAAGCAGCAGCTTCGCGCGCTCTGGCAGAGTCAGCAGCAACTTCTTTGCGCGGCGGGGGTGTCGCCACGATGATCTTTCCGTGTTCGGATATCGCCCTGGTTGCCGCAACCAGCGCGTTGGCTGCACGGCGGAATTTTGCGCGGCTGATGTTCTGCAACGCCGAAACCAGTGCCGAATCGCGGACGCCGCCAAATCTTTTCTCAGCGGCCTCCCTGAGCTTGAGCACGTCATGCCACTGCCCAATCACGTCCTGCGCCTTTTTGAGTTCATCAACCACGAACCGCGCCGCGGGAGCATCTCCGCCCAGCTCCGCCAGGTAGCGGGCCTGCTTGCCGGCAACACGATTGCGGTGCAGCGTTTTCTCGTCAACCGCGAGCTCGCCCGGCTTTGGCAGACGCTCTACAGCCAGCTTCACCGGATCGATTGCATCCAGCTTCATTTCAGATTGCGCGCGGCGCAACCGCTTGCGCAGCTCGCTAACCGTCTCCGCGTCGAACGCCTTCGAAAGTTTCCGCGACCGCCGGGCTTGCTCGGAATTCAACCTTTCCAAAAATTGCCGGCGATGGTCCTGACGATCGGCGATCTTGAAATTCTTCATGAACTCGATCTGCACGTCGAGATCGCGTACTTTTCCCGCCTTCCTGCGCAGGCGAGCGAGAGCCTTCAAAAGTTTTTTGCGATTGCGGGTATCCGGCGACAGTTCGCTGACCAGTGCTTCGGCGCGACGGCTGTTGGTGCGAAAGTGGTGGACATCTTTCGCGGCTGCGCTTTTGGAAAGCCGCCCCAGGCTGCGGCTCATTTGCTCAAACACGCGCTTGCTCTGCGCAACAGCAGAGCTCGAAGTGGAACCGTTGGAGGTCGAACCGTTTGGTCGCATGTTCAGAATCTGGGAATTTTCAACAGTATTTGAGGCAGAAGCTGCGTTCAGGCTGCCAATTGTAACATTCCCTTAATATTCGTCTATAGCTCCTCTATACCGCAGAAATTAGATGAGTTACTGACTTCTGGCGGATGCCTGTGTTCCACCTTCATCGGCAAATGAGAACGAGAAAGAAACGTTTTGATGCTGCTTGCCCCCTACTTCGACATACGGATAGACGAAATAGTTCAGCGGATCGCCCTGCTGCGGAGGGTTCAATTTCAAATCCCGCCCAATAGAAAACTGCACCCGGTTCACATCGTGCGCGCCGAAAAAATAATCCTTCTTTTCGGGATGCTTCCAGGCTTCGGAAATATCCACCGGCACCCAGCCGTTTTGCGGATTGAAAAATTCCGCCCAGCAATGGTAGCCGGCGACTTCACTCGACGTCTTGCCCGTAGGAAGGGGAAATCCAATTTCGAATCGCGCAGGAATCTGCTGCGAGCGCGCCATGGCAATGAACAGGGAATGAAAATCGGTGCAGTTGCCCTTCTTCGCGTCGCATGCGTAGAGCACGTCGCCGTGTCCCCAACCAGTGCCCGTCTTGTCGTAACGCATGTTCGAAAACACGTAATCGTAAATCGCATGAGCTTTATCGAGCTGCGACGATTTATCTGAGGCAACTTGCGCAGCGAGCTGGGCGGGTAATCCGGTGACCGGAACCAGCTTGTCCGGCGCAAGATATTGTTCGCTCTCTTTCTTTTTAAGCGAAGCTTCCTGCAGGCGTGGACGGTTCAGCCCCAGGGTCAGATGTTCGTGACGCACCACGTCGTAAACAATCTCGAAATGCACGTCGCCGCCTTTGGCCTTGGCTGACTCGGCATAGTACATTTCGTTTCCGAAACGCGACTCATGTGTCTTTTTGAGAGGCAGATCGCCTTGCGCGGAAGAAACGCGCACTTCTTGAAACTCATCGGAGTGCGCGATGGGAAACCAAACCCGCACGCGCTCGCCAGCAGGCACGTCCTTGACCGTGAAGCCGTAGTGGAAAGAAAAATGACGAACCGATTGCGCCGCAGAGATTGCGACCGCCGAAAACAACACCGCCAGCAATGCCAACTTGCGCAGCATACTTGCTCTCCTTCAACGGTTGGAAGATCCTGGGTGAGCCGCAACGGTGCTCAGAGAATGAAGCTCCCGTGGCAAGTGCATCTCTAAGAAGATAATAATACCCCGCCTCAGTGAAACTGGCCGTCAGACAATCTCCACGCTTTCGGCAACTTGTGCGCGCCCGTGCGGTTGAATGCATTTCCTCGGTTAGAATCGAGCGCATGTCTTCCGCCATCGAGTGCCGCGATCTGCGCAAGACCTACGATGGCAAAGTCGAAGCCGTGCGTGGATTAAATTTGCAGATCCAGGCTGGGGAATGTTTTGGCCTGCTCGGGCCGAACGGCGCGGGGAAAACTACGACCATCGAAATTCTCGAGGGTTTGCTCGAAGCCACCTCGGGCGAAGTCACAATTCTTGGCCAGACGTGGAAATCGAATCCCCGCGAGTTGCGCGAGAAGGTCGGTATCTCGCTTCAGGAAACTCGCCTCGGCGAAAAACTTACGGTCCGTGAAACCGTGGAACTATTCGCCAGTTTCTACCGGCGGCCACGATCTACGTTCGAAGTTCTTCAGGCTTTGCAGCTTGATGAGAAGGCCGACGCATGGGTGGGCAAGCTCTCCGGCGGCCAGCGGCAACGACTCGCGGTTGCGACCGCGCTGGTGGGATCTCCCGACGTTCTCTTTCTAGACGAGCCGACGACCGGCCTCGATCCGCAGAGCCGGCGTCAGTTGTGGGACATCATTCGCGGATTTCAAAGCCACGGAGGTACGGTGCTCCTCACCACCCATTACATGGACGAAGCCGAGCGCCTCTGCGACCGTCTGGCAATCGTGGACCATGGGCAGGTGATTGCGGAAGGCTCTCCCGCGGAGTTGATTGCGCGGCTCGGTGGACACCACATGATTGAATTCTCCGTAGCTGGCGGCGGCAAACGTTCGGCCGAAACCTGGAAAGCTTTGCCGGGTGTAGAGTCCGTGCGCGAAGAGGATGGTTTGATCTGCCTGTCGGTCCGCGAACCGCATCGGACCATCCCGGCATTGCTCGAAGCAGTGGATAAAGAATCGGCGCAACTCGAACGGCTTACCACGCGGCAAGCCAGTCTCGAAGACGTTTTCGTAAATCTGACGGGAAGGCACTTGAGAGAGGATTGACCAGAGTTTATGCCCGCCGCTCAACCAATCCCAACACACTCCGAGTCTAAGCCAGCAAGCCGCAATGGCCGCTGGTCGGGATTTCTGCACATTCTGGGCGCGCGTATGAAGGAGTTACGGCGGGAGCCTGAGGTGATCTTTTGGGTGTTCGGCTTTCCAATCCTTCTCGCTCTCGGCCTGGGGTTGGCCTTTCGCAACAAGCCTGCTGACGTCACGCCCGTGGTGGTTGTTTCCAGTCCGCGTGCGCCGGAGATTGCCGGAATGCTGCATGCGGGGAACGGTTCGCCGCTTCGTGCCGACGTGCTCGATGATGCTGCCGCCCAGCGCGGCTTTCGGCTCGGAAAATACGATCTGGTGATCGCAGTGAATGAGTCAGGCGCATATCAGTACCGTTACGATCCCGCTCGTCCGGAAAGCGTTCTTGCCCGCGCTCTGGTCGATGAACGACTGCAAGCCGCGGCCGGACGTAAAGATCCAGTGGCAACATCGGTCACCACTGCGAGCGAGCCCGGGTCCCGCTACATCGATTTCCTGATCCCGGGACTGCTCGGCATGAACCTGATGAATGCGGCGATGTGGGGAATAGGATTCGCGCTGGTCGACATGCGGCAGCGCAAACTTCTTAAACGCTTCGTTGCCACCCCGATGCGGCGCAGTGATTTTTTGCTGGCGCTGCTCACCAGTCGTCTGGTGCTGATGCTGATTGAAGTGTCGCTGATGCTGAGCTTCGGCGTGTTTGCATTCCACATGCGAATCCTCGGTTCACTGTGGACGATCCTGCTGATCGGCAGCCTTGGGGCGCTCTCATTCGGTGGCCTGGGGCTGCTGACGGCCAGTCGCGCGCAGAAGATCGAAAGCGCCAGCGGCCTGATGAATCTGATCATGATGCCGATGTGGATATTTTCCGGGGTCTTTTTTTCCGGCGAACGCTTCCCGGCGGTGCTTCAGCCGTTCATCAAGGCTTTGCCACTCACCGCACTGAATGACGCGCTGCGCGCGACTATTCTCGAAGGCGCCCCGCTGACGGCGCAGGGTGGAAGAATTCTCGTGCTTCTGCTCTGGGGCGGAATATCGTTTCTTCTCGCTTTACGCTGGTTCCGCTGGACATGAGATTGGCCGCCCGGCCAATGAACTAAAGCTATGTACTTCTAACTGCGCCGCTTATCTACAATCGTGCTAGACTCCGTTTTGTAGCCGGATAGCTGTTGAAACCGCTCCGGCACCAACCGATTCATCGGGATTCGCCGCTTCTTCGCACGCTCCGGGTTAACGGCCTTCGGGAATTCAGCGTCTAAGGTCCATTGCGATTCACAGGGGTGCGAATGACTGTCGCTTTACGTAAAGCCGACACTTTCCCTCAAGACGTGGGTGCGTCTTTCATGGAGAAGGTGCGCCACGCGAAATCGCGGGCATTACTGCTCGACTATGACGGCACGCTTGCGCCTTTCACCCCAGACCGAACCCGCGCATTTCCTTATCGAGAAATTCCCGAGCTGGTGTCGCGCATCATGCGGACGGGAACGCGGGTTGCACTGATCAGCGGACGTGCAGCCACCGAACTGGTGTTTTTGAGCGGCATCCATCCTCATCCGGAAATTTGGGGTAGTCATGGCATCGAGCGTCTGCGTGGCGATGGATCGTACGAAGTGGATGCGCTTCCCGCTGAACATCGGCACGCGCTTCAGCTGGCTGCGCGGTCGCTTCATAGCTGCGGACTTGACGGCCGGAGCGAGACTAAACCGGGGAGTATTGCGGTGCACTGGCGCGGATTGTCCACGCACGAAAAAGGCGTAATCGAAAACAAGGTGAAAGGCCTGTTTGCATCGCTGGTCAAGGACCACGGCCTCCAATTGCTCCCATTTGACGGCGGTTTGGAGCTGCGCGCCCCCGGCAAGAATAAGGGAGACGCGGTAAACACTATTTTGGCCGAAACCGGGGCTGATGTGGCGGCCGCATATTTAGGTGACGATCAGACTGACGAAAATGCCTTTCGTGCCATCAAAGGAAGGGGAATTTCTATTCTGGTTCGCAACGAGCCCCGGCCTACGATGGCCGATCTGTGGTTGCGGCCTCCCGATGAACTGAGTCAGTTTCTGCGGGACTGGCTTGTAGCCTGTGGAGCAGAACGATGAAGCTGCTGGAAGGGCGCCTGATCAACGTGTCGAACCGCCTGCCGGTGGAGGTAAAACTCCGCGGCGGACATCCTCGCTTAAATCCGAGCGCAGGAGGGCTGGCGTCTGCCCTGGATAGCATCTGGCGGCATCACCATGGACTTTGGATTGGCTGGGCGGGGGCGGTCGATGCCGAGCAGGCGGCTCCCATGCTGCAGAAAGCCGCGCGCGGGCGGTCTTATGGTTTCCGCGCCGTGCCGCTATCCACCCAGGAAGTTTCGAAGTTCTACTCTGGATTTGCCAATGAAATTATCTGGCCGCTGTTTCACGACATGCCATCGCGCTGCTACTTCGACCCGGAGTATTGGGAGATTTATCAGCGGGTGAATCGCAAATTCGCGCTGGCCGCCGTGGAGAGCGCGACCTCGCACGATTTTATCTGGGCACATGATTATCACCTCATGCTGATGGGCCGCTATCTGCGTGAGGCGAATTGCACTGCGCGGGTGGGATTCTTTCTTCATATCCCGTTTCCTGCACCTGATATTTTTGAAAAGCTGCCATGGCGCAGGACCATTTTGAAGTCGCTGCTGGAGTATCACCTCCTTGGCTTTCAAACCGACCGCGACCGCTACAATTTCCTGAGTTGCGTTGAACGCATCGTGCCCGAAGCGGTGAGTGCACGCGAAGAATCACACAATCTCGTCACCCTGGACCATCATCGCAGCACGATTGCGACTTTCCCCATCAGCATCGCCTTTGAAGAATTTGCCAGCCACGCCGCGAGCCGTGATGTGGAAGAGGCCTCGGTGCAATTGCGCAAAGAACTGGCGCAGAATTTTCTTGTACTCGGGGTCGACCGCATGGATTACACCAAGGGCATTCCCGAGCGTCTACGGGCGTTTCGCATTTTGCTGCGGCGATTTCCCGAACTGCGGCACCGGGTGACGCTGCTCCAGGTCGTGGTCCCAAGCAGGGAAGAGATTCCGAATTACAAGGAACTGCGCCGCGAAGTGGAACTGCTGGTCAGCCAGATCAATGGAGAATTCACCGAAGCCGGATGGGTGCCTATTCACTACATGCATCGCAATCTGACCCGCAAGCAGTTGCTCACGTACTACCGTGCTGCCGACATCGCGCTGATTACTTCGCTGAAAGATGGCATGAACCTGGTGGCGAAGGAATTCTGCGCCGCTCAGGTGGATGAACGCGGAGTCGTGGTCATCAGTGAATTTGCCGGCGCTGCGGCGGAACTGCAGCACGGCGCCATCGTGGTCAATCCGAACGACCTGGCGGGAATTGCGGAGGCTATTCACCGCGCCTGTGTGATGCCGGTGGAAGAAAAGCGCGCCCGCATGAAGTTGCTGCGCGACATCGTCCGCACCTACAACGTGCAGGGATGGGCGGAATCGTTTCTGAGTGCGGCTATTACTGCCAATCCCTCTGTGGCGCGTGAGAGTTCATCGTCCAGCGATGAGCCTAACCTGCCCATGATTGCGGCCGCCGGAAATTCTGACCAGCGAATCGCCTGAAAAGGGTTTACTTTTTCTGCTGCTTTGCCCGTTTCCGAATTTCTTTCGGCGAATACATGCTGCCCCGGCATTTCTTGCTTCCGCAGAAACAAAGTGCCGGATCGCCGGGATCCCCGTCATAAAGATTGTAATCGTAAACCAGTTCTTCTCCGGCGGAGATATTTCGACTCGCCCGGATAATCACCCGGCCTTTGATTTCGTCGGCTTCGCAGTTCGGCGAGCATGAATGATTGATGAACGCAGCCATGCTGTCGCCATCGACGACTTGCTCGCCATTCACCAGCCCGAATAAGTAAGTGCGGGGGGAATTTTCGTAGATGGCGTCGGCCTCTGCGTAAGAAAGCCGAGGCCCAGTGTATTCGGCCACCAGCGCCCTTTTCCGGATAGGAGTGGTGGTGTAAACCCCATCAGCATGGATCTTTGATCTACGGATCACGAGCGCCATTAGTTTTGAGCTTAACACCGCGAGGCAGAAGCCAGATTGTGGATAAGAGAAGCGGTGCGTCATTGCGCGGGCGCGGACCGGCGACCTTCAGACTCTAGTTGGCGACACGCCGGGCGCTGGCGCCGTGGCATCGGCCGATAAGGGAGTGGTGTCCCGCTTTGGAGCATCCGGGGGCGAGCTGAAAAACATTTCCCCGGCAAGTACTTCTTCAATGGCCCTCACCAGATCACGGCTGGCCTGAGACTTTAATACGAAGCCGCGTGCGCCAATGCGCTGGACCTCAGCGACAAACCGGTCGGAATCATGCATGGTGAAAATCAACACCCGGCAATCGGGATGGGCGCGAACGATATGCGGCGCGGCATCGATCCCGCTCATGACCGGCATGGTCACATCGAGTACCACGACGTCAGGCTTCATTTCGCTTGTGAGCTGTATCGCATCTTCGCCGTTACTGGCCTCACCACAGATGTTCCAATCCGGCCGCGCGCGGCTCAAGAGGGTGCGAATGCCTTCACGCACGATCTCGTGATCGTCAACGATGAGTATGCGGGTCAAATTTTGTCCCCTGCGGATTTTTCAACGAGATTAGGGACCACAACCGGAATAGCCGTCAACGTTTGTGCAGGGATGACCGCGCGCACGACCGCGCCTGCATTGGAGCCAGGAACCAGTTCGAGATGCCCGCCGAGTTGGCGGGTGCGCTCATCCATTCCGCGCAGACCGACTCCCAGATTACCCGGCAGTCCGTCAGTAAACCCAGTGACGATGCGGTCAGGAAACCCCTTACCCTGATCTTCCACTTCGAGGACGGCATTCCCATCGTGATGACGGAGTCGCACAATCGCCAGTTTGCTGACCGCGTGGCGATGAACATTGGTCAATGCTTCCTGGAGAATGCGGAACATGGTGAGTTCGACTTCGCGGGAGAGTCGTGGGAAGTCCGCAGCAATCTCAAATTTTGTTTCGATGCAGCTGCGCTTGCTGAATCCTTCGAGGTACCAGGGAATTGCCGATTTCAGTCCTAGCTCTTCGAGCATCGGCGGATAGAGGAGGTAGGAAAGTGTACGGACTTCCTTGATTGCGTCCTCAGCGAGCCGGGAACACTGGCTAAACTGATACTCTTCCGTGTCGGTGAGTTTCAAGGTCGCGTTCAAAGAATCCAGGTTCATCTTCAGGATTGCCAGATATTGGCCCAGGCTATCGTGCAGGTCTCGTCCAATACGCCTGCGCTCTTCATCCTGGGATCGCAAAAGATGTGCGGAAAGTTTGCGCAACGACTGCTCCGACTTCTGTAACCGCTCTTCAGCCTGGATTCTCGCGGAGACCTCAGCCTGCAAATGCTGGTTGGCATCCTGAAGTGCGCGCTCGGTTTGCATGCGCTCGGTGAAGTCGCGGGTGACTTTGCCGAAGCCGTACAACTTGCCGCTTTTATCGCGAAGCGCGGTGATGATTACATTCGCCCAGAATCGCGAACCGTCTTTCCTGATGCGCCAGCCTTCGTCTTCGAACCGGCCTTCCACTGCGGCGACTTCGAGCTCATACCACGGCTTGCGATTTCGCAAATCTTCTTCCGGATAGAAAACTGAGAGGTGCTTGCCGATAATTTCTGAAGCCTTGTACCCCTTGATGCGCTCGGCGCCGGCGTTCCATGTGGCTATGCAGCCGTTGATATCCAGCATGAACATCGCA
>Ga0136846_1222295_pt1 | contig 12430 bp, 12 predicted proteins | sample HopSoiMetagenom2_FD_96841 | JGI IMG/M metagenome (GOLD analysis project Ga0136846, IMG submission 96841) | Grasslands soil microbial communities from Hopland, California, USA - 2 Assembly 2016 (version 4) | ecosystem: Environmental > Terrestrial > Soil > Grasslands | place: USA: Hopland...
GGCGGTGTCCGGCGGCTACCCACTGTGCGCCGTTCTCCTGCGCATTCGATCCTGCAGCCGCATCCAGGCGCGCAAACGGATCGTGAGAAGCTGACGGCGTCGGCTTCGGAGCATCGGTCAGATCCTGGAGATTATTCGCCCCTGTCTCTATCTTCAGCGCAGAGACCACATGCAGCTTGTTATCTACTGTGTGGACCGCGGGAGAATGCGCTGCCTGCGGAACAGCCGTTTCGTTGGCGGCGGAGGTATTTTTTTCCGCAGGAGCGGAAACATCCTGCGAGATCTTCGTTACTCCTGCCTCATCCTTCGCAGGCTTTTCATCTTTTGCAGTGGCCTCTTTTTGTCGTCCTGCCATCTGAACTGGACGTCCAAACTTACCTGCAACCGTTTTTGTTGTTACCGTCTTTACCGCGACAACCGACTGAAGCGAACCCTCGACGCTATCTTCCTGCGCCTGCTTCTGCACAGTTGGAGCTGCAGAGGTCATCGGCATGGCATTGACAACTGCATCGCTCTGGATAATCTGCTGCTGGGGAGCAACATTGTTTCCGGTCTCCCCGTGTGAGATCTTTCCAGAGACAGAACCCTTGCTGCTGCCACGTACAACGGAATGGGAGTCAGAAGAAGACTGTGCATCTTTGCCAACCTTGGTCGGCTCGGCCCCGGCTAACTGTACCGGTATCGCAGGAACTATAACGGCAGCAATAAGGCTCCCATCCTGGGCATTGTCCTGAGCATCGTTCTTTTCATCAGAGAACGATGACACCTGCGGTACATCTTCTTTTGTATCGGTTGAAATCTGACACTTCGGGCTGTCTGCTTTTACCAGTGAGTCCGCCTGCGGCACATCGGTTCCAGACCCAATGTCGATAGCGCGAACGATGGGCTGGTAAGCATATTGATGTCCGCGCGGCATGGCGAGCGGAAGCGTTCCCGTACCCGCCTTCGGCTCCTGCGTTTGCGACGGAACTTGTGGCTGGGGGACGGTTTCCGGTGTTGAAGTAGCTTGCTGGTCTGGAGTCGCCCGTACTTCCTCTGGAGTCGCCTGTACTACCGTATTCGCTTGAGCCGGTATCTCTGGCTGCGCGGGCGCATCCTTAGTCACAGGCGCTGGCTGTACCGGAATCGGTGGTGTAGAAGCATTTGGCTTCACGGCCACTGCGACGGCAGGTTCCGTATCTAAAGTCTTTCCCTTATCGCCGCCTGATACAGGCGAGTCATTCTCTGGTTGTGAAGCTGGCTCTGCGTCTGATTCGCGCGGAACCTGCGGCAACGGCTTAATGTCAACCGCCTGCGATCTATCCTGAGCCACTGGGGCTGGCGATGCCTGTGCAGCAATCGACCCTACCGCGTTCTTAGGATCAGCTTGTGGCGCTTCAACATCGGAAGCGCTCTCCATTTGCTGTGGTACAGCATCACTAGCCTCAGCACCAGCTTGGGGCGCAATAACAATCTGTGGAGCAGTTGGAATAGACGCTGCTGATGTCTCGCTTGAATGCGGCACTGTTTCTACGGCGGCAGTAGTCTGCTGCAGAGATCCGCGAGAAAGATCGGGAGCTTTGTCGAATGTTCCAGCGAGTGACGTCTGTGTTGCAGGAACCTTAGTCTTGCCGTCAGCCGGAATCGGCGCATCCGTCGCTGTTTGTGCACCGGTTCCCGCTGCTGCTTCAAACATGCCCGCAAACAGCGAGTCTCCTGTGCCCGACAGGTTGTCGCTAATCCCTGTCGCGTGCACGTCAGACGATATAGCCGTTCCTCGCACGAGCAAGGATCCGATCGTCGCTGCTGCCATGTCCATCATGCCCTGGATATGTGCAGTTCACGTTCCAAAACAACAGCGCTTTATATTAGTGTCTCTTTAGCAATCTTTTTCTTTGCCGCATGTTGCTTGATGAGAAAGAACTCATCCGCAGCTTTCTGTGCACGAAGATCTTCTGCAGCGGCCCGAGCTCTCATCGCCTCCCGATAGAGCGACTTCATCTGTTCGAGCTTCTGTTGTTGTACGAGCATCGCCTCTTGCGCCACGTGAATGCGCTCATTCGCACGGATAAGATCTTCGTTAAGCTTTCTCTCTTTTTGATCAATGAACGCTGACTCCGACGAAGACAGAATCCATTGTTCGGAGTCGCCGACACTCAGTGCATCCTGCGCATTCTTCTTCAGGGCATCTCGTCGTGACTGGATTGTTCGAATGTTTTGTTCGATCTGTTGCCTGCTCATAAATGCCTGTTGCAGGACACCCTCTGCCTTTTCAGCTTCGGTCTCCGCAACACGCAGTAAAAGCGCAGCCCGCGCCAGCTCCATAACCTAGCTCCCCAAACCGAGAGAGAATAATGCACGCAATACAGCGTCCCGATCGACCTGTTCATTTGCAGTCTGCTGCAGGAACTGTTGCAGCACCGGACGCATCCGCACTGCCTCGTCGAGCTCGGCATCGTTACCAGTTTGATAAGCGCCGATGCGAATCAGGTCTTCTGACTTTGCATAGGCCGACAGCAGCCGGCGGACGTGATTCGCTATACGCAGATGCTCAGGCGTTGTTACTGCCGGCATCAAACGGCTCACCGAGTCCACGACGTTTACCGGCGGATACCATCCTGCTCCGGCCATCTGCCGTGAAAGCACGATATGCCCATCGACGATGGAGCGCACAGAATCCACAATCGGATCCTGTTGATCGTCGCCTTCCATCAGAACTGTATAGAACGCTGTAATGCTACCCGTCTGGAAATTCCCAGCACGCTCCAGCAGCCGCGCTGTCTTGGCAAATACCGAAGGCGTGTATCCCTTACTCGCTGGCGGCTCGCCCGCGGCGAGTCCAATCTCGCGCGCCGCCATGGCAAAACGAGTCACTGAATCCAGAACCAGCAGTACATTTTTACCCTGCGCAGCGAAGTACTCTGCTACCGATGTTGCAGACATCGCCACACGCATACGCATCAGTGGAGACTGGTCGCTGGTCGCCACCATGACCACGCTGCGCTTGCGCCCTTCTTCGCCGATGGCGTCCTCAAGAAACTCGCCAACCTCTCGTCCGCGCTCGCCGACGAGACCAACCACCGTAAGATCCGCCGATGTATTGCGGGTCATCATGCCGATCAGCGTGCTCTTACCGACACCCGATCCGCCAAAGATACCGATACGCTGTCCGCGGCCTACGGAGAGAACTCCATCGATGACGCGCAGCCCTGTTCCAAGTGGCTCACGAATTGGCTTTCGCTCCATCGGACCTGGAGGGTTCACATCCAATGGCCACCGTTCGATCGCATCGAGCGATGGGCCCCCATCGATCGGTTGACCGCCCGCGTCAAACACACGGCCGAGCATCTGCTCGCTCACAGAAAGCGACGGTCTGCGACGCATCGCAAACACCTTTGCACCGAAACGAACGCCGGCAACCGCATCTACTGGACTCAGCAGGGTGCGGCTGCCGCGAATGCCTACAACCTCTGCCTCAAGCCGGTTGCCGTCAGCGACGATTTCACAACACTCGCCTACGGAACAAGGAGGCCCGTCTGCCTCGATCAGTTGCCCTTCTGCTTCAGCAACACGTCCGCTCCACCGCCATGAAGGCGTCGAAGACAGCCGTGCGTGAAAGCGCTGCAACCTCATGAGGGACGCTTTCCGAGAAGCTCGCAGAAGCTGGTCTCAATCTCGGAAAGCTGCGCTTCCACTCCCAGGTCTACAGAGCCGCATTTGGTATAGAGTTCGCAGCTCCCGGGCTGCATCCCCGCATCGCCTTCTACCTGAACATCCTCGCCCTGCAGGATCTCTGTCCACGCGGCAACATCAGCACGAGGCACGCGAAGGCGGACTTCATCTTCACTTGTCATCTGCTCTACCGCCACACGAACAACGCCGCGCAGCATAAGAGGATCAAGCTTCGCTTCACGATTCAGAATGCGCCGAGACAAAGCGAGGGCAAGTTTTACGACCTCCGCTTCAGCATCGGCAAAATAACGTTTGCGTTCTGTTTCAAATGCCTCTACGGCATCAATGATCTCGCGGCGAGCTGCGGCGAGTTGCTCCTCTGCCTCTTCTTCCATTGCTGCGCGTGCCTGTTTCGCACCCTGCTCGCGCGCCAGGGAAACATCGGCGATGCGTTGCTGCTCTGCCTGAAAAAGCGCTGTGCGAAGGCCTTCCAATTCAGCTGTGAGATCCTCTTCTACTTCGGCAGGCGGTACCTCACGTCCTAGGCGGCCATGCGACCGGAACCGTAGCGGGCCTACAGAGTGATCACGCCCCGTAGACTCAAGCGGAAAGGTCATTATCAGTCTCCATCCTCAGCATCAATTTTCCTTCTGCCTCAAGCCGCCGTGCCAGGGCTAGCAGTTCCTGCTGGGCCTGAGCGACATCGCGCGAGCGGACGGGTCCCATCACTTCCATATCCTCGCGAAGCATTTCGGCAGCGCGCGTGCTCATCGCCTGGAACAGGTGCGCACGTAGCGATTCCTTGGCGCCCTTCATTGCCGTCGACAGAATCTTCTTGTCCGCCGCGCCAACGATCTCGCGAATACCGGCCTGAGGTACCGTAAGCAGGTCGTCGAAGGTGAACATCAGGTTGCGGATGCCGAGCGCGATCTCGGGCTGGTTCTGCTCGATGTCTTCGAGGATCTTCTTGCTCAACATCTGATCTACGCGATTCAGCATCTCGGCCACGGCCTTGAAACCGGCATATGAATGCTTCTTGTTCTGTCCGATCGATTCAGAGCGGCGATACAGTTGCAATGCAACCTTCTGTGCCATCTCCGGAGAGAACTGACGCATTTCCGCGAGCCGCTTCACCACCTCAGTCCTCAGCTCCTCACTAAGAGCGATTAGCACCAACGCGGCGCGGCCGGCTTCCAGGTGAGCCAGGACCAGTGCGACTGTCTGGGGATGCTCGCCCTCGAGGAACTTCGACAGCTGCCGTGGATCAATCTTCTGCAACATGGTGAGGTCGCTCATGGAGCGCTCACGCAGGCGCCACACTTCGTTCAACAGCTCTTCTGCGCGGTTCTCTCCAAAGGCCTTTTGCAGCAGCCGGCGGGCATAGTCAACGCCGCCACGGGTTGCGAACTTCTGCGTCTCCTGCAAGGCATAGTACTCGCCGATCACGTTTGCCAGTTCTTCTCTGGGAACCGTGCCGAGGCGCATGATCTCTTCCGTCACGCGCTGAACGTCTGTTTCAGACAGATACTGAAACATCTCCTTTGCGAGGTCATCACCTATCGCGACCATGAAGACTGCCGCTTTGCGCAGGCCTGCGGCCCGTGTCATCGGCGAATTGTTTTGAGAAGCCATTTTTCGTCACCAAGAAAAGGGGTTGCGTTATTCGTCCATGTCCGTAGCGATCCAGTGCTCAAGCAGGCGCGTGCTCTGCTTGGGTTCCGAACGGATTTGCTTCTTGACCTGTTCGAAGATCATTTCCTCTTCACTGTTCTCTGTTTTCAGGCCGTTCGAGGCGCCCAGTACCGGCGTATCCGGAGATCCCTGCGTCAATAGGGACGCTGCCTCTGTAATCGGTAGAACACCTGCGGCAGCACCTGCCCCGACAGCAGCAAGAGCGGGCGTCTGCTGCGCCATCAATGCTGGCGCCTCCGGTTCCTGCATCAGCGCCGCGGTCTGCTTGACCATCGGACGCAGGACGAACATCACCAGAAGCAGCCCCATCGCCACTAGGCCCACAGTGCGAAGTACACCCGGCGTCCGGATCAGTTCCTGCGTCTGCTCTGTCACGCGCTGCAGTGGAGTCAATGGAACTTCCGCGCTGTTCGTCTGGAAGCTGATGTTCTCAAGAACAAGCTGATCTCCGCGTTTGGGATCAAACCCCGTGGATGCCTGTGCGAGTTGTTCCAGGCGGCGCATCTCTTCACTGCTGCGGCCATGCCAGACGGTATGCATGTCCTTGCCTGCGCCTTCCAGTTGCGGACGATCATTTACCAGAACAGCCACTGTAAGCCGCTTCAACCGGCCCGGGCCTTCCTGCATGTGGCTCAGGTGCCGGGTTACGGCATAGTTGGCGCTCTCTTCACGAGCGTTGTTGCTCGTCCCGCTGCCACCCTGCGGATATACAGGCACATTGCCGTTCTGCATCAGAGGTGGAACATTGCCCTGGCCATTGGCCTGCTGGTTGGGCGCACCATTAACTCCGGCAGCCGCTGGTCCACCCGCGGCGTTGCTCTGCGTTCCTGGAACTCCCGCCGCGACCCGCTGGGAACCTTGCACCTGCTCGGTCCGTTGCATGCTGACGGTTGCCGAGAGTGCCGGATCATAGACCTCGTCGGTTTTTTCTTCCGTGCCCTGCTCGTACTCCGCATGAACGGTAGCGCGGACATTATCCCGTCCAGCCACCGGCTCCAACATGGAGATGAGTTGCTGCTCCATCTGGTGAACAGCATCGGTCTGCTGCGCGGACTGTGTCGGCGCGCTCATATTCACATGACCATCCGCATCCACCAGGTTCACCTGATCCGGCTGCAGATTCTCCACTGCGCCGGCTACCAGATTGCGAATCGATTCAGCCTCGCCCTGAGCCATGGTCGAACGGCGAAGCTTCAGCACTACCGTCGCCTTGGCCGGATGATCCTCCGCACTGAATAAACCCTGCTTGGCCATGGCCAGGTGGACACGCGCAGAACGCACAGAGCCAAGAGTGCCAATCGTATGTTCCAGCTCACCTTCAAGAGCACGCTGGTAGTTGACCTTCTCATCGAACTCGGAACCGACCCAGTTCGGTTTATCGAAGATCTCAAAGCCCATGCGTCCGCTCTGCGGCATGCCTTTGCTGGCCACTTCCATGCGTGCCTTGTCCAGCAGCTCTTCGGGCACGAGTACTTCGCTGCCGTCGGACGAAATCTTGGCATTGATTCCTGCCGCGCTCAGTTCCTGGCTGACGGCTTGCACATCCTTGGGATCAAGTCCACTGAAAAGCATCTTCCATTCTGTGCGGGAGCCGTACCAGCTGAAAGCAGCAACTACTGCAAGTACGATTGCGGATGCCAGCATCAAACGCGAACGCTGCGCCTTCGGTAAAGCATTCCAGCGGCTCCCGACATTACTCACCAGACGCTGCCAGGGAGCGGCGCCATCGCTGAGACCGGGGGTAGAACCTGTTTTCTGTAGTTCAGTCTTCTGATCTGGCATTGTTATGTCTTAGAACTGCATCTGCATCATCTGCTGGTAGGCAGCTACGGCTTTATTCCGTACCTGCAGAGCTAACTCGAAAGCCATGTCCGCTTTCTGGGTTGCGATCATCGCCTCGTGAATTTCGACGCCGCTGCCGTCCATCAAGCCTTTTACAGCCGTCTGCGCCTGCTTCTCCAATGCGGTGGCATCGTGCAGCGCACCTGCCAGAACATTGGCAAAAGGAGATTCCGCCTGCTCGGTCGAAGCTGGTGGCTTGACCGCATTGCCGATTCCGGGAATTGTTCCTGTTAGCCGAATGGCGTCCATATCTGTCTCTTACTTCAAGATGTCCAGCGAGCTGGTGATCATGCTTTTCTCTGCCTGTACTGCCGACGCATTCATGCCATAGCTGCGCTGCGCACTCATCAGCTCCACCATTTCGGTCAGCGGATCGATGTCGGGATATGCGACATATCCATTGGCATCGGCATCCGGATGCCCGGGATCGAAACGCATGATCGGCGCTTTGGCATCGTCCTGCACTCCGGCAACTTCCACGCCTCCGGTCGCATTTGAGCTCACAGAGCCGCCGTGCATTCCCAGATGCGACATAAAGGCAGCGCCGAACGTGCCATCCTGGCCGGCGGTCTGGAAGACCACTTGCTGCCTGCGGTACGGTCCTCCATCGGCGGTTCGGGTCGTCTCCGCATTGGCCATATTGCTGGCCGTTACCTCGGCGCGAACTCTCTCGGCTTGCAGCGCGGATGCGCTGACATCCATCACACCAAACAGGTTCATGCCTTACCGTCCGCTTTGATCGCGTCCATGACGCGCGAATATTCCCGCTTCAGAAGTTCCACACCGGTTCGGAAAGCAAGCTGTGACTTTGCCAACTGCATGCCCTCACGCTCAAGGGAGACATTGTTGCCGTCCGGCCGGGCCACCAGGCCATCAACATCCTGAGTAGACGGAGTAAATGTGCCGCTTGCGGTGCCCTCCATGGCGTGCCGCATCTCATCTTCGAAACTGAAACCCTGAGTCCGGTAGCCGGGAGTGTCAGCATTAGCCATATTGCTGGCTGTTAGCTTCATCTGGGAGCTGGCCAGGTCCAGATACCGCGTCAACGCATCACTGATCGCACTTGTCTGCATCAGACATCCCCTCCCTCAAGCGATTGGACTTATCGCCGATAGAGAGTGCAGGTTTGGCTCCATTCTTCAGGCAGCCATCTAAGAAGGCTCTCAGCCTCAATCATTAGAGCGAAACAAGAAACCGGGCTTTTCGCCCGGTCTTGGAAGTAAGTGCGCTCGTAAGATTGACCTCTGGAACGGATGACGATGCCCTATGCCCGTTTGCGGCGCAGGATCACTTCCGTCATTCCAATCTCTGGACGGTCTTCCGCCAGAATGGCCGCTCGCTCTAAAACATGCCCTAATTCGCGGACGTTTCCAGGCCAGTCGTATCCCCGAAAGACCTCCAGGGCCGACTGGGAGAGGCGTTTCTGCGGCATCGTCTCGCCAAGCTTATTGAGGATATGTGTCGCCAGCAGCGGAATGTCCTCCGTCCGCTCGCGCAATGCCGGAATGACAACGGGAAAAACTGCCAGCCGATGGTAGAGGTCCAGCCGGAAGGTGCGCTCTTGGCTTAGCCGTTCCAGGTCGCGGTGGGTTGCAGCGATCACACGCACGTCTACCCGAACGGTCTCGTTGTCGCCGACCTTCTGCAATTCTCCGTTCTCCAGAAAGCGCAGCATCTTGGCCTGCAACGGCAGCGGCATCTCACCAATTTCATCCAGGAACAAGGTGCCGCCATTCGCCGCCTCGATGCGGCCGGTACGTGACTGCACAGCACCGGTAAAGGCGCCGCGAGTGTGCCCGAACAGTTCGGCTTCCAACAGCGCCTCCGGAATGGCGGCGCAGTTCAAGGTCACGAATGGCTTCTGGGAGCGAGGGCTGAGCCGGTGGATCGCCCTTGAAACCACCTCTTTACCGGTTCCCGTCTCGCCTTCAATCAGGACGGTCGTATCGCGGGGAGCGACCAAACGAACCATGCGAGCCAGCTCGCGCATGCCCGAGCTATTACCGATCATTCCCGGTAACAAGGCTGCGTCTACGGGTAGCTCGGCGGGAACAATCACGGGGACGGGCGCCGCAGGCTCTCGCTCGAGGATTGCGGGCGCCGGCTGCGGCGCCTCCGCCATATCTTCTTCTGCTGCACGCAGGACATGCAGCAACTCGTGCCGCCGTGGGCTTCTCGGTCCGTCTCCCACCGGTGCACCATCGGCGCGCAGAATATCGACCGATGGAAATGCCTGACGTACCCAGGCGATAAATCCATCCACTTCCAGATCCGGCAACCAGTTGTCGACAATAAGAGCTTCTGGAATACGCTGTTCCATGCTCGCCATGGCCTCAGCGCCACCGGACGCGGCCTCTACCTGCCAGCGCAGGCCCTCAAGCGATGTAACCCATCGAAAACGTCGGTCTCCGTCTGCGCTGACCACAACGGCATGGCGAACGGATACCGATCCGTTCGCCACCCTGGTTTCAAATGGCATTATTTTAGGTCCCCTGGCCCGTCTTGCATCGCTTCTCGAAGCTGCTGCCGCATCCGCATTGCGATGCCATTCAAGCGCTCGCATTCCGTCAGACTGTCGGCTATGGCGCGACGCATACCCTCCTCGTCGCCCTCCATCTCTGCCAACTCTAGACGGCACTGCAGCGCCGTCAGCGGTTGGCACAGGTCATGCAGCATCACGCTCAGTTCCTGTACCTGTTCACGATCCATAATTGTCACGCGTGTCGCAACATCCGTGTTGTACTACCGGCGGCTACGCTCTGTGAACCTGATTTTTCCGGGAGGCCACCGAGGAATGGCATATTCCGTAACCGATAACCCTCGCCGCGAACCGTTTCAATCAACGCGGCGCCATCTGACACGTCCTGCACGGTCAACTTTCGGCGCAGGTAGTTGATGTATACGTCCACAACATTGGTGCCAGTATGGGACGTTGTCCGCCAAACACCCTTCAGAAGCTGTGCACGGGAAACGGCTTTCCCCTTATGGAGCAGGAGGTACTCGAGCAGGGCATATTCCTTTGAGGTCAGCTCTACCTCCACGTCAGCAACACGCACCTGACGGAGCATACGGTTCACTTCCAGGACACCGTACTTCAGAAGCTGATCCGGTACGTGCTTCTTCCGGCGCATCACGGCGCGGCAGCGCGCTGTTAATTCATGGAAGCTGAATGGTTTGAGCAGATAGTCGTCGGCTCCCAGATCCAGACAGCGCACCCGCTCTTCGACCTGGGTCCGGCCCGTCAGTACAAGGACGGAGGTGTGGGGCAACCTGCGGTGTACTTCCTCAAGCAGTTGAGCTCCATCCATTTTGGGCAAACTCAGATCCAGAACGACAAGCTCCGGATTTTCTTCCATTGCGTGATGGAGTGCGGCTTCTCCATCCTGTAACCACTCGACTTGATGACCTTCTTTTTCGAGTCCCTTTTTCAAGAGCATTCCAAGGGCTTTATCGTCTTCCACCAGCAGAATTCCCATTTGTTTCTCCAATTCACTGACTAACCTAGCGAAAAGCTGTAGTTCCGACTCTTGCGTTCGTTCACGTCTTTGCAGATAAGACTTATGTACCTACCTTGATTCGTGCACGGGGGTAACCGCAAGCCTGCGTTACCAGGAGTTTTTTGCCGCAGCCCCAAAACGGGAATCTAAAGGGGAATTTACCCCGTTACCCCCTAACGTCTTCCCTGTTGCGATTCGCCTTTTATTCGCTAGAATGTCAGACATGGCAATTACCCGGCGGCAAAAGGACGTTCTCGACTTCCTCACCTCATTCACGCAGCGTTGCGGATATTCCCCTTCGTATGAGGAGATCGCCAGCGGCCTTGGCGTTAATTCGCTTGCCACCGTTCATAAACACATCACGAACCTGCAGAACAAAGGTTTGTTGCAGCGTGCGCACAATCGCAGCCGCTCGATCGATGTTCTGCCGGCACGTTCTTCCAAGAAAGGTACCGACCGCCTGCCTCTGCTGGGCCGTATTGCAGCTGGGCGACCGGTAGAAGCCGTCGAGACGGCCGAGACCATCTCGCTCAGCGATATTCTTGGCAACCGGGAGGTCTTCGCTTTGGAGGTCCGTGGCGATTCTATGCGGGATGAACATATCGTCTCCGGCGACTATGTTTTGGTTGAGCGCACCCGCACCGCCCGGGAGGGCGAAATTGTCGTCGCCCTGGTGGATGGCACGGATGCCACACTAAAGCGCTTTTACCGGGAAGGCAGCATGATTCGCCTACAGCCCTCAAACTCCGAGATGGCGCCGATCTTCGCCCCGGCAGCCGCGGTAACAATCCAGGGAAAGGTCCTGGGGGTCTTGCGGAAGTACTAATCCGCAAAGCAACTCCGGGTTACCTCATTTTCAGGGAACCAACCTCCTATCTCGCGCGTACTCCCTTCCGTAACCCATCCACCGGAGGATCAGGAGTACCATGGCCGCACCCCGCAAATCCAAGCGCAAACTGTATATCTGGGGCGGCATCGCCGTCGTCGTCCTGGCCGCCGGCCTTACGTTTGCCATCAAGGCCTCCGGTTCCAGCTCGAAGATTGATGCTTCCCAGTTGTCGAAGGTTGAACGCGGCGACATCGCTCGCTCTGTAGTTGCCACCGGTAAGGTTCAGCCCATCGTAAAAGTCGAGGTCAAATCCAAGGCCTCCGGCATCGTCACCAAGCTTTTTGCCGATATCAACCAGCCCGTCAAGGTGGGCCAGCCCCTTGCGCAGCTTGACCAGCAGGAACTTCTCGATCAGGTTGCCGCCCAGAAGGCGCAACTGACCGCCGCAGAGTCCAATGCCCGGGCCGCCGCCGCCGCAATCGAGTTGGACAAGGTAAACGCCCAGGCCCCCGATCTGCCCAACTTCAAAAATACCTACGAGCGGGCTCTGGCGATGTCGAAACAGGGCGTTGTCAGCCAGCAGGCGCTGGACGACGCGCAGCAGAAGTACGCTGCCGCTGCCAATGCGCGCGATAAGGCCCTCGCCCAGATCACGGTTGACACCGCCAAATTGCACCAGGCGGAGGCACAGGTCGCGCAGGCTCAGGCATCGCTCAAACAGCTTGAAGAACAGCTTAGCTACACCAACATCGTCTCGCCGATCGACGGCATGATCCTCTCCCGCGACGTAGAGCTGGGCAATGCCGTCAGTTCCATTCTTGTGATGGGATCCACCGCAACCCTGGTCATGACCCTTGGCGACACAACCCAGGTCTACGTACAGGGCAAGGTCGATGAGAGCGATATCGGCAAGGTTTAC
>Ga0136846_1236546_pt1 | contig 12430 bp, 11 predicted proteins | sample HopSoiMetagenom2_FD_96841 | JGI IMG/M metagenome (GOLD analysis project Ga0136846, IMG submission 96841) | Grasslands soil microbial communities from Hopland, California, USA - 2 Assembly 2016 (version 4) | ecosystem: Environmental > Terrestrial > Soil > Grasslands | place: USA: Hopland...
CTATGTGGCGTCATTTATGGGAATAGAACATTTGGTGTTTGACAGGCATCGTTTAATTACACCCATCTCGGGCTCTGCTATAAGAAAGGACCCGTTTCTTCATTGGGACAGCATCGCACCTGTTGCCAGACCGTATTTTGTTAAAAAGATTGTTTTAATCGGCACAGAGTCAACGGGCAAGTCGACATTAACGCATCGTCTCGCCAGCTATTTTCATACAGCCCTGGTACCAGAAATGGCTCGTGATATAATTGAAAAAACAGATGAGTGTACTTATGAAGACCTTTACAGGATTGCTACCCTACATGCTTCTGCAATAATTGACAGATTACCCTTGGCTAATAAATTACTTTTTGTTGACACAGATATTAAAATCACCCAGTCTTATTCGCTTTTTCTTTTTGGAAAAGAATTGGTGGTTGACGAGTGGATAGAAGAGGCCAATCGTTGCGATCTTTATCTCTTTCTGCAGCCTGATTGTGATTTTGTGCAGGATGGAACAAGACTACCAGCTGATGATAGGTTAAGATTAAGCAGTCATCATAAAAATTATTTTCTCAAATATGGAGTTGATTTATGTTATGTGGGAGGTAACTGGGAGAATCGTTTTGAAGAAGCAATTGAAATAATAAACAAGAGATTTTTTATTAAATAAAAAAACGGCAGCCAGCTGCCGCTGGCTGCCGCATGTTGTTAAGCCGGGTTATGCTATTTTTATTTCCTGGCTGGCAGTTTCCTTACCTGCTGCAAGAGGAAGGCTTACATGAAGCACCCCATCTTCATACTTTGCACTGATCTTGCCTGCATCGATACTGCTGTCAAGGGTAAAACTTCTCACAAAACCACCCCTGCTGTATTCACGCTGGATCCAGTCGAATTTAGGAAATCCTTCCGGTGGAGTGTAGGTAATGGTCAATTCATTGCCTTTAATTCCAAGATTGAAGTTTTCCTTGATCCTTCCAGGCGCAAACACAAGCATTTCATAGCTTGTATCTGTTTTGTGAATGTTTACGGCAGCGCGTTGTGCTGAGCGGATGAACAGCTGCCGGTTCCTGTTTCCGTGATAATTGCCTTTTGCGGCACATGACTGATTGTAGTACATGTTTACTTGTTTAAAAGTGAAAAATTGAATAACATTATATCAACAATTTCACCTGCGGAAAGGTTTACCAGACCCTGGTACAGGATTTTATGATTAAAAAGATAGTAACAATAGGACCCGAAAGTACTGGCAAAAGTTCCCTTTGTACACAGCTCGCAGCTCACTATAAATCAATATGGTGCCCGGAATATGCCAGGGAATACCTTTTGAAAAATGGAATGAATTATACTTATGACGATCTATTGACAATCGCAAAAGGCCAGCTAAAACTTGAAGCGAGTATTTTGGATGAGTTGACTTTTAAAATTTCTTCGAGGAAGGATGAGGACCTCCTTTACCCCACACCCTGCTTTATCGACACGGACATGTATGTAATGAAGGTCTGGTGTGAATTTGTTTTTGATAACTGCCATCGCTTTATCCTTGAGCAGATTGTTGAGAGGAAGTATGACCTTTACCTGCTTTGTAACAATGATCTTCCCTGGGTAAAGGATGAATTACGGGAATATCCCGATATCGCCTCACGCCAAAAATTATTTGCTATTTATAAAGATATCCTGGTTAACCAGGACGTGCCCTGGGTTGAGATCAGTGGGCAGAATGAGGAAAGGGTACATTTAGCTATAAAAGCTGTTGATAAGATAATTGCTGGAGAATAATATTATGTCTTTCTCGACTTGTCAATTACTTTTTGAATATCAGGGTCCGGCTGAAGGAAATTCATTTGCTGCATGATCTTTCCTGCCTTCCATGAAACATATCTTGATGGAGGTTTTACCTTAAAGCGTTTAGGTGCTGGCAAACAGGCAGCTATCATTGCCGCCTCCTGCCGTGTGAGATCTTTCGCGGATTTGGAAAAATAAATATTGGCGGCCCGTTCTATTCCAAAAATCCCATCTCCCATTTCAATAACATTCAGGTAAACTTCAAGGATTCGTTTCTTGCCCCATATTTTCTCGATCATAAAAGTAAAATACGCTTCCAATCCTTTCCTTACCCAGTCTCTTCCCTGCCACAAAAATACGTTCTTGGCTACCTGTTGACTAATGGTGCTGGCACCATGCGTACGCCCCGGTTTTTTCTCATTGTACTTCATTGCCTTTTTAATGCTCTTCCAGTCAAATCCACTGTGATCAACAAATAACTGATCTTCTGAAGCAATAACGGCGAGTTTGGCATTGTAAGAAATATCATCGCGGTCAACATAATCACGTTTCAATCCATGTCCAGTAATCCAGCTAAAGAATTGCGTAAGCGTAATGGGCGGATCCATCCATTTCAGAAGGATAATGTAGATAAACTGTGCGATGAACATAATCAGGAATATCCTTTTTGTCCATCGCCATATTTTGGAAAACAGTCCTTTAGTTTTCATTCAGCGCCCAATATAAAACATTTATCAGGAGATTAAAACCCTCTTTTAGGAACAAGATGAAATTCCAATACCTGTAATCGAAATTTTTTTCCTACTCTGAATTTCCTGCGTCTGAATGAGATCTTGCTTCCAAGATAATTGATCGCTAATGGTGAATAGCCGATGACAAGTCCTGCAGTTAAGGCTTCTTTGAATTTTGCCTGCTTGCTGAGCGTTAATCCTGCTGTAGTCAGGGCCACTCCTGCTGTGATCAATAGAAAATCTTTGGGTTCCAGGTGAAAAGTTTTCTTCTTTTTATTGATCAGTATAACCTTGCTGACTTCCGGACGGGGAATGGGAAGGCCGTTAATGTAAATCGTATCGTTTAGAAGCAATGTAATTACTCCATCATAAATAGTGCCCTGTTGAATTTGCAGAATGACCCGGTCGCCCTCCGTATATGTTCTTTTCTTTTTATATCCCTTTTTTACAAATAGAAATCCTGTTTGCCCGTGAACATATGAAGTGGAGAAAAGAATAAGCAGTATCATCAACAGTCGGTTCATGGGCTAAACTTACAACGATAATTGGGTGAAAATTGTTAAAATCAAGGAGGTCAGGAATGCCTGCTATACCAAAGAAGCCCCCAGATGAGGGCCACTCCAAAAAATACAAGTATCAATCCATTCACGCGGTTTATGATGTGAATATTGCGAGGCGTAAGCTTGTTCCTGATCTTTCCGGCCAGCATTACTTTTGCTATGTCTCCTGTCAACACCAGTAAAAGGCAGGTAATAAATATAACCAGTCTTTCCTCTGTGGTATGATTAATAAAAGTGGTAGATGTGGTCAGCCAAAACAAAAACACAGCAGGATTCAGAATATTCATGAAGAACCCCGAGAAAAAGATTCTCGCCATGTCCCGCTTTCTGAACTGGGTAAATACCTGTTTGCCCATGGCATCTACGCTTACTTTTTTAAAGAACAGGAAATAGAACCCCATAACAATAAGGAAAATGCTTCCGACTATACCAATATAGGTCTGGTGGGTGCTGATGCTCCTGAATAACTGGGTAAACATATTGCTTACCGTTGCAAGTGCAATATCGCTGGCAGAGACGCCAAACACAAAGGCCATTCCGCCCCTGTGGCCGTTATTCAGACTCTGTTTAATGATGGAAAAAATAACCGGACCTACCGAAATGCTCAGCAACAATCCTAAAGTGATTCCTTTGATCAGGGCTTCCAGCATAGAAAAGTACCGCGTACTTGTAAGATTATATATTGCCGGTCTCTAAAAACCTGTTCCAGTCTTCCAGCATTTTTCCTTTCATAACCCGTGGAAATTTATGCTGACTGCCAAGTTTCCCTTTAAGCTCCATGAATTTCATGAATTTCTCTTCCGGTAACACTTCCAAAAATACCTCTTTTAAGGCACTGTCCCTCTCCGTTGCATAATCATCATTCAGTATCCGGAGAATCTGGTCAATTCTTTTTGTTACCTGGGCTGGATCTACTTTATCATTGGTAGCTATATACCATCTATGAGCAAAGAAGCCTTCATGCGGGAACCCTACTACGGTATATTCCGGGATACTGATATTGAACTCTTCACTTACAAGTTCTATTGCCTTGTTCATATTCTCCACGCCAAGATGTTCGCCTACCAGACTAAGGAAATGCTTGGTACGGCCAGTGATGACCACCTCACTTTTTTCCAGGTCTACAAACTTTAGTGTATCGCCGATCAGGTAACGCCAGGCCCCTGCATTAGTGCTCATTAGCAAAGCATATTCCTTCCCTTCTTCCACCTCATGTATCATCTTTGCTTCAGGGTTAGCAACAATCTTACCATCGGAATCAAAGTTCTTGTCGTCAAATGGAACAAATTCAAAAAAGATATTATTGTTTAATATCAGTTCCATTCCTTTTGCATGCTCCCTTGTTTTGTACCCGATGAACCCCTCACTGGAAAGATAATTCTCAATATATACTATTGGTTTTCCCAACAGCTTTTCAAATCCTTTTTTATAGGGTTCAAATGCCACTCCTCCATGCACAAATACACCGAAATTCGGCCATATATCATGAATATTTTTCACCTTATAGTGCTCAATCACCATTTCCATACACATCTGGCACCATGCAGGCACCCCCACTATATATCCAATATCCCACTCTTTGGCATGTTCTACAATCTCAGTCAGTTTTTGGTTCCAGTCTTTGATAGCAGCAATACGACCGCCCGGTTTATAAAAAGTCTGAAACCAGAAGGGCCGTTTTTTAGCTAATATTCCACTCAGGTCCCCGGCATACCATCCAGCTTTGCCTTTTTGCAGATCAGTAGCCCCACCCAGCATCAAAAAGCCTTTTGTGAGTGCTTTTCTATTGGCATCTTCATAGCCAAATACACTGATCAATTGCCTTATATAATTAATGGTGTTGCTGCGAAGAAGGTCTTTTGTTACGGGGATATACTTGCTGGCTGATTCGGAAGTACCGGAACTGAGGGCATAATATTTTATTTTACCTGGCCAGGTCACATCCGGCACACCATCCAGGGTTTTTTTCCACCATTCTTCATATATCCTGTTATAATCATGAACAGGCACCAGTTCCTGGAATCTTTTTGCGGGATGTCTGCTTAATAATGCTTCATCAAAAAGGTAGCGCTGGCCAAATTCTGTAAACCTGGCTTTCTTCAATAGTTTTTTCAACACTCTTATTTGCTGACGACGGGGATCATTCGGTGGGATCCGTAGAGCGGCGGCGATTGCCTTCGGTATTTTTATATCTATGATGGTTGCCATGCACTAAAAAGAACGAAGGTATTTCTATAAAGTTAAGATGTTATTTGGTGGTAATGCGAATATAAGGCCAATTCCATATCAGAAAATACCTCCTTTAAAAGGAGGGCGCGAATGAACAAAATAGTAAAAGTCCGATTATTGATAAAAACAATAAGATTGGTTACTCTTTATCAATCTCCCAATCTATGGTAGATCTTCCAAACAAGTTTCAGATCTGTTGAAGGTTCATAGTCCCGGGCATACCAGTAATCTACCATCTGCAGACTTTCTTTCGGTAGCTCCTGTTTTATACTTACGGGTATTCCATTACAGGCAATAACAGCTTTTCTAAGTGGGGGCAAATTGTTTTCGAATGCAGCATAGCCTATCCATGTTTTGCTTCCAATTAATACAGCAACGCAGTTACCAAAAAATGAAACTGGTTTTCTTATGGCAACAAGTTGAATGGGAAAACTTACCAGTCCGGCCAGCGCGATGCAAACATCAATCAATCGTTTCAATCGCCTGTTATAAGGATTGGCCAGCCTGTAGCCATTTTCTTTCGATAATGACTCACCCGCTGTATCTTTCGAATCACTTCCTACAATACTCTGGCTATCCGCTGCATGTATTTTTATTTTGACCTTTTCGTTAATCTGTTGAACACATCCTATTATATTTTTAAACGAAAGGCTCCCCTCACAAAAAATGATTTCATTGAATGGAACAGACTGGTAAGTTATATCAAGTCTTGACCAATAGCCAATCGCCTCCTGATCATTCTCGGTTACCGCTATCCTTCCCAATACTTTTTCTTTCATTCCTGCATCTTCCATTAATTGCAATGCTTTTTTGTATTCTTCGGCAGATCCCACAACCAGTGTATTTGCATGGTCCTTTTTTTCGTTGCCACTTGAAATAACACCCCCCCTGACCAAAACCCATCTCAAAATGCCTATTAATATAAATGCAAGAATTGCCCCGAATAATATTATACCTCTTGAAAACCGATATTGTTCCGGCAATAAGGCATAGACAGCCAGCATTACCACAGTGGCTATTATGGTAGAGCCTATCAATTCGGATTTTTTATACCATCGATCATACAGCCCTGCATACCAGGCTGCCAGCAAGTAAACAAAAGTGAAAGATGGAAAAGCAATAAACAATAAGCGGTCCTCGTATTGTGTATCTGTCTTTACATAGGCATTCCAAATATTTTTCATTACATAAAAAGAAAGCAGTATTAAACCTGCATCCAGCATCGGCAATCCTGCACGGCGAATAAACCTGGCTATTGCTGACATTATTGCCCTTGCCCAGATAGCACATTGTATAAAGAAATTGAAAAGTCCCGCCCTGCCACTGCCATAATGTTTATTTACAAAAACACTCATGGCTTTATAAAACATGCGAACATAGTTCATGCTTCCTTTACGCGTACTTTCGCCTTTAAAATGGATGATGCTGCTATCCGCAAAGTAATAGTTGCAGAATCCCTTTTCCTGTATCCTGTAGCTGAGGTCTACATCTTCGCCATACATGAAAAATGTTTCATCAAATCCGCCAGTCTTGTCCAGTACCTCTTTTTTGACCATGATAAATGCCCCGGCAAGCACATCTACCTGGTGGGTTTCATTATTATCAAGATTGCCAAGATGATATTTTGAAAATACTTTTGACCGGGGGAATAAACGCGATAAGCCAAATAGTTTATACAGGGATGTGATGGGCGATGGAAATGATCGTTTGGATTCTTTCAAAAATTTACCGCTTCCATCCAGCATTTTAATACCGAGGGCACCTGCCTGCGGATGGGATGACAAAAAACCAATACAATTTCTAAAACAGTCCTCTGGCACAATGGTATCAGGGTTCAGGAATAGGATATATTTCCCTTTAGCGATTGCAAGACCCTGATTGCATGCTTTGGAAAAACCAGTATTGGCAGAGTTTTCAATAAACTTTACAAACGGAAACCTGGGTTTTAAATAGCCTACGCTATTATCCGAGGAATTATTATCTATTATTATTACTTCCGCTACCAGTTCCTTCATAGATTTCTGCACCGAACAAAGGCATTGTTCCAGGAAATGCTTGACATTGTAATTAACTATAATAATGGATAATTCCAAGGGTGCAGCAGGTATAAGCTACGAAGTAAGACGTTTTTAAGAATAGTTCCAAGGGACCTATCTTTGCGCATGCTCAAAAACACACTTATTTCAGCCACAAAGGCTGGTGCTGCAGAGATTCAACGGTTTTTCAATAATAATTTCAAGATCAGTAATAAAGAAGGCGTTAACAACCTCGTAACCGAGGCCGATCATGCTTCAGAAAAAGCCATCATAGAAGTAATCAAAGGAGCCTTTCCCGACCACTATATTCTGAGCGAAGAGGCGGGGGAAATTGTTCAGGATTCGAGTTACAAATGGATCATTGACCCAATTGACGGGACGGTAAATTTTGCCCACGGAATTCCGCTGAACTGTGTATCCATTGGTATTGAATATAAGGGTGAAATTGTAATGGGAGCCGTATATAATCCGCATATGAATGAATTTTTCATTGCAGAAAAAGGAAAGGGCGCCACCCTGAATGATAAACCCATCCGGGTAAGTGATGAAACACAGGCCATCAAGGCATGTCTGGTTACGGGATTTCCATATACCTATATCAATTTGCCGAATGGTCCATTGGAAATATTTGGCCGATTTATTCGTAAGGGCGTTCCGGTTCGCCGCCTGGGATCAGCAGCCATAGATCTCTGTTGGGTCGCGAGCGGAAGATTTGATGGATTTTATGAGCATAAGCTGGAAACATGGGATAGTGCGGCAGGTTACCTGATCGTGAAGGAAGCTGGAGGCAGAGTTACGGATTTTGCTGGCAAAGAATTCTCGCATTACCAGAAACAGCTGGTAGCTACCAATGGGAAAATACATGATGAAATACTGGACGTGATCAATGAAAGGAAAGAGCTTTAATCTCTCAACCTTTATTTATGAGTGAAAGAACTGAAATATCCTCTCTTGGAGAATTTGGCCTGATAGAACATCTTACCCGGAATATTGAGCTGCAAAATGCATCCTCCCTGTTGGGAGTAGGTGATGATGCCGCAATCATCGATCATTTCGGGAAGCAAACAGTTGTTACAACTGATTTGCTGGTGGAAGGAGTGCATTTTGATTTGATGTATACTCCCTTAAAACATCTTGGCTATAAAAGTGTAGTGGTTAATATTAGTGATATATATGCCATGAATGCCACCCCAACCCAGATACTCCTGTCTCTTGGACTAAGCAATCGTTTTAGCCTGGAAGCGATCGATGAGTTTTACGAAGGCGTTTATGCAGCCTGCAAAAAATATGATGTTGACCTGGTAGGCGGAGACACCACCTCTTCTCAAAAAGGATTTATTATTTCGGTAACTGCAATGGGGGAAATTGCTCCGGACCAATATGTGAAAAGAAGCACAGCGCAAAAGGGCGATCTGCTCTGTGTTAGCGGAGATCTTGGTGCTGCTTATCTTGGTCTTCTATTCCTGGAAAGAGAAAAGAAGATCTTTATGGAAAGTCCGGGTGTTCAGCCAGACCTTGAAAATGAGTCTTACGTGATTGGCCGTTTATTAAAACCCGAAGCTCGCCGGGATATCATTGAATTTTTTACAAAAGAAGGAATCACTCCCACTTCCATGATGGACATCAGTGATGGGCTAAGTTCTGAAGTATTACATATTTGTAAAGACAGTAACCTGGGTGCGGTCCTTTACGAAGAAAAAATACCTGTTGCGGAAGAAATGAAAAAGGCCGCTTTCAAATTCGAAATTGACCCAACAGCCTGTGCCCTGAGTGGTGGCGAAGATTATGAGCTTCTTTTTACCATTTCCCAGACAGAGTATGAAAAGCTGGTGCTGAATGAGCAGATCAGCGTTGTTGGATACATGACAGAGCCCGAAAAAGGCGCCAATATCATTACCAAAGGGGGGAGCACCTACCCATTAACCGCCCAGGGCTGGAATCATTTAAGGAAATAAGAATACAGTTCATTCGTTTATAGGACTATGCGGAGATTATTGACTTTATTGTTGGCGGGAATTGTCCTGGGCAGCTGTGGAATGAACAGCCGTTCCTTTTCACCCAACAGGAAATATTCACCGCAACAGCTCCAGAAAGATTATTCCATCTACCAGGAAACACTGGAACAGGCACACCCCGGACTTTACTGGTATACAACCAAGGATAGCATGGATATGTATTTTGCCTGGGGACGGCAACAGTTAAAAGATTCCATGACCGAGTCCGATTTCCGAAAAGTGCTGAATTATGTTACCGCTAAAATTAATTGTGGCCATACTTCGGTACGATCATCCAAACACTATGGCCGCTATTTGGATACTGTGCGTATCTCCCGTTTATTTCCACTCAGTCTTAAACTGTGGAAGGATACTGCTGTTGTGACTGCCAATATTAACCGCCGGGATACATTGTTGAAACGCGGTACGATCCTGACCAGTATCAATGACCGACCCATGAAAGTGATCATTGATTCACTCTTTGGTTTCTTATCAACCGATGGATATAATACAACCCATAAATACCAGACCCTTAGCAACAGAGGTTTTTTTGGATCCCTCTATTCTTCCATCTTTGGTTATACCCGCAATTACACCATTGGGTTCCTGGATAGTGCGGGTAATGCAAGAACCACAATGATCACTCCTTTTTTTCCGCCGCCACGGGATACTACCAATCGGGGGCAAAGGCCTGCAACCAGAACACCTCAACCTTCCAAAAGAGAAAGAAGGACAATGCAGAAAAACTCGGTGAGGCTCCTGAAAATTGATTCTGCTACTCATGTTGCCATGATGGATCTGAATTCCTTTGGCCGAGGTTATGGACTAAAAGGATTTTTCCGACGTTCATTCAGAGCTCTTGAAAAAAATAATATCAATCATCTGATCATTGATGTCAGGAATAATGGCGGAGGAAGTGTTACTAATTCAAATCTGTTAACCCGGTTTATTACAGACCATAATTTCAAAGTGGGAGATTCTCTTTATGCCGTTACCAGGCGAAAGCGGTATAGCAAATATATCGAGGATGATTTCTGGAACAGGCTATTCATGACATTCTTTACCAGAAAAGAAAAAGATGGATTCTATCATTTCAGATATTTTGAAAGACATTATTTCAAGCCATTGAAGAAAAATCATTTTGAAGGTCAGGTGTATATTCTAACGGGTGGTAACTCTTTTTCCGCCACAACTCTTTTCGCTTCCGTTCTTCAACACCAGGATAATGTTACTATAGTAGGTGAAGAAACCGGTGGGGGCGCTTATGGCAATTCCGCCTGGTTGATCCCTGATGTCAAACTGCCGGAGACAAAAGTTCGCTTCCGTCTTCCATTATTCAGATTAGTGATCAATAAAGATTATCCAAAAACGGGCAAGGGGGTTCAACCGGAAGTAGAGGCATTTCCTTCAATTGAGGCAATTAAAAATGGAGCTGATTACAAACTGGATAAAGCAATGGAATTGATCCGGCAAAACAAAAAACTGAAGTAAGATCGCGCAAATAGTTTCTCATTCCTCATCTCCAAGTATCATAAAGCGATCTGCATCCTTCCAAAAAGGGAGCTTTTCCCTGACACAATCCAATTGTTCTTTATTTAAGGAGACAGTAAAAATATCTTCCTGGTCTTTTTTTGTATAGAGCACTTCACCCAATGGATCAATTACCATACTTTCTCCTGCATAGTGGATCTGGTTACCATCATTGCCCACCCTGTTAACGCCAATTACATAGCATTGATTTTCGATAGCTCTTGCCTGCAACAGGGTTTTCCAGGCATGGCTTCTGCGTTCCGGCCAGTTGGCTACATACACCAGCACATCATACTCCTGGTTATCTGTTTGTCTTGCCCAGACAGGAAAGCGCAGATCATAACACACCATCAGGTTTATCTTCCAGCCATTTACTGACGCAATTAATCTTTTATTCCCGGAAGAGAATTCTTTGTCTTCTCCTGCATATGCGAAACGGTGACGTTTATTGTATACTCCATAGTGGCCATTGGGCAACATCCAGATCAACCGGTTATAAAAATGGCCTTCTTCTTCTATGATAACACTACCTGCAATGATTACTTTTTTCTCTGCGGCCATGCGCTTCATCCATTGCACCGTCTCACCCTCCATTGTTTCCGCCAGGGCTTTCGGCTTCATACTAAAACCGGTGGTAAAGGTTTCGGGAAGCAGGATTACTTCGGTTTTACCGGAGATGCTCCTGATCTTTTTTTCAAACATTTGGAGGTTGGCATCTCTGTTTTCCCAATGAAGCTGGCTTTGGACAATCGTAAAGTTTAAGATTGAATTCATCGCAGAAAAATAAACTGGAAGGGAATTTTTTCCCTGTAAAGATACAATTCTCCCTTACTTGGAAATAGAATCTAAAACATTACTCTTTGCTTTCCAGCGCCTTTCCATTTACGGAGCCTTCAAAGGGGCAGGCACCCATTTTGATTTTTATATCATATAAAATAAAATGGTATGCGGACAAATCATTTTCGCCCGGCCGCCCTACCTCTTTTGATGATATTGATGATGTGCGCCTGGATACCTAAACCATCCGCACAACAATATTACCGAAGCAATGACGCGAATTACCTGTCGCTCCGTGATGTTAATGGTAATACTCCTGCTACATTATCTACTTTCACTGCAGAACGATATACCGGTTACAATGAAATTCAATGGGATATTTCCAGGGAAAGCAATACACGTAAATACGTAATACAGTATAGCTTAAACGGCACCGATTATCAGACTGCAGGTGAAATTTTACCTGGATCCACTTATGATTTCAGGCATTATACCGGAGATTCCCGTCCGATGCTTTACCGTTTACAGGCTGAACAGCTGGATGGCAAATTTCTTTATTCGGGAACGATCAGGCTTTCTGGGGATGTGGTTTCACCTGTAAAGGTTTATCCAACTGTTATTACGGGGAATCATGTGAATATAAATGCCACATTACCGGTTGAAAGGATAACGCTCACCAGGCAGGATGGGGGTGTTGCGTTTATTAAAGACCTGAATGGTCAGAAGGATTATATTTCTGTGAATATTCCTGTACTGGGGAAAGGCATGTATTTTCTAACCTGCTTTGGAAATAAATGGACTACCAC
>Ga0136846_1218776_pt1 | contig 12429 bp, 13 predicted proteins | sample HopSoiMetagenom2_FD_96841 | JGI IMG/M metagenome (GOLD analysis project Ga0136846, IMG submission 96841) | Grasslands soil microbial communities from Hopland, California, USA - 2 Assembly 2016 (version 4) | ecosystem: Environmental > Terrestrial > Soil > Grasslands | place: USA: Hopland...
AGTTTCGATTATCAGTTTTCATTAGGTCTCCTATAGTTGCGCTATGAAGTACCTTGCTCAAGTCGCTTCTTATTTTATCCATGTGTGAATGCAGAGGACAGGGGTTTTTCGGATTACATTTCTTGAATTGCAACACACACGTATCCACTACGTCCCGGTCATTAGACAAGTCAACAAAGGTCAACAGGGACGTATTAAGAGTCTTGTCATTAATTCTAAAGCCACCCAGCGGACCTTTAGCCGAGTTTATAATGCCTTCCTTCGCCAACTTCTTAAGCACTTTCGCCATGAAATGCCGCGGCACGGCGAGACCTGAGGCGATCTCCTCCACCTGTACAGAACGATGACCATTCTCTGTACGAGCTATATATAAAACACCCCGAACTGCATATCCGAAAGATTTTGAGAAGATCATGGGCCTGGGTTAATCAACAAAAATATTTCTCACCCTAAACGATTAACATGATTAATCTCAGTTTTCGGATTGATGTCTATCATTTTCGCGGCATAAATGAGCCGATACTTTTGCGGGTATTAAAGACATGAGTGTCTCTTAAATTTCAAAACATCCTGATATGAAACAAAAGACAATTGTAATGATTGGTATTATCTGCCTTGCCGCAGTTGGCTTCCTGGCCTGTGTTGACAAGAAACCATCCACTGATGAAAAGCTCGACACTCAGGAACTGACAAAGAACCAGGAAGAAGTTCATGGAATAGAAATTAAGCCTGGTGAGATTCAATTGACACATCCGTTAAACGCTCAATGGGTTACCGAAGGAAAAGGAATTTATGAATTGAAATGCCAGGCCTGTCATAAGCTTACCAATGAAAAACTTGTTGGTCCGGGTTGGTCAGGTGTAACCCAAAGAAGAAAACCAGAATGGATCATGAATATGATCACCAATGTGGATATGATGTTAGAGACCAATGCGGACGCGCAAAAATTATTGGAAGAATGCCTGGTGCGAATGCCAAACCAGAACCTGACGAAAGAGGAAGCCAGGAAAGTACTGGAATTCCAAAGAAACAATGATGGCGACAAATAGCAACAAGTAAATGTAATTATATGAACATCTCATTTAAGAAAACCCTCCTTTATCTTGGTTTAATTACAGTGAACGTTTCACTCCTCTACAGTTGTAAACCAAGAGGCGCAGCATCCGCGGTCAGCGGCGATGCCGCTTCGAAAGTGTATGTTGCACCTGGCAAATACGATGAGTTTTATGATATCGTATCCGGCGGATTCAACGGACAAATTGGTATTTATGGAATTCCTTCGGGAAGATTGTTTAGGATAGTGCCGGTTTTTTCGCAATCACCCGAAAGCGGATATGGCTTTAGTGAGGAAACAAAGCCGATGTTGAATACTTCTCATGGATTTGTACCATGGGATGATCTTCATCACATTGCCTTGTCCGTCACGGATGGTGTGCATGATGGCAGATGGGCCTTTGCCAACGGAAATAACACACCCAGGCTCGCAAGAATTGATCTAAGTACATTCCGCACGTCCGAAATCCTGGAAATTCCAAACAGTGCAGGAAATCACTCTTCGCCATTCATTACGCAGAACTCGGAATACATAGTGGCTGGTACGCGGTTCAGTGTACCACTCGATAACGACAATGGCGATGTTCCGATAAACACTTACAAACAAAATTTCCGTGGCACAGTAAGTTTTGTATCTATTAACCCGCAATCCGGCGAAATGAGCATTGCCTTCCAGATAAAAACTCCGGGTGTCAACTTTGACCTGGCAAGGGCTGGCAAAGGCAAATCACATGGATGGTTCTTTTTTAGTTGCTATAATTCAGAAAAAGCAAATACGCTACTTGAGGTCAATGCATCAGCCAAGGATAAGGATTTCATCATGGCTGTCAACTGGAAAAAAGCAGAAGAGTATGTAAAAGCAGGGAAGGCAACAAAAGAGTCAGTAAAGTATGCGCATAATATTTATAACGAAAAAACACATAGCGCTACCTCCACTTTAATGAATGAAGTGTTGGTGCTCGATCCAAAAGATTGTCCCGGCATGCTGTACTTTATTCCATGTCCGAAATCCCCGCATGGATGTGATACTGATCCTACAGGAGAATACATTGTAGGAAGTGGAAAGCTTGCCGCTATCATTCCTGTTTTCTCATTCACAAAAATCCAGGAAGCGATTGCATCAAAAACCTTTGATGGCGAATACGACGGTATCCCCGTCATCAAATATGAGGCAGCATTATATGGAGAAGTGCTGAAGCCAGGCCTTGGTCCACTACACACCGAGTTTGATGATAACGGTAACGCATATACCTCATTTTTTGTTTCTTCCGAAATTGTAAAATGGAATGTAAAAGATCTTAAGGTATTAGATAGGGTACCTACTTATTATTCAATTGGTCACTTATCAATTCCAGGAGGCCCAACAAGAAAGCCGTGGGGTAAATATGTGATCGCCTATAATAAGATCACGAAAGATCGATACCTCCCAACCGGACCAGAACTTACGCAGAGCGCGCAGTTGTATGACATCAGCGGCGACAAAATGAAACTCCTGCTTGATTTCCCAACTACCGGCGAACCTCATTACGGCGAAGTGATTCCAGCTTCAATCTTATTCAAAAAACAAAGAAAGATTTATAAGATTGAAGAGAACGAGCATCCCTACGCGGCAAAAGGGGAAGGCCAGGCAAGAGTTGAGCGCAAGGGAAAAGACGTGCACGTTTACATGACCGCCATTCGCTCACACTTCAACCCGGATAATATCGAAGGTGTTAAGATGGGCGATGTAGTATACTTCCATGTTACCAACCTTGAACAGGACTGGGATGTGCCGCACGGTTTTGCAGTCAAAGGCTCGAATAACGCTGAGATCTTAGTCATGCCCGGCGAAACGCAGACACTGAAATGGATACCAGATAGGGTAGGTATTACTCCAATCTACTGTACCGATTTTTGTTCCGCTTTACACCAGGAGATGCAGGGATATGTGCGCGTATCGCCCGCAAGCAGCAATGTTGGACTTTCTTTCAGTACAGGAAAAACTGTTCCCGCGGACACGACTAAGTCTGTTTCTTATAATCAACCCAGGAAGTAATCAGTCCCAGGGGCGGCGGCAAACCGCCGCCTCATTTTTATTTGAATCAATTATCGGTTGATTGACAACTTCATCATTTCAAATGAGCAGTATGAACACGAAAAGGATGAGCCTTACTTCCAGACTTATTGTAGCAGTAGCATCACTAAGCCTGATAGCAACTTTTTTCCTGCCAGTCTGGTTCATCTTCCTGCTTGCGCCCCAGTATCCCGAAGGATTAACCATGAACATCTGGCTGAATAAGATCACTGGCCAGGTTGATATCATTAATGGATTAAACCACTATATAGGAATGAAACATATTAGTGCTGATATGTTTCCGGAATTTAACTTTCTGGTTTACATCGTTGGGTTTTTTATTCTGTTTGGGCTAGTTGTAGCAGCTAGCGGCAAACGCAAATTATTATTCGCCTATCTTCTTTTAACCGTCGCCGGCGGTGCAGCAGCACTATACGATTTTTACCAGTGGGGATATAATTATGGACATCATCTGGATCCAAAGGCAGCCATCCAGGTTCCAGGATTGTACTATCAACCTCCGCTAATTGGTCACAAGCGACTTTTGAATTTCGATGCCTATTCATATCCCGACATAGGTGGATGGATTGTGATAGGTGTAGGCGTAGTGTTTTTTCTTGTTTGGTTTTTTGAATGGTATAAACACAGCAAAAAGAGATTCGCTCTTCCAACTATCCGCCGAAAACAGATGCATGCCGTTGCCGCCATATTTATTTTTTTGTTTGCTTCCTGCTCAATAGGCCCGCAGAAAGTAAACTTTGGAACGGACGTATGTGCGGATTGCAATATGGCTATCATTGAACCACAGTATGTAACTGAGATCGTGAGCAAGAAGGGAAAAGTCTTCAAATTCGACGATGCACATTGCATGATGCATTTTATTGTCAATGGCAAAATCCAGACGAAAGATATTGCTAAAACCATTTTTGTTGATTTCAGCAACCAGGAACAGTTTATTGACTCACCAACTGCCATCCTCATCACGAGTTCGGAATTGAAAAGCCCGATGAACGGGAACACCATTGCATTTGCAGACAGAAAAGCTGCTGAGAAAAAGGCGGCTGAAATAGGTGGGGAAATCAAGAGTTGGAATGCGCTGCTTGAAACCGCAATCAAAAAATAGGAATTGAAACGATTGTTGACCATATTATTCCTGATCACGTTTGCTTTCGCTTCTGCAAAAACAATCATTGTAGGCAAAGACGAGGTTGTTACGTCCTTAAGAAAGGCCGTTGAACTGGCCCGGCCGAATGACAGCATCCTTCTTAAACAAGGAACTTACAGAGAGGGCAATATCGTCATCAATAAATCGATCAGCCTGATTGGAATCGGGAACCCAATTCTGGATGGTGAGAATAAATATGAAATACTTACCGTAAGTGGGAACAATATTCTAATCAAGGGAATACATTTTGAAAACTCAGGCTACTCCAGCATGAACGACTTTGCATCAGTCGACCTCATTGACGCGCATAACGTAGTAATAGAAAATAACATTGTTGAACATGCGTATTTCGCTATTCACGTTGCCAATTCAACATATTGCACTATTAGTAACAATCATATTACCGGAACTCCGAAGACCGAACAAACTTCCGGAAATGGAATTCACTTATGGAAATGCGATCATCTTACTGTGATAAATAATACGATTTCCGGCCACCGCGACGGAATTTATTTCGAATTCGTTACCAACTCTACAATCAGCGGAAATATAAGTTACCAGAACATTCGATACGGATTGCATTTCATGTTTTCTAACAACGACAGTTATATTGAAAATGTTTTCAGGGATAACGGAGCAGGCGTAGCGGTGATGTACTCGAATCATGTACACATGATCGGGAACACGTTTGATCAAAATTGGGGGCCGAGTGCTTATGGAATCCTGCTTAAGGAAATATCTGACGCCACCATTGAAAAAAATAAATTCACAAAAAACACAGTAGGCATCTTGATGGAAAGTACGAACCGCATCAATGCCTCAAAGAACGAATTCCGTAGCAATGGATGGGCAATGCGCATCCAGGCAAGCTGTGACGGGAACGAGATCCACCATAACAATTTTATCGGAAACACTTTCGATGTTGCCACCAACGGTACGATGATGCTCAATAAATTTTATAATAACTATTGGGACAAATATGAAGGGTATGATTTAAATAAGGACCAGCTAGGCGATGTGCCGTTCCACCCGGTCAGCATGTATTCTATGGTGATTGAACAAAACTCGAACGCATTATTGCTGTTGAGAAGCTTTATTGTTTCTCTTCTGGACAAAACCGAAAAAGCTATCCCAAGTCTCACTCCCGAACAACTGGTAGATGAAAAACCATTGATGAAACCATTAAGATTATGATCAAAATCCAAGGCATAAGAAAACGGTTCAGAAAGATGCAGGTATTGAGTGATATCAATGCCGATTTGAAGAAGGGGCAGGTGATTGCATTAATCGGGCCGAATGGCTCGGGAAAAACTACACTGATCAAATGCATTTTGGGATTGGTAAAGCCCGATCATGGAACAATCTTTTGTAACGACACTGACATCACTGAATCGGTTGACTACAGGGAAGACGTTGGCTATATGCCTCAAATTGGCCGGTACCCGGATCATATGAAAGTTGGACAGTTGTTCAATCTCGTAAAAGACATCAGGCAACGCAAGAAGAATGTGGACGAAGAATTGTTTTACAAATTCAAGCTGGATACAATCGCGAACAAGCCAATGAGAACATTATCTGGCGGCACCAGGCAGAAAGTAAGTGCAGCACTTGCCTTTTTGTTTGATGCGGATATCCTCATCCTGGACGAACCCACTGCCGGACTAGATCCACTTTCATCTGACATACTCAAATCGAAAATTATTTCAGAAAAGGAAAAGGGAAAGCTAATTCTTATTACTTCACACGTCCTCAGTGACCTTGAAGACCTTGCAACAGATGTGATGTATTTACATGAAGGAAAACATCTATTTACTAAATCGATCGGTGAGCTCCATGCTCAAACCGGTGAGGAAAAATTGAGTAAGTCAATAGCGCGGATTATGCGGGACCAGCAGAAAACTGAAACTATTTATTTGAAAATTGCCAAATAGAAGCCATGCTTAAAATATCACGATATGTGCTGTATGATATAATCAGGAATAAGGTGATGATTGCCTATACGCTCTTCCTGCTGATCACATCCATGTGCCTGTTCCAGCTTGAGGAAAATAGCAGCAAGGCAATCCTTAGTTTGATGAACATCGTGTTGTTAGTAGTTCCGTTAGTCAGCCTCGTTTTTTCTACCATCCATTGGTACAACTCATATGAATTTATTGAGCTGATGCTCACCCAGCCAATAAGTAGGAGAAAAGTGTTGCTCAGCGAGTACATGGGCATCAGTTCATCATTTCTTACCGCAATCCTCATCGGGTTGGGGGTGCCTATTCTTATTTATGAGTTTAATGCAGTTGGCTTGTCACTCCTATTGGTTGGCTGTTTACTGAGTATGGTTTTTACATCTATTTCATTTTTGGCGGCAGTGAAATCACGCGATAAAGCAAAAGGGATCGGAGTCGCACTCCTCCTGTGGTTCTACTTCAGCCTCCTTTTTGACGGTTTGTTACTCTTGTTATTATTCGCCTTTAGCGATTATCCCTTAGAGAAGTTCACGCTCGTTGTTTCGTCATTAAACCCTATTGACCTTGGGCGGATATTTATTATGCTCAAAATGGACGTTAGCGCATTGATGGGATATACCGGGGCGATCTACAAAGAATTTTTAGGTAGCAACCTGGGATTGATTTATACCTTAGTCATCATGATCGTTTGGGCCATTGTTCCTGTCTGGTTATCACTAAGGTCATTTAAGAAAAAAGACCTATAACCCATTAGTCACAATAATTTTTTTTATGACAGATATTGCAAATAAAACCATTTCACAAATTGTGAGTGATCATTATCAAACAGCAAGGGTATTTGAAAAATATCGCCTGGATTTTTGTTGCAAGGGAAAGCGCCCCCTGGTTGCCGCCTGTGAAGAAATGAAAATTCCTGTCGAACCCATTCTGCGAGACCTGTACGAATGTTTGTCAATCGAAGAGCAGCAGCCGTTATTCTTGGATATGTCCCTGGAAGAATTAACGTCATACATAGTTCGGGTGCATCATACCTATGTAAAGCTTAGTGCAATTCCTATCAGTAATTACCTCTTGAAGGTTGCGGGAAAACATGGTGATCGTTTTCCGTATATGAAAGAAGTTTACGGATTATTTGTCCAGTTGATTAATGATCTGCATCATCACATTCACGATGAAGAAGTTTGTCTGTTTCCTGCTATACGTTCGCTTGAGCAAGGCATAGCCGCAAAGACGCCAGGCCCTTTGTCAATAGACCGGATGAAACAGGAACATGAGGATGCGGGCAACATCACTATGAAAATAAGACAGCTCACAAATGATTATACCCCTCCTGCGCAAGCCTGCACAACATTCATTCTAACATTGGAGTCGCTAAAAGCCTTTGAAGAAGATCTTCATAAGCACGTGCATCTTGAAAACAATATCCTGTTTCCAAGGGTAGCCTCTCTTTTGTCAACCTTAGATCCCTTACCAGTAAAAGACTATGCTAAGATCAACTAACGGGATCATTCGCGTATTTATGATTTTTATCATGATCAACCTGTTCATTGATCATGAATTCGCTCTTTCGCACCAAATACTTTTGAGATAAATAACCTGTTATGAACGAGTCACAACCATTGGATAAGCCTCTGCAATCAAATGAAGATTTTGACAGGAATTTTAAACCGCGGGGTGCATTGACTTTTTTTATTCTACTGGTTGTCCTTGGGCTTGCAATATGGTACGGCATTTATTTTCTCATGCTCGATAGAATTTAACCAGTATGGTCAAAATAGATAAAACTGAAAAAAAGGTAGTCGTTATCACAGGTATTGTGCTGGCTATGTTTATTTTCTCGATCCTGTATGCCAGAAATAAGTATAGCGATCTCCCCGCCTGCATCCCCTATGATAAAGTGTATACAGAACCCAAGGTGACCAAACTGGATGAGAAGACTTACCAGGTCTACGCAGTGGCGAGGATGTGGCAATTCCAACCGTCACAAATTTATATTCCTGTTGGAAGCGATGTAGACTTTTATCTCACTTCCGCCGATGTGGTGCACGGATTTAATATCAGTGAAAAGAACATCAATATGATGGCTGTATTCGGCAATATCAATAAGGCCACAGTCAAATTTGACAAACCAGGTGTTTATAAAATCACCTGTCATGAATATTGCGGCCTCGGTCACCAGGCCATGCAAGCGGAAGTGATTGTGAATTATCCAACAAAATAACCTCAAGGAAAATCTTTCGTCTTTATGCAAATCAGCAGATCATTCAAACGACTTATCTACTGGGAATTGGGAATACCGATTACCCTTCTCACCATTGGAATTTATCACGGCCTAATGCAAACGGTTTACAGGGCGGGTGTGTTGAGCCAGGCTTCGTTTGCACACCTGGACTATTACCAGGGCCTCACCCTCCATGGCGTTATTAACGCCATTGTATTGACCACCTTTTTTGCAGTCGCATTTGGCCACGCAACCATCGCATTCTATTTTAAGAAAGAACCGAATAAAAATCTTGGCTGGCTCAGCTTCTGGCTCATGACGGTTGGAACAGCGCTTGCTGCCTGGGCAATGCTTTCAGGAAAAGCTTCCGTTCTCTACACTTTCTATCCTCCGTTGAAAGCCCATCCTTTCTTTTACCTCGGCGCAGCGCTCTTAATTGTGGGATCGTGGGTGCCATTATTTGATTGGGCAAAGATGTACGTCAATTGGAAGAAAGAGAATGCGCAGGTGAAGACACCGCTGGCTGTCCTGGGCACACTGGTGAATTTCACCATCTGGTTTGTTTGCACACTGGCAGTGGCATATGAAGTGTTGGTCTTACTATTGCCCTGGGCGATGGGCTGGAAAGCAACCGTAAACGTGACGCTTGCAAGAACGCTGTTCTGGTTCTTTGGACATGCGCTGGTTTATTTCTGGTTGTTACCTGCATATATTATGTTCTATACCATCCTGCCAAAAATTTCGGGAGGAAAATTGTTTTCAGACCTGGCAGGACGTGTGGCACTTTTTCTTTTCTTGTTGTTCTCCATTCCCGTTGGAGTGCACCACCAATTCTCTGATCCTTCCATTTCAAAAGGCATAAAATTATTTCAAGGGTTACTAACTTATGGTGTCGCCATTCCCAGTTTTATCACGGCCTTTACCATTGCCGCTTCATTGGAGTATGCGGGTAGAAAACGAGGTGCAAAAGGATTGCTTGGATTCTTTGGCAAACTACCTTATCTCGACTCCAATGTCTACTTATTTGCGTATTTAATCTGCGGTCTGTTTCTCTTTATATTTGGAGGACTGACTGGCTTGGTCAATGCATCAGCCCAGCTAAATAACGTGGTGCATAATACGGCATGGTTGCCAGGTCATTTTCATATGACCGTTGCCGGGCCGGTTTTCCTGGCGATTATTGGAATGAGTACATACCTCTATTCAACAATCTCCGGTAAAAAAGTTTTCCTGCCGCGCATCAATGTCATCATTCCCTATCTCTGGACCATTGGAATATTAATATTTTCTACCGGCTTATCATGGGGAGGATTACTTGGAGAACCAAGGAGAACAAATCTTGGAATGACTTATCTCAATCCGAAAAGCCAGTTGTTCACGCCGGAGTGGGTGCCAACTACATTACTCGGCCTTGTTGGTGGCATCATCATGTTTGTTGCCGGACTATTGTTCTTCATCGTATTCTTCGGAACAATTCTTAGGAAAAAGGATCATGAAGGTGTATTAGAATTACCAGTTAGTGAAGCTTTGCACGATGAACCAAGGATTGCACTATTTGACAAGTTTAAACCATGGCTCGTGACCATGGGAGTTATCCTTGTGCTTGCCTATACGCCTGCACTAATGAATGCATTGAAAAATACAGGGCCAGGTGCGCCGAGATTTACACCAGACAACCCGGTTCCTGCAGAAATAATTTCATCGACAAGGAAATAAATTTAAATGAATGGGAAATACACGATATGGTTATTTGTATCTGCAATAATGATCGTGCCTGTTGCATCTTTTTCCGTGGTCAAATGGTGCGAGGATAGTTTTCAACGATTGCCGGTTATTGAAAGGGCCGAAAAGAATATCGGCAACTTTTCATTGCTTAATCAATTCGGCGAGCCTGTTACTAACGACGCCATGAAAAATAAGATCGTCGTTGCGGATTTCTTTTTTACGCATTGCCTTGCCATCTGTCCAAAAATGACGAAGAGCCTTTCCGTGGTACAGAAGGCCGTGAATAGCGATGCGGCCGTGTTAATAACCTCGTTCAGCATCGATCCCGAAAGGGACTCAGTTGCAAGGCTCAAAGACTATGCGTCCCATTTCAATGTAACCGGCCAATGGTTCCTACTGACGGGAGAAAAGAAAACCATTTACCGTCTTGCGCGAAATAGTTTTATGGTGACGGCTACCGACGGCGATGGAGGTGCGAATGATTTTATTCATAGTGAAAAACTTGTGCTCGTAGATAAGTCGGGGCCAGCTCCGCGGTTTTTATGATGGAACAAGTGAAACGGCTGTCAGGCAATTGATCCGGGATATACGAAAACTGAAAGCTGAATAGTAAACGGAATAACGCGTTCAAAAGCCAACCTGACCAAAATCATATCGCTACCTGTCATTCGTAATCAAATTCCTACATGGTGTTTTGCACTTTTGTTGTGTCATAAACAACGGATATGAAATTGCTTAGACTATTCTTTTTCCTGGTTATCATTTTCCCTTTAACCACTTTAGCGAATCCTGTACCTGAAGGAAAAACCATTTTCATAACGCGATGCGCCGCTTGTCATAACGTAAATAAACAGCTTACAGGACCAGCGCTTGCTGGTGTGCATGAAAGACGGAACATTGATTGGATTATCAAATTTGTGCATTCGTCTCAATCGGTAATAAAATCTGGCGACAAGCAAGCGGTTGCACTGTTCCAGCAATTCAACCAAATCCAAATGCCAGACCATGGCGATCTGAGCGTCCAGAATATTAAAGACGTGGTAGAGTATATTAAATCGGAAACAAAAGCCGCTAGCGCCTTAGATGATGCCCCATTCGCAAAGCCGGAAAAATTAAAAGCAAATTATCTTCCGATAAATATTTCGAATTACGGATTCTTTACCAGCGTTATCGGATTGGTGGCTGTTTTGATTATGGCATTACTATTCCTGGTAAGAGTAAAGGAATATGGACGATCATTAACCACATAAAATCATTTTACTTGCGAACAACGGTGCTCACAGCATTATTAGGTTTGTGATGGGTTATGATTCAAAAGCAAATGCAGGAACAAGAGTCCTGCATTTTGCTTTCTGCAGTCCACGGGTGTATCAAATCTTTTCGTGCATTTTTTTCACAAGGGCGCAAATAATAATAAGAAGTAGTAGGAAGCTAGTAAAATAGTTGCCTTGATGACGCTCACCCATCCCCTTGACGGTTGTCATAGGATGAGCTACACTATTTTAGTTCCTTTGAAGAAAAAAGCCATGCTCGGAATGTTGAATACCCACGAGATAGAAAGTGTCATTCATCAACAATTGATTGCCCGATTGGGATGTTATGCGGATGGAAAGGTGTATGTAGTTCCGGTCAGCTATGCATACGATGGCGAATTTATTTACGCGATCAGCGGCGATGGAATGAAGGTGAATATGATGCGCAAAAATCCATCCGTGTGTTTGCAGATTGACGATATGCAAAATATGTCCTCCTGGCAAAGCGTGATTATCTGGGGTGAGTTTGAAGAATTGACAAAGGCAGAAGATCGCAATGTGGCGCTGAGGATACTGATGAGCCGGATCGTTCCCAACTTCAGTAGTGAATTGATCCGTATTTCACCTCAATGGCCATTTCCCGAGGAACATCCTGAAGCGATTAAAGGAGTTGTCTATCGTATCAGGATTTCTGAAAAAAGCGGTCGGTTCGAAAAGATGCCCGCGGAAGAGTATTTCGCTTCTTTCTAAATCTTTCGTGCTCCACTCACCCTGAGCGGAGTCGAAGGGTCAGCAAACCATTTCGAGCGCCTGCCCGCCAGGCCCCGGCAGGCGGGGAGTCGAGAAATGGAAAGTACTATAAGGCATCACGGACCCTGAGCGGAGTCGAAGGGTGTGTCAACCATTTCGAGCGGAGTCGAGAAATGGAAAGCAATCTAAGGCATAACGCACCTTGAGCGGAGTCGAAGGGTGTGCCAACCATTTCGAGCGGAGTCGAGAAA
>Ga0136846_1235630_pt1 | contig 12429 bp, 10 predicted proteins | sample HopSoiMetagenom2_FD_96841 | JGI IMG/M metagenome (GOLD analysis project Ga0136846, IMG submission 96841) | Grasslands soil microbial communities from Hopland, California, USA - 2 Assembly 2016 (version 4) | ecosystem: Environmental > Terrestrial > Soil > Grasslands | place: USA: Hopland...
ACCCCGTCGAACTCATCGGCGGAGTCCGCTTCCCCGCCATCGGCGAACTCCCCTACCTCCTCACCCTCGCAGGCCACGGCTTCTACTGGTTCCGGCTGCCCCGAGTCGCCCCGCGCACTGCCCGACGACCGTGAGTGTGTGCCCGCGAAAGGACGCGTCACCATGCCGAAGACCGCATCTCTTCGCCCGAGCGGGACGGCCCTCGCCGAGCCGCTGACCTCACTCGGCGGCCTGCTGCGCGAGTGGCTGCCGCAGCAGCGCTGGTTCGCGGGCAAGGACCGGCCCGTTACGGACCTGGACCTGCTGTCGATGACGGAGCTGTTCCCGGGCTGCCTGCACCTGCTCGTCCGCACCGGTCACACGGCGGTCCCCACCCCCGGCGGCCCTCCCCCGCCCGGCGACTGCTACCAACTGCTCCTCGGTGTGCGGGACCGCCCGTCGGCGCGCCTGGGCCGGGCCCTCCTCGGCCGCGCGGACGAGGGCCCCCTGGCCGGTCTGCTGGTCTACGACGCCCTGCGGGACCCCCGGGCGGCAGGCCTGCTCCTCGAGCGCCTCCGACACCCCGGAACAGCCGGCCCCCTGCGCTTCGAGGCCGACCCAGGCATCAGCGTGCCCGCCGGACTCACCCCGCGTCTCCTCGACGTCGAGCAGTCCAACTCCTCACTCGTGTACGGCGACTCGTTCATCCTGAAGGTGCTCAGACGCGTCCAGCCGGGTGTCCACCCCGACCTGGAGGTGCCCGCCGCCCTGGCCCGGCAGGGCTGCGCCCGCGTACCCGCCCCGGCCGCCTGGTTCCGCACCGATCTGCCCCAGGACGCGACCCTCGGGGTCCTCCAGCCTTTCCTGCCCGGCGCCTTCGACGGCTGGACGCTGGCCCTGCGCGCGCTCGCCGCCGGGCACCCGTTCACCGACGAGGCCCACGAGCTGGGGCGGGCCACCGCCGACGTGCACCTGGCCCTCGCGACCGCGTTCCCCCGCGACACCCGTGGCGTGCGGCACAGCAGGCGTACGGCGGCGGCGATGACCGAGCGTCTCGACGCCGCCGTGCACTGCGTACCGGCGTTGCGGCCGTACGCCCCGGGACTGCGGGCCGCGTTCGACACCCTGGCCGGGCTCGACGCCGGTCCGGCGGCGCAGCGCGTCCACGGTGATCTGCACCTCGGGCAGGTGCTGCGCACCGGCGGTGCCGGCGGGGACTGGTTCGTGATCGACTTCGAGGGCGAGCCGTCCCGCCCGCTCGCCGAACGGCGCAGCGCCCAGTCACCGGTACGGGACATCGCGGGCATGCTGCGCTCCTTCGACTACGCCGCCCGCACCCGCCTGCCGTGGCGCCCCGAATGGGCGCGGCGCTGCCGCGAGGCCTACTGCGCGGGGTATGCCGCCCGCGCCGGGTGGGACCCGCGCCGCGACCCGGGGCTGCTGCGCGCGTACGAGACCGACCGTGCCGTGTACGAGGCCGTCTACGAGGCCCGGCACCGCCCCGACTGGCTCCCCGTCCCGATGGCGGCGATCGAGCGACTCTCCGTCCGAGGAGGCTGACAGCTGTGGCCCTGCACGATCCCTCTCTCTCCGACACGCCCTCCCTGGGCAGGCCCGACAGCCTGTGGGATCCCGGCGAGAAGCAGCGTCTGCTCTCCGGCACCCATCACGACCCGCACGCGCTGCTCGGCGCGCATCCCGGGCCCGGCGGGGTCGTCGTCCGCGCGCTGCGCCCGTACGCGCGCGGGGTGAGTGTGCTCGTCGGCGGGCGGCGGATCAGGCTCGACGACGACGGTGACGGGTTCTTCAGCACTGTGCTCCCCTTCGATCCCGCCGGCGCCGCGGTGCCCGACTACACGTTGCTGGTGTCGTACGAGGGCGGCGAGCCGGAGGTCGAGGATCCGTACCGTTTCCTGCCCGCGCTCGGTGAGCTGGATCTGCATCTCGTCCGGGAGGGGCGCCACGAGGAGCTGTGGAAGGCGCTGGGCGCGCGGCCGATGACCCACCAGGGCGTCACCGGGACCCGCTTCACCGTCTGGGCGCCGAACGCGCAAGGGGTCCGTGTCGCCGGGGACTTCACGTGCTGGGACGGTACCGCCCACCCGATGCGCTCCCTCGGCGCGGCCGGGGTGTGGGAGCTGTTCGTGCCGGGCGTGGGTGAGGGCGAGCGGTACAAGTTCGAGGTCGTGGGCCGAGACGGCGGCCGGGTCATGAAGGCGGACCCGATGGCCCGGCGCACCGAGGTGCCGCCCGCCACGGCTTCCGTCGTCACCGCCTCCCACTACGAGTGGGGCGACGAGGAGTGGCTCGCGCGCCGCTTGGGCAGTGCCGTGCACGAGGAGCCGTTCTCCGTGTACGAGGTCCATCTTCCGTCCTGGCGCCCAGGACTGACGTACCGTCAGCTCGCCGACGAGCTCCCCGCCTACGTGGCCGACCTCGGTTTCACCCATGTGCAGCTCATGCCGGTCGCCGAGCATCCGTTCGGCCCGTCCTGGGGGTACCAGGTCACCTCCTACTACGCCCCGACCGCCCGGCTGGGTTCCCCGGACGACTTCCGGTATCTGGTCGACGCGCTGCACCGGGCCGGTGTCGGTGTCCTGCTGGACTGGGTGCCCGCGCACTTCCCCAAGGACGAGTGGGCGCTGGCCCGCTTCGACGGGACGCCCCTGTACGAGCCCGGCGACACACGGCGGGCCGAGCATCCGGACTGGGGGACCTACGAGTTCGACCTCGGGCGTACCGAGGTGCGCAACTTCCTGGTCGCCAACGCCGTGTACTGGTGCGAGGAGTTCCATCTCGACGGGCTGCGGGTCGACGCGGTCGCCTCGATGCTCTACCTCGACTACTCGCGCGACTCGGGGCAGTGGACGCCGAACGAGTACGGCGGGCGGGAGGATCTCGACGCGGTCGCCTTCCTCCAGGAGATGAACGCCACCCTGTACCGGCGCGTCCCGGGGGTCATGACGATCGCCGAGGAGTCCACGGCGTGGGGCGGGGTGACCCGGCCCACGGACAGCGGCGGGCTCGGCTTCGGCCTGAAGTGGAACATGGGGTGGATGCACGACTCGCTCGGCTACGTGAGTCACGAGCCGGTGCATCGCAAGTACCACCACCACGAGATGACGTTCTCGATGGTGTACGCGTACAGCGAGAACTACGTCCTGCCGATCTCCCACGACGAAGTCGTCCACGGCAAGCGTTCGCTGGTGTCGAAGATGCCGGGCGACTGGTGGCAGCAACGGGCGAACCACCGTGCGTACCTCGGTTTCATGTGGGCCCACCCCGGCAAGCAACTCCTCTTCATGGGGCAGGAGTTCGCCCAGGGCTCGGAGTGGTCCCAGGCCGACGGGCCGGACTGGTGGCTGCTGGACCCGGCGTACGGTGCCGAGCCCGACCACCGGGGTGTCCGCGACCTCGTCCGCGACCTCAACGCCGTCTACCGGCGCACTCCCGCCCTGTGGCAGCGGGACACCGACCCCGCCGGTTTCCGGTGGGTGGCCGGGGACGCCGCCGAGGACAACGTCTTCGCGTTTCTGCGCTTCGACGCACAAGGAGCGCCCCTGCTGGCCGTCAGCAACTTCTCGCCGGTGGTGCGGCACGAGTACGTCCTCGACGTTCCCGGCCCGGTCACCGCCTGGCAGGAGGTCCTCAACACCGACGCCGCCCGGTACGGTGGCAGCGATGTCCTCAACTCCGGTGCGGTGAAGTCCCGTTCGTCCTGTGTGCGGCTGACGCTGCCGCCGCTCGCCACCGTGTGGCTGACGCCGGTGCGCGGGTGAGGCCGGGGAAAGAGACTTCACAGTTCCCGACAACAAACTCCGTCACCTGAGCTAGATTCGTTCACCGTCGATAACCGCACTCGTCGGCGTGGTCACAGCCAGTACGATCCAGGAGCAGCGCATGCGCGACTTCGCCCTCGCTCCCCCCGACCCCACCGCACCGATGACCGGCGGGCTCGCCGACAGCGTCTTCGACACGGCGCTGCGTCAACCGAACCTGCCGCAGATCGCGCGCCGCGCCGACCCGGCCAAGCAGGTCTGGACGCAGGTGACGGCCGCCGAGCTGCGGGACGAGGTCGTCGACCTGGCCAAGGGGTTCATCGCCTCCGGCATCTCGCCGGGCCACCGCGTGGCCATCATGGCCCGCACCCGCTACGAGTGGACGGTGCTCTGCTACGCGCTGTGGACGGTGGGCGCCGAGGTCGTGCCGATCTACCCGGCCTCCTCCCGCGACCAGGTCGCCTGGATCCTCGCCGACTCGCAGTGCAGCGCCGTGATCGTCGAGGACGAGCAGGGCCTGATGACCGTCGGCTCGGTGTGCACCTCTTTGCCCCTGCTGCGCAACGTGTGGCAGCTCGACGACGGAGCTCTGCGCCAACTCGTGGAGCTGGGGCGGCCCGTGGCGACCACCACGGTCGACTCGATGCGCCGGATCGTGCTGCCGGACTCGGCCGCGGTGGTCGCCTACACCTCCGGCACGACCGGGCCTCCTCACGGCTGCGCCCTGACCCACCGCAATCTGGCCGGCCCCTGCGACACGCTCATCGCGGGCTGGCGGCACACGGCGGCACAGCCCGGCGAACAGCCCTCGGTCCTCGCCTTCCTGCCCTTCTCCCACGTGTACGGCCTGATGATCCAGGGTCTGTGTCTGCGCGGCGGCATGCTGATGGGGCACGAACCCGAGCTGACCGGGGACGCGCTGTCGTCGGCGCTGCTCTCGTTCCGGCCGACGTACCTGTACGCGGTCCCGTCGGTGTTCGAGAAGATCTACAAGAACTTCCTGCGCGCCGCCCAGCAAGCGGGCCGGGGCAGCCTGTTCGAGCGGGCCGTCAGCACCGCGCGGGACTTCGCGACGGCTGAGGAACGGCAGCGGCTCGGCACGGGTTCCGGGCCCGGCTTCGACCTGCGGCTCCAGCACGCCCTCTACGAGCGGACGGTGTACCGCAAACTCCGCGCCGCCCTCGGCGGGCGGGTCCGCGGCGCGGTCTCCGGCGGCTCACCCCTCAACCGCGAACTCGCCCTCTTCTACGCGGGTATCGGCATCCTCGTCAACGACGGCTACGGCCTCACCGAGACCAGCGGCGGTATCACCGCGCACCCCGTGGGCCGGGTGAAGTTCGGGACGGTCGGGCGGCCGCTGCCCGGCACGGAGGTCCGGGTCGCCGAGGACGGCGAGATCCTCGTGCACGGCGTCTCCGTCTTCCAGGGGTACGTGAATGACGACGCGGGCACCCGGGCGGCACTGCGGGGCGGCTGGCTGGCCACGGGGGACATCGGGCAGCTGGATCAGGAGGGGTATCTGACGATCACCGGGCGCAAGAAGGACGTCATCATCACCAGCAGCGGCAAGAGTGTCGCCCCTGCCGCCATGGAGCACCGGTTGCGGATGCATCCGCTGGTGCACCAGGCGGTGATAGTGGGCGACAACCGGCCGTGCGTGGGCGCCCTGATCACCCTCGACCCCGAGTTCCTGGCGCACTGGCGCGCCTCGCTGGCCCTTCAGGAGGACACGCCGCACCGCCAGGCGCGCGAGGAGAACGCCCTGCGGGAGGAGATCGGCCGGGCCGTCGCCGCCGCCAACAGCACGGTGTCGCGCTCCGAGTCGATCCGGGTGTTCCGGGTCCTCGCGGAGCCCTTCGACCTCAGCAACGGCCTGCTGACCCCCTCGATGAAGCTGCGCCGGGACGCGATCGTGCGGCACTACGCCTTCGAGATCGACGCGATGTACCAGGCCAGGAAGCGCTCCCCCCGGCCGAACCCGGCGGCGGACGAACTCGCGCACTGGGACGACGCGGACAACGTGTTCCGCTGAGCCCACGGCGCGGACGCCGGTTGACGGTACGGCGGAGCGGCCCGCAGAGTGATCTCCGCATCGGCCTCCCCGTACGGATTGGACCCTGCCGTGACCAGTACCACCGCACCGTGGGCGCAGGCGCCCGTCAAGGTCGGACTCGTCGGCGCCGGACCGTGGGCCCGGTGGGTGCACGCGCGCGTGCTGGCCGCCGGGCCCGAGACAGAGCTCGCCGGGGTCTGGGCACGGCGCCCCGAGGCCGCTCAGGAGACGGCGGCGCCCTACGGGGCACCGGTGGCGGCCCGGTTCGAGGAACTGCTCGACTCCTGCGAGGCGGTGGCGTTCGCGGTGCCGCCCGCCGTACAGGCCGAGCTCGCGCTGCGCGCCGCGAAGGCCGGCAAGGCACTGCTCCTGGAGAAGCCCGTCGCCGAGGATCTGGCGGCGGCCCGGCGGCTGGTGGACGCGATCGACGAGGCGGGGGTCGTCTCCCAGGTCACCCTGACGAACCGCTACCACCCCGAGACCCGCCGCTTCCTGAAGGCGGCGGGCGAGGCGGACGTGTTCGGGGCGCGGGCGTGTTTCCTGAGCGATGCCTTCCTGGGCGGCGCGTTCGCGACGTCCTGGCGGCTCGAACACGGTGCGCTGCTCGATCTGGGACCGCACATCCTCGATCTGCTCGACGCGGCGGTGGGGCGGATCACGCGGGTGCGCGGCACCGGGGATCCGCGCCGCTGGGTCGAACTCACCTGTGAGCACGAGAACGGCGCGGTCAGTCAGGCCTCCCTGTCCGGTTCGGTGAACGTCCCGCGAGGTGTCGCCCGCGTCGAACTCTTCGGTTCGGGACCGGAGTTGGTGTTCGACGGCACCGAACTCGACCACGAGGAGAGCTGGCCGGTGCTGCGCCGCGAGTTCGCGACCGCCGTACGCACCGGCGCCCCCGGTGACCTCGACGCCCGCCGGGGCCTGCATCTGCAGACGCTGATGGCCCAGGTGTCCAAGGGCTGAGCACCCCGGACGCGGACATGACGTGGATCACGTCCCGTTGTGGACGCGGCGCGGAACATTCCGGAGGGGCCGGCCGTTCCTCTCTACGTGGCTGCGGAGGGGACAGTGTCCCCGGGCCTCACCTCTAGCCCATGGGGAAGATCGTTCGGCTGAAGCCCCATGGAGCCTTTCGCCGCGAGGCGACCGCCCTCCGCGTGCCACCGCCTACGGCCCTGGCTGGTCTCCCCCGTCCAGCCAGGGCCTTCTTCTGTCAAAAAGCGGTTTTGTGCCCGCCGCCGAGGTGCCCGGCGCGTCCGCAGCGGCTGAAATGGAGGGAGGGGAGCCACCGGGACCGGGTAGTGCGCTGCCAGGGCGGACGGCTTCCCTCCAGATCGCCGGCGAGGAGCCCTGCTCATGACCAAAGCGACAAAGCTGCTGACCGCCCTTCCCCCGCCCCGGCGTGAGCGTCTGCTGGCTCTCGCGAGGGAGGTTTCTTTCCCGGAGGACAAGACGATCTTCGAGGCGGGCGGCACCGCCGACCGGTTCTGGGTGGTCCGCTCCGGCGCGGTCTCCCTGGTGCAGCAGGTGACGCCGGCGAAGCGGGTGACGGTGGCCAGCCTCGGCGCGGGCGATCTGCTCGGCTGGTCCTGGCTCTTCCCTCCCCACCGGTGGGACTTCGGCGCCGAGGCCTTCAGCCCCGTACGCGCGTACGAGTTCGACGCCGCGTCGGTGCTCGAGCTCTGCGAGGAGGACCCCGCTCTCGGGCTGCAGCTGGTGCGGGTCATCGCCGAGATCCTCGCCCACCGGCTGGAGCTGACCCGGGGCCGGCTGATGGACAACTTCTCCCTGAACAAGCGGGGACCCCTGTAGGAACCGCCGGCATGAGGATGCGGTCCCCGGGCCGGGGCCCGGGGAGGCGGGCCGTGTCTTACGGCGCGGAGGGCTTGCCCTTTGTGCCGATCCAGGTCTGGAACAGCTTGTCCAGGTCCTTGCCGGAGATCCGCTCGGCGAGGGCGGTGAACTGGGCGGTCGTACCGTGTCCGCCTCGGTGCTGGGTGGCCCAGGTGCGCAGGGTCTTGAAGAACGCCTGGTCACCGACCGTCTTGCGGAGCTTGTGCAGGGCCATGGCGCCGCGGTCGTAGACGGGCCGGCCGAAGATGTTCGCGCCGCTGCCCGGGTCGGCGGGCGGGAACGACCACAGTTCGTTGTTCTTGGCCGTGGCGTAGAGGCCGTCGAAGGTCTTCTGGGCGCTGGGGCCGCCGTGCTGTTCCGCGTACAGCCACTCCGCGTAGGTCGCGAAGCCCTCGTTGAGCCAGATGTCCTTCCAGGTGGTGAGGGCGACGGAGTCGCCGAACCACTGGTGTGCGTTCTCGTGGACGAGGGTGCTCAGGCCGGGTGCCCGGTCGTACACGGGACGGGACTGCGTCTCCAGTGCGAAGCCGACCTGCGGGGCGCGGTCGACTATGGATCCGGCGGCGCGGAACGGGTAGGGGCCGAAGAGCTTCGCCTCCCAGTCCAGGACGGACGGCAGTTTCTTCAGCACGGGCGCGGCGGCAGCGGCCTCGCGCGGATCGACGGCGTTGTAGACCTTGATGCCGCTGCGGGTGGTGTACTGCTCGACCTTGAACTTCCCGACCGTGGCCGTGGCCAGGTAGGAGGCCATCGGCTCGGACTGGCGCCAGCGGAAGGTGGTCTTGCCGCCCGCCGTCCGCTGACCCAGGAGGATGCCGTTGGCGACGGCGGTGTGCTCCCGGGGGACGGTGATCGTGAAGTCGTAGGAGGCCTTGTCCTTGGGGTGGTTGTTGCCGGGGAACCAGCTCATGGAGCCCTGCGGCTCACCGGCGACGAACGCGCCGTCGTCGGTGGTGATCCAGCCGTCCATCGAGCCGTCCGGGTCGGTGACCGCTTTGGGGACGCCCGTGTAGCTGACGGCGACCTGGAACGTCTGGTCCTTGTTCAGGGCGCGGCGCGGGGTGACGGTCAGTTCCTGCCCGGAGCGCCGGAAACCCGCGTTGACGTGGTCGACGGTGAGCGCGGTGACCTTCAGGCCGCTCAGGTCGAGGTTGAAGCGGGTCAGCTTCTGGGTGGCGCGGACTCTGAGTACGGCCCTGCCGTCGAGGCGGTGGCTCGTGGGGTCGTAGCGGAGGTTCAGGTCGTAGTGGCCGACGTGGTAACCGCCGTTTCCGGCCAGCGGGAAGTACGGGTCCCCGACTCCGGCGGCGCCTGGCGTCGCGGCTCCCGCGGGGCCCGCGGCGGCCAGCAGGGCCGCGAGTGCCACGGGCACGGTCGCGACGACGGCGTCACGGCGCAGAACGGTGGTGCGTATGCCTGCGTACTTCCTGGGGGGTCTCACGCGAGCTCCTACGGTATGAGATCTGATCTTCTTCAGGGTTTTCACCATAGAGGCGCCACCGCGCGGTTTCCTCCTCCAGATAGTCAAGTTGCGAGACTTGCCGACCGGACAGATCATGCTTTCGGTCCCGTATCTCTCCCCCCACTGCCGGAGGCCGCTCGTGACCGTTCACGTCCGCCGTGTCCACGAACCTCCCGAGCCGGACGACGGGGTACGCGTCCTGGTCGACCGCCTCTGGCCGCGCGGCCTGTCCAAGGAGGCGGCGCGGGTCGACGAGTGGCCGAAAGCGCTCACCCCGTCGACCGAGCTGCGCCGCTGGTACCACGCCCAGGAGGACATGTCCGACGCGTACGACGAGTTCCGGCGTCGTTACGAGGCGGAGCTCGCCGCGCCTGACGCGGCGGAATCCCTGGACGCGCTGCGCACACTCGCCGCCAAGGGACCGGTGACGCTCGTGACCGCCACCAAGTCCCCAGCGCTGAGCCATGCTTGCGTGCTGGCCGAACTGCTGACGTCCGGAGGAGGGCGCTGAAGCCCTCTCAGGCCGTCGCCCGTGCCGCCGCCCGCCCCGCCGCGCGGCCGGAGAACAGGCAGCCGCCGAGGAAGGTGCCCTCCAGGGCGTTGTAGCCGTGGACGCCGCCGCCGCCGAACCCGGCGACCTCACCGGCCGCGTACAGGCCCTCGACGGGTTCGCCCGCCGCGCCCAGCGCGCGTGAGTCGAGGTCCGTCTGGATGCCGCCGAGGGTCTTGCGGGTGAGGGTGTGGAGCTTGACGCCGATCAGCGGGCCGGCCTCGGGGTCGAGGATGCGGTGCGGGACGGCGGTGCGGCCGAGCCGGTCGCCGATGTAGCGGCGGGAGTTGCGGATGCCCTGGACCTGGGCGTCCTTGCTGTACGGGTTGGCGATCTGGAAGTCGCGGGCCTCGATCTGGCGGCGCACCCGGTCCACGTCGAGGAGCGGCTTGTCCGTCAACTCGTTCATCTTGCCGATGAGTTGGTCGAGGTTGCCGGCGACCACGAAGTCCGCGCCGTGCTTCACGAAGTCGGCCACCGGACCAGGGGCGCCCTTGCCGAGGATGCGCTCCTTGAGGAACGCCTTGCGGTTCTTGGCGGTGATGTCGGGGTTCTGCTCGGAGCCCGACAGCGCGAACTCCTTCTCGATGATCCGCTGGGTGAGGACGAACCAGGAGTGGTCGTGCTCGGCGAGATCCTCGGTGGTGCGCAGGTACTTGAGGGTGCCGAGGGTGTCGTACCCGGGCAGGCACGGGTCGGGCAGGCGGCGGCCGAGCGCGTCGAACCACATGGAGGACGGGCCGGGCAGGATGCGGATGCCGTGGCCGGGCCAGACCGGGTTCCAGTTCTGGATGCCCTCGGTGTAGTGCCACATGCGGTCGCGGTTGACGAGGCGGACTCCGGCCTCGGCGCTGATGGCGAGCATCCGCCCGTCGACGTACGCGGGCACGCCGGTGACCATGGTGGCCGGTGCTGTGCCGAGCCGCTCGGGCCAGTACTGGCGCACGATGTCGTGGTTGGCGCCGATGCCGCCGGTGGTGACGATCACGGCCTGGGCGGTGAGTTCGAAGTCGCCGATCCGCTCCCGGTTGGAGGCCACTCCGCGCGCGGAGGTGTCCTCGGCGAGGACCGTGCCGCGTACGCCGCGCACGGCGCCCTCCGTGACGACGAGTTCGTCGACCTGGTGGCGGTGGTAGAAGGTCAGCAGTCCGGCGCGGGACGCCTGCCTGGCGCTGCGCGCGAACGGTTCGACGACTCCGGTGCCCGTGCCCCAGGAGACGTGGAAGCGGGGTACGGAGTTGCCGTGCCCGTGGGCGCGCAGGTCGCCGCGTTCGGCCCAGCCGACCGTCGGCAGGAACGAGATGCCGTGACCGGCGAGCCAGGACCGCTTCTCTCCGGCGGCGAACTCGACGTAGGCGCGCGCCCATTTCACCGCCCAGGAGTCCTCGTCGTCGACGCGGTCGAACTGGGCGCTGCCCTGCCAGTCGCTCCAGGCGAGGTCGAAGGAGTCCTTGACGCCGAGGCGCCTTTGCTCCGGTGAGTCGACGAGGAACAGCCCGCCGAACGACCAGAAGGCCTGTCCGCCGAGGTTGGCGGCGTTCTCCTGGTCGACGAGCGCGACCCGCCGGCCCTTGCTGGTCAGCTCGTGGGCCGCGACGAGTCCGGCGAGGCCGGCTCCGACGACGATGACGTCCGCATCCATGGCGACCGTTCCCTTCCTCATCCGCCGCTGTGCGCGGCCGGGTTGTCGTGGCCGTCGGTGAGCAGTGCGGTGAGCAGCTGTTTGAGCCACACGCGCGCGTGCTCGACGTCCTTGTCCAGCAGCAGTTGGGTCGTGACGCCGTCGTACGCGGCGATCACCGCGTGGGCGGCGCCCTCGGTGTCGCCGAGTACGGCGGGCAGTTCGGTGTGTCCGGTGGCACGGGCGAGCCGGTCCGCGACGGCCCGGCGCAGCCGCTCCCGGTGTTCCAGGAGGGTCTGGGCGACGGCGGGGATCCGGGCCGCGTGGACCAGGAAGTCGGTCTTGACCAGCAGCCAGTCGAGGTCGAGCAGCAGGACCTCGGTGACCCGGTCGACGGCCGCGGCCACGTCGAGATCGGGTCCGTCCAGGGCGAGCGCGCCCGCGACCTGGTCGGCGATCAGGCCGGCGCGTTGCGCGTAGAGGGCGAAGAACAGCTCGTCGAGGCTGTCGAAGTTCGAGTAGAAGGCGCCTCTGCTGTAGCCGGCGGCTTCACAGACCTCCTCGATCGAGACCCGCCCGAACCCCTTCGCGGCGAACACCGCGAACGCGGCCTCCAGCAGATTGGCGCGCGTCCGCACGCGCCGCTTGGTCACCCGCCCCGTCGTTCTGTCGACCGCCATGTCCCGGCCCTCCGTTCGACACAGGAATGTATCCGATACATCGATGTATCAAAAGGGCGCGAAGGGAGCGGGTTCCCGCCACACGGCAAATAGGAACATACATTCGAGCGCGGGAGTACGCTGATGCCATGACCGCGCATCTCCAAGGCTCTCTCTTCGACCAGACCGACGAGATCCGGCTGGGCGCACTGGCCGGAACACACCGCACGACGCTGGGTGACGGGGCCTAGATCGACGAACGCCCCCGCTGGCTGCACGGGGGGCAGCGAGCACCCGACCTCCCGGCTCAAGGGCCCGCAGCTGCTGCCCGACATGTTCCACCGCGAGCGCGCGCGGGCGGTGGCCTCGCTGGACCTGCTGGAAAAGCTCCCCGCCGACGTCCTGCTGCCCGGCCACGGACCCGTGCACCACGGCAGCGTGCGGGAGGCGGCCCAGCAGGCGCGGGAGCGGG
>Ga0136846_1210602_pt1 | contig 12428 bp, 5 predicted proteins | sample HopSoiMetagenom2_FD_96841 | JGI IMG/M metagenome (GOLD analysis project Ga0136846, IMG submission 96841) | Grasslands soil microbial communities from Hopland, California, USA - 2 Assembly 2016 (version 4) | ecosystem: Environmental > Terrestrial > Soil > Grasslands | place: USA: Hopland...
CACCCCTTCGACCAGCTTCGGACCCCAATCGGGAAATGCGAGCCGCTCGGCGGTCGAGTTTTCGTCGTGGAACATGCCGCGGGTGCTGATGGCGGTGGCGACTTTTTCAAGCGGTATCGGCACATAGCGGCCGCGCTGCGTGAGGAATTCCAGAAGATCGCGAATTTCCTCCGGCTTGACCTGTTTTTCGAAGCCTTCGGGCATTAGCGACTTGGGCGAGGCTTGCAGGCTTTCAATATCTTCGCGGAGCACCACGTGCCGCTTGGCTTCGGTGTCGATGACTTCGATCGAGGTTTTCGTTTCCGATGCTAACAGGCCGGTGAGTGTTTGACCCTCGGCTGTCAAAACCGAATAGACGCGATAATTGGCCTCGACGCTGCGGCTGGGATCGATCAAGTGGACCAGCAATTCCTGCTTGGGATGGACCGACATACCCGTGAGATCGGGGCCGATCTTGGTGCCCTCACCCGAATGCGTGTGGCACTTGGCACATTGATTCTTGAAGACCAGCTTGCCGGCGGCCGGATCGCCCTGCTCTTTAGTCAGCTGCAGAAATTCATCGAGGACTTTCTGCCGGTCGGGATTGGGTAGGCTGCCGCCAGCCTCGAGCACGCGGCGGGCACGGTTGGCGATCTGGCGGTCGGGATGATTGGCCAAGGCCTGCTTTTGATCAAGTGACAAATCAGCGAGCTGCAGCTTGCCGTTCTGAACGGCGTTCAGCAGCGACGTGGTCCAATCATTGCGGCTCATGAGGACGCGCAGCGCGTTCTGCCGCACAGCCGGAGTGAGCTGGGGCAGGCGATCGGCCAGTGCGACGCCGATGGCCATCGCTTCACTATGGCCGAGCGCATCGACCAGGCCGCGGGCCAGCTCCGGAGTTGTCTTGGGGGTGATCAGGTCGAGCAGCTTCGAAGCAGCCGAATCATTCTTCTGCAAATCGACGAACTGCGTCGCAGCTTCGAGACGTTTGTCGTCGGACAGCTGGCCGTTGCTCGCGTTTTCATAAAAGCTGGCAACCATCTCGGCAATTTGCTTGCCGAGCTTTTCGCTGCCCCAGCGCACGGCGAGCGCGGCAACCTGGGCTTTAGCAGCAGCCGGGAGTTTGTCGAAGAGCGTGCTCAGCGTTTGCTCAATGTCGGCGGTTAGCTCGATCTTGCGGTCGCGCGGCCAGCCTTTCACGAATCCGCGAAGGACGCTGCCGGCAACCTCTGGCGAAGCCTGAGTAAGCCCCTTCAATACGCCGATTGGCTTCGAATAATCGCCCCGGGCAACGTGCTCCGCAACGATGGCAGTGCGTTCAGTAGCAGCCGTCGGGGCCAGTGATTTTTCCGGCGATGTGGCGACAGCGGCCAAAAAAGCTTCGCCTTGAGCAGCCGCGGCTGCAGTGACTGCATCGAGCAGAATTCGATCATTCTGAACGTTGGAATCACTCAGCAAATTGACGATGGCCTTTATGGCGGCGGCGTCTGGGTTAAATCTGGTAAGGGCGAGGATCGCTTGCAGGCGGACCGGCGGCTCGCGGTCGTTCAACACCCCGCTAGTCAAAATCGCACTGAGCGATTCATCGGTCGGCGTTACGAGCTGAACGGCATTGCGACGAACGCCGGCTGACGGATGCTTGAGAGAGGCGATGGTCAGCAATGGATCAAGTGCACCCAAGCCGGCCAATGTGTTCAAGGCGTGAATCGCTGCGGTGTTAAGGCCAATTGCATCGACGCTTTGGTCTTTGGCCATTTCGACCAGGGCGGGGACGACGTCGTTGTTGCCGCGCTCGACAAGCAGGCGCTGCGACTGCGAGCGCCAGAACATATTGTCGCTTTTGAGTGCGGCGACAAGTTGTGGGGCAGCCGTCTCGCCTGCCAGTGCCAATTGTTTTTGTGGCAGGCCAGAAGCCTGCCCCACGTACGCCAGCCGATAAATGCGGCCGTGCTTTTTGTCGCGGAGCGGTGTTTCGTAGGCCGCGCCCTTGCCCGTTTGGAAGCCGACTGGCGTGGGATTGTGCTGGACGATGTAGTTGTACCAGTCGATAAACCACACATTGCCGTCAGGGCCAACTTCGGCCTGGATCGGTGCGGACCACTCGTCGTCGCTGGCGACAAGATTCCAGGAGTTCTTGGATTTGAAGCCGGCGCCCTGGGGCCGAAGCACAAAAGTGGCGATCAAGTGCCCGGTCGGCTCGGTGACGAATGCCGTGCGGTTCCAGTATTCGCGCGGATAGTTGCGAGCGGTGTAGAGGGCGTGCCCGGCTGCCGCAGTGAAGCCGCCATGCCAATCGACCTGACGTACATTCTGGGTAATTGGCGAGAATTTGTTGCTGTCGGCTATTCCGGTTAGGCCCGTGCTGCTCCAGCCGCGGACGGCTTCGTAATAACGATTGGGGATCGGCATGTGCTCGCTGGGATTGCCGTTGGCCGTCGAGCCGAAAATGATGCCTTCCTCGCTGATTCCCAGACCCCAGGTGTTATTGTTGGTTGAGCGAAGAAACTCGATCTCCGTCACGGCAGTGCTTTCGTTCTCGCCCTCGACGTTGAACCGGAAAAAGCCCTGGCGGAAGCGCGGTCCGGGCTTGCCGCTGGTCAGGATCGGCTGCGAGTCGTTGTAGCCCTGCATGGCCCAGTACCAGTTGTCGAGGCCATAGCGAAAATTACTCACCTCGCCGTGCGTGTCGCGCATGTTCCAGCCGGTGACGAGCGTCTTCTTGAGGTCGGCCCGATCGTCGCCATCGGTGTCTTTGAGATAAAGGGTTTCGGTGCCGTTTTGAACAATCGCGCCACCGCGATAGAAGGCGATCGTCGTGGGAATGCTCAGCTTTTCAGCAAACACCATGAATTTGTCGGCGCGGCCATCGCCGTCGGTGTCCTCACAAATGCGAATCTTGTCGCGGCCTTCGCCCACGGGCTGCAATTCGTTGGGATAGTCGTAGGTCTCACAGACCCAAAGGCGGCCCCGTTCGTCCCACGTCATGTAGATTGGCTTGCCCTCCAGCTGCGGCTCGGCGACGAACAGCTTCACTTCGAAGCCGACGGGCATGACGAAGTGCTTCATCGATTCTTCGGCCGTTAGCGGCTGCTGCATTTTGTTCCATTCACCGTCGCCCCGACGGGGACCGTTGGGCGGATAGAACGGTACTTTTGCTTCGACGTATTGCAGCGGCTGAATGTCCGTACGTTTGGCCGTCATCTGGGGGGCGGGCGTCTCGCCTGTCGCAACTGCTGACTCAACCTTTGGCAGACCAGAGTCCTGGCCCACGCTAAAGGCCGGCACAATCGCTGGATCGGCGCCGACGGCCCAACGAATGCCACGCTCGACGAGATTTTGAAAGCCCGGATTGCTCCAAGTCCGCTGATCATGGCCCCAGGCGGTGTAGAACACGCGGCCCTTGCCGTGCGTGCGGACCCAGGTCCAAGGTTCCTTGCGATCACCTTCCTGGCGGTATTCGAGAACGGTGCGATCTTGTTCGTTGTGCCTGGTATGGACGTACGTTTCGTCCCAGCTTTCGAACCCGCCGAAGCCGCGCAGAATCGGATGCTCGTTTTCAGCCAGGACCGTACGGAACGTGCCGGTTCCGTGGCGCTGGAATTGTGCGCCGACGAGGTCGATGTATTTGGGCGAATTCAGAAAGCAGTAGGACGCACAATGCAGCGGAATGAATCCCTTGCCGCCGGCGACGTGATCGAGCAGGGCCTGTTCCTGCTCGGGCGAGATCCGCGTCGTGTTGGCATAGACGATCAGGCCGTCGTACTTGCCGAGAGTTGCCGCGTTCAGGTCCTCGACTTTATCGGAGTACGTCAGCTCGATTCCGCGCTCCTTCAGCACCGGCGCAAGCTGCGCGAATCGCGCTGAGGGCTGATGATGGCCGTTATCGCCCAGAAAGAGCAGCTTCAGCGGCTCGGCAGCCTGGCTGCCGCTGATCGTGACACAGGCGATAGCAACGAGTGGCCACAGAATAGCATTTCGAATCATTTGCGTTCTCAACCCTTATCAACAAGAGTCGTCGCTACGATTGGCGGACGCCGCGCGATCGCCGCAATGGCCAAACCGGCAACGCTCCACTCAAGAAAAGTACAAAGAAACTCGTCGTGCGTGAAATTGTGGGGAAACCAATACCAAATCCCATAGGAAGCCGAGATCGACAACCACGCGAATAGTCCCATTGCCACGACCGCGAGCCAGCGCCGGCCAAATCCAATGTCGGCGCCTGCGAGCGAAACAATCCAGGCCGCTAACAGCGCGGCCAAGACGTTGGTCGCAAACTCTTTCCCCAGCATTTCGCCCATTGATGGTATCCCCGTGCTCGCAATCAGCAGCAAGCCGGCCGGTCCGCTCTCGAATCGCTTGCTGGCCTCAGCCATTTTGGCGGCATCGTTCTGCTCCTCGCTGCTGGGCATATCAGGAAAGATATAGAAGCCAGGCTTCAGTCCGCGGCTCTGCACATGCTCGATGAAGCTTGGACTGTCTGAAATATTGGCAAGCGTGCGGCTTTGCAGATGAAGCATTCCGTGCGTGAGAAAGCTGACGAAGAACACAACGATTCCGCCGATGATCCCTGCAATGAGAACACGAAGCCACATGTGTCGCCCCCTTGGAACGCCGGGCGGACGTTCCTACAGTTTGAATTCCCGTTTACTCTAACGTAAATGCCGGCAGTTTCACGATTTTTCCGCCTTTTTCCGCCGATTGATGGGCGCACAGTCCGACGCAGGTCCAGTTCGCGCTGGTAGTGGCATTTGGCCAAGGCTGGCGGCGCTTTACGAGCGCAGTCACAAATTCGTTGACCAGATGCGGGTGCGATCCGCCATGGCCGCCGCCTTGAATGAACGACAGGTGCTCGGTGTCGTGGATTTCCGCGGGCTGAGTAAAGCGGCGGATCGGCTCGGGCAATAGATGGGCATAGTCCGGCACCATCACCTTTTCGGGAATCTCCGGTTCCGGCTTCTTGGCCGTGTGAATGATATGCGGCTCATGTTCGACGAGCGTCCACTCGAAGCTCTTCTTCGTGCCATAGACGTCGAAGCTTTCACGATACTGGCGGGCCGTATCGTACAGAAATCGCCAGATATGGGCGACGACCTCTGAGTCCTTGATCTTGATGTGGCATGACTCGACGGCGAATTTGTTGCCTGATTTCTTCTGAATATCCTTGCGGACGGTACCGGAGCCGAAGCAACTGACATATTCGGCCCGGCCGTTGACGAGACCGAGGCAGGGACTGACAACGTGCGTAGCGTAATGCATTGGAATCATCCGCTGCCAATAGTCAGGCCAGCCGTCCATGTCTTGTGGATGCGAGGCTGCCAGGTGCTGAATCTTCCCCAGCTCGCCTTTCTTATACATCTCCTTGATGAACAAAAACTCGCGGCTATAGACGACCGTCTCGGCCATCATGTACCGCAGCCCTGTGTCTTCAACGAGCTGGCAGATTTTGTCACACTCCTTGATCGTCGTGGCCATTGGCACGGTGCACATCACGTGCTTGCCGGCCTTGAGCGCCTCGATCGACATCCAGGCATGATCGGGGATGGGCGAATTGATGTGAACGAAATCGACCTTCGGATCGGCCAGCACGTCGTCATAATCCGCGTAGCGCGCAGCGATGCCGAATTCGTCACCGACTTTGTTCAGCCGCTGCTCGTTCCGCTGGCAGATCGCGTACATATTGGCATGGGGATGATGCTGATAGATCGGAATGAATTCCGCGCCGAACCCCAAGCCGATGATCGCGACGTTGACTTTTTTGCTCACTGATGCAGCTCCACGAATGAAGAGTTTTGCTTGGAACCCGGTATCTTTTACGTTGCCCGCAGAGACCCTGCAATCTGGGACGCCACTGCATCCGCGGCGGCAAACCTTGATGCGTATTCTTTGCCGTTAGCCGATACGTTACGATAACATTCAACGTCAGTCACCTCCTGATAGGACTACGATGTGGACGATCGTTGGAAAGCAATTCCGCTCGTGCGATGGGGTCACGCGTCGGACGATGCCGCGATTCGGCGCCTTGGCCCGAGGCTGGCTTGGCCCTGCCTGACCTGCTGCAACTGAGAGCGGCGGAGGAATCAAACCGGGGATCGTCGTTGGCGCCACCAATAAGAAAGGCGAGCATCCGGTCGATCGAGCGCTGTCGCCGCCGGATGTCCTTGCCACGGTCTATCGCCAGCTTGGCATCGATACGCGGCTGCAATTCGTCAACACGGCCGGCCGTCCGATTTCGATTCTTGCCGGCGGCGATCCGATCAACGAGCTGCAGTAGGAAACGCCTGATTATCCTTTCGAGCGTCCAAAGCAGACGAGACACATGTCATCGTTCTGCGGCGCTTTGCCCAGGAAATTGCGAACGTCCTCAATAATGGCGGGGCCGGCGATGCCCGGGTTGGCACCGAGCTTTCGCACCTGGTCGCGCAGGCGGTCAATCGTGTAGAAAGCGCCGCCTGAGTCGATCGATTCGTTAAGACCATCCGTGAATAGCGTGAACGTATCGCCCTGCCGAATTTCGACCTCGCACTGCTCATAGCCTAGGGCGTCGGTTACTCCGAGCGGGAGACCGGCGATGTCCTCACTCGGCTCTTCAATTTCCCCATTTTTCCGGCGGACCAGCGGCGCCATGTGCCCCGCATTCACGATCGTGGCATGATTCTTGGCCGGATCAATAACCACCATGATCATCGTCACGAATCGCTGCATGTTGGTTGCGCAAATCCGCTCGTTCAGCCGCGTGACCGCGATGGCTGGCGATGGCTCGCTAAACAGCGCGAATTTTGTTTCCGAAGATAGCTTGGCCGTCAGAAGGGCCGCGGCGACTCCGTGGCCAACCACATCGGCGACAATTACGGCGACGCGTCCATCCGGGAGCGTGATGTAGTCGAAATAGTCGCCGCCGACCTCCGCCGTTGGTTGGTAGTAATCCGAGAACTCGTAGCCAGGAATTTCGGGCCGGTGATCGGGCAAGAAACCGTGCTGGACCTCGCGGGCCAGCTTCATGTCCCGTTCCATCTCTTTCTGCATCAAGGCTTGCTCATGCAGCTGAGCCTGTTGGATGGAAAGGGCCGCTTGCGAAGCCGTGCTGACGAGCAGCGCGAGGTCTTCTTTTGTAAACCGCTGCCGCTGGTCGAGCGTGTCGATCTGCAGGGCGCCAAAGGCATTGCCCTCGCTGTCGAGCAGCGGGGCGCACATCATCGAGCGAATGCGAAAATCGGCGATGCTCTGGCTCATCTCGAACCGCTCATCGCTGGCCGCGTCCGCCGACAGGATGGCCTCTTTCGACTCCATGACGTGGCGGATGATTGTGCGGCTAATGCGGAGCGTGTCGTTCGCGTCCTCGCGACGAAGGCGGACCCAGCGGGGAATCAGCTTGCCGTCGGGCGACGACATGACAATAAACCCGCGATCGGCCTGCACAAAAATCTTGAACAGGCTTTTCAGGACCTGCGGTAGAACCTCGTCCAAGGCGAGCGCCCTGCCCAGGTTCTGCATGATCTCGATCATCGCGTTCAGCTTTACCTCGGGACTGGCGGTAACGCTGATGCCGCGGCTGGAAGAAGAAACCTCCAGCTTCGACATGATCGTGGAACCTGAGCCCTTGTCATCGTCGGCCAGAAAAGCGCCCAGGCCCGCGCCATCAAGCAACTTGGCCGCCGGAGCGCCCGTTGAGGCCGGCTGCTGCGACGCGGCGACAGGAGCATCGCTCTGAAACGTGAAGCTGACCTCGCAAACCCGAATGACGTCGCCCACCTTTAGCGGGCGGCGGCCATTGATCTTTTCCGGCTCATCGTTGAGAAAAGTTCCGTTCCGGCTGCCGAGGTCCTCAACCTTGTATTCATTACCCTCATGGATGACGTGGCAATGATTGCGGCTGACCGCCCCCACCTCGATGACGACGTGGCAGTCGGGATGTCGCCCGAGAATCGATTTGTCCCCTTTGAGCTCGTACTTGCGTCCGGCTTGGGGACCGTTGTTTGCCACTAAAAAGTACATGACCGTTTGAATCCTATGCCACCCGGCGCGAGGTGGGGCAATCGAGTGCGGCAAAGCAGCGGTCCGAGACAGTGACTGCGCTCTAGCGGGCAGCGATGGATTTTAAGATGCGGCCGGAACAAGCGTCAACCGACCAGACCGAACAACGCAGGCATTGGTTGCTGCCAGAAAATCCGCACCCCCCGGACGCTGAGGTTTCTGTGTGAAGCCATTGACGTTTGAGAATGGTTGACTTCACGAGGGGCGCGTTACAAGCCGCACCACCGGTTTATTCCAGTCGAGGCCGTGCTGTTTAGGGTCCCCAATGACTTGTCATCCTTTGCCGCGTTTGCCGTGGAATGCAGGCCGACCTAGGGTTGCCGTACAGAAGCTTCCGCGCGCAGATCGCGCGCGGAACATCGCCCGGACTGCGCGGCAGTCGGCGGTGGCGATCCGTCAACCGTTCCGTTTCCCTATGCCTGCCGAACCATCGATCGACGCCCAACCCCTTCGGGGCGCGCCTACGGTGGGTGATCCTGCGCGTGTAGCGGACGCAAGTCTGGGAATGGTCTCGACGCTGCTAGGGTCGATCGATCCCGCACCTCCTGCGCCTGCGGCGCTGCTCGATTCGGCCGAGCTGAGGCTAGAAAACAAGCTCGTACAGGTGCGGCTGGGAATGGCTAGCAGCCTGTTTGCCGCCCTGCGGGCCAAACACGCTCCAACGGCCCACCACAGTCTGCGCGTCGCGCTGAGCTGCTCGGCTTGGGGAGCAGCCTTAGGCCTGAGCGACGCCCAGCGCGATGAGCTGGAAGTAGCTGCCCTCTTGCACGACATTGGCAAGATCGGCGTGCCCGACACAATCCTGCTTAAGCCTTCGCCTCTGACGGCCGACGAGTACCATGTTGTCGAGCGACACCGAGAAGTCGGCGCGGACATTCTCCGGTCGTGCTGTGCCTCTGATGCGGTGCTCGCCATTGTGCAGAACGCGGGCGGATGGTTCGACGGCAGCCGTGAGACACACGAGCTGCGCGGTCCGGAGCTCCCGCTCGGCTCGCGGTTGGTGGCGATCGTGGATGCGTTCGACGCGATGACCAGCGATCAGGTCTATCGCCGGGCCCTGTCGCATGAACGGGCGCTGGCAGAGCTGTTCGAGTTTGCGGGCACTCAATTCGACCCGCAACTAGTGCAGGATTTTTGCACCTACATCAACGCGGATCAGTTCAAGCTGCAATCGGTAGTGGCCCGTACCTGGCTGAAAGAGCTGCGCGACGCCGAAGGCGACGGTTCGATGTGGCAGCTTTCAAGCGGGCGGCCATCGTCCGCCGCCGCCAAAAGCGAAAGCTTGTTCTACCGCAAGCTGCTCGAAAGCATGCAGGACGCCGTGCTATTCATCGATAGCTCGCTAAAGATCATGCTCTGGAACCGAGCGGCCGAGCGGCTCACAGGCATCCCAGCCGCGAGCATCGAGCACAAGCTGTGGTCACCGTCGCTGGTGAACCTGCGCGATGAAAAAGCGAATCTACTCAGCGCCGAGGATTGCCCGGTTATTCACGCCATTCAATCGGGCGTACAGACGTTGCGGCGGCTGAGCGTCATGGGGCGGGCCGGACAGCGCATCGACATCGACGCGCATCTGGTGCCGATACACGGAAAGGGCGGTGTGTCACACGGAGCCGCCGTGCTGCTGCACGACGCCTCCAGCCAGATCACGCTGGAGCAGCGAATTCAGTCGCTGCACGAGCAAGCCACCCGCGATCCGCTAACGCAAGTGGCAAACCGCGCTGAGTTCGATCGGATCCTGGCAAGCTGCGTCGAGTCGCACCTTGAGCGGCGGCTGCCGTGCAGCTTGATTCTGTGCGACATCGATCACTTCAAGAAAATCAACGACACCTACGGCCACCAGGCGGGCGATGAAGTGCTGATTGTCTTTGCGGCTCTGCTGCGACGGCATTGCCGCTCGGGCGATTTGGTAGCCCGCTATGGCGGCGAAGAGTTCGTAATGCTGTGCTCCGATTGCGACAACGCCACCGCCACGCGGAAGGCCGAAGAGCTTCGGGCCGAGATCGCCGATTTTCCCATGGAAGCTCTGGAGGGAAAAGGAATCTCGGCGAGCTTTGGGGTCACGGAGGTGCAAAGCGGCGATACGCCCGAAACGATGCTCCGCCGCTCCGACCGGGCCTTGTATCAGGCCAAAGCTGGCGGACGCAACATGGTCGTACAACTGGGATCGGGAATTGCCGGCGGCGAAGTGCCGGTGAAGCGCAGCGGCTGGTTCTCTTGGCTACGGCCTGCTGCTCCCGAGCTGATGCTTGAACGAACGCTCGCCACCAGCGTGCCGTTCAACATCGTCGTCGAAAAAGTGAAGGGCTTCGTCGCCGATCACCATGCGGAGGTCAGTTCGATCACCGAGAACTTCCTTTCGCTGAAAATCGAAGCTCAACACGCGGGTGGCGCGCGGCGGGCCAGCGATCGACCGTTGCCGTTCGTGATCGAGATGAAATTTGAAGAACCCAGCGCGCAGCAGCAAAACGGCACCTCGGCCAAAATGCCGCGTACGCTGATCCATGTCAGCATCCGCCCGCAGCGCCAGCGCGACCGCCGTCGCGCCGATGTCCTGCAACGCGCTCAACAACTGGCGGCCAGCCTCAAATCGTACCTGGTTGCGCAGGACTACCATCCAGGTGCTTCGCCGACGCCCGATTCGCCCGCCGGCGACACTAATCCGACGGAAAAAAGCCTCGCTCGATAAGTCGCCAGAGCATTAGCAGGCCCATCAGCAAAACGCCGCAGACGGCAATGATCGTCGGCAGCAGCCAGCCGATAGTAAAGTAGCCGCTGAAGGTTGCCCAAAACCAGGGCCATTGGATCATCAACACGAGCGCCACGGCGCACAAATAGGGTCCATAGGGAATGTCGCGGCGGCCGCTCAAGATCCATTGCACCACCGCAAACACGATCGCGGCGAAAGGCGACAGGAAGAAGATAATTACGCACGCCTGCCAGCCCAAAAACGATCCGATCATCGCCATCAGCGTGACGTCGCCAAATCCCATCGCTTCTTTGTGCAGCGCAACCCGGCCGATGATTCGCACCGCCCAGATCAGACCTCCACCGAAGCCAAGGCCAACCAGCGACGACAACAGACCCTGCCACGCGGGACCGTCGCTTCTCCAGACGGAAGCAATTGCCACGCTGCCCAGTCCAGCCAATAGCAGCATCTTCCACCACGCAGACTCGCGGGCGACGCTCGCCAGATAATAGCGCGCACCGTTCCACCAGCCGCGGCGCAGTGTCGCCAGCGCGGGAATCAAAGCCAGGGACCAAGCGACAAAGATTGTAATCCCCACCAGCAGCCCGCCAACATCGTTCAGCCACGCTGGCCACCCGCTGGTCGAGGTCATCAATAGCGGCTGATAAGCGAGAACCGGCAGGATCACGGGCCGCACCACCGGCAGGTGTGAGTCCGGCCAAATCGCGACGAGCACTAGCCCAATGAGCGTGCCTGGAATCGTGATCTCGTCAGGAATCGTCTTTTCATCGAAATCGATGAACGTAGCGACGAGCATCAAGGCGATCAAAATGGCATGGCTGACAAATTGCTGATGCAGCATGAGTGGCGGGGCTGGCAGGAGTCCAATGATCGGCAGCACCGGCGCGAGATGGCTCGTCGATTCCCACCAGTACAATGCCGGAAGGCCGATGCCGCAGCAAATTTCAATCAGCACTGGGCGGACCCAGAAGCCGCGGCCATGGACCTTCTCTTCCCGCGCCAGCCCCCTCCAACCGAATACAGGCACGAAATCACGCCAGCGCCGTGGCGGCGCCTTGGAATGCCGCCGCTGCCAAGGGCTGATTGGTCGCGGCCGCCAGGCGAGCGCGTAAATGCCGGCGTTAACTAAGCTGCCCGCCCCAAATCCAACAATCGCCATTACCGCCAGGCGAATGTGAAGCGGCAAGGCAATAAAGGCAGTCACTTGCTATTCCTGAAGTTGCAACTCATCGATGATTTGCCGGGCTAGTTCAACAGCCGGCTTAGATTCAGCATCGACGGTCAGATCGGCACATGATGCGTAAATCGGCGTTCGCTCTGTCAGCAGCGTGCGAATTTCCGCCAGTCCCCCCTGCCCTGTCAAGTTCGGTCGCCTCTCAGCGGTCGTGGTATCGCCGCTGATCCGCGCCAGAAGCGCCTCGGGCGAAGCCTGCAGCCAAACGATTTTTCCGCGGCCGGCCAGCTGCCGCCGGTTCTCATCTCGCAGGATGACGCCGCCGCCCAAAGCAATGATATGGCGGTTGAGGGTTACCAAATCAGCGAGGATGGTCGATTCGAGGTCGCGAAATGCCGCCTCACCTTGATCGGCAAAAATCTGCTTGATGGTTTTGCCGGCCCGGCGCTCCAATTGCGCATCGGCGTCGACCCATGGCCAGCCAAGCAGGTCAGCCAGCGCGGCCGCTACTGTTGTTTTGCCGCTGCCGCGGTA
>Ga0136846_1221819_pt1 | contig 12428 bp, 13 predicted proteins | sample HopSoiMetagenom2_FD_96841 | JGI IMG/M metagenome (GOLD analysis project Ga0136846, IMG submission 96841) | Grasslands soil microbial communities from Hopland, California, USA - 2 Assembly 2016 (version 4) | ecosystem: Environmental > Terrestrial > Soil > Grasslands | place: USA: Hopland...
CTCGTCGGGCTGCTAGTCGCTGTTGAAGTAACTCAGCAGCCGCAGGATCTCGAGGTACAGCCAGACCAGCGTCACGGTCAGGCCGAGGGCGACGCCCCATGCGGCCTTCTCCGGAGCACCGGCGCGGATCAACTGGTCGGCCTGATCGAAGTCGATCAGGAAGCTGAACGCCGCGATGCCGATCATCACCAGCGAGAAGAGAATCGCCAGCGGGCCACCGTCGCGCAGCGGCCCGGCGCTGTGTGTGAACAGCCCCACCACCAGGTTGACGAGCATCAGCACGACCGCGCCGAACAGCGCGCCAACGATCCAGCGGGTGAACTTCGGCGTCACCCGGATGGCTCCCGTCTTGTAGACGACGAGCATCCCGAAGAACACACCGAAGGTTCCGACGACCGCCTGGCTGATCAGCGCTCCGGCACTAATGCCCTGGACCGCGAAGTTGGCGACGATGAACGAAATCGAGCCGAGCACCAGACCCTCGAGCGCGGCGTAGCTCAGCACGATCGCCGGGTTGTCCTGCTTGCGGCCGAAGATCGCGACGAGGATCAGGCCAAGCCCGCCGAACATGCCGACCATAGCCAGCGGTCCGGCCAGATTCGGGTTCTGCGCCACCAAGAAGTAGGACACCACCGACACCGCCGTCAGCACGGCCAGCGTGATGCCGGTCTTGGTGACGACATCGTCGATGGTCAGCGGCCGGGAAACCCCGGTCTGTCGCTGTTCGGGGTACTGCGTCACATAGGGGTCGGCCTGTACCGCCTGCGCACCGTAGCCGGCCGCTCCGGTACCGAATTGCGCATAACCGCCCTGCGTCTTAGGCAGGGATCGAAATACCGGATTGCTGGTCTCCCGCACCGTCGGTTCCTCTCCTGTGCTGTGGTTCGACAAGTTGCGAACACACTCTCAACGTTCGACGACCTGGTGTTGGTTCCCGGGGAAGCCTCCCAGCTCATTCACAGAAAACCCTACCCGGCGCTGCCCTTCTCCGGTCAACGATCTACATTGCATAAGCGTGGCGGAAAACGAGGATGTCCTAGTAACTGTCGAGAACGGCGTCGGCCTGATCACCCTCAACCGTCCGAAGGCCATCAATTCCCTGACCCACCCCATGGTCACCGCGATGTCCAAGGTGCTCACCGACTGGGAGCACGACGACGCCGTCCGCGCGGTGGTGCTGTCCGGCGCCGGCGATCGTGGACTCTGCGCCGGCGGCGACATCGTGGTGATCTATCACAGCGCACGCGCCGACGGATCCGAGGCGCGACAGTTCTGGTACGACGAGTATCTGCTCAACGCGCAGATCGGCCGCTTCAGCAAGCCGTATGTCGCGCTGATGAACGGCATCGTGATGGGCGGCGGTGTCGGGGTCAGCGCTCACGGGAGCGTCCGCGTCGTCACCGAAACCACCAAAATGGCGATGCCCGAAGTGGGTATCGGCTTCATCCCGGACGTCGGTGGCACCTTGATCTTGTCCCGCGCGCCCGGATTCCTCGGTTATCACGCTGCGCTGACGGGCGCCCAGTTCGACGGCGCCGACGCGATCACGCTCGGCTTTGCCGACCATTTCGTGCCCCACGACGAACTGCATGCATTCAAAGACGCGATCGTCGCCGACGGCATCGACGCCGCCCTGGCCGCGTATGCGAAAGAGCCCCCGCCGAGTCAGCTACTGGCACAACGCGACTGGATCGACCACTGCTACGCCGGCGACACTGTCGAGGACATCGTCGCGGCGCTGCGCGGACACGACGCGGGTCCCGCCAACGACGCCGCCAACCTGATCGCCAGCCGCTCCCCCATTTCGGTGTCCGTGGCGCTGGAAGTCCTCCGCCGCGCCGTCAAGCTCGACACACTGGAAGACGTGCTGCGCCAGGAGTATCGGACGTCATGCGGAGCGTTGCGCGGCCACGACCTCGTCGAGGGCATCCGCGCCCAGGTCATCGACAAAGACCGCAAGCCGAAATGGTCGCCTGCGTCGCTGGCGGCCGTCACCACCGCCGACGTCGAGGCCTACTTCGCGCCGGCCGACCGCGAACTGGAGTTCTCATGAGCTACGAGACCAGCTTCTCCACCATTGTGGTCACCCGCGACGAGCGCGTCGGCACCATCACATTGAACCGGCCGAAGGCACTGAACGCGCTCAACAGCCAGATGATGAACGAAGTCACCACGGCCGCAGCCGAATTCGATAACGACAGGGGCATCGGGGCGATCGTCATCACCGGCAACGAGAAGGCCTTCGCTGCGGGCGCGGACATCAAGGAGATGGCGGACCTGTCGTTCGCCGACGTGTTCGCCGCCGACTACTTCGCGCAGTGGTCAAAGTTCGCCGCCACCCGCACACCGACGATCGCGGCGGTCGCGGGATATGCGCTCGGCGGCGGCTGTGAGCTGGCGATGATGTGCGATCTGCTCATCGCCGCCGACACCGCGAAATTCGGCCAGCCCGAGATCAAGCTCGGCGTGCTGCCGGGTATGGGCGGCTCCCAGCGGCTGACCCGCGCCATCGGCAAGGCCAAGGCGATGGACCTGATCCTGACCGGCCGCAACATGGACGCCGAAGAAGCGGACCGCGCGGGACTGGTGTCGCGCGTCTTGCCCGCCGACAAACTGCTCGAGGAGGCCAACGCCGTCGCCAAGACCATCGCCGGCATGTCACTGTCGGCGTCGCGGATGGCCAAGGAGGCCGTCAACCGCGCCTTCGAAACCACGCTGGCCGAGGGACTCCTCTACGAACGCAGGCTGTTCCACTCGGCGTTCGCGACCGACGACCAAACCGAAGGCATGAACGCGTTCACCGAGAAGCGCCCCCCGAACTTCACGCACCGATAATCTGCCGATGTGACCGACACTGCGGCGGAGGCGACCGAACAAGCACCACCGCGCGTGGAAACGGCCAAGCGGCCGTGGTGGCTTCGCCACTACACCTTCACCGGCACCGCGGTCGGTCTGGTGTTCCTGTGGTTCTCCATGACGCCCTCGCTGCTGCCGCGCGGACCGCTCTTCCAGGGCATCGTCAGCGGAGCGGCCGGTGCGACGGGATACGCCATCGGCGTGTTCGCCGTGTGGTTGGTTCGCTACATGCGATCGAAGGACACCAGCCCGCCCGCTCCGCGGACGGCGTGGATTGCGCTGCTGGTCATAGGCATCATCGGCCAGATCCTGATGATCGTCTGGTTTCACGTCTGGCAGGATGACGTCCGCGACCTGATGGGCGTGCCTCGGCTTGGATTCTGGGACCACCCGCTGGCCGCGATCCTGTCGATCGTCGTGCTGTTCGTCTTCGTCGAAATCGGCCAGCTGATTGGCAAATTGGTGCGGTTCCTCGTGCGCAAGCTGGATCGCTTTGCACCGCCGCGGGTTTCGGCTGTCATCGTCGTCGGACTGCTCATTGCGTTGACCATCGCCCTGCTCAACGGCGTCGTGGCCCGGTTCGCGATGAGCACTATCAACAAAACGTTCTCGGCGGTGAACGATGAGACCGATCCCGACTTCCCTGCGCCGATGTCGACGCTGCGGTCGGGCGGCCCGGAATCGCTGGACAGCTGGGAGTCCCTCGGCCACCAGGGCCGGGTCTTCGTATCGGCTGGTCCGACGGTCGAGGAGCTCACCAAGTTCAACGGCAAGCAAGCAATTGAGCCGATCCGAGCATATGCCGGCCTGCATTCCGCCCCCGGCATCAAGGCGACCGCCGCACTGGCCGCCCAGGAGTTGCGCCGCACCGGTGGGCTGAACCGCGAAGTCGTCGCGGTCGCCACCACCACCGGCACCGGATGGATCAACGAAGCCGAGGCCTCCGCGCTGGAGTACATGTACAACGGCAACACCGCGATCGTGAGCATGCAGTACTCCTTCCTGCCCAGTTGGCTGTCGTTCCTGGTGGACAAGGAGAACGCACGCCAGGCGGGGCAGGCGCTTTTCGAGGCCGTCGACGCGATGATCCGCGACATGCCCGAGGCACAACGCCCCAAACTCGTCGTGTTCGGCGAAAGCCTGGGCTCCTTCGGCGGTGAGGCGCCGTTCCTTGCCCTCAACAACCTCGTCGCCCGCACCGACGGTGCGCTGTTCTCCGGGCCGACGTTCAACAACACGATCTGGGAAGAGCTCACCCGCAACCGCGACGAGGGCTCCCCGATGTGGCTGCCGATCTACGACATGGGCGACAACGTCCGCTTCTCCGCCCGCGCCGACAACCTCGGCCGACCCGCCGATCCGTGGGGCCATCCGCGGGCGGTGTATCTGCAGCACGCGTCAGACCCGATCGCGTGGTGGAACGTCGATCTTCTTTTCGCCAAACCGGATTGGCTGCGCGAGCCCCGTGGCTACGACGTGTCACCGCGGATGGAATGGATACCTATCGTGACGTTCCTTCAGGTGTCCGCCGACATGGCGGTCGCAGTCGACGTGCCCGACGGACACGGCCACGTCTACGTCAAAGACGTCGCCAACGCCTGGGCCGCCATCCTGCAGCCGCCGGGCTGGACGCCGGAGAAAACCCAAAAGCTGCGACCGCTCTTGTCCAACGACGAAAACGCCTAAACCAGAATCCCTTCGGCCTTCAACGCGTGATATCCGCCGACGACGTCGGTGGCGCGGTGCAGCCCGAGGTCGAGCAGCGACGCGGCGGCCAAGCTGGAGGTATAGCCCTCCGAGCACAACACCACCCATTCCACGCCATCGCCGACTGCCTGCGGCAGCCGTGCATCGCTGGTCGGATCGCAACGCCACTCGAGCACATTGCGCTCGATCACCAGCGCGGCGGGCACGCCGCCCTCGCGATCGCGCTGGGCCTGCGGGCGGATGTCGACCAAAACGGCACCGCGGTCGAGTGCTCCGGGTACGTCGCGCGCCGACAGCCTGCGCAGCCGTGAACGCGCTTCCTCGAGTACCCGGTCGATTCGACTCATTACCGCCCCTCCGGTACATCAGTGAGTTCGGTGCGCTTGCGGCGCAAGGTCTTTCGCTCGGTCACCTCGTAGTACGACATGGCCGTCAACGGCGGCGAATAGGCGTGCACGCTCATCGTCGGAGTAAGGGGAGCCGACAAATCGCATTCTGGCGTCCATACGACGTCATGCACCCAGCCCAGCGGGAAACCGGCCTGATCGCCGGCCCGAAGGCGTCGCCGCCGCAACGCTTCTCCGTCCCAGCGCGTTTCCCGCAGCGCGCCGGATACGACGGTCAACGCACCCAGCGAGCCGCCGTGGTCATGCAGTTCGGTCGAGCGATCCGGCACCCAGCTGATCAGCCAAACGTCGAGTTCGTCGTCACCGTGCAGGCGCGCGAACCACCGGTCGTCTGTCGGCGGTCCGTCCGCCGACAGCAGGCGGTCATAGCGGCCGGACAGCACATCGTCGGCGTAGCGGTCGGTGGCTTGCAGTAGATCCGGCAGCCGCAGGCGGGTCGGTGCGGACACGGCGGGGACGGCAGACGGCAACACAGCGGGCTGTGCGGAAACCATGGTGGAACTCCAGAAGTGACGGGGACGGGATCAGGGCGTCGGCGTTAGGCCCGACAACACTCCCGGAATCCGGTGCTCTCCATCACGGCCGCCAGTGTGGCATAAGACGTGGGAAAGCGCATCGTGCCACCGTCCGATGGCATTCGCTGACAGGCCGTCGACGCGGCGGCCCCTAACCGGGGCCGACTGTTGCATAGATTGGTCAGCATGCGAAGGTTCCCCGAGCAGGTCGCACTGTGTACCGCACTGCTGGCGCTCACGGTCGCTGGCTGTTCGTCGAACGAGCAAAAGTCGACCCCGCCGCCGACAACCTCCACCAGTGAACTGCCGCCCCTGCCCGCCGAACCGGCCCAGCCCGGCGCGGTCGGTGTGTCCCCCGGCGGCGTCACCACCAAGGTCGACGTGCCGGCCGACGCCACGGAATCGCAGTACGGGCAGGCGTGCCATGCGGCCAAGGTGTGGATGGATGGCCAGCAGGCCGACCCGCAGACGCTTGTCGAGCCGTACCTGAAGATGGTGCAGGCACCCGATTTCACCGGCCCCGGGAACTTCAACACGCCGTGGGCCAATCTGACACCGGCCCAGCAGGCGGGCGTCATCATGGCGGTCACCGCCGCCGGCAACGGCGAGTGCGAGTAGCGCGGCACTTAAAATCTCGCTGCGAGTAAGCCGGCCTGGCGCAAAATGGCGGTATGGCTGGGAACCGTGTCGCGCTGGCGCTCGGCAGCGGCGGCGCCCGCGGATACGCCCACATCGGCGTGATCGACGAACTACGCCACCGCGGCTACGACATCGTCGGGATCGCCGGGTCGTCGATGGGCGCGCTCGTCGGTGGTCTGCAGGCGGCGGGCAGGCTCGACGAATTCGCGGAGTGGGCCAAATCCTTGACACAGCGCGCGGTGCTGCGGTTGCTGGACCCGTCCATCGCCGCTGCCGGGGTGCTGCGGGCAGAAAAGATCCTGGATGCGGTCCGCGACATTCTCGGTGAGGTGACGATCGAAGAACTGCCGATCCCCTACACCGCTGTGTCCACCGACCTGCTCTCGGGTAAATCCGTTTGGCTGCAACGTGGTCCGGTCGACGCGGCGATCCGGGCGTCGATCGCGATCCCCGGCGTGATCACACCGCACGTGTTCGACGGGCGCCTGCTCGCCGACGGCGGCATCCTCGACCCGTTGCCGATGGCGCCGATCGCCGCGGTCAACGCGGACCTCACCATCGCGGTCAGCCTCGCGGGCAGCGAGGCAGGCGGCCGCTACGAGCCGACCGAGACCGAGCCAAGGGCGACGACGGAATGGTTGAGCCGGATGTGGCGCAGCACCACCGCGTTGTTCGACACGAACCGCTCCCTCGCACCTCCGGGCGAGACAGGCAGCGCCGAAGAACTCGTCGAAGTGTCGAAAGACGAGGCGGTGCCGAAGCTGGGCAGCTTCGAGGTGATGAACCGCACGATCGACATCGCGCAGGCCGCGCTGGCCCGCCACACCTTGGCGGCCTATCCCCCCGACGTGTTGGTCGAGGTGCCGCGCACCGCCTGCCGCAGCCTCGAGTTCTACCGCGCGGCAGAGGTCATCGACATCGGCCGCGAGCTGGCCGCTACCGTGCTCGATGAACTCGAAAAGCCAACGGCGGAAAGCTGATTCAAACGCCGAGGAATTCGGCGACCGCCTCGGCGACCCGCTGGCCCTGCTCACGACCGGCAAGTGCGGAGGGCTTTCGGCACGCAGGATCGAGTGGGTTGCGGCCGAACGCGGCGAGCGACTCGTCGTCGGCGAACACCGAGAATGTCGACCCGTCGAACGCCTCGACCTCCTCGGCGGCGCCGCCGCCGAACGGTGACGGTGCCGATCGGCCCGACGGCACCAGCACCACCGCGAGGTCGCAGTCACCAGCCAGGGCCATGTTGACGCTGCTGCCCACCCCGCCGTCCATGTAGCGGCGATCGCCGATCGTCACCGGCGGCCAGACGCCCGGCACCGCGCAGCTGGCGGCGACCGCGTCGACCAGGCCGACGCCCGAGTTCCTGTCGAGCGTGATCAATTCGCCGGTGGCGGTGTCGATCGCGGAAATCCGCAGCACGCGGTCCGGCCAGTCGTGCGATGGCAGGCGTTGGGCGATGACGTCGCGGCGCACCGCTTCGGTGACGGTCTGCGTCGATAGCGCGACGGCCCCGATCCTCTGAAGCTTGTCGGCCGTTGTGACGTTGGGCGTCATCATCGCCGTGACGAACAGCTCCGTGATGTCGTCGATGCCGACGTCAGGGTTGATCTCGGCCGACGACCCGGTGGTCTGCCGGTCGAAGAGCGCATCGAGTCCCAGACCGCTGCCCAGTTGCGCGGCGACTGCAGAGCCCGCCGACGTGCCGATCAGTACGTCCGAGTCGATCAGAGCTTGCGCGGTGGCGGGCAACTGGTCGGCGATACCCCGCAGAACGCCGGTCTCCCACGCAATTCCCGCCAATCCGCCGCCCGCGAGGACCAGCGCCCGTTTCGTCGTCACGACAGCGAGTGTGCCAGGGTCACCGAAGGGCGTTGACGCGTGGTTGCCACTTTCACGACAGCTCAAATTTGTATTCCGCCGCGGATGAACGGAAAATGGTGGATTCTGGAATTACCGAAATGGCTGCGACAGATGAAGTGGGCGTACACGCAGGCCGGTACAGAATCCTGCTGACGCAGGGCACTTTCTACACGACCGGCGTGCAGCTCTCCAATGTGTCGGTTGTGTTGCCCTTTATCGCTGCTGAGCAGGGAATCTTCTGGGCTGCAGGCCTGCTCTATCCCGCGTACAGCCTCGGCGCCATTTTCGGAAACTCGATGTCGCCATTCATTCTCGAACGTTCACGTCACCACAAACATCTCGTCGTCTCGGCGACGTCGTTGACTATGGCGACATTGATCCTTTGCAACGCAATAGTGGCTATGTCCGGTATCGGAATTGCCGGGATGTTCCTGGCGACGTCATTGGCAATCGGGGTTGCCAACGGGATATCGAAGGTCGCTTCTTCCGAAGTCGTGTCGAGCAAGCTGACGGAGGTGCGACGCGGTGATCTGCTACTGACCCAGGGCGCCACAGGCGCACTGCTGGCCATTGCGTGCACGCTCATGCTCCTGCCCCTGATAGATGGGCGGAATCCGTTCACCTGCCATGTGGACCTGCTGTGGCTGGGAGCCCTCGTACTGGCGGCCGCGGCAATTACGTCAGTTTTCGTCGGCCCCGTCCATCCGCGTTCCGCACGGACGCCACGGCGATTACGTGATACCTATCTGGAGGGCCTGACGGTCGCGCGAACCCATCGCTGGTTCCGCCGGTACGTCGCAACCCAGCTGTTGTTTGTGCCCATCGGTCTTGGCGCGACGTTTTACAGCCTGCACGCGGCACAGCAGCACGGCCACCGACCGGGCAGTCTGCATGTGCTGGTCATCGCCACCAGCGTCGGCCTGATCTTCGGTTCGTTTCTGTGGCGAATCGTCTACCGCAGCAGGTTCGGTGTGCGAGCCATGTTGCTGATCAGCGCGCTGCTCGGCAGCGCGGCGGCCCTGATCTGCATTTCGGCCCAGGCGCTCGACACGTGGTCGCAGGTGTGGGTACACGGGATCGTGATCTTGCTCGCGACTTTGGCGAACCAGGCCATCTTCACCGCCGCAATATCGTGGGTGAACCTCTACGCCGCCGAACACCACCGGGCGACGCTGCTCGGATTCGGCGCGATGTTGGTCGCCGTCGAAACGGCTCTGCTCGGCGCGGTCCTCGGCGGAATTGCCCAGCAGGCCACGGCCATCTGGCCGGTCGTGATCCTTCTGCTGTTGAATCTGACCGCCGTTGGCGCGTCCCTCCGCGCGCCGACCCGCGGCTAGCTTCACGCCACCGAGACGTGCTGTGACGCCGCTGCCGTCGCCGTCAGATCCTCGTGTCTCAGTTGATGATTCGGCGGATCGGGGAAGGCGATTCGGCGATCGATTCGCAGGTCGGCGTCGACGTGCACCAGCTCTCCGGCTTCAAGCAGCTGCCAGTCGTCGTCGTCCATCGGCTCGCTGGCGAACAGCACCGACGCGTCGGACGTCAGGTGCTCCGAATGCGCCGTGATACGGCGAGTGTTCATTCGCAGCCGCTTGCCCTCGGCGTCGCGGCGGTCGAGCATGTACAGCTCGTGGGTCTCGGGATAGCGCAACGCCCACATGTCGACAGCCGTACTCAGCAAGAGGTTGACCGCGAAAATTGGCACAGTGTCGGCCAGCCATCCGACCGCTTCAACAATGCCGGCGGTCACGTCGCCGTCATGGCGCCGAGCACACGCGGTGATCAGCGCGAAGATCCGTTCGGAATCGGTCTCGCCGTGCACCAGGTCGGCCACGCCCAACTCTGTCAGCCGCGCGTCGAGCATGTCGAGAGCCGTCACGACGCCGTTGTGGGCGAAGATGCGGCCGTCGTGAAGGAACGGATGGGTATTGCGCAGTTCGAGAGCCGCACCCGATGAGTACCGCACGTGCGCGATGAACGTCGTCCCGGTCAATTCGTGTGCTTCGGTGGCGAATTCGCAATCCTGCCAGGCGGCGATCGGCTCTTTGTACACGACGGGTTTACCGTCGGCTTCGAACACACCCAGCCCCGTGCCGTCCGGGTTCCGCCTGCTCTGCTCGACGAGGTTGTCGGGCGCATCAAGCAGCCAGAACGTCGCTGTCACCACATGCTTGTCGGCGTGCAGACCGAACAGGCGGCACATTCTCCGATGGTAGCGTGGCCGCGAAGGGAGCGAAATGGTATCGACGATGCGGGCGGAGCGTTTCTACGCTGACACGAAAACCATTGCGGTGCAAGATATTCCGATACCCGAGCCGGGTCCCGGCGAAGTGCTCGTCAAGGTGGCGTGCTGCGGAATCTGCCATTCCGATCTCAGCCTGATCAACGGCACCTTCCCGCCGCAGCGGCCGGTGGTGACCCAGGGCCACGAGGCGTCGGGCACCATCGCCACGCTCGGCCCCGGCGTCACCGGCTGGGACGAAGGCGATCGGGTGATCGTCGCGGCCGGCCGGCCATGCACGATATGCCCGAACTGCCGGCGCGGTGACATCGCCAACTGCCAGCGGATCCAGTTGATGGCGTTCGCCTACGACGGTGGGTGGGCCGAGTACACCGTCGCGCAGGCCGTCGGCCTTACCAGGGTTCCCGACAACGTCTCGCTGGAGCAGGCCGCCATCCTGGCCGATGCGGTGTCGACGCCGTTCGGCGCGGTGCTGGGCCATCTCGGTTACCAGAACGTCGACATCGAAACACTCGCCACGCTGTTGTCCCTGGGGCGGCTGGATCTATCCCGCTCCATCAGCGACATCGTTTCCCTCGAAGACGTCAGGGTCGGAATCGAGACGCTGGAACGCCAGGAGGGCAATCCGATCCGGATTCTGGTCAAGCCGTGACGGCGTTGACCGGCAGGGTGGCCCTGCTGACGGGCGCGTCCGGTGGCATCGGCAAGGGCATCGCCCGCGCACTCGCCGACGAGGGCGTCGACCTCTTCTTGACCTATGGGCGCCATGGCGACGACGCCGAGGAAGCCGCCGGCTACGCCCGCGGACTCGGCAGGCGCGTCGTCGTCGCATCGGCGGACCTGGCCGACCCGACCGCCCCCACCGAACTCGTCGCGCAGGCCAATACCGAACTCGGCGGTGTTGACATCCTCGTGGCCAACGCAGGCACCGCGGACGTAAAGGATTGGCAGGACATCGATCTCGAGTCGTGGAACACCACACTGGCCGTGAATCTGACCGCACCGTTCCTGCTCGCCCAGCAGGTGCTGCCCGCCATGGTGGACAAGGGCTTCGGGCGGGTGCTGTTCATCTCGTCGGTCGCCGGGCTCAACGGCGGCGTCGTCGGAGCCCATTACGCCGCAAGCAAAGCGGGGTTGCACGGGTTGACGCACCATCTAGCGCCGCGGGTGGCCGCCAACGGCGTCACCGTCAATGCGTTGGCTCCGGCGCTGATCGGCGACACCGGAATGTTTCCCGTCGACCCTGAGACCGCCGCCACGCCGCCGATGCCCATTCCAGTCGGACGGCCAGGGCGTCCCGCGGAGGTGGCGGACATGGCGATTGCCATGCTGCGCAACGGATATCTGACCAACAAGGTGGTCACGGTGGACGGCGGAATTCTGCCGCGGTAATGCGACTTCTGTGCGTTTTGTTGCGCTCAGCGCTCGTGAATGCACACAAATCGGCTAACTGAGCGGCGGTGCCGCCCTGCCACTGATCAACGGCAAGTCCAGATACGTGGCGATGCCCGGCGCAGCGGCACACACCGCGGGAATCGAATTCACGCAATGCGCGGCCGTGCCGACGACACCGTACTCCGGACCCTCCCCGCCGATTTCCGATTGAAAGCCCTTCACGCTCACCGTGATGTTCGGGTTGCCGCGGACCTCCATTTCGTAGCGCTGCCCCTCAGGACCGAATGTCCATGCAGGGTCAAGGTTTTCCTCTCCCATCAACCAGTTCACCGTCACGCGGACCACCACGTCGTCGCCGACGAGGGCCTCCCAGTGGAACTTCCGGCCTGCCACCTGTCCGGGCTCGATGACTCCGATCGGAGAGTCGATCGGCGCCGTTGCCACCGCGATCTCCTGCGAAGACCGCACCTTCGGGTCGGCGTTGAAACCAAGCTTGTCGACGCACATCCGGACCGACTGGATGAAGCCGCCGTCGAGCAGCTTCTGCATCGGACCGGACAAAGCCTTCTCCGGGACCTCGCCGAAACCCATCACGTGTCGGACCACATCCGGGGCCTCGTACGTGCGCAGGTCGGAAAATTCCTCGGCGCGAACGAATGTCACGCCGGTCGACATGATCGAGAACATCAACGGGAATTTCTCGCTGATACCGCCCGGCGCGATACCGGTGCCGTGCAACGTCGCGTTGCCCTCTACCGCCGCCTCCCGCAGCGGCGCGCCTTGCCGCTCGCTGGGATAGACCCAGCC
>Ga0136846_1233225_pt1 | contig 12427 bp, 12 predicted proteins | sample HopSoiMetagenom2_FD_96841 | JGI IMG/M metagenome (GOLD analysis project Ga0136846, IMG submission 96841) | Grasslands soil microbial communities from Hopland, California, USA - 2 Assembly 2016 (version 4) | ecosystem: Environmental > Terrestrial > Soil > Grasslands | place: USA: Hopland...
ATATCCCAATCTGATGATCAACTGTTATGCGGGATATATGGACACAAACCTGGTATTGCCGATGGACGTGGACCACTGCCGGGTCATCTTTGATTTTTTCTTCAGTGACATAAGCGAGTCTGCGCGTGCAGACAACGAAGAAAGCGTAAAAGTCAGCGATCGTGTACAAAGTGAGGACCTCGATATTTGCGAGGCCGTGCAACGCGGATTGAAGTCGCGTGCTTATGGGGCTGGACGCTTGTCCGTCCGGCGCGAGGCAGGAGAACATTTGTTCCATCGCTTGCTGGCCGCAGACCTCAGGAGAGATTTCGTCAGCGCGGCAATTGCATCCGACTGAGAACTAAGAACCGGCAACTGAGAACCGATCATTTTCTCCCTGCTTAATTCTTCAAAAATGAGTCGGGAAAAATCAGTTCCCAGTTCACCGTTCGCAGTTCTCAGCGTAGACTCGAATTCTTCCCAGGAGAACCATGAGACGAACCCTTCTATGCATCGGCTTGTTGGTTAGTCAGTGTTTTGCGCAAGTGGTTGCGATTAAGGCAGGACGGTTGGTAGATCCGGATGCAGGGACGGTCCTATCGGACCAGGTCATCATTGTTCATGACAACAAAATTGAAGCGGTAGGCAAGGGACTGGCAATCCCCGCGGGAGCCGATGTGATCGATCTCTCTGGGAAAACTGTATTGCCTGGATTGATCGATTGCCACACACATCTGGCTGACGTTCGCAATGAGGATGACACTGATCCATTTCTGAATTTAAAAAAAACGGCCGCACAGGTTGCATTTGAATCTGTCCCTAACCCGCGACGGTTTTTGCTGACTGGGTTTACTACGGTTCGCGATGTGGGTGTTTATCGTGCGCTAAATGATGTTGCTATGCGGGATGCGATAAACAATGGATACATCATTGGCCCTCGGATGTACGTCGCTGGAGCTTACGTGACGATCACAGGCGGGGCTGGTGCGATGACCGGCATGGCTCCGGATATTACTCTTCCGTGGGATTTGAAATACGGAGAAGCCAACAGCCCTTGGGAAGTGCGTCAGGTAATTCGCAAACTGGCGCACGACGGAGCCGACCACATCAAGATTCTTTCCAGCGGTGCGGTGCTCACGCACGGCAGCAATCCCAAGTCCCAGGAATTTACCCCGGAAGAAATCAAGGCCGCGGTCGATGAAGCCAGCAATTTTGGTTTGCGGGTGGAATCGCACGCGCATTCCCCGCAAGGAATCAAGAATGCGCTAATCGCCGGCGTGGCCTCAATCGAACACGCTGAGATGATTGACGATGAAGGCCTCGCCATGGCCAAGCAAAAGGGCATTTATCTCGACATGGACATCTACGATGAAGAATGCATCCAGGAGCAAGGCCGGCGCGGGCACATTCCGCCCGATTTCCTTGTGCATGATGCTGAACTGGGCGCACTCCAGCGGGAGAACTTCCGCAAAGCGGTCAAGGCGGGGGTGAAGATGTCTTTCGGCACAGATGCCGGCGTTTGCGACTACGATCAGAGCGTCAAGCAATTCGCTTTCATGGTGAAATATGGAATGACGCCAATGCAGGCCATTCAGGCTGCAACTTCCAATGCTGCCGATCTGCTTGGGCACTCCGATGTAGTCGGCTCCATCAAGCCGGGGAAATTCGCGGATCTGATCGCAGTCACCGGGGACCCTCTCAAAGACGTTGGCCTGCTCGAGCACGTTGAGTTCGTCATGAAAGATGGCAAGGTCTACAAACAATAATTAAGCAGTTTGCATCCCATGTGCCGCAGGTTTGCTTATAATGCCTGCGTTGGAGGAAACTCTTAATGATGGATCGCCGCGCGTTCCTCGGTTCTGTTACTGCTGCAACTCTACTAAGTAATCGCCTCTCCTTCGCTGCCGATCACAGAATTTCTAAAATCGGTTTGCAGCTCTATACCGTGCGCGGCACCATGGAGTCAGATCTCGAAGGCACCATCGCCAAGGTCGCAAGCATTGGTTACAAGGAAACAGAATTGGCAGGGTTTGAACAAGCGGCTGATGGCACCGTCACCTACTACAAACATTCTCCAAAGGATTTAAAAGCAATATTGGACAAACACGGCCTCGTTTCACCATCGACTCACGTGCCGTTGAGCAGCATGTCGCCGGAAAAGTTTGGCAAGGCAATCGACTCCAGCAAAGTGCTTGGGCATAGCTACATCATGTGTCCTTATGTGGAGGAAGCTGACCGCAAGAAGCCTGATATCTGGAAAACTATTGCGGCCACCCTCAATCGTGCCGGCGAGGAAAGCAAAAAAGCAGGTATCCAACTGGGCTATCACAACCACTGGTTTGAATTTCTACCTACCGCCGACGGCAAGTTGCCCTACGACTATCTTCTGGCAGAGTGTGATGCCAACCTCGTCAAGTTTGAAATGGACCTTTGCTGGATCACCCTCGCGAAAAAAGATCCGATCGCTTACTTCAACAAATATCCGGGACGTTTCCCTTGCGTGCACGTGAAAGACATCAAGACGATGCCGAACTTTAATGGTGACGGTGACTACGGTGACACATCGGAGTTAGCTCCAGTCGGCAGCGGCATCATTGACTGGAAGAATTTGTTCGCCCACGCGGAAAAAGCGGGCATCAAGCACTATTTTGTTGAGCACGACAAACCCAAGGATGCTTTTGAGAGTATCGCCGGCGGTTACGCGTATCTATCCAAACTGACCTTCTAACCAGGTAGCTGACATCTTCCCTCGGGAGGCCGTGGCATGGCGCAGGTAATCCGTTCCCCCAAGACGTACGACGTTTGCATCATTGGATCGGGCGCTGCTGGCGGTACAGCGGCCAAGGTCCTCACGGAGGGCGGTCTTAACGTAGTAATGCTCGAAGCCGGGCCGCCGGTCGATCCTGCGCAGGATTATAAAGAGCATCTCTGGCCTTACGATCTGCCGCATCGCGGCGTCGGCGTTGGGGGACGCGGCGACAATTTTGGCGAATTTCTCGCCCCCAATGGCTTCTGGGAAATTACCGGAGAACCATATACCAATGCCAAGGGTTCGCAGTTTCGTTGGTTCCGTTCCCGTATTGTAGGTGGACGCACCAACCACTGGGGACGCATCGCCCTGCGCTTTGCTCCGGTTGATTTCAAAGCTCGCTCAACGGACGGCGCGGGTGACGACTGGCCGATCACCTACGAGGAAATTTCTCCTTACTACGATAAAGTCGAGTCATTCATCGGTGTTTATGGGACCAAGGAAAATGTTCCCAGTGCTCCCGATGGCATTTTCATGCCGGCTCCAAAACCGCGCTGCACGGATTTAATTGTCAAAAAGGCCTGCGACAAGATCAACGTCACCTGCATTCCAGCTCGTAGAGCGGTCATTACAAAACCACTCAATGGGCGGCCCGCTTGCCACTACTGCGGGCAATGCGGCCGCGGATGCGTGACTGCATCAAACTTCAGTTCCAGCCAGGTGATGATTCCACCGGCACAGGCTACCGGTAAGTTCACACTCATCACCGGCGCGATGGCTCGAGAAGTCGTAGTCGGCAAAGATGGTAAGGCTGAGGCGATTTCCTACATTGATAAATCCACCCGAACGGAAAAACGAGTACACGCCAAGGCTTTCATCCTCGCTGCCAGCGCGTGTGAATCGGCGCGACTGCTGCTGAACTCACGTTCAACCCAGTTCCCCGATGGACTGGCGAATTCCTCCGGGGTTGTCGGCCGTTATCTGACTGACTCGGTTGGCAGTTCAGGTGACGGATATTTCCCCTACCTGGAAAAGATGCCGCCTCACAATCACGATGGTGCAGGCGGTGAGCATGTGTATATTCCCTGGTGGAAGTTTGACCGCAAGAATGACTTTCTACGCGGGTATCACATTGAATTGGGCGGCGGACGTGAGATGCCCGGCGTTGGTGATTTCCACGACGTATGTGAAGACCACGAAGGTTATGGCTCCTCATTAAAAAAGCGGTGCCGTGCCAGCTTCGGTACGAGCATCGGCTTCGCGGGGCGGGGCGAGATGATTCCTAACCCGGATTCTTATTGCGATATTGATCCGGACACTGTCGACAAGTGGGGAATTCCAGTTTTGCGTTTCCATTGGAAGTGGAGCGACAACGAAATCAAAATGGCGAAGGACATGCAGGAGACCATGCGCGCCATCGTGGAAGCTGCTGGCGGAACCTACGTACAACGAAAGAAGTTTGACGAAGACCATCCCTACGGCATTGCAAATGGTGGTGAGATTATTCACGAGATCGGTACGGCCCGCATGGGTGCTGATCCCAAGACTTCAGTGCTGAATAAATATTGCCAGGCGCACGATGTGAAGAATGTGTTTGCGACAGATGGATCTCCCTTCGTCACCAACGCAGACAAAAACCCAACACTGACGATTATGGCGCTCTCATGGAGAGCTTCGGAATACCTTCTGGATGAAGCCAAAAAAGGAAACCTCTAACCATGGCGACGAAAAGTATCTCCAGGCGCGATTTGTTGAGGTCCCTCACCATCGGCATAACCACAGGATCGGTGCTCGGCATGATTCCGGCTGAAGCGGCTGAGCACGCCCACAAACTGATCGCACAAGAAAAGGCCGACTCGGGCGGCACATACAAGCCGAAGTATTTCTCCTCCGATCAATATAAAACTCTTAAGCTTTTGTGCGAGACAATCTTTCCAGCCGACGCAGATTCCGGTGGCGCCATCGAAGCCGGAGCCCCCGAATTTATTGATCTGATCACAAGCGAAAACGAGGATTATCAGGTCACCCTGGGCGGCGGCATGATGTGGCTCGACAACACGTGCGTGGACCGTTATTCCACGACTTTCCGCAGCTCCACAGCCGCCCAACAAAAAGAGATCTTGGACCTGATCGCCTATAAGAAAAATGTCGATATACGCCCTGATTTGAGTCAGGGGATTGAGTTTTTCTCATTTTTACGTAATCTGACCTCGGACGGATTCTTTACTAGCGAGATCGGAATCAAGTATTTGGGTTACATTGGCAATACGCATTTAAAAGAATTCCCTGGCTGTCCGCCGGTGCCGGAAGCATAAGACCGGCTGGCAAGGAGATTGCATGGACGCTGGTTTTCAATGTGCCGGTTGTGGGGAGTGGAACCATATCACGGTGGACGAGTCCGCCGGGCAAGTGCAGATGTATGTAGAAGACTGCAAAGTTTGCTGCAAGCCAAACGTGCTGCACATCGAATACGACCCCGAAGAAAAGGGATATGTCATCGAGACTGAGCTAGAATCCTAGCCAGCAAAGGATATGCATGAACCGCGAAATGATCGCTCACACGATGGTGACGACTCAGTTTGAGTTGGATGGCTTCCGGGTAATCCGCAATTTGGGTGTGGTTCGCGGAATTATCGTACGTTCACGCTCCATTTTCGGGTCGATTGGCGCCAGCCTGCAGACAATCGTAGGCGGAAACATCACATTGTTGACCAATCTCTGCGAGAAGGCACGAGCTGACGCTTTCAACCTGATGCTGGAACATGCGGCACAGTTGGGAGCCAATGCTGTAGTCGGCGCTCGCTACGACGCAACTGAAGTCATGCAGGGCGTAACGGAAGTTCTGGCGTACGGTACTGCAGTGTTTGTCGAACCAATCAAATAGTTACTTCACTTCAAGTAATTTCTCCAACGCCTGCTGACGGTATTTGAATGTTTGCTCCAGTTGCCGCGCGATAAATTTCTCGGCAATTCTCCCTAAGAAACCGAAGCCTGCGTCATATTCGACAGCATCGCGCACAATTGTTCCTTCAATGCCATTCCTGATTTCAGTTTTAAGCTCATGCCGATGAACGAACTTCTTGAATGGCCCCTTAACCTGCAAATCGGCAAAGTGATGGTCCCATTCAAACTCCACGATCCGCGCAGTCCACTTGCGATAGATGGGAAACAATCTGAACAATCGGAAAGAGGTCACGATTTCCGACCCGGCCCCTGCCAATCCTTCTCCATTTCTTTTTGCCGCATCCGGCGGCGAAACTAATTTCACCTCGATCAATTTAGTTTCTGTGACCGGCGGCATGATGCGTGGCAAGTTCTGCGGATTGGCAAAGAATAAAAACACACGGCCGATTCCGGCAGGCACCCACTGTTCGAATTGGATTTTTTGACTCAACTTTACATTCCGCATTGTATGCGTCTCGCATGGCTGCGTTATAGTGTCTGCGACATGTCACGAAAAAAATCCTGCGGTCATTTTTTGTTCATTCTTTTCATTTGCACTGTCGTTCACGCCGAAACTTTCAAATATATGCGCATCGGCAGTAAAAATGATGTCCAGACGAAACCCTCCGCCGGAACCGCGATGATGGGTGGGGGTAAAGATCTCGACGAGGCTTTTCGCTGGTTATGCACCAAAGCGAATGGTGGAGATTTCCTGATCCTTCGCGCGCATGGCGATGATGATTACAACCAGTATGTAAATGACCTTTGCCAGCTGAATTCAGTCGCAACATTAATCATTCCTGACCGTAAATCAGCGCTAGAGCCTGCTGTCACCGACATTATTCGCCACGCCGAAGCTATCTTCGTCGCTGGTGGAGATCAGGCTCTGTACGTGAACGGCTGGCGAACGTCACCGGTACAGGTGGCAATCAACGATCACATAGCCGCCGGAAAACCTCTCGGAGGAACCAGCGCTGGCCTAGCTATCCAAGGCGAGTTTATTTACACATCAATGAACGATGCGGATGATGGACCGAACTTGTCATCGCCCATGGTTTTGCAAAATCCGTATCACGTGCAAGTGGCACTGGCGCGTGATTTCTTGAAAGTTCCGCATTTGCAAAACCTCATAACCGATAGTCACTTTGCTAAGCGTGATCGCCTGGGACGCTCCTTAGGATTTTTAGCGCGCATTGTTCAGGACGGATGGTCGCAAAACCCGCGCGAGATTGGCATAGATGAAAGATCAGCCGTTCTGGTAGAGGCGGATGGCAAAGCAACAGTAGTTGGCACCGGCAAAGGTGCCTACTTCATACAGGTCAGACACCAGCCAGAAGTTTGCCAGCCCAACATAACACTTACGTTTCACGATCTGGCAACCTATCACGCACCCACGGGAGCGCACTTCGACCTCAACACATGGACGGGCAGTGGTGGCGATGACTACGTGCTTACCGTGGATAAGGGTGTTGTGACCTCCAGCCGCCCGGACAAGTCCGTGTATTGACGCCGGTGATCTGAAATAACGATTTTTACGTGTCTAAAATCGTGTAAAGTTGGTTGACGAGTAATACTTTAGTCTGACAAACTTTTCCCCAATGGCTTGCGTGGGGCGAGCCAGAAATCAAACAAACCATGTTGCTTTCCAGCAGCAACGCATTCGAACAGGTCGAACAAATGGTCAACCCCGGCAAACTCTCCGCCGGGCTGTGATCGTCCGCGCCTCAAGGCGCATATTTTTATTAGCAATTCTTAATCCCAACAAAACCCAAACTGGCTGTCCGGCGTGCCACACCAAGTTATGAGGAACTTATGAAAACTTCGCGTCTGAGCTTTATCTTTGCCCTTACCGCAATTTTGGCGGTTGGCATCCTGCAAGCCCAAACTTATCAGGGCCGCATCCTTGGTTCTGTGACCGATCAGACCGGCGCCGTCGTATCTGGCGCGACGGTCGCGATCACTAATACTGCGACTGGCATCTCCCGCACTCTTACCACCGGCACGGCAGGCGAATACCTTGCCCCCAATCTGGAGCCGGGACCTTATTCGATTGCCGTGGAATCGCCAAGTTTTAAGAAAGCGCAGCGTACCGGGCTTACGCTGGAGGTTGCTAAAGATATTCGCGCGGACTTCCAGTTGGTTGCTGGTTCAATCTCGGAAGTAGTAACCATTTCGGAAGAAGCGCCTATTGTTGATACCGTCTCTGACGTTTTGGGTGGGACTTTCTCCAACAAGGCCATCACGGAACTTCCGCTTCTCGGACGTGACTTTCAGAACCTTGTGGTTTTGCAGCCGGGAATCCAGCGCACCCCCGGTGGCGGTTTTCTTTCCATCAATGCCAACGGAAATCGCCCTGAAGATAACAACTTCGTCGTCGATGGTATGGATGACAACGATGCCTACTACGGCACCACCGTCATTAACGCAGAAGGTGTCGAGGGGACTCCGGCGACGCATTTGCCGATCGATGCGATTCAGGAATTCAACATTCAATCCGGTCCAGAGGCCGACTACGGCCTGAAGCCGGGCGCGATCATCAACGTCGGAATCAAAACCGGAACCAATCATTTTCACGGTTCAACCTACTATTTCAATCGCAATGCTGCCACCGATGCGCGCAACTACTTCAACCCCAAACCGGATGCGATCGCTGCGTTGAATCTGCATCAGTTCGGCGCTTCCGCCGGTGGGCCGATTGTTAAAAACAAGCTCTTTATTTTTGGAAATTATGAAGGCGTGCGTGATGTTGTGGGAAATCCGGGAAATGTGGATGCGCCGATCACCAATGCAGTGACTGATCCCGATAATGCCGAGTTCAGCATGGCTAATGCGTTCGCCGCCTGTGAGCTAGCGGCAAACTGCAGTTCAGTCAGCCAAAATTTGCGGCAATTTTTCCCATTTAATCCTGGGCCGACTACCAGCCTTGGCCTGGACTTTAACAACCGCAATCGTGAAGACAACGGCATTGTGAAGCTGGATTATCACCTAAATGACAAAAATTCGTTCATCGGTACATATCTGATCGGCGACAGCGTGCAGACGGAAGAAGATACGACTGTCCTGAACCCGCTGTTCCTCTCCCAGGCACAGACACGTGCCGAAGTGATTGGAGGCGGCTGGGTCTTCACACCTACTTCGCATCTGACCAATCAGTTCCGTGTTGGTTATAACCGTTTCTGGCAGCAGGTGGTGCAAGCCGACCACAACTCTGATCCGGCCTCAGTCTACGGACTCAATACTGGTGTAACTGATCCAGTAAATTTTGGAATGCCGGAAATCCGCATCAGCGGGTTCACGCAGCATACCTTGGGCGGAAACCAATCCTGGCCGCTATTTACAACGCCAAATCAAACGCTGCAATTTACTGATAACGCCAGCTACACCGTCGGCAGCCACAATATGAAATTCGGTGGCGAGTTCCGCACTGGTAGCAGCGACAATCTGCGCAACACCTTTGGGTCCGGTGAAATCCGCTTCAGCGACCTCGCCGATTTCGCCACCGGTGATATCCGCAGCGGGAACTTTGTTTTCGTCGGAGACAGCCATCGCATCGTAAGCCAAAAGACATTTGGCCTATTCGTACAGGACAACTGGCGAATCCTGCCGCGCCTCACCGTGAATTGGGGATTGCGGTACGACGTTAGCTTGCCGATCCGAGAGAAGAACGACGAATTGGCAAATTTCGACCCCACGGTTGGACTCCTACAGGTTCATCACGGAATCGACAGTCTGTACCGCACTGACAAAAACAACTTCGCACCCCGCTTGAGTGTCGCGTGGGATATGTTTGGTACCGGGAAGACTGTGCTGCGAGCAGGTGGCGGCATTATCTACTAAATACCGCACATCTCTGCTTTCATCGGACAGAACAATACCAACGCCAGCGGCGTCGCGTTGAACCCGACTGGATTACCCGGCGCGCCTGGTCCAGGCGGCACCATCAACGCTACCACCCTGGAACCTGATCCGGACGAGATGAGCGATCGCTGGAAGAGTGGCGAACCGATTTTCGGCAACCTGGATCCGACACAGAACAGCTGTTCGCAAGACACTCCTTGCCCGGTGTTTTCGGTGGACCCCGAGCTGAAGACTCCATATGTAACCAACTGGAACCTTAATCTTCAGCAGGAAATGTGGAGAAACGCCGCCCTGACGATTGCTTATGTCGGCAGCAAAGGTACTAAGCTGTACAGCATCTTCGACATCAACCAGAACATTTTCGCCAACGACCAATCAGCACAGGCGGGAGATACGCCCGATGAACTGACGGGCCGTCCCTTCTTCAACAAATTCCCGACACTAAGCAATATTTATCAGCTGGCCAATCACGACAATTCGATCTATCACGGATTGCAGGTGACCTTGCGGCAGAACACGACCAAGGGTCTGTATTTTGTTGCGGGTTACACCTGGTCACACGCTCTCGACATGTCCGATAGCAACCGCCAGTTCAACATTCAAGATAGCTTCAATCCTGCGCAGGAACGGTCCAACGCAGATTTCGACCTGCGTCATCGCTTTACTCTGGCGATGACCTACGACCTGCCTGGGAAAAATGGGTTTGCTCAAATGTTAAAGGGATGGTCTGTAAACAGCATTTTCACCGCGCAGAGCGGAACGCCGCTGTTCTACTACGACAGCACCAATGACATTAGCGGTACCGGAAATTTCAACGACCACTGGAACATCAGCGGAGACCCCAGGAATCTGGACTGGAACCACAATAAGCCGATCAAGTTCTACGGCATTGAGGACTTCAATACTGTGGTCGACCCGAGTGATCCTGATCCGGCAAATCCAAGCATTTTCCATGCGGTCAGCGGAACGAGCCCAGAATCTCAACGTTGCTATGACCAGGCCTTTGCGCTGGGTGGACAAGCCGGAGCAGATCAGCTAATTGACGGAACCGACGAAGACACCATCTTCGGCGGCTGCTTCGTATCCGGAAATACAGTCGTCACACCGCCAGCGCCGGGAACCTTCGGCAATATGAAGCGCAATGTGGCTTACGGACCTGGCTTCGTCAATCTAGAGTTCTCCGTGATTAAGCATTTCAAGTTGAGCGAGCGGTTCGACCTGGAACTCCGCGGCGAAGTCTTCAATCTCCTCAACCATCCGAACTTTGCAACTCCTGACCACGATCTCACTGATGGGTCGACTGACCCGACCGAGAACACGGTCGGGGTATCGAGCTTCACACCGGACATCTTCGCCTCGAACCCGGTCATTGGTTCAGGCGGCTCACGCCATATTCAGGTTGGCTTGAAGATCCTCTGGTAGATAAGACCACAACTAAAAGCCCCAGCTCCCACCGGGGCTTTTTCATTTAATCCACGATTTCCACAAATTTTCCGCAGATAAGTCTTTTCGGCCCAACCACATGCGAGGCGAACAAGAGGCGAAGGAACCTAGTAGTTAACCCATACATCTTGTGGTTAACTTTCCCGTCAACCACAACTTCTCGCGCTTTCCCCTAGTCACGCACTTTCGGTTTAACAACTATCAACTTTCTCGTTGACAGCAAAGCATTTAGGCGTAAGATGTGGACAAAAGTGGTAGAAAGTGGTCAAGACAGTAGAGGTCGTGGGCAACAGAGACTAAAACCGAGGCCGCAGTGGAATTCATGACTGACAGCCCGAAAAAGAGCCCAAATAGACCCGAATTGACCTGTGCTTTTATCGCTTTTGCCTCCCTCGGCACTGTGGCAGCAGCCGTAAAGTTTTCCAGCCCCATAAAGGGCAAGACCTATGTTTCGTGGCAATCATCCAACTCGCGTCGACGAAAAAGGACGTTTGAAGGTCCCTGCGGACTTCAAAAAGGTGATCGACGAGAAGTATGGGACGCAATTCTATATCACGAGCTTGGACGGCAAGGTTGCACAAGTTTATCCCTTTGAGGAATGGGAGCGGATTGAGCAGAAGTTGGCAGGGCTCTCCACTTTCAACCCTACGAAGAAGAAGTTTTTGAGCCGGGTCAATTACTGGGGCCAGCAGGTTGAGATGGATGGCCAGGGCCGGCTGCTGATGCCGCAGTTACTCAGAGACGCGGCGCAGATCAAGGGTGAGGTCGCAGTACTCGGCAATTTGACCTACTTGGAAGTACGCAACCTCGAAGCGTTGGAGAAGGAAATCGAGGAAGAGAAGTTTACGTCTGAGGATGAGAAGACGCTCAACGATCTGGGCATCTAGTGGACGAGGGTTTAACAAACACCCCTCAGGGGGTTGGGCATGGCGGACGTCATGTTCCGGTTCTTTTAAAAGAAGCGATCGATTTTTTAGCCGTAAAGCGTGGTGGGACTTATATCGACGCCACAGTGGGCCTGGGCGGGCACAGTTCAGAAATTGCAAAACGCCTCGGCGCACCGGGTCATTTGATTGGCTTCGATAAGGATCCTGCAGCGCTGGCAATCGCGCAGCAAAAGCTGGTCTTTGAATATTCACCTGAGATCACGCTGATGCACTCGTCGTTCGCTGAAGTTGGCAAGCACTTCCCTACCGCAGTCGCGGACGGAATCCTGGCCGACATCGGCGTAAGTAGCCTGCAATTCGACGACGCAGCGCGAGGCTTTAGCTTTCAGGCAGACGGACCCCTTGATATGCGTATGAATACGCTGTCGGGGCAGACTGCCGAACAAGTGGTAAATCAGACGGACGAGGTCACACTCGCCAATCTGATTTACGAATTCGGTGAGGAAAGGAGGTCGCGGAGAATCGCCAGAGCCATTGTCCGGTCGCGGCCGATATCAACCACTGCGCA
>Ga0136846_1240200_pt1 | contig 12427 bp, 13 predicted proteins | sample HopSoiMetagenom2_FD_96841 | JGI IMG/M metagenome (GOLD analysis project Ga0136846, IMG submission 96841) | Grasslands soil microbial communities from Hopland, California, USA - 2 Assembly 2016 (version 4) | ecosystem: Environmental > Terrestrial > Soil > Grasslands | place: USA: Hopland...
GGGGCGGAGCCCGCGCAAGGCGCGCACGGCGCGCCTGCGAGGAGCGGAGCGGGGCGGAGGGGCCCCCGCGAGCGATCGAGCCGGGGTGTGGGGCGGAGCCCCACGTAATAAAGCTGCGATAATCTCCAGTTCAAGGAGACGCCGTGCAACCAGGAACTTACGCGAATTTCGAGACCACCGAAGGGACCTTCCGAATCAGACTGTTCGACACGGAAGCGCCGAACACGGTCGCCAATTTCGTGGGCCTTGCCGAGGGGACGAAAGAATGGCGCGACCCGGCCACCGGCGAACGTCGAAAGACGCCGTTCTACAACGGCATCATCTTTCACCGGGTCATCAACGGTTTCATGATTCAGAGCGGGGATCCGCTGGGCCAGGGCACCGGCGGACCCGGCTACAACTTCGCCGACGAGTTCCATCCCAAGGCGCGGCACGACCGCGCCGGCATCCTCTCGATGGCCAACGCCGGACCGAACACGAACGGCAGCCAGTTTTTCATCACGCTCGGACCGACACCGCATCTCGATAACCGGCATTCGGTGTTCGGCGAAGTCGTCGAAGGGATGGACGTCGTCAAGAAGATCGGCGCGGTGCCGACCGGGCGGCAGGATCGTCCCGTCAAGCCGGTCGTGATCAACAAGGTCACGATCGAGCGGGTTGCTTGATGGCCGACGCCGGTCGAACCATGCCACGGCCGGAAGGCGCAGACGCCCCCTTCGACGAACTGGTCGCGCGTGCGAGCGGCGGCGACCGACCGGCGCTCGACGTGCTGTTGCCTCTCGTTTACGACGAACTGCGACGGCTCGCCGCACATTACCTGCGCGGCGAGCGTGCGGGCCAGACGCTGCAGCCAACGGCGCTCGTCCACGAGGTCTACCTGCGGCTGTTGAAGGACCGTCCGGATCGCTGGCAGAACCGCGCGCACTTCTGCGCGATTGCGGCGCATTCGATGCGGCAGATCCTCATCGAGCGCGCACGAGCGCGCGATGCGCAAAAGCGCGGCGGCGGCGCGCCGCGCGTGACATTCGACGAATCGCTTCCCGTCACGGCCCCCGATGGCGAGGTCGATCTCCTTGCGCTCGACGCCGCACTCGACCGGCTCACCGCGCTCGACGCCGACCAGGCGCGCATCGTCGAACTCCGGTATTTTGGCGGGCTGACGATCGAAGAGACCGCCGACGCGATGCGCATTTCTCCCGCAACCGTGAAGCGACACTGGGCCCTGGCCCGCGCCTGGCTGGCGCGCGAGCTGCTTTGACGAGCGAGTGGTCGCGGATCACCGCGCTGTTCGAAGAAGCGGTCGATCTGGATCGCGACGCACGCGAGGCGCTGCTCGGGCCGGCAGCCGCGACCGACCCAGGCAGCGTCGCGGAAGTGCGCGCGCTCCTGGCCGCACACGATCGCGCCGGCGGATTTCTGGAAACGCCGGTGTGGGCTGCGCGGCCGGATCTCCTCTCCCCTGATCTGGACCGCGCGCCCGATCTGACGGGCCGCCTGATCGGACCATACCGCGTGACCGAGCAGATTGGCCGCGGAGGCATGGGGATCGTCTATGCGGCCGAAGATACCCGCCTGGGACGCACCGTTGCGCTGAAGGCGCTCCCGCCTGCGTTTGCGCGCGACCCGGTTGCGCGCGAGCGCCTGGCCCGCGAGGCGCGCGCGGCCGCAGTCCTGTCGCATCCGGCAATCGCCACGGTCTATGCCTTCGAAGAACTCGACGGGGACGTCTTCATCGCGACGGAACTCGTGCGCGGTGCAACGTTGCGCGCGCGGCTCGCGGCCGGGCCGTTGCCCGCCGACGACGTGCTCCGCCTGCTGACCCCAATCGCCGAAGCGCTCGAAGCCGCTCACCAGCAGGGAATCATTCATCGCGACCTGAAGCCGGAAAACGTGCTCGTCTCGAACGACGGGCGGGTGAAGGTCGTCGACTTCGGCCTTGCGCGCAGCCTGTCTCCAGGAGCCGGATCGAATCGGTCTCTCACCGTCACGGGAGCGCTGCTCGGAACGCCCGGGTACATGGCGCCCGAACAGCTGCGCGGTGCGCCGCTCGATGCGCGGACCGACGTGTTCGCATTCGGAGTCATGGCCTACGAATGCGCAACGGGCGTTCACCCGTTTGGCGGCACCGATGCGGCGTCGCTCGTGGAACGGCTGGTCACGGGTGAATCGCCGCTCGCGCAGCGCATCAACCCGCCGGCGCTCGACACGATCGTGCGTCGATGCCTCGAGGTCGATCCGAACGTCCGCTTCGCGTCAGGGCGCGAGCTGCTCGCCGCGCTGCGCGGCGTCACCGATCACCTTTCATCCCCGGCACCGCGTCCGCTTTCCCCGCGACGCTGGTGGTGGTGGCAGTTTCATCAGCTCGCGATTGCCCTGTTGACGAGCGCCGCCACGATCGCCGTCTGGATCAGCCGTCCGTGGCTCGCGCCCTGGGGGTCGCCACTGTTTCTAATCACGCTCGTGATGGCGACATTTTCTGTCACGCTGCGGCTGCACCTGTTGTTCGCGTCGCACGTGCATCCGCTGACGCTGCCCGACCAGCGCGCACGTCTTCTCCGGTGGATCGTCGGACTCGAGGGAGCGCTCCTCAGCATCCTGCTCGGCATCGGTATCGTCATCTCGGGTAAGCACGATGCGGTTGCCGCGTGGTTGATCGTCTCCGCGGTGCTGCACCTGCTCTCCCTGATGGTCATCGAACCGGCGACCTCAGCGGCGGTGCTGGACACTTAGTCCCGAACCGCCACCGCTGGCAGGGCTCTTGCTCATTTCCATCAGCCTGCTTGGTGTCTCCCGGTTCTGTACTTTTCCCGGACACCCATGACCAAGAATCCACGAGGGCAAGACGGCGGATCCTTCTCCGGTGGTGTCGCCACGGCGGATGCCGACGCACTCGTTGCGGAGCTTCGGCGGTGTCAGGAGCAGTTGCGGGAATCGCAGCGCATCGCTCATATCGGCTCGTGGGAATGGGACCTCGCGACGGATCGGATCGAGTGGTCTGAAGAGCTCTTCAGGATCTGGGGACTGGATCCGAGTGAGCCGTTCTCGTATTCCGCGTACGTGGATCGACTGCAGCCGGCAGACCGCGAGCGAATGCAGAAGGTGATCGCGCAGGCGATCGAAACTCAGAGCTCCTATGCCGTGGAGCACAAGATCGTGCTTCCGGACGGGACCGAGCGCTGGATCCTCGGCCGCGGCACCGTCCTCTGCGATGAGGACGGGCGCGCTTCGAGGGTGCGCGGAACCGCGCAGGACATCACCGAACAGCGCGATGCCGAGAACCGCGCGCTGGCGCTGTATCGCGAGCAGTACGAGCGCGAGCGGGCCGAACGCGAACGCGAGGAGCTGCGCCGGCGCGCCGAGGAACTCGCGGTGCTCGCCGCTGCGCTCGAGCGCACGAACCACGAGCTCGACGCGTTTGCGTACGCGGCATCGCACGACCTCCGCGCGCCGCTGCGCGGCATCGCGAATCTGTCCCAATGGATTGAAGAAGACCTGAAGGACTCGCTCTCCGACGACACGCGCGAGATGCTCGCATTGATGCGCAGCCGGATGCATCGCATGGAATCGTTGATCGATGGCATCCTGCAGTACTCGCGCGCCGGCCGCGCTCACGAACAGCCGGTGTCCGTCGACGTTGGCCGGCTGGTGCGCGAAACGATCGACCTGCTCGCGCCGGAGTCGGCGGTCATCTCCGTTCAGGTCGACATGCCGGTGATCCTCGCGGAAGTCACACCGCTGCAGCAGGTGTTTCAAAACCTGATCGGGAACGCGATCAAGCACGGCGGCGATGGCGTGCAGATCGACATCGAAGCCAGAGATGCCGGCGCATTCTGGGAATTCTCAGTGACTGACGATGGGCCGGGCGTGCCTCGGGAATACCACGAGCGTATCTGGGGAATCTTCCAGACACTCGAGCCTCGGGATCGGGTTGAAGGGACCGGCATCGGCCTGTCGCTCGTGAAGAAGCTGGTCGAGGCGCAGGGTGGTGAGGTGGGAATCACATCGTCGGCCGGGGCGGGCGCCCGCTTCTGGTTCACATGGCGCAAGACGGCAACGCCGGGGGTCTAGTGGACGACAGGGTGCTGAATATTCTGCTGGTCGAAGACGACCAGGTCGATGTGATGAACGTGCGGCGTGCGTTCGAGAAGAACCGCATCGCAAACCCGCTGTTCGTCGCGGGCGACGGCATCGAGGCGCTCGAGATGCTGCGCGCGGAACAGGTGCCGCTCACCCGCCGCATCATCCTGCTCGACCTGAACATGCCCCGTATGACCGGCATCGAGTTCCTCCGCGAGCTCCGGAAGGACTCGAAGCTGATGCTCACGCCGGTTGTCGTCCTGACCACCTCGAACGACGATCGCGACAAGATCGAAGCGTACAACCTGAATGTGGCCGGTTACCTGCTGAAGCCGGTCACGTTCGTCAACTTCGTCGAGCTCATGGCCGCGCTGAACAAATACTGGACACTCGTCGAGATGCCTTAGGCCTGAATGGGTTCCGCCCTCAAGCTCCTTCTGATCGACGACGACGACCTCGATCGACTGGCCGTGAAGCGGGCGCTCGCGCAGGCGGGAGTGGAGGCGCACATCGTCGAGCACTCCGGCCGCGGGCCGGCGCTCGTCGCGCTGCAGAAGGATCAGTTCGACTGCGTGCTGCTCGATTACAAGCTGCCCGGATCGAACGGCATCGAGACGCTCGCGGCGATCCGTGCTGCCGGTCACCGGGTCCCGGTCGTGGCGCTCACCGGCCAGGGGGACGAGGAGCTGGCGGTTGCGCTGATGAAAGCGGGCGCGGCCGATTACCTTAATAAGAACGCGCTCGCGCCGGAGCGCCTCGAGCGCAGCCTGCGGTACGCCATGGCGCTGCACCGCGCCGAGGAGGAGCGGCGGCAACTGCTCGTCCGCGAACAACAAGCACGCGAGGAGGCGCAGGCGGCAAACCAGGCGAAGGACGAATTCCTCGCGACGCTCTCGCACGAGCTCCGCACGCCTTTGAACGCCATTCTCGGCTGGGCACGGCTGCTCGCCGGCGGACATCTCGACGAGGCGGGTACCAGGCGTGCCATCGAGATCATCGAGCGCAACACGCGCGTGCAGGCAAAACTGATCGAGGACCTGCTCGATATCTCGCGGATCATCACGGGGAAGCTGCGTCTCGATTTCCGCACCGTCCCGATCCGCGGCCTGGTCGAGGGAGCCGTCGAATCCGTGCGGCACCAGGCGGAAGCCAAGCATCTCGTGTTCGAGGTCGATGCAGGCTGCGATAGTGAATCCCTCCTCTGCGACCCGGCGCGCATGCAGCAGGTGATCTGGAATCTGCTCTCGAACGCGATCAAGTTCACGCCCGAAGGGGGCCACGTCCGCCTGACCTGCGCGCGCGAGAAAGACTATCTGTTCATCACCGTGGGCGACACCGGCGCCGGCATCTCGCCGGCGTTTCTTCCATACGTGTTCGATCGATTCCGGCAGCAGGATGCCGCGACAACGCGCCAGCATGGAGGACTCGGCCTGGGGCTGTCCATCGTCCGACATCTCGTGGAATTGCATGGTGGAGCGATCGAGGCGCGGAGCGAGGGTGAAGGGCGAGGCGCGACGTTCATCGTGCAGGTCCCCGTCGCGATGGTCCGTGCAGCGGGACGTGATGCGGAACCCGAGCCGTCCGGTCTGGAGGGACTGCCGCGCCTCGACGGGATTACGGTGCTGGTCGTCGACAACGAACCGGACGCGCGATCGCTCGTCGCAGCGGTTCTCGAGAACTGCGGGGCGAGGGTGGTGACGGCCGAATCGACACGCGATGCCCTCGCGGTACTGGAGCGCGAGGTCCCCGACGTGCTCCTCAGCGACATCGCGATGCCTATCGAAGACGGCTACGCCCTGATTCGCAAGGTGCGAAGCCTTCCCGATCGCCGCCGTCACATCCCCGCCGCCGCGCTCACGGCGTTCGCGAACGCAACGGACCGCGCGCGCACCATGCTGGCGGGTTATCAGGCACACGTGCCGAAGCCAGTCGAACCCTCCGAGCTCGCGGTGGTGGTCGCCTCGCTCGCCGGCCGAACCGCGAGCCCGGGCATCTGAATCGATCGCCTGCGAACAGGATGGCGGAGGTCATACCGCGCCTTCATCGCGGGCACGATTCGCAGTGGACTCAGCCGCCGCGGGCCAGGCGGCGGCAAAGGTCAGCGCGACACCACCACCGATCAGCGTGTTGATGATCCGGTATTCTGCCGTGGCCGGCTCCGCTCCGCCTGCAAGGACCACGAGGAACACGACGTAGCCGGTGATGCAGATCGTGAAGAGGCCGTAGTTGGTCCGGAAGAGCGCGTAGCCTGCCCAGACAAACAGAATGGCCAGCAGCGTGAGGAGCGTTGCTCCAGGCGCGAGCGTGACAGTGATCGCGGTGGCGCACCCGGCGCCGATGATGGTGCCGGCCATGCGTGCGAGGCCGCGCGCGAAGGTCTCGTGGAGCTCCGGCTTGAGCACGAGCAGCGCGGTGAGAGGAATCCACGAACCGCGGGGCCACGCGAGCCAGCGGTACAGAAGCGTCGCGGCCGCAAGCGCCACGGCCAGCCGCACTGCATAACTTCGCGCGGGTGACGGCATGGACGCACGCTCGCGAAGCTCCTGAATCGACGAGACCGCTTTCCTGCGTAAGGCCTCGGCGTTCACCGGCGTTCGTGGTCTGGCCGCGAACAACAGCAGGATCTCGAGAAGCCCGCCGGCCACCACCAGCCCGGCGCGCTGGGCTGCGGCCGTCGCAGCAGCGGGAAACGCCAGCGCCACCAGTACACCCACCGCGGCCTGCAATCCAACGAATGCCGCGGCGGGCCCAAGCGCGGTGAGCAACCCGCTCGCCAGACCCCAGGCTGCGGCCACGCCCACACTCGCGGCCGTCGAGTATCCCGCGATACTGCCGATGAACAGCGATGCCGCCATGCCGATCGCGGCAAGAAACATGGCGGGCACCCGGCCATGCTCCGCATCCTGGAACGATCCGAATCCAACCGACAACGCACCAACCGCACCAAAGACGCCAATCGACGGCTGGCCGATCATCACGCCCCCGACCAGCGGAATCCCAACGCCAACCGTGCATCGCGCCGCCGCCACCGCATCGAACTTCGACCAGTCGAACGCCAGCGCCGAGGTTCCCGCATGCTTCAGCACGTCGCGCACGAGTCATCGTTGCACGACTCACGCGCACGGCGCACGACCTGTCATCTCAATTCACTCGTCGTGTCCTGCAAATGTTCGGGGCACCGGCGACGGGTGAAACCTGACGAGCCGGTCGTGAGTGGCGAGAAATGTGCAGCGCATTTTTCCCCGTGATGCGGCGTGTGATCCTGTCGTGCCTTCTCCTCGCCCTCCCGGCGTGCAGCCTGCCGCGTGACCCGGACGGCACGCTCGCCGGTGTGCGTGGGCGTGTCATGCGGGTCGGGGTGATCCCGCACGCCCCCTGGACGATCGATACGGGCAGCACGCCAGCGGGGGTCGAGCCCGACATCGTGGCTGCGATTGCGCATGAGCTCGGCGCCACGATCGAGTGGGTGCGAAAGCCCGAGCACGAGCTCTTTCGGGAGCTTCACGAGCGGCAGCTGCACCTCGTCATCGGCGGCCTCACGGACACGCTTCCATGGAAGCAGGAAGTCGCCTTCACGCGGCCGTACTACTCCGATCACGAACGTCACGTCCTGGCGGCGCCCCCCGGGGAAAACGCGTGGCTCGTTGAGATCGAGCGCGGACTCGAGCGGCAACGCGGCGCCGTCGCCCAACGAATGCAGGTTGCCCAGCGATGACAGCATCACCCTCCGTGCAGTTGCCCGACGAGCAGCGGCAGCTTCTCAATCGATCGCGAAAGCTCGCGTGGTTGAGCATCGGACTTCTGACGTCCGCGGCCGGCTTCATGGCGTTGACGCTGGGTCAGTCGCAGGCCATGAAAACCGCATGGATCAGCGACCTGCTATCGCTGATTCCACCGATCGCGCTTCTCGTCGCGATGCGATTCGAGCTCCGCTCGCCCACCCTGCAGTTTCCCTTTGGCTACTCGCGGGCGATCTCGGTGTCGTTCCTTGCCACGTCCAGCGTCCTGACGCTGTTCGGCTTCACGCTGTTCATCGATGCCGCGATGAAGCTGGTCGCGGGCGAGCGGCCTCCGATCGGCACGCTCGTCGTTGCGGGCCACCAGATCTGGGCGGGATGGCTGATGATTGCGGCGCTTGCGTACAGCCTCGCCTGCGGATTCGTTATCGGCAAGCTCAAGGAACCGGTCGCGGCCAAGCTGCACGACAAGGCGCTGCACGCCGAAGCGCAGATGAACCGCGACGAATGGATGTCCGAGGGAGCCGCCATCGCTGGCCTCCTGCTGGTTGCGTTCGGACGCTGGTGGGGCGACGCGGTATCTGCCGCGCTCATCTCCCTGCTGATCATCCGCGACGGCTGGTCGAGCGTGAAGGAAGTCATCAGGGACCTGATGGACGAGGCGCCGACCACCCTGGGAGAGCAGGGGCTCGACGAACTGCCCGCGAAGGTGAGCCAGGCAGCCGAGCGCATGGAATGGGTGGCTCGTGCCCAGGTGCGTCTGCGGGAGCACGGGCGCATGATCACGGGTGACGTGCTGGTCGTGCCGCGCGACGATGCCGACCTCACCCGGCGCATTGCGCGGGCCGCCGAGGAGCTGACGGCACTCGACTGGCGCCTGCACGCGCTCGTCGTCATGCCCGTCCCCGCACTCGATCCTCCAGATCGTCCCTAGTCGCCTGTCCGCGTCATTTGTCACAACCGACAGGACAGGCCAACATTCAGCTCAGACTCTCGGCGCTGTAGCGCGCGATGAGCCCCGTGCGCAGCGCGTCGCGATACACACGCGTGAAGAGCCAGCACGCGCCGAGGAGGTACGCGACCGCCAGCGCGCCCGCGATGCCGATCCGTGCCGGGGCCACTGCTCCGCCCATGACGACCGCGCGCAGCCCTTCGAAGACGTGCGACGGCGGAAGGACCGCGGCAATCGCCTGCATCCACCGCGGAAGCGTGGCAATTGGATAGAACACCCCGGCAAACGGCGAGATCAGCCCGGGAATCGGCCAGACGAACCATTCGGCCGACGGTCCGAACCGCAGGACTCCGGCGCACGCGGCCACGCCAAGCGCGATGCCGAACAGGAACAGGACGACCACAAGTCCGACGAGCGCAGCTCCGTATGAGAGGAACGAGAGCCCGAACGCTGTCGCGGCAAGGACCACCATGACGACGAGGCCCACCGCGCTGGTCGCAATGCTGGTGAGGACGAGACCGGCGAGGTACTCCGTAATGGTGAGTGGTGACGCGAAGATGTTGAGAAAGTTTCGTGACCAGACGTCTTCGAAAAAAGCCATCGTCACGCCCTGCATGACTCGCGTGAAGAAATCCCACAGCAGCACCGCGCCAAGGAGGACCGGCACGAAGTCGAAGCCCGGCGACGCGACGGTGTTCAAATACTTCGTTATGAAACCCCAGAGGACCATGTCGATCGCGACCCAGACGAACAGCGGCACCGTGCGGGTGACGCTTCCCCTCATCAAGAAAAACTGGCGAAGCCCGATGGCGGCAATACGGCGGGTGTTCATCGTGATCACGACTCGAGCGTGAGCGGCTCGCGCGCGACCGTGATGAAGAGCTCTTCGAGCGTGTCCTTGCCGTGCTCACTCGGCAGGGTCTTCGGGTTGCCTTCGAGGAGGATGCGGCCGTGCGACAGAAACAGCACGCGGTCGCAGACCTCTTCGACCTCGTACATGTTGTGCGACGTCCAGAGGACACCGCCCCGGTCGCCCGCGGCGAAGTCGCGGATCCACGTCCGGACCTCCCGTGCCGATGCCGGGTCGAGCGACGCGGTCGGCTCGTCGAGCAGGAGCAGCGTCGGACGGTTCAGCATCGCCTTGGCGAGCGAGACGCGCGTCTGCTCCCCCGACGACAGGACGCCGCATTTCACGTTCCGGAAGCGCTCCAGATCGAATTGCGTCATCAGCGCGTCCATTCGCGCTCGCAGGTTGGCCACCCCGTACAACAGTCCAAAGAAGCGCAGGTTCTGCGCGACCGTCAGGTTGCCGGGCACCGGCGCATAGACGGCGGCAAAGTTCGTCCGCGCGAGCGCCTCGCACCGATGCGTGACGAGATCGTACGTGCCGATTCGGATGGTGCCGGCCGTCGGCGCGAGCACGCCAAGGATCATGTTGATCGTTGTCGTTTTTCCGGCGCCGTTCGGACCGAGCAGGCCGACGATCTCGCCGGCGCTCACCTCGAACGACACCTCGTCAACGGCAACGAGATGGTTGTAGAACTTTCGGATTCCCGCAACCGACAGGACGGTCACCGGGACATGGTATCGAATGCCCTCGGCTCATGCTTCACGAGGCGCGGGCCGGGAGTCCTTCAGGCATGCGCGCGCCCGTGGGCCGAAGCTCGCGAACGGGCGCGGCGCCCACGGCGCGAATCGTGATCTTCAACTCACGCCCCTGCAGATCGAGCATCGTCATGCGCTCCACGCCCCGCAGGCGCTCCGCCGTCGCCCGCACCCGCCGGATGAGCGCCGCGACCACTTCGAGACCCTTGCGTCCGTAGCGATCGGCAACCGCGATGTGCAGGACGAGCACTTCCTCGACCGACGTCCGCAGGTAGATGACCATGCCGGCGAGCGCGTCGCTGCGGCGGCCGCGCTCGATTGCGAACAGGCACTGTACGTCCGGGCACGCGCCAACCGCCGCGCGCACGCCGGACGGCTCGGCGACGATGGTCGGACTCCCGAACATTTCGACCGCGCGCGTGACAGCCGTCTCCGCCTCGCGCTGACGGCGATTGAAGAACATCAGGCGTTCGAGCGCCTCCCGATCGTCTGCGGTCAGCGTGGATTGAAACGCCAGATCGAGCATGTGAACCTCCGGGTCTTCACGGTGTCCGCCGTCACGGGCCGCGCGGCGCCGGTTCGTCCAGCACAACGCGCCGCGGCAAACATCCTGATGCGCGGCCGTTGCGCGAAGGGGGAAACGACGGCGACGAAAGTCGCCGCCGCGCGGGTCTTCGCCGCGCGTTCGGGTCCTCTGGCGCGTGCGACGGCAATCGGCCTGCCAGCCCGACTCGGGCATTGCGGACTCTTGACCATTCGCGAGCCTTTCGGCCTCCGCCCCGCATCCGTCAGCCCTCGACCCGCTCCACGCCCCCTGGCCCTCGGCGACGGCGCTCTTCCCACCGCGGTTGAATCCGACGTAGCATGCCTCTATTCATGCACCGGGCGCTTTCATCCGCGGCGTTCCTCCGCGTGGAGTCGCGCTGACATGACGTTCCGACCTTCTGTCCTCTGTCCGATCGATTTCTCGGATACCGCCCGCGGCGCCCTGCGCTATGCGCTCGCGATTGCGGCGCACTTTCAGACGCCCCTCACACTGCTCGCGGTCAACGACCCTCTGCTGGAGGAGGCCGCCGCGCTATCCGCCGGCCCCACGCACCTGACCGACGACACGCGGCGCGAGCTCGAACGATTCTTCAGCCATACGTTCGAGCGGCCGCCGCAGCCCGCCGCTGACGTGACGCTCGAGGTGGTCACCGGGAAACCCGCGCCCGAGATCCTCCGCGTATGCCGCGAATGCGCCTGCGATCTCATCATCATGGGGTCGCACGGATCGACAGGCTTCCGGAAACTGTTCTTCGGGTCGACGACCGAACGCGTGCTGCGGGAGACATCGGTGCCGGTCCTCGTCACGCCTGGCAACGATCCGGGTCCGCTGCAGCTGCATGACATCCGCCACGCCGTGCGTCGCGTGCTGACGCCGGTCGACCTGGCGGCCGACACCGCGCACCAGCTCGCGACCACCGCGCAGATCGCTGAAACGCTCGACGTGCCCTGGTTGGTGTTGCACGTCATCGAACCGGTGCGGTCGCTGGTTGCCTCGACGCTCGGCCTGCCGAACATGGAAGCAGAACGCCGGGACCGTGCCGAACGGCAGCTCGAGTCGACGATCGCGCCGCTCGCGTCGCGCAAGCCCGAGATGCTCATCGCGTACGGCGAGCCTGCGGAAGAAGTCGCCAAGGTCGCCGCCGATCGCAACGCCGGGCTCATCGTCATGGGGCTCCACTCGTCGCCGCTGCTCGGGCCGCGGATGGGATCGGTGACGTACCGCGTGCTCTGTCTCGCACATCGCCTGGTGCTCGCGCTGCCGCCCGGCTCCAAGTAGCTCGTGGCTTCCGCCCGGCTCCAGTAGCTCGTGGCTTCCGCCTTCAGGCGGAAGGATACTTAGCAGAATCATGAGAGCCCTCCTCACCGGGATAGCCGCCGTCGCGATCATCGGCACTGGCATGCGACAGACGAACGCCAGCTTTGCATCCGATCTCGCGTTCCTCGAGCAGCACACACAGGTCGTCCTGCTCGGCAACGCTCCTGGTCCCCAGGTCGTGGTCGCGCCCGA
>Ga0136846_1232968_pt1 | contig 12426 bp, 13 predicted proteins | sample HopSoiMetagenom2_FD_96841 | JGI IMG/M metagenome (GOLD analysis project Ga0136846, IMG submission 96841) | Grasslands soil microbial communities from Hopland, California, USA - 2 Assembly 2016 (version 4) | ecosystem: Environmental > Terrestrial > Soil > Grasslands | place: USA: Hopland...
AGGTTTACCGTGCCGGTTGCGGAGACGCCCGTGATTGGCTGGACGCCGATTCCGCCCCTGAACACCAGTCCGGTTGAATCCTGAGCGGTTGCGATTCCCGCAGCCGCCACGATGAGAAGAGCCACTACCAACACACGCGCCAGCGTGCGACCTGCATTTCCACTGCCTGATCTTGCGATTGTTTTCATTTGAAAACTCCTTATTTTTTTGGAGAGTCCGCGTCAGGCCTGTTTTCCTGGCGTACCCTCCTTCATCATCGAAACTATTCGCAGCAGGCTTTGCAGTCATAACGTAACCGTCATCTTCCCGTAATGTTTCGGTGGCGCTCCCGCCGTTGGCACCAGAAAAGTGAAGACTTTTTGTACCCACTGAATGGCCATTCACATCCAAGCAGAAGTTCCAACAACTTTTTTGATTGAGAGTCGTGCAGTCATGCAAGAAATCGCCTTTGAAGCTTTTCGACTAGACCTCGTGAACGAGTGCCTTCGGCAGGACACGCGAGTGATCACACTCCGTCCCAAAGCCTTCCGCGTGCTCAAACTTTTGGTGGAACGTGGCGGTCAGCTTGTGACCAAGCGGCAGGTTCTTGATGCTGTGTGGCCAGAAACTTTCGTTGGCGATGCCGTTTTGAAGGACGTCGTGCGCCAGCTGCGCGAAGCGTTGAATGATTGTTCTAAAAATCCTTGCTACATCCAGACAGCACATCGGCGCGGATATCGCTTCATCGCGAAGATCGAGGCAGCGGACCAATACTCGGCGCCAGCGGCGTGGGAAGGCGAAGCCCCGGCGCCTCCGGTTACCGCGGCCTGGTCATTCTCCAGTTGGTCTGGATTTTTGGGGCTGGCCGCTACAGTGCTCCTGATAAACCTCAAGAACCCTAACGGGTGATTCTTCGCTAACCACTCCCCCCGCGAATGCCGTGAGAGACTCACTTTGTATCTTTGATCAACGTTTCCTGGCTCGCCGCGCACAACCAGCTTCCGTTCTCCTCCACCCAGGTATCAGTGAAGCGGCCGTGGCGGGTGTACGGCTTCCCTTTCGTACTGCCCTTCTCGCGGTAGCCGCCAGTCACGATCACGGCATCGCCGTGCGCCCAGGCATTCATGTTCTCGTTTACGATCTGGTCGGGCATGTAAGTCAGAGTCTTGATGCTCGCCAAAAACTGCTGCTTGTTCATGAAGGTGCCGTCGGAGTCCGTGTATGCGAATGAGGGTGAGAGCAGCTTTTCTACGGCTTGAGCGTCGTTGTTCTTCTCGGCTTCGTTCCAGGCGTTTTCGAGCATGAGCACGCGGGCCTTGTTGGCCTCGGCCTTGTTGGAATCAGGAGTTGCAGCAACCAGCGCGGTCATCGCGCAAACGGACACCACCGCCAAGAGAAGCTTTTTCGCTCTCACGTGCTTTCCCTCTGAATGTGAGTTGAGGCCCGGCACAGTCTGACACACGTCTTGCGCGAATTCCAGAGGCTCGCCCGCGGCGTGCATACCCTAGTTGGTTCGGTCGCCTGAGAAGCTATTTGGCCGGCGAGTTCGCTTGCTCCAGCACCGAGAGGATGGCTGCCGCCGAACGGTCAATATCTTTTTCTGTGGTCGACCAGTTACTGACGGAGATCCGTGCCGCAGTTCGCCCCTGCCATTGCGTCCCGCCCAGCCAGCATGTGCCTTCTTTCTGTATGCCTGCGATCACCTGCTGCGTGAAAACGCCTTCGTCACGCCCATCACCGGGCAGGGGGACGAACTGTACCAGCACCTGGTTCAGTACGACTTCGTTCAGCACGCGAACCTGAGCATGACTTCGAAGCTTCTCCGCCATGCGGCGGGCGCAGGCACAGCAACGTTCCACGATTTCGCTTACACCGCGGCGTCCAAGCGTGCGCAGCGCCGCATACACAGTGATCCCGTGTGCGCGACGCGACTCATCGGGGGTGAATGCGCGCGGGTCGCGTTCTCCGGGCGTCGTCTGGATGTAGTGGGCCGGTACCATCAACCCGCCCTGATGCGACTCGGGGTGTGCGGTGAGTACGATGCCGGAGTCATACGGAACATTCAGCCATTTGTGGCAATCGGTTGCTATCGAGTCTGCCTGTTCGATCCCGGCCACTAGGTGCCGCAGCCCCTCGCTCGCAGCGGCCCAGACGCCGAAGGCTCCGTCCACATGGAGCCATGCTCCGCGCTGGTGGACCAGCGGAGCGATCTCCCTGATCGGATCCACGGCGCCAGTGTTGACGTTCCCGACCTGCGCGCACACAATGGACGGCCCCTTCACAGTCCGCAACAATTCTTCAAGATGGTCTTTGCGCATGCGTCCTTGGCTATCCGTCTTTACCCGCCGCACCCGCTCTGTTCCCAACCCGAGCATTCGCAGCGAGGTGAAGATGGTGCGGTGCGCCTCATCATTCACGATCGCCTCGATCTCGGGCGCGCCGAACAGGCCATCGCGCTCTACATCCCAACCTGCGTTGCGCAGAACGTGGTGCCGAGCTGCGATCAGCGAAGTGAAGTTCGCCATCTGGCAGCCGGTGACGAAGCCCACGCTCCATGTTGCGGGCAATCCCAGTACTTCCTTCAGCCAGCCCCCGGCGATCTCTTCCGATACGGCCGCAATTGGCGACATGATATACATCTGCGCGTTCTGGTCCCACGCGGAGACCAGCCAGTCTGCGGCGGTCGTTACCGGCAGGCTTCCTCCGATCACGAACCCAAAATAACGTGGCCCCTGTGACGCCACGGTGCCGCGCTCTCCCGCGTGCGCGAGTTGTTGCAATACAGCTGACGCGTCCTCCCCGCTCTCCTGCAAAGGACCGCCGAGCTGCCCTCGCAGCTCATCGCCCGTCGCCCTGGCGCCAACGTGCCGGTCCGCGATTGAATCTAGATATTCTTTAGCGTGCCGGGCTGCTTGCTCGAGGAGTGGTGAGTCCAGGATCGGTTTTGGTGCGCTCATTCTTTCCTCCCTAGAAACGTTCGATGGGTTTAGTAAAGTCGAATGGGCAGAAGTTGAGGCAATTCGATGCCGCGCCCCAGCAGCTTTCGGCTCTCCAGTATGTGCTCAATGTGCCGCTCGGAATGGTCCGCATAAAGCTGTAGCAGATTTCGTAAGCTCACTTCTCCGAAATCCGGATGCGCTCCCTTCAGCTGGTCCCATTCAGTCGATGGCGCCGATTTAAAGAGCTTGGCCGTCAGCTCCCTGATTGCCAGGAAGCCATCAAGGCAAAGATTTCTTTCGTCTGCGCTGGCCTGCTGATGGCCTAAGCGCTGCGTCCAGCGGTCCTGATCGTATCCTGGCAGCGGCGCCCCAGGCTCGGCTATCACCTTGCGGATGCGGAACGCTCCTTGCAATTCTGAATCGAAGACGTGCTGCACCAGTTCGTGGATCGACCACTTCTCCGGCCCTCGCGGTCTCGCCTTCAATTCATCTTCGGCAAGGTCCTTGATAGCCTGCCGCAAACGGTCCGGCCCTGTTAAATATGCCGTCAGCAGTTGCTCATCACTGTAAGCACTGTATTCCGGGAATTGCTGCTTTTTGCTCTGCATGCTTCACCTTACGTTTGGGATGAGAGACGCCGATTAGACAGAAGAAAAAAGACAAACGATGCGTGTTTGAACCCTGAATGCGGACCCTTGGCCACAAGTTTTTTAGGGCCTGCACCTCCTTTTATTCTGTAGGTGGTAAAAACGTTCGCGCCCTTTACTTGAATCTCCGGCACTCCTAAGCGTGTTTAGGGATTGTGAGTAACCGCGAAATCAGATACAAAGCTGAGAGGCGATGAAAGACTTTTACATCCGCGACGCGGCCACGTTCGAAAACCAGAACATCACTACCTCGTTCGTGGTGGCGAACAAGCAGGTCAAAGCAAAGAAAAGTGGCGAGCCTTATCTCGCGCTCACGCTGGTCGACCGGACCGGCCAGATCGAAGCCAAGGTCTGGGACGGCGTCCTCGAGGTGATGGACACATTCGAGCAGGACGACTTCGTCAAAGTGAAAGGCCTGCTCAATAAGTACAACGGACGCTTCCAGCTCACCGTCCACAAGCTGCGTCCCATGGAAGAAGCGGAGATCGATTTTTCCGACTACCTTCCCAAGACCACCAAAGATATTGAAGAGCTTTGGAAGACAGTTGGCGAGTTCGTCGACGGCTTCCAGAATCCCCACTTGAAGGCACTGATCGAAGCCTTCATGTCCGATCCGGCGATCGCAACTTCTTACAAGAACGCTCCGGCGGCAAAGACGCTCCATCACGCGTACATCGGCGGATTGCTCGACCACGTCGTCTCGCTGATGCGCTCGGCGAATCTCGTTTGCCAGAATTATCCGCAGCAGATCAATCGCGACCTGCTGCTCACTGGCGTCTTCCTGCACGACATCGGTAAGATCCACGAGCTCTCGTACGCGCGCAGCTTCGGCTACACCGATCGCGGACAGCTGCTCGGCCACATGATCATCGAGCTGGAGATGTTGCAGGCTAAGATCAAGATCGCAAACGAGCACACCGCGACGCCGTTTCCCGACGAGCTCAAGACAATGGTCGAGCACCTCATCATCAGCCATCACGGGCATTACGAGTTCGGCTCGCCCAAGCTTCCTATGTTCCCGGAGGCGCTGATGTTGCACTACATCGACGACCTCGACTCCAAGATGGAAGCCATGCGCGCCCACTTCGAGCGCGAGCCCGACTCCGACTGGACCGGCTACAACAGCTCGATGGGTCGTCCCCTGATGAACTCGCGTAAAGTTTTGGATCGCATCTACAGCGCCGTCGCGAAGGCGGCCAAGTCGGGCGAAAACTCTTAGGTTTGCTACTCCTGCGTCCTTGCTTCGCCTGATTGCTTCCACCCGCCACAATCTGATACAACGGCTTCGCTCTAAGGAGAGCACCCCTTTATGCGCTTCAAATTGATCGCGCTGTTGTTCTGCCTCGCCGTCATCCTGGGCTGCGGCCCGAAGCCGCCCGCTGAAAACGCCACCAGCACCGAGAACCGGGACAATTCATCCGCATCCAGCTCGTCGGGGGACAAAGCGAATGCCCCCAAGCCGCCGGGATTGATCGACCGGCTAACAAGTAAGACGTACACCGTTCCCGCCGGCACAATCGTCAGCGTGCGTTTGGGCGAGACGCTGGGCTCGAAGACAAGCCAGCCTGGTCAGGACTTCGATGCAACTGTCGCCGAGCCTGTCGTGGTGGAAGGCAAAGAAGTGATTCCTGCTGGCGCGGATGCGCACGGCACCGTCGTAGACGCGAAAGGCCTCGGCCATTTCAAGGGTGGAGCGCTTCTGAAGATCGCTCTCACCTCCATCAAGGACTACAAGGTTCAGTCCGAATCAGTGAACCGCGCCGCGAAAGGTAAAGGCAAGCGCAGCGCAGTGATGATCGGCGGCGGCGCAGGTGCGGGCGCTTTGATCGGAGCACTGGCGGGTGGCGGAAAAGGTGCGGCTATCGGCGCGCTCGCTGGCGGCGGCGCAGGCACTGCGGGCGCCTATTTCACCGGGAACAAAGAGGTCGTTCTTCCCGCGGAGACCATGGTCTCGTTCAAGCTGCTGCAGCCCATCGAAGTAAAAATGTAGCGCGTGGTATTTTGGTGAGGACGCGCTGTTGTCGCGGCGCGTCCAAACTTCATGGCCCTCGACTTCAAAAACTTCTCCGTCATCACCTTCGACTGCTACGGAACCCTCATCAATTGGGAAGTCGGCATTCTTGGCGCTCTGCAGCCCATCCTGAAGAAATACGGACGCAATCTTTCCGACGCTGGCGTCCTCGAGCTCTATAGCACATTCGAGCCGCAGATCCAGAGTGGCCCGTATAGGCCTTACCGAGAAGTGCTCGCCGAGATCGTGCGCCGCTTCGGCGCCAAGCTTGTCTTCAAGCCCACGCAGCAGGAGATCGATTCGCTCGCTGAGTCGATCAAGGACTGGCCGCCCTTCGCCGACACCAGCGCTGTACTTCGCAAACTCAAGACCAAATACAAGCTCGCTATCATCTCCAACATCGACGATGATCTGCTCGCGTACTCTCTGCGCCTCATCGGCGTGCCCTTCGATTTTCTAATAACCGCGCAGCAGGCCAAGAGCTACAAGCCGTCACACAACAACTTCAATCTGGCGTTGAAGAAGATCGGATTGCCCAAAGAAAAAGTCCTGCACGCGGCTGAAAGCCTCTACCACGATGTCGCGCCCGCGAACGAGCTCGGGATAGCGAACGTGTGGGTGAACCGCCGTGGCGGAAAGCCCGGCGCCACGAAAGACGTCGCCGCCAGGCCCAACCTTGAAGTCCCTGATATCAAGACGCTCGCCGAAGTCGCTACCAAATGAAAAAGGGCGGCTCTCGCCGCCCTTCACTCAAAAGAAAAGCTCTACTGGTTTACCGGTATCTTGATGATCTTCTTCTGGATCGCGTAGGTCACCAGCTGCGCCTTATTGTGAATGTCCAGTTTGCGCATCAGGTTGAACTTGTGCGCCTCGATCGTCTTCACGCTCAGCCCGAGCAGCACGGCGATCTCTTTCACCGAATTGCCTTCCGCCAGCAGCTTCAGGATCTCGCGCTCACGCGGTGTCAAAGTTGACATGCGCGGACGCATCTTCTGGTCGCGCACTCGCGAGCGGAAATCTTCCACAAGCTTTCCCAGCACCTGCGTGCTGAGATATTTGCCGCCTTTGTAGACGTCGCGGATCGCCGTCACCAACTGCGGCGCCGGCGTGTCTTTCAGAACGTATCCGGCAGCGCCGACTTCGAGACACTGCACGAGATAGTCCTCGTCCTCATACATAGTCAGGAAGAGAACCTTCGTCTCAGGACGGTTTTTGCGGATGTGGCGCGCGGCTTCGAAACTTGAGAGGCCCTGCATGCCGATATCCATGAGAACGATGTCGGGACGCAGATCGCGCGCCTTCTCGACGGCAGCGCCGGCATCGGCGGCTTCGCCGATGATTTCAAAATCCGATTCCATCTCCAGCAGGCGGCGGACGCCCTGGCGAAACAATGTGTGATCGTCAACCAGCAGGCACTTGATCTTTGGCATGTACTTCCCCTAGTGATTAATGGATCCGCGACGAGATTGCTCCCGCTTCCGCGGATTTTGCTAATGGCGCGCTGGTCTCGCTGATTGGCACCGAGACTTCGATCCTGGTGCCGCGGTCCTTGGCTGAGGCCACGCGGACCTCGCCTCCGATCGAGTGCACCCTTTCTTTGATTCCGGCCAGCCCAAACGAGTTACCACGCGAGTTGCTGGTTTTTGTGCTGAATCCCACCCCATCGTCCTCGATCAGCAGCCGCACCCGCTGCTGGTCCTGGTTCAGGATGATATTCACGCTCTTGGCATGCGAGTGTTTGGCCACATTGTGCAGCGCTTCTTGCACCACCCGGTAGATCACCATCTCGACCTCGGGATCAAGCCGGTTCATGTCTTCGGCCACCATCACGCGTGCGCGGACGCCGGTATTTTTGGCCAGATCCTTGGCCTCTTTGCGTATCGCGGCCACCAGCCCCAGCTCTTTCAAGACGAGGGGCGAGAGCCGTCCGATGATGCGCCGAATGCCTTCAATCGTCCGGTCGACCACTTCCACCGTCTCGCGGATCTTATTCTTCTGCGAGCGCGACCCGCGGCCTGCGGCGGTCGATTCCAGCATGCCGAGATAGAGCCGGATAACCATCAGCGCTTGGCCGGTTTCGTCGTGCAGTTCGCGGCTGATGCGCTTGCGCTCGTCTTCCTGCACGCGCAAAAGGTGTCCGGAAAGCTCGGCGATGCGCACTTCGCGTTCGCGTAGCGCTTCCGTCATACGCCGGCGGTCGATAGCAAGGGCGGAACGGTCGGCGATAGCTCGCATCATCTCGCGCTCCGTCGGCAGCCACTCGTATGGCTTGGTGAAGCCGACCACCAACACTCCGATCATCTCGCCATTCGCGTTCAGCGGCATGCCCCAAAGCGTCCGCGCGGCTTGGCGCAACGCTTCGCTGGCGACGCGCCCATCGTGCGAAGGGTCCAGCACCATGTCCGGAACGCCGCTCGCGGCAATGCCTCCCGAGAACCCTTGCCCAATTTCGACCGAGAAATCGCCATCCGCCTCAAAGCCCAGCTTCGCACGTGCCTGCAGCCGGTTCGTGCCTTGCTCCTTCAGCATGAGAACGCCAACGCTCGCACCAAAGACTTTGGCGGTGATCTTCAGCACTTGCTCGAAAACGGAGGGCAGGTCAGCGGCAGAAAGTTCCGCGTCGAGGATCGAGAGCAATGCCGCGCTCTGTTCGCTCTTGGCGTCGAAATACGCGCCGCTCACGACCACGAAGCACGCGGACGAAAAGGCTTCCAGTGTCGCGATCAGCTCCGCCCGGCGTTCCCCGAAGAGGCTGCCGACGTAGGGCTCGCAAACGTTCAGATAGAGTTCGAAGGAGCGGGCGACCGCGCGTGTGTCCACCTGGAGTTTCGCCAGCCGAGAGCCGTGGTAGCTCAGGCTCTCGACTAATCCCTTAAAGTCGTTTTTACCGCAGATGAAGGTGCATGCTGCCGCGAGCTGCAGTTGCTCCACAGCGACCAGGATGCGGCCGTCAAAATTCGATTCCTGCGCGATTTTTTCGCGCCACTTGGCAGTAATGTCAGGAAAGTAGGGCTCCAGGGCCCTTGTCACTTCGATGATCAGCTCGCGAGAGCTGTCTTTGAGAGGCAAAACTGCTGACACTTCTACTGCTCCCGGGGCCAGAGGAAGGTTCCGTCGCGATCATCGCCGCCTTAGAGCGGCGAACATGAACTTCCCTACATTCGTTCTAGGTAATATACCCGTCCAAAATCCGAGTGTCTACTATTTAGTCATTATTTTTAGAGATATCTTCCTGCGGTTGTGTCCGCCTCTGGGAAAAAAATCAGCTTGCTACAATGCCAGTGCATGTTGCGTTTCTCCACCGCCGGCGAATCCCATGGCGAAGCCCTGGTCGCGACCCTCTCCGGGCTCCCCGCCGGGCTCGAATTCGACCAGAAATTCGTCGATCGCGAGCTCTGGCGCCGCCAGCAAGGCTACGGCCGCGGGGGACGCATGAAGATCGAGAAGGATTACGCCCACGTTCTCTCCGGCATCAGGCATGGCAAGACCATCGGCTCGCCCATCGCCCTCCTGCTTGAGAATAAGGACTGGAAAAATTGGGAAGAGGCGCTGCCGGTGGCTATCGGCCACGCCGCAAAGCATAAGGAAGTGAAATCACCGCGTCCCGGACACGCCGATCTCGCCGGGGCTCTCAAGTACAACTTCCCCGAAGCGCGGTACGTTCTGGAGCGGGCGTCGGCCCGAGAATCGGCGGCGCGAGTCGCTGTGGGCGCAATCGCAAAATTATTCTTGCGCGAACTCGGGATCGGAGTGCTCAGTCACGTGGTCCAGATCGGTAACGCCCGTTGCGGATGCAAAGGCGAATGGAAGAAGTTAGTCGAACTCTCGGAGCGCAATGAGATCCTGCTGAACTGCGAAGACCCGGAAGCCGAGCAGCGCATGAAGGCTGAAGTTGATGAGGTTCTCCGCACCGGCGACACCGTCGGCGGCGTCTTCGAGGTTATCGCGCACGGCGTTCCGCCGGGCCTCGGTACTTACGCCAATTGGGACGAGCGCCTCGACGGCCTTCTCGCCCAGGCAGTCATGTCCCTGCAAGCCGTAAAAGCGGTCGAACTCGGCGACGCAATCACCGTGGCCGGCGGCCCTGGTTCCAAGGCTCAGGACGAGATTGGTTTCAGCCGTTCACCGGCAACTAACAACCAGCAACCAGCAACGAGTTTCACGCGAAGCTCCAACCACGCTGGCGGCCTCGAAGGCGGCGTCTCGAACGGTGAAGACATTGTCGTCCGGGGATATCTGAAGCCGATTTCAACCTTGCGTCGCCCGCTCGGCTCGGTAGATTTCAAATCCCGCGAACCGGTAAAAGCTGCCTACGAGCGGTCCGATGTGTGTGTCGTACCGGCGGCGGGAGTAGCGGCCGAAGCCATGGTCGTACTTACCCTCGCGCGTGGCGCACTGGAAAAATTTGGTGGGGACTCGATGGGCGAAGTGAAGCGAAACTTCGCGGGGTACCGCGAGCAGTTGCAAAGATTCTGAGCGAGCAGCCAACAAAAAGATGATCTACCCAATCGTTAAATACGGCGACCGCGTTCTGGAAACTCCCGCCGCCACCGTTACCGTCTTCGACAAAGAGCTGGAGAAGCTCACGGAAGACATGTTCGAGTCCATGTACGCGGCCCACGGCGTCGGCCTCGCCGCGCCGCAGATCGGCATTGGCAAGCGCATCGCGGTCATTGACACAAGCTTCAAGGAAGATGACGGCGCGAAACTCATCCTTATTAACCCCGAGATCATCAAGATGGAAGGCAAGCAATCCAGCGGCGAAGGATGCTTGAGCATCCCCGACTTCCGCGAGCGTGTCACGCGCGCTAATAAAGTCACTGTCCGCGCGCAGGATCTAAAAGGGAAAACGTTCGAGATGACCGGCGAGGCACTGCTCGCGCGCGCCTTCCTGCACGAGACCGATCACCTGAACGGCAAGCTCTTCATCTCGCACATCAGCGCGCTCAAGCGGAACCTGATCAAGAACAAGATCAAGAAGCTGCAGAAGGCGGGAGAGTGGACGTAGTTTTTTGCGGCACTCCGCAATTCGCCGTTCCCACGCTCTCGGCGCTGGTCGCAGCCGGGCACAATGTGCGGCTCGTCGTCTCCCAGCCCGATCGTCTCAGCGGACGCGGCCAGCAACTCGCGGTTCCTGCTGTAAAACAGCGCGCTCTCGAACTCAAGCTCCCGGTTGTTCAGCCGCAATCCATCAAGAACAACGCCGAATTCCGCGCGCAATTGGAGAAGCTGGCACCGCAGTCCATCATCGTGGTCGCCTACGGACGCATCATCCCGCAATGGATGATCGATCTGCCGCCGCTCGGCAATCTGAACGCGCACGCATCGCTGCTGCCGAAATATCGAGGCGCGGCTCCCATCCAGTGGGCGATCGCGAATGGCGAAACCGTCACTGGCGTGACCACAATGCGCATCGACGCCGGCCTCGACACCGGAGACATGCTTCTGCAATCAGAGATTCCCATCGCGCCGGACGACACCGCGGCCACGCTTTCACCGAAGCTCTCCGAGCTCGGCGCCGCGCTGATGGTGGAAGCTTTGCAGCGGCTCGAAGCCGGCAAGCTGACCTCGACTCCGCAGGACCACTCGCGCGCAACCCTCGCGCCGATCCTGAAGAAGGAAGATGGTCGGATAGATTTCTCCCGGACCGCGCAGGAGATCCACAATCGCCTGCGCGGCTTTCAGCCCTGGCCGGGTGCATTCACAACTTTTCGCGAGAAGTCGCTCACCATCAGCTCCGCGCGCCCGCTCCCGCCTGGCTCCGAGCTCATCCCGCCCGGCCGTATTCGCCTGCTCGAGAGCAAACTTTTTGTCGGCGCCGCGCACGACACTTCACTTGAGGTTCTAGAGCTACAGCCAGAAGGAAAGAAGAAGATGTCTGCCGCCGACTTCATCAACGGCTACAATCCGAAAAGCGGAGAAAGCTTCGGTACCTAAGAAGAGAGGAAGTTACGGCCCAACCGCCAGCGTCACCGTCATTCCCGGCGAGACGCGCGCGCCCGGCGCCGGCGATTGCCGCGCGATGATCAGCCCCGCCGAAGGCTTCTGGTCCATCTTGATCGAATCCAGGCCTTCGATCTTCCCGATGCGCAACCCGACTTCGCTGATCGCCTGGCTGGCATCGGCAAGATGCGCACCCACAAAGTTCGGCATTACGTAACTCGCGTCATCAGCCGGAGCACTGACCAGCAGGCTGACTTTAGGCGAGGTCATAGTGTTCGCGTTCGGTGCAGGACTCTGCGCGACGACTTGATCGGGCGGGACGTCGGGCAGATGCAGCACGGCGACGGTGCCGACTTCGAGTCCACGTCGTTGCACGCTGATCTCTGCCGTGCGCCCGCTCTTGCCGATCAGGTCGGGGATGAGCGCTCGTTGCGGCCCCAAGCTCACGGCGACACGCACGCGATAAGCCCGCCGCACCACCGCCTCCGGCGCGGGCGCCTGCGACATGATCTTCCCCTCGGCGACCTCAGGCGAATAAAAGCGGTCTTGCACGTCCATGATCAAGCCGCGGTCGCTCATAAGCGCGGCCGCCGCTTCCGGAGTCATCCCCACGATCTTCGGCACTTTCACTTCTCCGCCGTGGATGGCGAAGCGCATCGCCGTGAGCGCGGAAAGCGTGGCCACCATCAGCAGCATCATCGCCAGCAGGAAGTAGCGGAAGATCTTTTCGATCGTTCCTTTCGGCGGCGGCTCGGTCTCTAACTGCTCGGATTCCAGCTGCTCGGGGTCTTCCAGTTTTTGCTGCGGTTTCATGTCCGGATGCGTGTGATTTGATTCGATGTGATACGCTGCTGCGACTCACTTTTTCCAATCAGGGCAACTCCAAGGCCGCAGGCAGGCTCCGCGA
>Ga0136846_1213731_pt1 | contig 12425 bp, 11 predicted proteins | sample HopSoiMetagenom2_FD_96841 | JGI IMG/M metagenome (GOLD analysis project Ga0136846, IMG submission 96841) | Grasslands soil microbial communities from Hopland, California, USA - 2 Assembly 2016 (version 4) | ecosystem: Environmental > Terrestrial > Soil > Grasslands | place: USA: Hopland...
ACCCGCGTGGCCGCGGGCAGCGCCTCGCCGGCCGACACGCACTTGCGCAGCGTGCCGCCCAGCGGCGCCGACAGCTTGCGCTCGCGCGCCTGGTCGGCGATCGCACGGTAGGTCGTGGGCGCGGTGAACAGCACCGTCGCGCCGTACGCGGGGATCGCGTCGAGCAACAGCGGCGGCGTCGCCTTCTCCAGCAGCACGGTGCTCGCGCCGATGGACAGCGGAAACAGCAGCAGGCCCCCGAGGCCGAACGTGAAGCCCAGCGGCGGGCTGCCGATGAAGACGTCGTCGGCGCTCGCGCGCAGCACGTATCTCGGCCAGCACAGGCAGATCGCCATCACGTCCTGGTGGAAGTGCATCGTCGCCTTGGGCTCGCCCGTGGTGCCGGAGGTGAAGGCGAGCAGGCAGGTGTCGTCGGCCGCCGTGTCGACGGCCTCGAACGGCGTCGCGTGGCGTGCCATCGCGGCCTCGAGGCTGTCGGGCGAGGCATCGTTGAACAGCCGCAGCTGCGTGAGCGTCGGGCAGTGCGACTGCGCCAGCTGCAGCTCCTCGGCGAGCTGGCGATCGCACAGCGCGTGCGTCACCCGAGCCTTCGCGACGACCTGCTTCAACTCCTTGGCGCGCAGCAGCGGCATCGTCGCGACCGCCACGGCACCCGTCTTCATCACGCCGAACCAGCAGGCGGCGAGCATCGGGTTGTTCGGCGCGCGCAGCAGCACGCGCTGGCCCGGCCGCACGCCCATCTCCTCGACGAGCACGTGCGCGATCGCGTCGGCCTGGCGTTGCAGGTCGGCGTACGTCCAGCGCACCCCGGGCCCGACGATGCACGGCCGCTCGCCCCAGCCGCGCTCGATGGCCTTGTCCAGGAGTTCGACGGCGCAATTGAGCTGCGGCGGGAACTGCAGCTCGGGCAGGTCGAACAGGTAGACCGGCTGCTGCTCGATGGGCGGCAGGTGATCGCGGGTGAACGTGTCGACATGGGCTGTCCGCCCGCTGGTCATGACAATCCCTCCCGCGCCGGGTACGGCGCTCCGTCCCTCGAGGGGACCGCGGGCCTTCTTGGGGCGGCCCGGCGCGCGGCCCGCGAACTTGCGTCGGTTGACGAAGGAAAGCTCACTTCAACAGCTCCCTGGCGATGATCAGTTGCTGCACTTCGCTGGCGCCCTCGTAGATGCGCAGCGCACGGATGTCCCGGTAGAGGCGTTCGACGGTGTGGCCGCTTCGCACGCCCGCGCCGCCCCACAGCTGCACGGCGGCGTCGATGACGCGCTGCGCGCCCTCGGTGGCGGCGAGCTTGGCCATCGCGGCCTCGCGTGTCACGGTGTGTCCCTGGTCGCGGCGCCACGCGGCGCGCCAGGTGAGCAGCGCGGCCGCGTCGACGGTGAGCGCCATGTCGGCCAGCTTGGCCTGCGTCAGCTGCAGGTCGGCCAGGTGCTGGCCGAACATCGGGCGCGAGGTCGCGCGTGCAAGGCCTTCGGCCAGCGCGCGGCGCGCGAAGCCGAGTGCCGCCGCGGCCACGGAGGTGCGAAAGACGTCCAATGTGCGCATCGCCAGCTTGAACCCGGCGCCCGCCTCGGCCAGGCAGTGCGACGCCGGCACGCGGCAGCCTTCGAACGCCAGCCGCGCCAGCGGATGCGGCGCCATGACATCCAGCCGCTCGGCGATGCGCAGGCCGGGCGCGTCGGCATCGACGACGAAGGCCGCGATCGACTTCGTCCCGCGCGCCTCGGGCGCGGCGCCTGGCTCGACCTGGCGCGCGAACACGACGTAGAAGTCGGCGATGCCGCCGTTGGAGATCCACGTTTTCTCGCCGTCCAGCACCCAGTGCGCGCCGTCGCGCCGCGCGGTCATGCGCATCGCCGCGACGTCGGAGCCGGCCTCCGGCTCGGAGAGCGCGAACGCGGCGATCGCGTCGCCGCGGGCCACGCGTGGCAGGTAGCGTGCCTTGAGCTCCGGCGAGCCGTCGAGGGTGATCGCGCCGCTGCCCAGGCCCTGCATCGCGAACGCGAAGTCGGCCAGGCCGTCGTGCGCGGCGAGCGTCTCGCGCACCAGGCACAGCGTGCGGGTGTCGAGCGCGTCGCTCGCGCCGCCGTACGCCTTGCCGCCGACCGCGAGCTTCAACCAGCCGGCGTCACCGAGCGCGCGCACCCAGCGGCGGCATTGCGCGTCGACGTCGTCGCGCGAGGCCTGCGGCGGCAGTTCGTGCGGGAAGCCGCCGGCGCCGTCGGCCAGGCTGGCGGCCAGGCGCCGGTGCAGCGCGCGATGCGACTCGTCGAAGAACGGCCACTCGAGGGCCTGGGCGGCCGCCGCGGCGACGTTTTCCATGGCGTGCGGCAGCATGTCAGCGCCCCTCGAAGACCGGGCGGGACTTCGCCGCGAACGCGCGGTACGCGGTGCCGAAGTCCTCGGTGAGCATGCACAGCGCCTGCGCGGTGGCCTCGGCGTCGATCGCGGTGTCGATGTCCATGCTCCACTCCTGGTGCAGCATGGACTTCGTCAGCGAATGCGCGAATGCCGGGCCGTCGGCGAGCTGGCGCGCGAAGGCGGTGGCCTCCCCGAGCAGCGCCTCGGGGTCGACGAGCCGGTTGTAGAAACCCCAGCGCTCGGCCTCCTCGCCGCCGAGCGCGCGGCCCGAGTAGATCCACTCCGCGGCGCGGCCCTGGCCGACGATGCGCGGCAGCATCGCGCAGGCGCCCATGTCGCAGCCGGCCAGGCCCACGCGGGCGAACAGGAAGGCCGTCTTCGAGCGGGCGGTGCCGTAGCGCAGGTCGCTGGCCATCGCCAGGATGGCGCCGGCGCCGGCGCACGCGCCGTCGACGGCGGCGACGATGGGCTGCGGGCAATGGCGCATCGCCTTGACCAGGTCGCCCGTCATGCGCGTGAACATCAGCAGCTCGGGCGCGGGCAGGTCGATCAGCGGGCCGATGATCTCGTGCACGTCGCCGCCGGAGCAGAAGTTGTCGCCGGCGCCGGTGATGACGATGGCGCGCACGTCGCTCGCATGGCGCAGGCGCAGGAACAGGTCGCGCAGCTCGGCGTAGCTCTCGAAGCTCAGCGGGTTCTTGCGCTCGGGCCGGTTCAGCGTGATGCGCGCGACGCGGTCGTCGCACTCCCACAGGAAGTGCGTGGCGCGGTAGCCGGCCAGCGGACGTCGGTTGCCGGCCAGCAGCGCGGGGTCGGTGGAGGAGGTGGTCATTCGGGTGCCCTGTCTTCGGAGGTTCAACGGGTCTTGTCGTCCTGCAGCCGGCGCGCGAGCGACAGCCGCAGGTGTCCCAGCAGCGCATGCAACTGCTCGCCCTCGCCGGCCGCGAGGCCCGCGAGCAGCTCGATCACCCAGCGCTCGTGCTCCTCGGCCACGCGCTCGAACGCGCGCTTGCCGCGTGGGGTGAGCGCGATGCGCGTCGAGCGCCGGTCCTGCGGGTCGACCTGGCGCGTGACGTGGCCGCTCTTCTCGAGCTCGTCGGTCAGGCTCGTGACGTTGCCGCCGGTCACCATGAGGTAGCGCGACAGCGCGTTCATGCGCAGGCCTTCGGGCTGCTCCTGGTGGAAACGGTGCAGCTGGGCGAGGTAGTCGAAGCGCGGCAAGGTCATGTCGAAGTGCAGCCGCAGGCGCCGCCGGATCTCGGTCTCGATCTGCGTCGTGCACGACAGCAGCCGCAGCCAGGTCTTGACGGCGGCGTGGTTGGTCGTCGCGGCACGACCCTCGTGGCCGATGGCGTCGTCGCCCAGCAGCTCGTCGAGGCGGTCGATGGGTCGCGGGTCGCGGGGGAGCCTGGCTTTCACCAGGCCGCCGGAGGAGGCGACCGAGCGGCGCGGTGTCGAGCTCAATTCATCACCTCCCCGCCGCTGACCGACATCGCCTGCCCGGTGAACGCGGCCGGCGCCTCGGCGCACAGCCACAGCACGGTCGCGGCCACCTCGTCGGGTTGGACGAGGCGCTTGAGCGGGCTCGATTGCGAGAACGTGGCCATCGCGTCGGCCTCGCTGCGGCCCGTGGCGGCGACGATGCGGGCGACGCCGTCGTGCACGATCGCCGTGTCGGTGTAGCCGGGGCACACGGCGTTGACCGACAGGCCCTGCGCGGCGACCTCGAGCGCCAGCGAGCGCGTCATGCCGAGCACGCCATGCTTGGCCGCCGCGTAGGCCGTGCAGTAGGCGTAGCCCTTCTGGCCCGCGGTGCTCGCGATGTTGACGATGCGCCCGGCGCGCGCCGCGATCATCGGCGCCAGCGCGGCCTGCGTGCACAGGAACGCGCCGGTGAGGTTGACGGCCAGCATGCGATCCCAGGTCTCGAGCGGCAGGCGGGCCAGCGGGCCGGTCTCGACGGCACCGGCGTTGTTGACCAGCGCCTGCAGGGCGCCGCCGCGCGCGTGCACGTCGGCGAAGGCGCGGGCGACGCTGGCGGCGTCGGTCACGTCCAGCTCGACGCAGTCGTGCGCGACGCCTTCGGCGATCGGCAGCGTCACGCGGACCTCCTCGAGCGCGCCGCGCGCGCGTCCCGCGAGCGTCACGTGCCAGCCCGCGCCGGCGAGCGCGCGCGCGATGGCGGCTCCGATGCCGCGGGTGGCGCCGGTCACCAGCACGCGGCGGGGCGGCGGCTTCAGTGCGAGCGGCGCCGCCTCGACGATGGCGTCGGTCGCGAGTTCCGTGGTGCTGGTGGGCAGTTCGATGGCGCCGATCGCCGTGGCCGCCTCGCTCATCTCGCCGCTTCGGATGTCGCCGCTCATGACTGCCCCTGCGCGTGCTGGCGCTGGAAGATGGCCTCCAGCTGCGGCTTGGCCGCGCGGTACGGCGGCGGCCAGTTCACGTTCCGGTAGCCGATGCGCGCCGCCTCGGTCAGCGTCCACGCCGGGTTCGCCAGGTGCGGCCGCGCCACGGCGCACAGGTCGGCGCGGCCGGCGGCGATGATGCTGTTGACGTGGTCGGCCTCGCTGATGGCGCCGACGGCGATCGTCGCGATGCCGGCCTCGTTGCGGATGCGGTCGGCGAACGGCGTCTGGAACATGCGGCCGTAGATCGGCTTTTCCTGCTTGCTGACCTGGCCGGACGAGCAGTCGATGAGGTCGGCACCGGCCCCCTTGAAGGCGCGGGCGATCTCCACCGCATCGGCCGGCGTGATGCCGCCCTCGACCCAGTCGTGCGACGAGATGCGCACCGACATCGGCAGGTGCGCCGGCCACGCGGCGCGCACCGCGGCGAAGACCTCCAGCGGATAGCGCAGCCGGTTCGCGAGCGATCCGCCATGCGCGTCCTCGCGATGGTTGGTGAGCGGCGAGATGAACGACGACAGCAGGTAGCCATGCGCGCAGTGCAGCTCCAGCCAGTCGAAGCCGGCGGCCGCGGCACGGCGCGTGCAGGCGACGAAGTCGTGCAGCACGCGATCCATGTCGGCGCGCGTCATGGCGCGCGACCAGTCGCTCACGCCGGGCAGGTACTGCTGGGCCGATGCGGACATCAGCGGCCAGCCGCCCGAATCCAGCGGCTGGTCGATGCCTTCCCAGCCGAGGTGCGTCGCGCCCTTGGCGCCGGCATGGCCCAGCTGCATGCCGATGTGCGCGTCGGTGTGCGTGTGCACCCAGTCGACGATGCGCGCCCAGGCCTGCCCCTGCGCGTCGGTGTACAGGCCGGGGCAGCCCTTGGTGATGCGGCCGTCGGCGCTGGTGCAGGTCATCTCGGCCATCACCAGCGCGGCCCCGCCCATCGCGCGGGCGCCCAGGTGCACGAGGTGGTAGTCGCCGACGGTGCCGTCGACCGCCGAGTACTGCGCCATCGGCGAGACGACGACGCGGTTCTTCAGCGTGACCGATCGCACCGTGAACGGGGTGAACATCGGCGGCACGGGCTCCTGCACCCTCACCGCAGCGGCGCCGCGCTGCGCGAACCAGCGCTCGTAGCCCTCCAGCCAGCCGGCGTCGCGCAGGCGCAGGTTCTCGTGGCTGATGCGCTGGCTGCGCGTGAGCAGCGAGTACATGAACTGCTCGGGCTCCAGCGGATCGCAGTAGCGCGTGCCGCAGGCCTCGAACCATTCCATCGCGTTCCACGCCGCGTTCTGCAGGCGCAGCACCTCGACCGAACGCAGGGCCTGGTAGCGATCGAGCAGCGCGGGCAGTCCGGACGGCGGCACTTCGCCCGTCGCCCCGGCGGCCAACTTGAACTGGTTCGCGAGCTCGATGGCATCCTCGATCGCGAGCTTGGTGCCCGAGCCGATCGCGAAGTGCGCGGTGTGCACCGCGTCGCCCATCAGCACCAGCGGCGCATGGCCCGCGCCGGGCGCGCGGCGGTCGGCGGGGAGCCACCATCGCTCGCACTTGACGCGCTGGAAGTTCAGCCACGCCGAGCCGCGCAGGTGGCGCGTGTTCGTCATGAGCCTGGCGCCCTGCAGGTGGCGCGCGAACACCCGCTCGCAGAACGCGACGGAGGCGTCGGCGTCGAGCTTGTCCAGGCCGTGCGCGAGCCAGACGTGCTCGGGACATTCGACGATGAAGGTCGAGGTCTCCGCGTCGAACTTGTAGACGTGCGCCTGGAACCAGCCATGCTCGGTGCGCTCGAACACGAAGGTGAAGGCGTCGTACAGCTTCTGCGTGCCCAGCCAGATGAAGCGGTTGGGCCGCGTGACGATGTCGGGCTTGAAGACGTCCGCGTACTTCTGGCGCAGCACCGAGTTGATGCCGTCGCTGGCGACCACGAGGTCGGCGTCGGGAAATTCGGTGTCGGAGCGCACCTCGCGGTCGAACGCCAGCTTCACGCCGAGGGACTCGCAGCGCGCCTGCAGGATGTTGAGCAGCCGCTTGCGGCCGATGCCCACGAAGCCGTGGCCGCCGGAGCGGATCGCGCGGCCCTTGAACTCCAGCACGATGTCGTCCCAGTGCGCGAACGCGGCCTCGATGGCGCCGGCCGTCTCCTCGTCCCAGCGGCGCAGGTGCGCCATCGTGGCGTCGGAGAACACCACGCCCCAGCCGAAGGTGTCGTAGGGGCGGTTGCGCTCGACCACGGTGATGTCGTGCCCCGGCGCCAGCTTCTTCATCAGAAGGGCGAAGGTGAGGCCGGCGGGGCCGCCGCCGATGCAGACGATGCGCATTGCAGTCCTCGTCTATCCTGGAGATCGTCGGCGCCGCGAGCCGGCGACATCGTCGATTGCTTGAGGTGTGAATAGTTTAATACTAAACTAATCGCATCCCATTGCGCAAGATGGCCTTCGAGGCCGCCAGGAGCGACCGCCATGATCACCAGAGACGACTGCGCGCGACGAGACGCCGAGGACGCGCTCGCTCCGCTGCGCGACCAGTTCATGCTGCCAGAAGGCGTGATCTATGTCGACGGCAACTCCCTCGGGGCGCTGCCGCGCGCCACGCCTGCCCGCGTGGCTGCCGCGGTGCAGCAGGAATGGGGCGACGGCCTGATCCGCAGCTGGAACGACGCCGGCTGGATCACGCTGCCGCAGCGCGTGGGCGACCGCATCGGCGCGCTGGTCGGCGCGCGGGCCGGCGAATGCGTCGCGGCGGATTCGACCTCGGTCAACCTCTACAAGGTGCTCAGCGCCGCGGCGCGCATCGTGCAGGCCGACGAGTCCGCGCAGGCGCCGATCGCCGCCGCCCGCCGCGTGATCGTCAGCGAGCGCCAGAATTTCCCGACCGATCTCTACATCGCCGAGGGCCTGTGCCGTGCGCTCGGCTGGACGCTGGAGCTGCTGGAAACGCGGGCGATCGTCGAGCGGCTGTCGGGCGCGCGCGGCGCCGACGTCGCGCTGCTGATGCTCACGCAGGTCAACTACCGCACCGGCGCGCTGCACGACATGGCCGCGATGACGGCGCTCGCGCACGCGGCCGGCGCGCTGGCGGTGTGGGACCTGGCGCATTCGGCCGGCGCGCTGCCGGTCGACCTCCACGGCGCCGGCGCCGACTTCGCGATCGGCTGCGGCTACAAGTTCCTCAACGGCGGCCCCGGCGCGCCCGCCTTCGTGTGGGCGCACCCGCGCCATGCGGGGCGCTTCTGGCAGCCGCTGTCGGGCTGGATGGGCCACGCCGCGCCGTTCACCTTCAGGCCGGAGTACGAACCGGCGGCCGGCATCGGACGCTTCCTGTGCGGCACGCCCCCCGTGCTGTCGCTCACCGCGCTGGAATGCGGCGTCGACACGCTGCACGCCGCCGATGCGCTGGGCGGCATGGCGGCGCTGCGCGCGAAGTCGATCGCGCTCACCGAAGCGTTCATCGCGCTGGTCGACGAGCGCTGCGCGCCGCTGGGCTTTGCCGTCGCGAGCCCGCGTGACGCGCGCCTGCGCGGCAGCCAGGTCAGCCTGACGCATGCGAGCGCCGATGGCGCCTCCCATGGCTACGCCATCGTGCAGGCCTTGATCGCGCGCGGCGTGATCGGCGACTTCCGCGCCGGCGCCGCCTCCGACGCCCACGGCCCGGCGCTGCCCGACATCCTGCGCTTCGGCTTCACGCCGCTGTACCTGCGCTTCGTCGACGTGTACGACGCCGTCGAGCAGCTCGTGCAGGTGATGCGCACCGGCGAATACCGCGAGGCGCGCTTCAACGAGCGCTCCGCGGTGACCTAAAAGACAATCCCGCCATGAGCCAGACCAACGATACCGCCGGCCGCTGCCCGATGGGCCACGGCGCCGACCCCGCGCGGGCCGACGCCACCGAGGACGCCCGGGGCGAGCGCATCGTCGCGGAGGAGGGCGCCCAGCTCGACTTCGAGTCGGACATGAGCTATGGCGACTACCTGCACCTCGACCAGGTGCTGACCGCCCAGCACCCGCTGTCGCCCGACCACAACGAGATGCTGTTCATCGTGCAGCACCAGACGTCCGAGCTGTGGATGAAGCTGATGCTGCACGAGCTGCGGGCGGCGGTCGCGTCCGTCGCCGCCGACGAGCTCGGCGCGGCGTTCAAGATGATGGCGCGCGTCAGCCGCATCATGGAACAGCTGGTGCACGCGTGGGACGTGCTGGCGACGATGACGCCGTCGGAGTATTCGGCGATCCGGCCCTACCTGGCGGCCAGCAGCGGCTTCCAGAGCTGGCAATACCGCTGCATCGAGTTCGCGATGGGCAACAAGAACGCGGCGATGCTCAAGCCGCACGCGCACCGGCCCGACCTGCTCGCCCAGGTGGAGGCGGCGTCGCGCGCGCCGTCGCTGTACGACGAAAGCCTGCGCCTGCTGGCGCGCCGCGGGCTGCCCGTCCCCGCGGACTGCCTCGAACGTGACTGGACGCAGCCCTACGTGGAGAGCGCCGCCGTGCGCGACGCCTGGCTGGTCGTCTACCGGGATCCGAAGCGCCACTGGGACCTGTACCAGCTCGGCGAGGAACTGACCGACCTCGAGGACGCGTTCCGCCTGTGGCGCTTCCGCCACCTGACGACGGTGCAACGCATCATCGGCTTCAAGCGCGGCACCGGCGGGACGGGCGGCGTGAGCTACCTGCGCAAGATGCTGGACACCGTGCTGTTCCCCGAGGTGTGGGCGCTGCGCACGGAGCTCTGAAAGCACGCCGCGATGCGGGTTCCCTGCTCGACGGGATGATGCGACTTGCGGAGACTTGCCGCCCGATGATCGGTTGTTCCGTCGAGTAGAAGTTTGTAATTGGCGGGGTTTATTGCCGCAAACCGTTCATATTGGCCTTAGGATCCGGTCTTACCATGTAGGACAAGGGCGCGAAATCGTGCCCGTCTCCCGGCAGTTCCGCCCGGGAGCTCGAGCAGGATCGGAATCGTCGAGATGAATCTTTGGGGCAAGCTGGCAGTCGCCGCAACGGTCGCGTGGGCCTCGTCCACGGCTTTCGCTCTCACCGACCCGACGTCTCGCCAAGGCGAGCCCTTGTCCGCGCTGACCAGCGTGGACGCGTCGGACGACGCGCGCTACGTGGAGCACTGGATCCGCGCACGGGGAGACGACCACGGCAACCCTTTCGTGATCGTCGACAAGAAGGCGGCGCGCATCTTCGTGTTCGGCGCCGGCGGCAGGCTCGTGGGCGAATCGTCCACCATCCTCGGCCAGAGCCGCGGTGACGTGCCGGTGCCGGGCGCGGGCCAGAAGAACCCGTCCGACCTGCTGCCCTACGAGCGCAAGACGCCCGCGGGCCGCTTCGAATCGCAGCCCGGGCGCAACCTGCACGGCGAGCCCGTGGTCTGGGTCGACTACGACACCGGCATCGCCATCCACCGCGTGCGGCCCGGCATCTCGCAGATGCAGCGCGTCAGCAGCCTGGCCACCGAGGATCCGAACAACAAGCGCCTGTCGCTCGGCTGCGTCGTGGTGCCCGAGGAGTTCTTCTGGTCGGTCGTGATCCCGACGATGGGCCACGGCCACGGCGTGGTCTACGTGCTGCCCGAGGACGAGCCGGTGCAGGCGCTGTTCGTCGCGCCGAAGGCCGAGCCCAGGGCCGTCGCCGCGACGGCGGCGATAGCCCCCGCCGAGTTGCCGCAGCCTGTCCGCCTGAACGTCAGCGCCCGCTGAGACGTCAGCGCGCGATGGTCTTGAGCGTCGCCAGCGACGCGTCGAACTCCTCGCGGACCCAGGCGCGCAGCGCGACCAGCGGCGACCAGTCCCGGAGCGCCGGCGGGAACGCGAAGCTGTAGGGCTGGACGCCGTCCAGCACCACCGACACGTCGAACAGCCGCGCCAGCCGCCCGTCGTGCAGCGCGTCGGCGGCCAGCAGCTCGCGCACCACGGAAAGGCCCAGGCCCTGCTCGGTGGCTTGCAGCATGAGGCCGACGTCGTTGAAGGACGCGACGGGCGTCGCCCGCGCGTGCACGCCCGCGCCGGCGAACCACTTCTCCCACACCTCGCTGTCGCCCAGCAGCGGCTCGCGCGCGAGGTCGGCCGGCTGGCCCTCGCGCAGGCGGCGCGCCACGGCGGGCGCGGCCACCGCGATGAACGGCGTGGGCGATTCGTACAGCCGCTCCGACACCAGCCCGGGCCAGGGCCCGACGCCCGTGCGGATCGCCGCGTGGAAGCCGTCGCGCTGCAGGTCGACGAGCCCGGTGGACGCCTCGATCTCGATCGGGATGTCCGGATGGCGCGTGCGCCAGGCGCCCAGGCGCGGCAGGAACCAGCGCTGCGCGAACGACGGCAGCATCGTGATGCGGATGCCTTGTGCCGCACCCTGTGCCGCCGCGGCCGCGGCCTGCACGCCGTCGTCCACCTGCGCCAGCGCGGGACTCGCATGCCGCAGCAGCGCCTCGCCAGCGGCGTTCAGGTGCACGCGGCGTCCGCGCCGGTCGAACAGCGGAAAGCCCAGGCGGCTCTCCAGCTCGCCGATCTGCTGGCTGACGGCGCTGTGCGTCAGGTGCAGCGAATCGGCCGCGGCGCGCAGCGTCTGCAGCCGGGCGACGGCGACGAAGGTGGGCAGGAACTGGAGCGGGATGCGAGCCATTGGTCAGTCAAGCTTACCAACTTCGCCAGAACAAGTCGATATACGCGGCGGAATCTCCGTCCTATTCTTACCAACACAAGAAAAGGAGATCGCCTCATGACCACGTTCACCATCACCCCGACCGTCACCCCCTCCCTCGCCAGCCGGCTGCTCGAATCGGCGTTCCGCTACTTCAGCCGCTCGGTGGTCACGCGCGAGAGCATGGACCAGGCGTGGATCGACTCCGGCATGCATCGCCTCGACGCGGGCACGCTCAAGGACATCGGCGCGCCGCCCGCCGTCGTCGAGGGCATGTCGCTGCGCGAAGCCTGGAAGCTGGCGGCGGCGCTCGACGCGACGCGGCACCTGTAGTCCGCTTGCGTCCGGTCGGCGCGCCGCGAGCGCCGACGCGAGAGCGGGGCCCGCCGGTTGACGGCCTGTCGGCCGTGATGGCGTCTGACGCCGCCGGCGGGCCAACTCGTCGCAAGCCGGTTTGGACCCCCGACACAACCTCCGATAGTTCACTCACCGGATCACGAAACCCGATCCGGACACGCCAGACACCCAGGAGCCCGCCATGACCACGACCACCCGCCAGATCGCCGCCTTCGCCTTCTCCGTCCTGATGACCTTCGGCACCGTCGCCGCCATGGATCACGCGGCGAGCAGCCAATATTCGGCGGCCGAGCGGATGGCGCAGGTTGCCGCCGATGCAACGCAGGTTGCAGCGCTTCAACGCGTGGTCGTCGTCGCGCATCGCGCCGCCTGATCACCCTCCGCTCGCTCCTTCGGGCCCCGCTCCGGCGGGGCTTCTTCATGGTTCATCGCCGCGTTCCCGGAACGCGAGCTTGCGTGACTCGCTTTGGCGCCGGGCAAGACGCCGCAGGCAACGGCAGCCTGGCCCACGCTCCAGGCCAGCATCGCCAGCATCGCCAACGGGGCGATTCATGAACGATCGGCGCGTCGAACGACCCGCCCTGCGAAAGCGGCCCATGCGCCGGCGCGGTCCGGTCGATGCTATGGCGCGGCGGGCGCCTTCGCCAGCCCGTCGCGGAAGCGCAGGTAGTCC
>Ga0136846_1235084_pt1 | contig 12425 bp, 5 predicted proteins | sample HopSoiMetagenom2_FD_96841 | JGI IMG/M metagenome (GOLD analysis project Ga0136846, IMG submission 96841) | Grasslands soil microbial communities from Hopland, California, USA - 2 Assembly 2016 (version 4) | ecosystem: Environmental > Terrestrial > Soil > Grasslands | place: USA: Hopland...
AGACCTGCCGCCCCCAAGGAAACTCAAGGTCGAGAGCTCTGGGTGTGCGCCCGCGCTGAAAATCGAGGTCGTGCAGTTCCCGCCAGGCGGCCGCAGCGTGGTTGGCCAGCCCCTTGATCAGTCTCAAGGCCTCGTCTGGATCTTCCCTGAACAGCGCCTGGAAGGGCTCCCTGATCGGCGAAGGCGGGTGGAAATGGCTCGACATCCTTTCGATCGCCAGGTGATCCCAGTCCCAAGAATTGATCCAGCCGCCCAAGCCAGAGGGCATCAGCAGCGTCCGCTCGCGCGAACCTTCCGGATAGCTCAAGGCCTTGGCGCGCGCCGCCTCGTCCTCCCGCCGTTCCTGTTCCTGGTGGGCCTTTGGCAGTTGCTCCAGCGCTGTGGCGAGGATCAGATCCACCAAGATCGCCGGCGCGACGCGGGCGGCCCAGGCTGCTGAAGACAGGATCGCCTCGAACGCTTCATGGGCGAGATCGGAGCGGTCGGTCAATCGCCGAAGATAACGTTGCGTCGGCTCCGGATGGGCCACAGCGCCTCGCAACAGCAGCGTGCGTAGCTCCAGACGCAACGGCTTATCGTCGTCGTAGGGCAGGTCGACAAACCGGCTCTGCGGGTTTTGGCGGCGCTTGAATCGATCATCGTCCTCCAGAGCGTGGAGCCAGGTTTGCACCATCAGCAGGAGCTGTTCGCTGGTATCGTTGCTGATCTGGGCCGCGGCCGTCTGCCAAACCTCGACGCCGACGAGCACGGCTGACCACAGGCGAGGCGGCAGGCGGTCCTGCTCGCCGACGATCCAGGTCAGGAAGCGTCGCCAAGCCCCATAGTCGCTGGGCACGGCGAGCGCCATGGCCAACCGGGTGCGGTCGGCTTCCGACAGATTGCCCAAGGCCTGAGTCCAGTATCGGTTATCAGGCTCGGTGCGCACCGCCTGAAACCACAACAGGAGCTGCTCGAGCCGTCGATGACCCGGTCCACGCGACACCGCTTGGGTGAACGTGGCGACATGGGCCTCGAACAGCGGCGAGGAGAGCGGCGCGACCAGCCAGCAGCGGCGCCACTGGGTCCTGGCCGAGCCATGTTCGAGCCTGTCGAACTCCTTTTCCCACGACTGGTCGCGTTCGAAGCGCAGTTGCGACAACAATTCGACGGGCCGACCCAGCGCTGGCGGCTCCCCGGCCGCCACCAATTCGGTCATCCAGGTGTCGGCCGCGTCGATCAGGACATGGGTGAACGACCATTCAAAGAAGATGTCGTGGCTGAAGGACACGGTGTGTCCGGGCTCGGCGTCCTGCAGTATGGCGTCGGCCTTCAGGCTCTCGACTGCTTCTGGGTCCAGCTGTGAAACACGCCCGCTGCGGCCAAGATTAGTGGCGCTGGCCCGCGCCAGCGACACCAGTAGGCCTTGCCGCCTTGCCCGTTGGGCACCCTCGGCGTCATAGCCGCCGCCCGCCCACCAGGCGGCCAGCAGCTCGGTCTCGCTGGAAGGGGTTCCGGCGTCCAGATCGATGGCCGAGGCCAGCACGTTGAGGAAGAAGGGGCGGCGGGCCATCTCGCGCACGCCAGCCGTTCCGAACAGTAGCCCGGTCAGTCGCGGCCGTTGGGCCGCGACTGACCGGGCCTCTTCGTCGTCGAGATTGGGAACTTTGACGCTGCCGGTGGCGGCCCTGCGGACCGCCGGCAACCATCGCCGAACCCGCTGCCAGCCGCCGTCCCGGAGCGAGGCGACAATCTTCCAGCGCGAGAGCCCTGGATCGTCGAGAATAAGGTCGACCAGTTCGACGATCAGGGCCTGCTCGCTCTTGGCGACGCGATCAAGGCCGTCGATGAACAGGATCGGCTCACCCCCGGCCGACATTTCGCGCAGCAGGGGCAAGGGGATCGACGTCGTTAACCCCAGGCGCTGGGCGTAGGCGGGCCAGCCGCCCTGCGGCAGCCGGTCCGCGCGGAGCAGGATCCTGGGACCATCGCCGGCCTCGGCCAGAGTTCTCAGCAGAGCCGATTTGCCCGAGCCAGGCTGGCCTACCAGTTGGACGAGCTGGCTGTTGTCGAGTTCGGAGCGCACCTGCTCGACCAGCCCCTCGCGCGACAGGACTACCCCGTCGATGCTGTGCTCTATGGTCGAGGCCGCCAGCCTCGCTTCGTCGTTCAGGCGCTTGAGATCGGACGCCAGACTGGCAGCTGGCGAAAAGCGGCCCGATCGGCCCAAGCGCTCGAGCAAGCCCTGTCGATCAAAGCTGCCCGCTCGTCCCGACGCATCGCGCGCGATGGTGCGGATCGCGCCCCAGACGTCTTCAGCAGTCGTCGCGTCGCTGTTTGCGAGACAGCCCTCGAGACGATCGAGAATCCAGACCAGATCGCTGGCGCCCTCGCCCATGATCTCGAAACGCAGCAACACGAAGTGGCGCAGAAAGCCATGAACTTCCTCGTCGGTCGGCGCACGTCCCAGAGCTCTGGTCAAGCCCGCGCTCAGCGCCTCAACAGTCTTACGCTGGGCGGCGGACGCGAGCTTCGGGGTGGCGATCCGAGCGATGAAATCCGCAGCGCTTGCACTGTCCCTGGCCCACTCGCACAGCGTGGAAATCTGCCGCTGGTCGCCGACCTTGATGTCATCGGTGGCTACGCCGACCCGATCCAAGCCGAGCCTGAACGTCGGCTGGCTCAAGGTCTTCTGCGCACGATCCACGATTTGGAAGAAGTCGGTGTTGGAGTCTGCGGCGGAGAACGAGAATGACCGCTTGACCTGCAGGTCCAGCATCACCGCGCCGTCCGGCGTATCGGCCGTGATGACGATGTCGTCCAGGGGGCGGCCCAAGGCGGCCCGTTGCAGGCTTACCTGCGATGGGTTTCCTTCTCGCAAACCTCGCGCGCGCCGCTCGGCCAGCAGAGCGACAAGATAAGACGCCGCGACCGCGTCTTCGAACGCAAATCCAGCGCCGCCAGTCAGCTCGGGGCTCGTTGACATTGAAGTTCCGCTAACGAGAAGGCGACACAGCTCGCGCTACGGCCGCGATCTTGGTTGAGGACGGCCAGCGCCTCAAGCATTGGCTAGCCGCCTTTCTGAAAGCGGACCAATGTCAGCGACTGGCACGTGCTTGTCTCGACGGTTCGAAGCAAACAGACTCTTCTGAGACGTTGGGACAGTCCGTACCGGGGCCACGGTGTGTGGCTTCTAGGATAAAGATGCACCGCTTTTCTAGATCGTGGGAGTTGGCCTATCGGTGGGTGGTCATGCCGCTGGCCCCCACGTTGCCTGACCGGGCCCGACCCGCTCAACGTGCGCGAGGTTATCTCCAGCGATGAAGGACACGCGGTAGAGGGCGGGGTGTTCATCGATGATCCATCGTTCGATTCGCGCCAGCCGCCGAAAATCGGCTGTCAGCACCCAGGCAGAGTGGGTCGCCGGGTCGATTTCCAGTCGGTACTCGCCGTCAGCTGGCCGCAGCTGACTGGGTTGCAGCTGCAGCCGGCGACGAACCGTCGTCGCGCGCCAAGCAGGCACCGCCGCGCCGAGGACATCGGCATGGAAGCGGCGCCACAGGTCCTGGGTGCCGGCGGCAGGCCACCCGGCCTGGGCAGTTAGGGCCACGATCTCCACGCTTTCAAGCCACAGCTTCATGCCGTCGAGGTCGAAGAACGCCGCATCGGCGGCCTGGATGGCGGCTAATGCCGCTCGTCGAGACGGCAACCCTGCTCGGATCAGCATTGCCGCCATGAAGCTCGGAACGCCCGTCTCCACCGCCGCTGCAGCACCGCCGGGCACGATTTCGGGCTCCCAACCCTGCGTCACCCGCCGTGTCCGGATCGCCTCCAGCGCCCAGACCAGCTTGTAGGCAAAGGCGTCTTCGACGGTCTTCATCCGGTCCGCCCCGATCAAGGCGACGTCCGCGCCGCTGATCCACTGGCGCAGCGTCGCCTGCCAACCCACCGGAAGCCCGCCCTCGAGGGCAAACGGCCGGACGGCCAGAAGGCGGTTCGCCAACTCGACGAGGGTGGCGCCGAGCTGGTCCGCGTCGGACTGGATTGCGGCCAAATCGGCCTGATCGATGAGAACGGCCAATTCGTCCGCTAGGCTATCGAGCACGAGCCCGGAGTCCAGCCCAACGCCCATTGCATAATGCCCGCGGCGGCTCTCAGGCGTGGTGTGCGACCAGATCAGGGCGGCGCGCGTGCGCAGGATGAACCTGTGCCAGGCAGCCACGTTGGCTTCGACTCGGGCGATCTGGCGCGCCCACAGCGAACCGTTTAGGGCCTCGTCGAGCAGCTGGGGCAGGTCGGCGCTGTCAGCATCTAGCGCTTCCACTAGGCCGAACACCATGGCGTCGAGCTTCTCGACTAGTATGGGCAAGGTGTCTTCCGCCGCTTCGTCGTCCTCACCGACGGCAACCGGCCGCTCGACGTTGCGCCATCCCGCTAGGTTGCTCGCCAGGTACTCATAGGCGTCGGCGCGGGTGAAAACTCCGGTCGCGGAGAGCTTCTGGATGATGGCGGAGATCACTTGGACCAGGCCGCTCTCCAACTTGCGCGCTCGGGCCGAGGCCACAAGCTGGCGCCACTGCTCCAACTTATACGCGGTATTGTCGGTGATCACGTGGGCGACCAGCCCCTCCACATCGACGAACGCGCGGCCGGCGCGACCGGCGACGTTGGCGAACTCCTCTCCTGTAATCGGCTGGCCTGCGCGAACCAAGTAGGGCGCCAGTAGAACGGCTGCATTGAGGTTGAGCCCCTGCGACAGCGTTGGCGAGGCGACAATCACCTTAATGACGCCTTCCCCAAGCAGTAGCTCGAGCTCGCGTAGAAACGGGTTCGGTAGCTTGCCGTGATGAATGGCCACCCCGATCTCCAGCGCCTTCACCGCGCAATGGTCTGCCCCTAGCCACTCGCGGCCGACCTCCAGGGCCCGCGCCAACGGTGCGGGATCGACCACCAAGCTCTGGAGGTATCCGCGACGAACCAGGTTCAGAGCGGCCTTGCCGAAGCCCTCGACCCAGTTGGCCTGGGTGACGAAGATCAGCGTCCGCTTGCCCTGTTGGGCAAACTTCCAGCCCGCCATGACACTGAGGTCCTGGACGTTTCGTGGATAGGGGTTCTTTTCCTGCCCGCGTGGCGGCAGCTGCTCGACGAAGCGAGCGACGAAAGGTCCTTGCGCTTCCAGATCGAACCCCAACCTAGCCGAAAGCCCTTGCCAGACCAGCGAGCCGAACCTCTGTCGCGTCGGCCGCCAGGTCGACTTCACGGGCTCCCCCGGGGTGTCACTCCTGATCCACGACGTCAGGTCGTCGAGCGCTTCCCCTTCGGGGAGGATCGCGGACAGACACACGATCCGCCGGTCCGGCGCATCGGCCCGCCTGAGCAGCCGCTGCACTAGGATCTCGTAGCGGATTTCCCGCTCCGACGGTCCGATCAGGTGGCCCTCGTCTAGGACGATGAGCCCCACGTCGTCGATCAGGGTCGGGTCGTTGCGGAGGGCGAAATCCAGCTTCTCCGGCGTGGCGATCACGATCGACCGGGTGCGAAGCGCATCGGCGTCGCCCTCTGAAACGCCAGATGCTCCGTACAGCGAGGACACCTTGAATCCGAGAGGCGCGAAGGTCTTCCGGAAGGACCGTTCCGTCTGCGCGGACAGGGCGCGCAGTGGCGTCACGATTAGAACTCGCTTCGCCACCGACAAAGTCATCAGCGCGGCCAGCTCGGCCACTCGCGTCTTGCCGGCGCTGGTCGGCAAGGCCACGACAAGGTCGTCAGTTAAGTCGGTCGCCCTCTTGGCGGCCTCTCGTTGAGACGGCCACAGCTCTACCTCGGCCGCTCGCCGCGCGTACAGGCTGCGGATGAAGAGATCGCGGTAGCGCGGATAAAGCTCGGCTCCGCCTTCCGGCGGCTGACCGGGCAGTACCTGATGCAATGAATGCTGCCACAAGTCCGACAGCAATGCTCTGCAAATGCGGATTACCCACCACATCGGGACGTTGGCCGCGTCATCGGCTAACTTGAGCCCGCGGTCGAGGATCGCCGTTGCCCTCGCGTGATGCCGTCCATCCCCCGTCTGCAGGGCGAAGTCGTAGTGTGCGAGACTACGACACAGCACGCTGTTCAGGATCACGGCGATCGCGTCGTTGGCGTCGAACTCGCCGTCCTCTAGCGCCGAAGCGATGGCTTCGTCGGAATTCTCCTCGGCACCCAGCCAGTCCCGGGTCAAACGGCGAAGTCCACGCAAATCCCGCAGGATCAGCAGGACGAGGGCGTCTTCGCCAACCGTCGTGTTGAGGGCCTCCTCGATTTCCGAGAAGAGGGAGAAGGCGATCGCGGAGTATCCGGCAAGATGATAGCTGGCGGCGGCTATCAGCCGATAGAATCCGCGCTCGGCAATCGCTGTATCGCCGTTGCGCACCAGCGACTCGAAGGCGTTCGCCGCGCGCTCGAACGCGCGGGTGGACAGGTCGACGCCTTCTCCCGTCTCCCTCAGGGCCAGCGCAGCGCGCAGAACCGAGAATCCATACTCGGCAAGATCCGCATCGATCGTCCGACCGAACGCGGGCGCGCCATCGGGCAAGACACCGTTGTCTCGCATCAGGGACCACGCCGACCCGCGGGCTAGGAGTTGTCCCCAAAGCCCCGGCTGGATCATCTCGCCGAGGAATGCCTGGAGTTCGTCAGGCGTCTCCAAGATCGCCCGCCGTGTCGAAGACCTCGCTGATGAAGTCGGTATAGTCCTTGATGTGCAGGTTGATCACGGCGTGGTTGCGACCCGCTTCGGCGGCGGCGTAGTCGGCGACCAGCGCGTCGATCGGACCGTTCCCCGACATCGTGAAAAGGGCGTGGTCAATGCGGTTCTTGGCGAGAGCCTTTCGGCCCACCTCGTTGCGGATGCGCCGACCGAGGTCCTTCTGTTCGTCGTCTCCCTCTAGAAGCCGATTGGCGACGAACAGTAGAGACGAGGGTGTGCAGCGCCCGTCGTCTCGTTGCAGGGCCTTGCGCGCCTGGGTAATGGTCGTCTTGCCCAGCTTTCGGCGGCTCTTGGCCTCCCCCTTGAGCAACCAAAGGGCGCCATCGTCGGCCGCGTAGTTCACGCCGATGAAGTCGTCGCCTCGCATGGGCACTTCGCGGCCGTCCTTGAACCGCATGCGGCGCACGGGCACTTGGAACTCCAGCATCTCAACGGTCAATTCTGACGCCAAGATCTCGCCAAGATCTCCGGCCCGCGCCCGCACCCCAGTGGGCAGCAGCTCCTTCAGGATCGTTGCGGCGCCGTCGTAGCCGAGCTCCTCGATGTCGTCAGCAATCCGGGTTAGGTCGTCGTAGTGGCCTCGTACAGTCTCCGCGAGGACATCCTTGATCGCCGCCCGTCCCCCGGGCTTTTCGGCGATGGTGATGTATTCCTTCAACCCGTTCTTCTGGACCGTGGTGTGGCACCAATCGTCAAATATCGGCATTCCGTTCCTCGTGCCGCCTGCGATTCCAACCCACGAACTGGGCCCTGCTAAACCATCGCGCCAATGCGTTCGAACCAGCCGACCACCTCGCCGTTCGGGTCGCGCTGGAGAATCCGCTGGGCGGTCATCTTGGGAAAGGCGTGCTGAGCGAGGATCGGCTTGGCTTTCTGGGCTCCCATGACGCCATCATGGTTCTTGATCCGTGAGTATTCGGCGCAGAAGGCCGGAAGGACGGCTGAGATCGCCGGGTCATCCCCGACGACGATAGTTACGCCACACCCTTCGCTGATCGCGTCCGCGTGCAGATAACATTCGATTTCGTGCTTCTGCGTCCTAACCGCCCAGGAGCCGTCACCGCGGGCGTTCACCGTTGTCGCGTGCTCGGCATAGTTCTGGACGTCTCCGTCGTAGATGTGCGCCTCGGGCAGGTTCAATCCGCGCAGGTAGCGTTGTGACACCCAGTGCTTAAGCGTCGATCCGCCAAGCGAGACGAATGCGAAGCGTCGATCGGTCAACAGGTTCGGGATCGCCGGGTTGGCAGCATGCAAAGCCGCGCTGAGATGCGACAACGCTCTGACATCAGTGGGGCCTTCGACGCAGATCAAAGCCTTCACCCGGCTGTCGGGCGTGAGACCTAGCACCTCGGCGACCGGACCGAACACGTCGACCCCGCTATCGATCGTCGGCGTGCCGTCGCCGCCATCACTCGAAATGAAACGGATACTTTCGGCCGGGACGTCAGCCGCCAGCCCCGGACTATGGGTCGTAAGTATCACCTGCGCGTTTGGCGACAGCGCGATTTCCTTGAACGCCTCAAGCAAGATGCGCTGATTGGTCGGATGCTGCGACGTCTCCGGCTCCTCGATCGCGTAGATGATGTTCGCGCGCGACGATGAGGCTAGGCGGCGCTCGGCTTCGGCCTTGAAGAAGCTTACGAGGATCAGGCGGCGCACTCCCGAGCCGCGCTTGTTGAGCGGCACGCTATTGTCGGTGTCCATGCCGAGGCTGAAAAGCCCCGACCACTTTGCCGCCGTCGGCGACGTAAACTTCGGCGTCAACGACCTTGCGAGACTGGGATCGATGGAGGCCAGCGCGGTGTGGGTAAGAGCGGCGATCTCTTCGGCCTTGGCTCGCACCAAGGCCTCGATCGCGTCGAGCTGGGCGCGGGCTTCGGCGATCGCGGTGGCGACGGCACCCTTCAGCGGGTTCTGAACCTCGCCGTCGGTGTCGCGGCTTGGGCGATCGCTCTGGAAAAGGGCGAAGATCGGCAGGTGGCTTTCCAGCTGTTCCCACAGCCGTTTGCCATCCTCCTTAGTCTTCGAGACGTCGATGCGCATGGTCGCTAGCCCCAAGTCGCCTGCCGCGTCCCACAGCGCCTTGCGCATGCCTGGATTGCCCTTGAGAGGCACCGTAAGGCCCTGGGTTTTGACCAGCGCTTGAAGTTCCCGCTCCTTGAGCTCCAACAGATTATCGACGCCGCTGGCGGTCGGGTGATGCGCGACGATCGAGGTCTGGCAGGTCGGTTTGGTCTTGGAGCAGTCGTACACCTTCTCGATGACCAAAGTTCCCGACGCGGACAGCAGGTACTCCTCCGCCAGGGTAGTCAGAGCCCCTTCGTCCAGGGTCAGGCTGGATGGCAGATCGATTAACTCGGCCACGAGCCGAACCGATGAGCCGCTCGCAAAGACGTTCGCGTCCGAGGGGTCGATCTTCACCGCCTCGTTGTTAAAGAAGATTTCCAGCGCCTCGAGCACGGACGATTTGCCGACGTCATTGCGGCCGATCAGCGTGGTCAGATCGTCGAAAGACAGAGTCCGCGCTTCACGATAGGCGCGGAAGTTTTCAAGCGTAAACGCGCCAAGTCGCATAGATCAGCCTCCCCAGACCCTTCAACGCTATCAATTTCGACGCGCAATCAGAAGGGGCTTGCTTCGATATTGGCAACCATTCCGGGTTCGCGCAGCTTCCCCTGCTGTTTCGTGTGGCGCGGCCATCAGGGAAAAGATCAATTCACGTGGCTCCTGGCGCTTAACCTGGCCAACGCGCATTGAGGCTTGTGTCGCGTTTCCCAACCCTCATTTCCGGCTTGGGCGGATAGCGATCGTCACGCTATGGTTGCCGCCAAGTTGGGGGTGCTACCTTGAAAATTGACGATCCGAAGCCGCGTTGGCTGAGGGATTTGAGCCGATTTCTGCCGCTGAAAAGCCAGTTCGTGCTCACCGGCAATGTGCGTGACCTCCAAGTCCAGGAGATTGGCGGCATCCTGACGCCCGGGCGTCTAGACACCGTCATTGCCGCAGAAATGCGCGTGGCCGGCTACGCCGATATCATTGTCTTCAATCCCCTGTCGGGCTTTGCGGTCGTTGAACCGGTCGATGGCGGGTCCAGCGATCCGGATGAGGTGTTGCGCCGCCTTGGCCTGACGTCGAGCCAAGGACGCGCGGCGGCCGGGATCGACCTCCTGAGCGCGACCCTGGAGCGCCTGGTGCAGCTAGACGGCGCGCCGATGGCGTTGATCGTCGATTTCGCTTCGCGGCTGGTGGTCCGCAACGATGCCTTGGCGCCGCCTGAGCACAATCTTTTCACGCGGGCCTTGGTGCTGAGCCAGACAGCTCAGGCCCGGCCCGTGGGGCCAAGTCGTGGGCCGCTGTTCAACAGCGTATTGTGGATCGTCGACAAGGAAGGCGATCTTCCCGATTGGCTGACCATCGACAATCCGCGACTTCGTCACATCCCGGTGTCGGCGCCCGATCGGGCCGCGCGCCGCGCCTTGGCCCCGCAACTGCTGCGAGGTCTGCCCGGCGCCCGCAACCTGTCGGCCGAAGCCCTGGCCGAGGCGGAGGACGAACTGGTCGACGGCACCGAGGGGCTGTTGCTGGTCGATCTGAATGCCATCACGCAGCTGGCGCGATCGGAGAAAGTGCCCGCCACCGAGATCGCCGACGCGATCCGTCGCTACAAGGTCGGGGTCACCGAGGACGCCTGGAAGAAGATTGAACGCGACAAGGTGCGCCAAGGCCAAGCCTTAATCGCGCGGCGCGTGATCGGTCAGGATCATGCCGTCACCCACATGCTCGACATCGTCAAGCGCGCTACGACCGGCCTATCGGGGTCCAAGCGCGGCGGACGCCCTCGCGGCGTGGCGTTTCTGGCCGGCCCGACGGGCGTGGGCAAAACCGAGCTGGCCAAGACTGTCACCGAACTCTTGTTTGGCGACGAGAGCGCCTACATCCGGTTCGACATGTCCGAGTTCAGCGCCGAGCACGCCGATCAGCGCCTGATCGGCGCACCGCCCGGCTATGTCGGCTATGACGTCGGCGGCGAACTGACCAACGCCATCCGGGAAAAGCCCTTCAGTGTGGTGCTGTTTGACGAGATCGAGAAAGCCCATCCGCGGATCCTGGATAAATTCCTGCAAATCCTCGACGACGGCGTTTTGACCTCCGGCCGGGGTGATCGGGTCTACTTCTCCGAGGCCCTGATCGTGTTCACCTCCAACCTGGGGATCTACACGACCGACGCGATGGGGACGCGGGTGGCCAATGTCACGCCCGCCGACAGATTCGAGGATGTCCGAGCGCGGGTTCGCGCCGAGATCGACGCTCATTTCAAGCTGGTGCTCAATCGTCCGGAAATCCTCAACCGGATCGGCGAAAACATCATTGTCTTCGACTTCATCCGGCCCGATGTCGCCGAGCAGATCTTCGAGGTCATGGTCCAGGCGGTGGTCAGCAACGCCGCCGACGCCGGCTACACGCTTACTCTGGCGCCAGAGGCGAAGGCCGCGCTGAAGGGCCTCTGCATCGAGGACCTCTCCAATGGCGGCCGAGGCATTCGCAACAAGATCGAGTCCCATCTGATCAACCCGCTGGCCCGGGCGCTGTTCGACACCGATGGGCAAGGGGGTTTCGTGATCGTCGGTCTCGATTCCGGTCCAGTGACCACCTTGCATCTTGAGCCGATGGCATGACTAGCGTCGCCCTCTCGCGTCTGCATTTTCCGGTGACCACGCTCGGGCCGGGCCGTCGCGTCGGCGTGTGGTTCCAGGGATGCTCGATCCAGTGTCCCGGCTGCATCTCACCCGATACCTGGGCGGCGGGGGAGGGCATGACGAGCCTGGCCTCGACGCTCGATGTGCTGGCGGCTTGGGCGCCGCAAGCCGACGGCCTGACTATCTCGGGTGGCGAGCCGTTCGAGCAGCCGGAGGCGCTATCGGCCCTGATCGCCGGCTGGCGCGCCATGTCCGATACCGACGTCTTGGTGTTCACCGGCTTTGCGTTCGCCAAGGTCCAGCCCTGGCTGACCCAGCATCCAGGCCTGATCGACGCCCTGATTGCCGGGCCGTTCGAGATCGGCGCGACCCAGACGCGCGCCCTGCGGGGCAGCGACAACCAGACCCTTCATGTTCTGAGCGATCGCGGCGCGCGGTTCACGGCTTTCGAAAGACCCGCCATGGACGCCGATCGGCGTCTGGACGTGATGTTCGACGCCGACGGCGGCGCGTGGTTCGCCGGTATTCCCGCGCGCGGGGACTTCGTGCGGTTTCGCCAAGCCATGCGCGCCGCTGGCCACCAGATCCAACTTTCCGATCAGACTGCAGGAGCAGCCCAATGATGCGCTTCTGTCCAGGCTGCCAGACCGAGCGAGCCGTCGATGAGCTCATCTGCGAAGGCGCAGTGGGCCAGGACGAATGCGGTTGGGATCTGTCATCCGTGCCAGTACGCGCCGCCGGCTGGCGACCGGCTGAGCCGGCTGTGGCTGCGGCGCATCATCCCCAGCGGTGCCTCAATGACCATCCGGTCGGGGAGGGCGATCTCCTTTGCGAGACCTGCGGCGCGGACATTGCGTCGGCGACGTCGGAACGTGCCGTAAACGTCGCGCCGACCGCCGAACCCGTGGACCTGGACCGGACGCCAACCGTGGTCGAAGGCTGGCGGCTGGAGCGCCTGCTCTCCGATGGGGCGGTGCGTGAGCGCTACATCGCCCGGCGCGAAG
>Ga0136846_1235397_pt1 | contig 12425 bp, 14 predicted proteins | sample HopSoiMetagenom2_FD_96841 | JGI IMG/M metagenome (GOLD analysis project Ga0136846, IMG submission 96841) | Grasslands soil microbial communities from Hopland, California, USA - 2 Assembly 2016 (version 4) | ecosystem: Environmental > Terrestrial > Soil > Grasslands | place: USA: Hopland...
CCGTGGACGACGGCGATCCCGTCGGGGTCGGCTGCCACGCGGGCCGCGAACAGTCCCGGCATACCACCCCCACGTACGACGGAGGCGGGAGCCGGACCGTCGAGCCGGGCCTGCTCGCCGGGGAGCGTCAGTGCCACCCGCCCCACGACCGTGCCGGGCTCCGTGGCCGCCGCCGCGAACCGTTCCACGAAGTGGCCAAAACGCCGGTGCTGGGCGGTGAGTTCGGCATCGGCGTAATGCCCGGGACTGGCGTCGAGGTCGAGCCGGACGCCCTGGCCGTCCGCGCGGTCGTAGACGTTGACCGCGAAGTCCTCGACCGGGCCCGTGGACAGGTTGTGGCGAGTGGTCGGGTGCCCGGCGAAGCGCAACTCCGGTCCGAAGGCCATGATGTTGACGACAGGCCCGAAGTAACGGGGGCCGTCCTGCGGCCAGTTCAGGTCGCGGCGCAGCTCCTCGCCCCGGTGGCGCTGATGGGCCAGCAGGTCGCGGGTGGCGCGGGCGGCCTGGCGTACGAGGTCGGTGGCCGGGGTGTCCGGGCGTACGGACAGCCGCAGGGGGAGCACGTTGGACGCCATGCCCGGGGTCGCGAGTTCCGTCTCGCTCTCCCGGGCGGTGACCGCGAGGCCGAGGACGATGTCATGGGCGCCGGTAAGCCGGTGCAGATAGGCGGCCGTCGCCGCGAGGACCACGCGGGAAGGCTGGTCGAGGCGCACACCTACCGGATGGCCCCGCACACCAGCGCCGACGACCCCTCCCGCTACCGTCCGGCCGAGGAGGCCGAGCACTGGCGCGGGCGCGATCCGATCCTGGAGGCGTCGACGACGGCGTCGTACGGCAGATCCGGGACGGAGTCCTCCCGCCAGGCGCGCTCGAAGCCCAGGTCGCGGGCGAAGGCGAGCGAACCGTCCGTCGCGCCCATCAGGTGGACCTCCGCACCGGCGGCCCGCGCGAACATCGCGACCAGGAGACCGATCGTGCCCGGACCCAGGACCAGGACCCGGTCACCGGGCCGGAGTTCGGCGGCCCGGGCGGCGCGCAGGGCGTTGCCGCCGGGCTCGACCAGCGCACCCAGCACCGCGTCGACGGAGTCCGGCAGGGAGTGCAACGAGGAAGCGGGCACCGCGAGTTGCTCGGCCAGGGCACCGGCCCGCTCCCCGCGGATGCCGACCTCCTGCCGCTGCTCGCACACATGCCCGCGACCTCGCAGGCAGCGGCGGCAGACACCGCAGCCGAGCATCGTGTCACCCATGACACGGCGGCCGGTCCACGCGGCGTCGACACCGGCGCCGACCGCCGCCACCCGCCCCGACCACTCGTGGCCCAGGCGCATCGGATAGGCGGAGTGACCCTGGTGGAGATAGGCCATCGCACCGGTGTGGAACTCCATGTCGGTGCCGCACACGCCGACCCGCTCGACGTCGACGACGACCTCACCGGGGGCGGCCACCGGGGCGAGGACCTCCTGGACCTCGTACTTCCCGGGGGCGTTGAGAACGAACGCACGCATGGTGCGGCGGGCGCTCATCGCGGGCCGCGCACATGCCGGCGCCGGCTGCCGGGACGGGTGATGCCGAGCTTCAGGTACACGGGGTCAGTCTCCAGTTCGACCGATGGGGGGTGGGGGAGGGGATGGGGAGAGGGGGTGGGGGTCGGCGGGCTGCCGGGGTCTGTCGTCATCGGTACGGCTGAGCCAGCGGGCCGAGCAACTCCCGTATCTCGTCGACCGCGTCGACCAGGGTGTGCAGCGGCGTCCGGTACGTGAGGGCGCTGACGCTGACGGCGCCGGAGGGTGTCGTCGGCGAGGTCGCGTACACGGGCAGGGAGAGGCAGTTGACGCCGGGCTCGTTCTCCTGGTCGTCCACGGCGTGACCCCGCTCGCGGACGACCCGCAGATCGCCGTACAGATCGGCGGCCGTGCACAGGGTCCGGGGGGTGCGGGGGACCAGGGGCGAGTCGCCCATCCACGCCTCGACCTCGGCCATGGTCGCCAACTCGTGGGCGAGCAGCGCCTTTCCGACAGCGGTGGTGTGGGCGGGGTTGCGGCCACCCACCGTGGACGTCAGACGGACGGTGCCGGTCGGCGGATCGACCTTGGCGCGGTAGACGACCTCACGGCCGTCGAGGACCGCGTAGTGCGCCGTCTCGCCGAACCGGTCGGCCAGCGCCTCCAGCACCGGACGTATGCGGACGTGCTCGGGGCGTTCCTCGTGGTGGGCGAAGGCCATCCGCAGGAACTCGTCGCCGAGCACATAGTGACCACGGGCGCCCTGGTCGGCCAGCCCGGCCCGGCGCAGCGCCACCAGCGCCCGGTGCACGGTCGGTTTGGGACTGCCGATCACCTGGGTCAGCTCATCGAGGCCCACGCCCTCGGGAAAGCGCGCCAGTTCCTTGAGGACGGCGAGCACCCGGTCCGACCCGACGAGACGCGCCGCGTCACCGTCGCCACCGGCGGCTTCCTCGCTCCCAGGGGCTGACGCGCCGCCGTGTGTCTGCCTATGCTCCATGATATTCCGAAGAATAGACCACCGTACCAATTGCTGGAAAGGTCGATCGTGAAGCTTCGCAGCGCGCAGTGGTACGAGGGGCAGGGGCGCAACGCCTACATCCACCGGGCCTGGATGCGCCGGGGCGCACCGGACGACGCCTTCACCGGCCGGCCCCAGATCGCCATCGCCAACACGGCCTCGGACCTGACCCCCTGCAACGCGCATCTGAACGAGGTCGCGGCCTCGGTCCGCAACGGCGTGTACGAGGCCGGGGGTATCCCGCTGGACCTGCCCGTGGTGTCGCTCGGCGAGACGCAGGTGCGGCCCACCGCCATGCTGTGGCGGAACATGGCGGCGATGGCCACGGAGGAGATGCTGCGGGCCAACCCGATCGACGGGGTCGTGCTGCTGGGCGGCTGCGACAAGACGATTCCCTCGCTCCTCATGGCCGCCGCCTCGGTGGACCTGCCCGCGGTCGTCGTGCCCGGCGGACCGATGCTGACCGGAACCTTCCGGGGGACGCCACTGGGCTGCGGCACCGACGTGTGGCGGCTGTCGGAGGAGGTACGGGCCGGCACGCTCTCCCAGGAGCAGTTCACCCGCTCCGAGTCGGCGATGATCCGCAGCCGGGGGCACTGCAACACCATGGGCACCGCCTCGACGATGGCTCTGGTCGCCGAGGCCCTGGGCGCGGTCGTGCCGGGGGTGGCCGGTACCCCGGCGCCCGACAGCCGACTGCTGGAGGCCGCGCACGGCACCGGCAGACTGGCGGTGGACATGGTCGCCGCCGACCGCCGCCCCGCCACCTTCCTGACCAAGGCGTCCTTCCACAACGCGATCGTCGCCCTGGCCGCCATCGGCGGGTCGACCAACGCCGTCGTCCACCTGCTGGCCATCGCCGGCCGCCTGGGCATCCCCCTGTCGCTCGACGACTTCGACCGGATCGGCTCCCGCGTCCCCGTCCTGGTGGACCTCCAGCCGGCCGGCCGCTTCCTCATGGAGGACTTCCACCGCGCCGGAGGCCTCTCCGCCGTTCTGCGCGAGGTGCGCGACCTGCTCGACCCCGACGCGCTCACGGTCACCGGAGAGCCGCTGGTGAACCATCTCGAGGACGCGCCGATCTGGGACGCGGAGGTCATCCGCACGCGCGCGAAGCCGCTGGTCGCGGAGGGCGGTATCGCGGTCCTGCGCGGCAACATCGCCCCCGACGGAGCGCTCGTCAAGCCCGCGGCGGCCTCCCCGCATCTGCTGCGTCACCGGGGCCGGGCCGTCGTCTTCGACTCGATCGAGGACTTCCACGCCCGCATCGACGACCCGGACCTCGACGTGGACGCCGACTCCGTGCTCGTGCTGCGCGGCTGCGGCCCCAAGGGCTACCCGGGCATGCCCGAGGTGTCCAACATGCCGCTGCCGAAGAAGCTGCTGGAACAGGGCGTGCGTGACATGGTCCGGGTCTGCGACGGCCGGATGAGCGGCACCGCCTACGGCACCGTCGTCCTGCACGTGGCCCCGGAGGCGGCGGCCGGCGGCCCCCTCGCCCTGGTCCGCACCGGTGACGTCATCGACCTGGACGTGGCGGCCCGGCGCCTCGACGTCGACGTACCCGCCGACGAACTCGCCCGCAGGACCCCCAGCCAGGCCACGCTCACCGGCTTCGCCAACCCCCGGCGCGGCTGGGAACGCCTGTACGTCGACCACGTCCAGCAGGCCGACACGGGCGCCGACCTGGACTTCCTCGTCGGCTCCAGCGGCTCGGAGGTGAGCCGGGAGTCCCGCTGACGGGAAGACCGGTCCAGCCATGGGCGACGACGTTCGGCCTCGCGCGCCGCCCACGGCCGCGCCCCACTGACGATCCCGGCAAGGCTTGTGCGGGCGGGAAAAAGCCGTCACACTGATACCGAACGAATGGTCGGTTGGGGAGCGGGTATCGATGACGACGACACACTCCGCCGCCTCGGACACGGACAGTGCCGGGCCGGACGGCGACGGACTGCTCGAACAGCACTTCGAGGCGACGATCGCGCGGGACCGCCGGATCGAGCCGCGCGACTGGATGCCCGAGGGCTACCGCAAGACGCTGGTCCGGCAGATCGCCCAGCACGCGCACTCGGAGATCATCGGCATGCAGCCGGAGGGCGACTGGATCACACGCGCGCCCTCGCTGCGCCGCAAGGCCATCCTCTTCGCGAAGGTCCAGGACGAGGCCGGACACGGGCTGTACCTGTACTCCGCCGCCGAGACACTCGGCGCCGACCGCGCGGACCTCACCGAGCGGCTCATCGAGGGCCGCCAGAAGTACTCGTCGATCTTCAACTACCCGACGCTGAGCTTCGCCGACGTCGGCGTGATCGGCTGGTTCGTGGACGGCGCGGCGATCTGCAACCAGGTGCCCCTGTGCCGCAGTTCGTACGGGCCGTACGCGCGCGCGATGGTGCGCGTCTGCAAGGAGGAGTCCTTCCACCAGCGGCAGGGCTACGAACTGCTGATGACGATGATGCGCGGTACGGCAGAGCAGCGCGCCATGGTCCAGGACGCCGTCGACCGCTGGTGGTGGCCCTCGCTGATGATGTTCGGCCCGCCTGACGACGCCTCGCCCAACTCCGCGCGGTCCATGGCCTGGAAGATCAAGCGGCACACCAACGACGAACTGCGCCAACGCTTCGTCGACATGACCGTCCCGCAGGCCGACAAGCTCGGCGTGACCCTGCCCGACCCGGAGCTGCGCTGGAACGAGGAGCGTGGACACCACGACTTCGGCACCCCGGACTGGGACGAGCTGACGCGCGTCATCAGGGGCGACGGCCCCCGCAACACGGAACGGGTCGCACGGCGTCGTACCGCACACGAAGAGGGCGCCTGGGTGCGCGAGGCGGCCACCGCCCACGCCGCCAAGCAGCGCGCGCGGACCGCGAAGGAGACAGTGGCATGAGCGACAACGTGTCAGGCGAGTGGCCGCTGTACGAGGTGTTCGTGCGCGGCAAGCGCGGGCTGAACCACGTACACGTCGGCTCGCTGCACGCGGCCGACGACCGGATGGCACTCACCCACGCGCGCGACCTGTACACCCGGCGCAACGAAGGTGTGAGCATCTGGGTGGTGCGCTCCGAGCACATCGCCGCCTCCTCGCGCGACGAGAAGGACCCCTTCTTCGCCCCCAGCGCCGACAAGGTCTACCGCCACCCGACCTTCTACGACATCCCCGACGACGTCCCGCACATCTAAGGGGAGGAGCACCGCACATGAGCGACGGCGAGAGCGCCATCGACCACGACGACGACCACGTCTATCTCTCCCTCGCGGAGGGCCACGACGACGGCAGCGACGCCCGCTGGGCCTTCGGCACCGGCTTCGAGGACCCGCTGTACGGCGTCGACACCTCCGTGCCCGAGGGCGTCGACGCCGGGGAGCTGGCCGCGGTCTGTGTCGAACTGGCCGACGACGCAGTGGTGTCGGCCCAGCGGCTGGCCCAGTGGTGCACCCGCGCCCCCGAGCTGGAGGAGGAGGTCGCGCTCGCCAACATCGGCCTCGACCTGCTCGGCCAGGCCCGGCTGCTGTACGCGCGCGCGGGCCAGGTCGACGGCACCGGGCGCGGCGAGGACGCGTACGCCTACTTCCGGGACGCCGACGACTTCCGCAACGTACTCCTGGCCGAACTGCCCATCGGGGACTTCGCGTTCTCGATCACTCGGCTGCTGGTGCTGTCCAGCTGGCGGCTCGCGCACCTCGAACGGCTCGCCGCGCACCGCGATCCGGTGCTCGCCGCGATCGCCGCGAAGGCCGTCAAGGAGCTGACGTACCACCGGCAGTACGCGGCCGAGTGGGCCGTCCGGCTCGGCGACGGCACCGACGAGTCCCACCGGCGGATGCGCGCGGCCCTGGACCAGGTCGCCCCGTATCTCGGCGAGTTGTTCACGGCGTACGACGTCCAGGGCGAGGTCGTCGAGGTGCTGCGGCAGGTCACCGAAGCCGCCGGGCTGCCCATGCCGTCCGTTCCACCGGCGCGCGGCGCCGGACGCGAGGGACAGCACACCGAGCATCTCGCCCCGCTGCTCGCCGAGTTGCAGAGCGTGGCCCGCGCCCACCCGGAGGCGACATGGTGACCGTGACCGCGATCGAGGACGTCCGGCGGGCCCGAGGCATCGCCGAGCGGGTGCCGGACCCCGAGCTGCCCATGCTGACCCTGGCCGACCTCGGCGTCCTGCGGGACGTGGAGATGACCGCTGACGGGACCGTGGTGGCGAGCCTGACCCCGACCTACTCGGGCTGCCCGGCGATGGCGGAGATGCGCGCCGCCGTGGCCGCCCGGCTGCGGGCGGCGGGGTACGCGCGCGTGCGGATCCGTACGGTGCTCGATCCTCCGTGGACCAGTGACTGGATCACCCCGGCGGGCCGCCGCAAGCTCACCGAGCACGGCATCGCCCCGCCCGGCGCCGCACCCCACGGCCCGGTCGTCCTCTCCCTCCTGCCCACCCGGCGCACGGTGCCCTGCCCCCGCTGCGGCTCGCCGGACACCGAGGAGACCTCCCGCTTCGCCGCCACGTCCTGCAAGGCCCTGTGGCGCTGCCGTGCCTGCCGCGAGCCGTTCGAGTACGTCAAGGAGATCTGATGGCCGCGCCCACCGCCCCGACCGCGGTTCCCGCCCGCCGCCGCCCGGTCTTCCACGCCCTGAAGGTCGCCGACGTACGACGGCTGTGCGCGGACGCCGTCACGGTCGCCTTCGAGGTACCGGCGGACCTGGCCGAGGAGTACGCCTTCACACCGGGCCAGTCGCTCACCCTGCGCCGGGAGTTCGAGGGGCGTGAGGAGCGGCGGTCGTACTCGATCTGCGCCCCGGCCGGCGAACAGCCCCGTATCGGCGTACGGGTGGTGCCCGGCGGCCTGTTCTCCTCCTGGCTGGTCGACGGCGTGCGCCCTGGGGACGTGCTCGACGTGATGACACCGACCGGCGCCTTCACCCCCGATCTGACCGCCGCCGGCCGCCATGTCCTGATCGCCGCGGGCTCCGGCATCACCCCGATGATGTCCATCGCCGAATCGGTCCTGGCCGCCGACGACCGCTCACAGGTCACCCTCCTGTACGGCAACCGCCGTACGGACACCGTGATGTTCGCGGACGAACTGGCGGACCTGAAGGACCTGTACCGCACGCGATTCCAGCTCGGGCACGTACTGTCGCGCGAACCCCGCGAGGCCGAACTGCTGTCAGGGCGCCTCGACGCCGAACGGCTCGCCGCGCTGCTCGCCGGCCTCGTCGACGTCCCGGGCACCGACCACTGGTGGCTGTGCGGACCGCACGGCATGGTCCGCGACGCGCAGAAACTGCTGGCGGAACTGGGCGTCCCCGCCGAGCGCGTCCACCAGGAGCTCTTCTACGCCGACGACCAGCCGCTGCGCCAGGTCGAGCACGCGGACGCGGTGGTGGAAGGCCCGGTGAGCCGGGTCACGATCACCCTCGACGGCCGGTCCACCACGACCGCCCTGTCCCGGGAGGCCACCGTCCTGGACGGCGCCGCGCGCACCCGCCCGGACCTGCCGTTCGCCTGCAAGGGCGGCGTCTGCGGCACCTGCCGGGCACTGGTCACCTCGGGAGAGGCGGACATGCGCCGCAACTACGCCCTCGAACCCGCCGAGGTCGCCGCGGGCTACGTCCTGACCTGTCAGTCGTTCCCCGTCTCGGAGACACTGACGGTCGACTACGACAGCTGAGGCAAGGGGTTTGGCGGGCTTGACCGAGGCAACCCGAACGATGTGACCCCTACGACTGCGCAACAGGAACTCTTCCGATTCATCGAGGACCGTTTCGTCTGTGCCCAGGCGTGCGCCGAGTGCGCGCGGGCGTGCGCACTGCGCGCGAGCCTCGCGGACCCGGACGGGCCCGCCCCCGAAGCCCTCGCGCGCCGCAAGGGCATCCTCTGCGCGGAGGTGTGCGACGCGACGTGCCGACTGCTCTCGGAACAGTCGGACCTGGACGAGGCCGCCCTCCGTGCCCAACTGGACTGGTGTGGCACGGTCTGCCTGGAAACCGCCCAGGTCTTCGACGACCACCCCGGTGGCGAGGACGCGGCGAAGGCGTGCCGCGAGTGCGCACAGGCGTGCGCGGACTTCGCGTGGACGCTCAACACCCCGGACTCGGGGCGCGAGGGCGGATAGGTCCCTGCTCCGCGTGCGGCGCCCCCAGTTGCCACCCCACCCGCACGTTCCAGCGCCCCGCCCGGCCGCTCAACTCCGTTGCCGCCAGCGGCGGAACGTCGATCCGCCAGAACGCCGACTCGGGCGCCCCCAGGGCCCGCACCGTCGCGGCTCGCACGACCTCCGGCTCGACGACCGCGGCCGACCGGCCCGCGACCCGCGCCGCCGCGTCGTCCAGCCAGTGGGAGACCCGCTCGCACAACTCCCGCACCGATTCACCGCCGTGCGGTGCCGACCGAGGGTCCGTCAGCCACTGGGCCAGCGCCTCCGGTTCCCTCTCCGTCACCTCGGTGAGGGTCGCCCCGCGCCAGCGGCCCGCGTCCAGGCCCCCGGGGCCGTCCAGGGAGCCGGCGTCGAGGCCCAGCGCCTGAGCCGTCTCACGGCAGCGCGCGGTGGGGGAGACCCAGACCCCGGAGACCGGCGGGAGCGTCCCCGCAGCCGCCCGGGCGAGCCGCAGACCCGACGCGTCCAGCGGGCAGTCGTCATCGAAACGGGCCTCCCGCAAGGCGGCGCTGATCGCCGGTGAGATCAACATCACTCGGCTTGTCATCCGGTCACTCCCGCGCTCATTCTGCCCCAATGTCGTTGTCATGTACGGAACTTGAGGCAGCGTAGGGCGTACCGGCGCACCGTACGCCGCCCCGTGCGCCCTTGGCCGCGACCCCGCTTCGCGGTAGGTTCTCGTCGATATTGACGACGGTTCGACGGAAGCCGGTGGGAATCCGGCACGGTCGCGCCACTGTAAGCCCCGTACGCACCCGCCTGGTGCGGCCCGGGGGCAAGTCAGACCCGTGACTGTCGTCCTCCGCACCACCGATACGGGACGCGAGTTCCCCCAGGAGGTCCTGTCATGGCCCAGTCCGCGATCCAGCCGACCGCTGCTCCCACCGCCGTACCCGCAAAGCTGCCGATCGGTGCGATCGCCCCCTGGGCGGTCTTCTTCGGCGTGCTGATGCTGGTGCTGCTCTACTTCGTCGGCGCCGAACAGGGCGCCACCTCCGTCGTCTCCGGCGAGGGTGTGCACGAGTGGGTGCACGACGCCCGTCACCTGCTCGGCTTCCCCTGCCACTGACGACGACAGGGAAACGTACGAGCTCATGAACTCCGCAACTGTACGAAGCCTCCTGGTCCGCGGCATGCTCGCGGGCCTGGTGGCCGGTGTGCTCGTCTGGGTCGTCGCGTACCTCTTCGCCGAGCCGCTCGTCGACGACGCGATCGCGTTCGAGGAGATGCGCGAGGCCCACCACGGGCACGCCGAACAGGCCCTCGTGTCCCGCGCGTTGCAGTCCACCGTTGGTCTGGGGACCGGCGTTCTCATGTACGGCGTCGCGTTCGGCGGTATCGCGGCCCTCGCGTACTGCTTCGCGCTCGGCCGGATCGGCCGCTTCGGGCCGCGCGCGACCGCGCTGCTCCTCGCGGGGGCCGGCCTGCTCGCCGTGTACGTCGTGCCGTTCCTCAAGTACCCGGCCAACCCGCCCGCCGTCGGCAACCCCGACACCCTCGACCAGCGCACCGCGCTGTTCTTCCTGATGGTCGCGCTGAGCGTGCTGCTGGCCGTCGGCGCGGTCATCCTGGGCAAGCGCCTCGCGCCGCGCCTGGGCAACTGGAACGCGACGCTCGCCGCGAGCGCCTTCTTCGTCCTGGTCGTCGGACTGGCGTACGCGTTTCTGCCCTCGTTCACCAACGAGGTCCCGGCAGGTTTCTCCGCGAGCCTGCTGTGGCGCTACCGGGTGGCCACGCTCGGCATCCAGGCGACGATGTGGACCGCGTTCGGCCTGGTCTTCGGGCTGATGGCGGAACGGCTGCTCACTCCGAGGACGGCAGCGGCCGTCGGCGCGAGTGGTGCCGAGCCGCAGGTGACTCCCGTGGCGCACTGAGCGGTTCGTCGTACTGCCCCGAGGGGGTCCCGGACATTAGGGACCCCCTCGGGCGTGTGCGGACCCGTAAGCGCACCGCCATTCCCAATTTCTGGAACACGTTCTACCGTGTGCGCCGACAGGACCGGCCTTGGGGAGCCAGCAGGAGGCGCCGTGCATCTCGAATACACGCCCGAGCAGCAGCAGTTGCGCACCGAACTGCGCGCCTACTTCGCCGAGTTGGTGCCCGACCGCGCCTACTCGCGGTTCAGCGACCATGTCGCCCAGAAGCGCTTCTACCGCGAGACCATCCGCCGCCTCGGCGCCGACCGCTGGCTCGGCGTCGGGTGGCCCGAGGAGTACGGGGGGCGCGGGCTGACTCCGATGGAACAGTTCATCTTCTTCGACGAGGCCGCCCAGGCGGGCGTACCGCTGCCGCTCATGGCGCTCAACACCGTCGGCCCGACGATCATGCGGTACGGCAGCGACGAGCAGAAGTCGTACTTCCTGCCGAAGATCCTCGCCGGCGAGATCGACTTCGCCATCGGCTACAGCGAGCCGGAGGCGGGCACCGACCTCGCCGCCCTGAAGACACGGGCGGTACGCGACGGCGACTCCTACGTGGTCAACGGCCAGAAGATCTGGACGACGAACGGCGACACGGCCGACTGGGTGTGGCTCGCCGTGCGCACGGACCCGGACGCCCCGCCGCACAAGGGCATCACCATGCTGCTCATGCCGACCACCGACCCCGGCTACTCCTGCACCCTCATCCGCACCCTCGCCTCGCACGACACCACCGCCAGCTACTACGAGAACGTCCGGGTCCCCGTCGCCCACCGCGTCGGTGAGGAGAACCAGGGCTGGCGGCTGATCACCAACCAGCTCAACCACGAGCGCGTCACTCTCGCCGCCCACGGCACGATGGCCATCCGCTCCCTGCACGACGTACAGCGCTGGGCGATGGAAACCAAGCTCGCCGACGGCCGCCGCGTCGTCGACCTGCCGTGGGTCCGCCGGCGCCTGGCGCAGATCCACACCAAGCTCGACGCGATGAAACTCCTCAACTGGCAGATGGTGAACGCCGTCCAGGAAGGCACCCTCACCCCCCAGGACGCCTCCGCCGTCAAGGTCTACGGCTCCGAGGCACGCCGCGAGGCCTACGCCTGGCTCCTGGAGATCGTCGCCGCCCCGGGCGCCCTGAAGGAGGGCTCGGCCGGCGAGATACTCCACGGTGAACTGGAACGCGGATACCGCTCCGCGGTGATCTTCACCTTCGGGGGCGGCAACAACGAGATCCAGCGGGAGATCATCTCGTGGATCGGGCTGGGGATGCCCAGGGTGCGGCGCTGAGGCGCCTGTGACGAGGATTTTCGGTTGGCACAAAAGAGGGTTGGTCCGCCCTGGTGCGGACCAGGGGGAGGGCCGTCGCTCCGTGATCCGCCCGTCCCGGACGCGGAAGGCGCTGCCGTGCCGAGGTCGGCGCGGGCAGCGCCGGCGTGCGGTCGGGGCCGCCTCAGGTCACTTCACGTCGAACCGGTCGATCACCAGGTAGGTGCCGCTGTTCTTGGTGAGGGTGAGGGTGTGCCGTCCGGCCGTCAGACCGCTGACCGTGTAGACGGTCTGCTGGGCGTGGCGGCCGGCGGCGTTGGCGTTGACGGTGCCCTGCGAGGCTCCGTCGAGGGAGACCGCGATCGTCAGGACCTGAACTTCGCGAGAACTGTCAACCGCACAAGGCCCGAGTCTAGGGCGTGTTTCGAAAGTCCCGTCTGCCCGGCGACGCCTGGCACGCACTCCCCCAGAGGGGGGACCCCCAGCCGCGTTGTCGGGATCGCCCCGATACAACCAGTATCGGGGCGACCCTCCGCCTTGCGATCGCACGCACCAGACGCCG
>Ga0136846_1236189_pt1 | contig 12423 bp, 5 predicted proteins | sample HopSoiMetagenom2_FD_96841 | JGI IMG/M metagenome (GOLD analysis project Ga0136846, IMG submission 96841) | Grasslands soil microbial communities from Hopland, California, USA - 2 Assembly 2016 (version 4) | ecosystem: Environmental > Terrestrial > Soil > Grasslands | place: USA: Hopland...
CGCGATGCACTTCCCGACTCCCTCAGCAGCACTTTCGGTTCGCCTATCAGCGTCACCAATTGGCCGACGCGGAACCAATGGGTCGCAGGGGGAGATTGGACCGGTCGTATTTATGGGAACGTGGGAACGACCAACGAAAACGGGCGCATCATCGCGATGGGCATGGGCCGTCCGCTCGAACCGGGCCGGTACTACATTGGCGTTCAGGCCTCCACGGCTTTTCTGCAGCCGATGTCCTATAGTTTGATTAGCCGCTGGATTGGGGCCAATCAGGCCATTCCGATTCGTTCGATCAATTTCTCTGGAGATAAATATACCAATTCCATAGCGCCGCGCTTTGCGGATTATTATCAGATCGCGGTGCCATCCGGGAAAAGGAGCCTGAAGGTTCATATCAAGGCGGTCTCGGGTGAGGTGATGCTCGTTGCGAACAAAGATACTCCGCCGAACGTGACAGCACTCAATTCGTCTTCCATCATTAACATCGCTGGCAAAACCGTTCAAAAAAACGGCGATGAATGGTTAAACATTCTTCCGCCGAGTGGCTCGACCCAGCTTACACCCGGCACTTATTACTTCGCTGTGGTTGGGGAAGGTCAAAACCCGCCCGACTCCTCGCATATCGGCCTTGGCAACAGCACTTATGTTTTCGAGGCCCTTGGCGAAATGCAGGAAATAAGCCTCGGTTCCCTGAGCACCAGCACGATCGTGACCAATGGGGCTTTGGCGGGAGGAGATGCGATCGCGTATCATTTCACCACAGTTCCCGGTGTCCTCGGCTTTTGGATCAGTATCGAAGACAGCACTGGAAACCCTATTGCGGTCTCGGGACTGGGCAACGGGACTCTGACTGATCCCGGTCTGGGGAGCAAATTCACCTCAAAAGAATACTATGGAAATGACGGCGGAGAAACCACAGGAGTATCCGGCAGTTTTATTACTGTCACTTATATTGGTCCAAATCCGGGTACGACTGAAACAATCATGGTCAAGGCGCGGCAACTTCTAAGCGATTTTCCAGATGCAACCTACACGCTTCGCGTCGAGCCAATCATTCCCCAGCCACTTCCATTTGATGGCGGTACCACTATTGGCTCCAACCAGGACGCTTTACGAGGCGCATACTATTATGTGGATGTTCCGTCAGGAGGTCTTGGTTGGGATGTTCGGCTGACCGACGTACTCTCCGGAAATCCCGGCCTTGCCATTTGCAGAGATGTTTTGCCTATCGATTTAAGCACCACCATCGGCTTTTCCCCCGCTACGGCCGCAAACTGGCCTTCGGGCAACCGGTGGGCTGCCTCCCGAGATTGGACCGAACGATCGTTCAGTGCTGACGGTCAGAATGAAGACGGGCGGATCCTCGCCATGGGCAAAGGACGGCCATTGGAACCAGGACGCTATTACGTTTCAGTTCTCGGCCGCGTCACAACCGATCCAATGACATACACTCTCACGAGTCGTGGCATTGGCGACGGATATACCATTCCGGTCACTCCCCTACAATTTAATGGCGGAAGCTTTTCCTTAACCGGTCTCCAGCCTCGAGAAGCTGCATACTTCAGTGTCGCGGTTCCTCCGAATTCACCGAGCTGGAAAGTGAAGCTCAACGTCACGGGCGGGGAGGCGATGCTTGTCGCAGCCAAAGATACGCTGCCCAACGTTCTCGTGACCTCCAGCTCATTGCTCACGAATACTTCCGGACGGAAAATCCAAAAGAACGACGACGAATATTTTATCGAGCTGCCACCTGCCGGGGTTAGCAATGTCCTTTCGGCAACTTACTATCTCGCCGTGGTAGGCGAAGGTAACTCGCCATTGGCCGGCAAAGTCGGGACCGGCACCAGTGATTTTACCATCACCAGTATTGGATCGGCTCCCGTCCGTGATCTCGGCCAACTCGGTTTCACTGATTTGGTCGAGACGAACACTCTCCCCGCCGGAGACACCCAGATTTATCAATTCACTGTCCCTCAAGGCACCCTCGGCGTGGAAGCACGCCTTGAAAACCGGGAGAATAATCCCGTGATGGTCCTGCGGCAGGGCCCCTATATTCCCGACCCGGGCGCGGCGCTTGGCAATGTTCCTCCCGAACCGTACGGCCACGATAACGGCGAATTTACAAGCCTCTTTGTCAGTCCGACTTTGATCAACGTGGCGAACCCGAGCAATACCGTTTACACCCTCGTTGTCATGGCGCGTTCTCTCAGCAGCGTTTTCTCCGACGCAAAATACACCCTGCGCCTCAACGCCAGCGGCGCGATCGGACTCAATTTCGACAACGATTCATACTCCATTACAAATCAAGCCGCGCAGACCTGGCGCTACTTCCGCGTCGTCATCCCGACGAATGGTCTAGGTTGGGATTTGCGCCTGTTAAACGTGAGCAACGGCACGCCGCGTATCGTCGTGCGCCGCGAAACTCTCCCCACCTCGGTTCAAACTACGCCGTGGGGCACTCCGGGTTCCCTCTCCTCCTGGCCTACCAATGCGCAATGGGCGCCCGGACCTGACTGGACCCGCCGCAGCCAATCCTTTGCCGATGCAGCTATCAGTGAAGATGGACGGGTTTTTGCCTGCGGCATGGGCCGGCCCCTCGAACCAGGCAATTATTTCGTCGGCGTTTTTAATAACCACACCACGGCGAGTTCGACCTACACCGTCCTCAGCCGTGGCATCGGCCCTGAATTTTCAATCCCGCTGATCGACATTCCCTTTGTCGGAAGCTCCAGCGGCTCATTGACACCGCGCGAAGCGGCCTACTTCCGCGTCTATGTTCCGTCCAATGCTCCGAGTTGGAAGGTTAAGCTCACGGGCGTCGACGGTGAGTCAATGCTCGTCGCTTTGCGCGGCGCCGTCCCCAATACTGATCTCAATAATGTTTCCGGTGGGCTCGCCGGTGGCAAAGGGATGCAAAAGCTCGGTAATGATCATTTCGTTCTTCTCCCCGCGACCGGTCAAACCAACATTACCGCGGGCACAAATTATTTCGCCGTAATTAGTGAAGGTGTGAATCCGCCAGCAGCATCCCGCATAGGAAGCGGCAGCAGCAGTTTCACGTTCGAAAGCCAGGGAGCTCTCGCCACCAATGACCTTGGCCTTTTGACTTCAGAAGACATCCTTCATCAGGACACGGTTGAAGGCGGCGAAGTGAAGATGTATCAATTCGTTGTTCCTTCCGGCATGCTCGGATTCAAAATTCGATTGGAAAATCGTGTTGGCAATCCAACCTTCGTCGTCAAGCAAGGGACTAAAGCTCCGGATCCAGGCGCGCCCGTTCCCGCCAACGACTTTTATGGAAATGAAGGCGGTTATACCACGACCGACGGCAGCAGCACTCTTTTCACCATGCCGAACCCGGTTCCGGGCACTTACACCCTTGTCGTCAAAGGCCGAGCCAACAGCAGCGGCAATTACACGGACGCTTCTTACACCCTGCACTTGCAGGAAATGCTCATTCCTGAACTGAATTTTGGTTCTGATCTGAATACCAATGGCCTGCCCAATATGGTTTCAGGCATTCTGGATGATAACGAACGCGTTTTCTTCAAATTCGTCATTCCCGACAGCTATGCCGGTCAGCCGGTAATCGGATGGAAGCTCGATCTTATCCAGACCTCCGGCCTGGCTTCACTGCGCGTGCGGAAGGATCTTCTCCCAGCGGACGCCAATTCCAATACGGGAATGCCTTTCACCCCGTCGCAGGCGATCATCGTGCCGCCGTTCCTCACAAATGGAGTTTGGTACGTGGAAGTAAAAGGCGCCGGCTCGACCGCGTTTACTCTAACGAGCAATCCATTAATGCTCGAGCGGCCCGCCTGGATTATGCCCGCCCCGGGCGAAACCAATCAGACGCCTGGAGTCCTCTCGCCGCTTTTCGGCGACACAGGAGTCGATACCAACGGCATTCCTTTCGCCGATCAAAGCACATTCCTCCAGCAGGGGTTCCTGCACTACTATGCAGTAGTGGTCCCAGGAACAAACGATGGTCTCCTGCGCGCCGTTTTGGAAGCAGTCAGCGGTAATCCCGACCTTTATCTGCGATACGGAGCTCCGCCAACTCTTTATCACAACGCTGCCGGAGCCACGGGAACGGTTTATGATCGTTCCATGTTGGCCAATGCGACGGAATACGCCAACTGGGTGCCCCTCGACGGCAAGACTGAAGTAAAACTCAAGCCGGGTCTCTGGTACATGGCTGTCCGCGCGGCCAGTAATGCGAATGCGCGTTACCGGCTTCGGGTCTCGACCGGTTCGATTACCGACTTGCCGTTGAACGGACCTGACCTCGCCAACCAATTGGTCGCTGGTGGTGACTGGCGGTACTATCGCTTCACAGCCCCCAGCACTATTCCCGGCGGCGTAAACCTGACCTTCAGTCAGCAATCCGGTGACGTCGTTGTTTACGTGCGCGACACCGTTCCGCCCGGTAATGGAATCACCGGCAATAATGGCGATATTAAAGAATGGTCCACGGACGGTAAAAATCAGGGCTCCGGAGCGTATCCGAACTTTGATCCACCCGGAACCTACGCCCTGAGTGCTCCGCCCATGCGCCCCGGCTCGGTTTACTACTTCGGTGTGCGCGCGAATAACGACGCCTCCTTCACCATCGGCGTCAGCACCAATGGCGCGCCAAATTTCGAGTTGGAGACCATTCCGTTCTACGCCGGGCTCGCCGTGACGAATCTCGCTCCAGGCGCTCAGGCAATCTATCGTGTCGATGTTCCGCCGGAAGCCACCCGATGGAAACATTCCGCCACGCATGCCGCTGGAGTACAAATCCTGATCGAACAGGGTACCGTGCCGAAATCGGGCTCGGAAGATTATCGAAATACCACCTCGATCGCCAACAGCAGCTTAAGTCAATATCTGCTCAATCCAAATGCCTGGCCCTGGATCCCCAACCAATCCTATTTCATGACCATCAGCAACACGACCGCCCAGATTCAGCAGGTTGTCTTCTCGATGGATGGAAAGAACACGATCACCGACGACAATGACAACGACGGGTTGCCGGACGCGTGGGAATTGCAGTTTTTCGGCACTACCGGCACGCAGACTTCAGCCGGCGATCCCGACAAAGATGGCGTGACGAACTTCGATGAATACAACGAAGGGACAAACCCGAACGATGCCACCTCATTCCGCCCTCGACTTCTTACGGCGGCAGCGAACGGAACCATTGTCCGTTCACCGGATGCCCCGACTTACTCCTTGAATGCTCAGGTCACCCTCACAGCCTCCCCTGCCCCGGGTTACTCATTCGTAAGCTGGACGGGCGATGCGAGCGGTCGGGCGAACCCGCTCTTGATTACGATGGACAATCACAAAACTATCGGCGCCACATTCAAACTTGCCGGGGATGAATTCGTGACCGCCGTCCCTCTGGTAGGCAATTCGATAACTGCCGCTGGCAGCAACGTCGGCATGAGCAAAGAACCGGGTGAACCGAATCACGCGGGTAACCCAGGCGGAAAATCGGCCTGGTGGCGTTGGACGGCGCCCGCATCCGGACCCGTCACGATCACGACCGCTGGCAGCACTTTCAACACGTTGCTGGCTGTCTATACCGGCTCATCCGTTTCCGCTCTCACCTGGGTGGCCAGCGATAACAATTCCGGCGGCCTCACAAACCGGAGCATCGTCCAGTTTAACGCCATCGCCGGAACCACATACAACATCGCAGTTGATGGCTACAACGGAGCCTCCGCCCGAATTGATCTGGCGCTAACACTCTCGACTTCCTCTACGGCCAATCCGCCTGAGTTCGATTCGATCTCTCACCTCTCAGATGGCCGGGCGCAAATCGTCATCCTGGGCGATCCAAATCGCGCCTACAGCGTCGAAGCCAGCGTCGATTTCAAGGATTGGACTCCACTTGGACCCGTCAGCACCGACGCGACAGGGGTCGGCCGATTGACCGATCCCGACGCCCCCACCTATAAAAAGCGCTTCTACCGCACGAAAGATTAGGCCGGCGAAAATCGAACCTTATCCGCTGTTCCCCGGGGATATCCTCGGGGAATCTCATTAGGGAACTTCCTGAATTGTTCCGCTATCCGAACTCTTTATGATCGGAAGGTTACATGCTGGAAATTCTGATTATAGACGACAGCGCCGAGGACCTGGGCTTTGTGGAGAGAGTGTTCCGGCAGTGCAAGGTCCTGAACCCAATAAAGCTCCTTCACAGCGGAGATGAATGCGTCGCATTGTTTGAGGAGAATTCTGCTTCGAATCGCTATCTGGTCATTCTTGATCTCCTCATGGCGCCCACCAACGGCATCTCTGTTCTGCGGCGTTTACGAGCGAGAGGACTCGGCGAAGATTCCATTTTTATCATGCTCTCTGGGATCACAGACATTAAGTCGATCAACGCCGGTTACCAGTTGGGCGCGCGAACATTTCTGGTCAAGCCGATAAAGGCCGAGGACATTCTGGAACTGCTTACCCACTTGAAGAAACAAATCGTTGTTGAAGAACAATCCGAGGGCTATGTCCTGCGCTGGATCTCAGCCGCAGCCGAAACGCCACCGGCCGATACCACCTTTCTCAAGCGCGGCATCAGTCTCTCGGCTTAATTAACCGCTCATCTCCTCGTTTTACAGCACTCCAAATACGAATTTCCCCGCTTCGGGAGTTTTGAACAGTTTCGCCATTCCGACACTCTAATCTTTAGCGCGAAAACGCTCGCGTTACGGTTTCTCTAGGAGAGCGCGGCGAATTCAGCCTCCCCGCCCAACTCCTGGAGGACGCGCCAGTTGTGAAATACTCAACTGGCGCGTTTTCGTCTTTGAAAACGAAGTGAAATACGCCGCTATTAGAGCGCTCTTCAAACAGTTCGTGCGGTCGGAAAACGCTGGCGAACCATTTTGTAACTGACAATTGCAAGCAGCAGTAACACAAGGCCAATCGCGAGAAATGGCGCCAGAATCGCAGCGAGCGATGTAATAATCGACCCTCCAAGTTCCATCGTGGCAACCACCGGATTTGCCAGCCCGCCCGTGCTGGCCAGCGAAAGACCCCGAACCAAAACAGTTGCGGCCTGAACCGCCGCGGCGGCTCCGCCTCCCGCGATCACAGCTAAAGTCCATTTCAAAAAAGGACTTGCCCCCGTTGCCATGGAGGCCGTAATCACCGTTCCAGCCACGATCGCTGCCGGCGTTGCAAGCGTGTCCAGCAAATGATCCAGCCACGGAATATAATAGCCTGTAATCTCAAGCGCCGTCGCCAGCCCGAAAGCAACAAGAGCCGCCGGCGAACCGATCCACGCGAATGCCGGCGCCAGGTGCAAATGCCCCGCATTTGCAGCGATACTCATAACCAGCATCGGCACGAAAACACGAAAACCACAAGCCGCACTCAATCCAATGCCGATGCAGATGCTCAAAAGGAATTCCATATTCATAGAAGAACACATTTCACCGGATTTTGTTTCAGGAACGACTGCAGAATAGCAACCGGTATCGATCGCGGCGATTACAATGTGATCTCCCGTTTGGAATTGGCCGTCAGCACGCCATACTCAACTGGAAAGGCGCTGCCACAAATGCCACAGAATCTTCCTCGGGGCCGATCCCCGCCCCTTTGCGACCGCCGAAATCTCGATTTCCGGCGAATCCTGGAATACGATCTCAATTTCGAATCGCTTCATATCACAGCCCGTTCCATGGTTACATTCACCCGCCCATGGGGTTTGTATTGCTCTCTCAATAGTCCGTGCATCCGCTCGTGGACCCGTTCCATCAGTGATAATTGTGCGGAAATCAGAAAGTGAGCTTTTCGTGGAATGTGTTTTCGCATGGCTTCGCGGTAAAGTTGGAGAGTTTGCTCATCCGCCGCCAGGCAGCACTCCAGAAGTTCCCGGTCATTATCACGCGCCGACAAGCTCCATTCCCGCAACTGGCTCGCGGCGTCGCCGTGATTCCTCTCGTACCCGCCACATTCCCGCAGTTCTTCTGCAAACCGGGACCGTTGCTGCGCATAAATGTTAAACAAACGCTTCAACGTGAAATCTTCTGTCGCTTCAGCCGCCAGGGCAAACCCCTGCCGGGCTTCCTGGCACGATTCAATCAATCGTTGCACGACACCTGTTGTTTGCTCCACTCCGTCACTCATTCGGGTTCTTGTTTCTCTCCAAAACTTGCGACTCTAATTTGAGTCAGCTACAAACCATTCTCAATCAGGAGCCTACTGGAACAAACGGGGAGGAACTCGGAGTGGCGCAGGTCGGGAAAGGCATGATTTTGCCGTCAGACTGGGAGGGGAGGATTTCCTTAATTGTGACTGATTTCCGGGATGCCCGGCCTCAGTACAGGCACGCTCGACTCCGGAGATAATTCGGGCTGAACGGCCGAAAGCTGCATAATCAGATTTCGCGTCTCAAAAAGGTTACTCGCGATGGATTGAACGCCGGTGCTTGCTGACAGCTCCCGTTTTTTTCGTGCGCCACGCAACCCATAGCGTCCCATGACGACGTTGATGGGCGGAACGATGCCCGCGAGTTTTTTTGCCAGTAATCGAAGTTCCGCGGAACCCCCTGGTACGATCGCGGCGAGATACACAACAGATGGGCGTTCCATCTCGGCTTTGGCAATTACCTCGCCGGTAAGTGCCTGAGAGGAGAGAGTTTCCACTTTGAGCCAATTCGGCAGCGCCTTTTCAAGCATCCGAACCACCAACTCATCCACCTGGTCATCAATCGGAATGCAGAGAATAGGACGCGGCGCAGAAGGAGGTTCGTCCTCGACGGGATCTTTAGGTGGATCTGTCGAGTTGACCCGCCCCAAAATCTCCTCAGTGGTGTTGACTATAAAACCAAGGTGTTCCGAGGTCAGATTTTGATTCTTAAAATCATTTTTTGCGCTGATTAAGGCAGGAAGCAGCAAATCATCGTAGACCTTAATCAGTTTGTGTTTCGCCGCGAATTCCGTCGCGATCTCTTCGGCCTCCATTTTATCCATCGCGAGTAACCGCTGATAATAAAGGCGCGCCGGACTCATTACCGGCTCGTCGCTCAGCAGCAACTGCAGAAACGAAAGGCCTGGAACATACTTGCCTAAAACCACGAGGCAAACCGTCAGCGGCGTGGCCAAAGCCAGTCCGATTCCACCCCAAATCCAGGTCCAAAAAGCGACTGCAATGAGCAAGGCCACCGCTGAAACCCCCACTGAGTGGCCATAAAGCAGCGGTTCCATGAACATGTTCATCGATAACTCCAGACAGAGAATCAATCCAAGCACCACAAACGGATGGAGCCACCCGGGAAATACCGCCAGACTCAGCAGCACTGGCATTGACGCTCCAATCCAGGCGCCCACGTACGGAATAAATCGCAAAAGAGCGGCCATACCGCCCCACAACAAAGCATAGGGCAAACCTAGAAAATAGAGCCCAATCCCAACGGCCAGCCCGTACGTGCCATTGATCGTTGTTTGCATGAGGAGATACCGGCTGATCCGTTCGGCCGCTTCATCAAGCGCGAGCGTCGTAGTCGGCATGCGGCTGTGCCCGAAGAGAACCACAAACCGGTTCCGCAAATCCCGCTTCCGTAAAAGCATAAATATGACAAGCACGATCACCAGTCCTGCGGTCCCCAGAATTTCCAGCAGTGGTCCAACCGCCGAGGGAAGCTGCCAAACGGGAGAAGAGGTTTGCCCCTGCACCACCACTGGGACTGGTTCGCGCAATGATACCGTCGAAGGTGCCTCATTGGTCGCGGCAGCGGTTATTTCGTTGGTACGATTATCTGCCCTTTTGATTTCGCCTTTGATCTCCCGAAGCATTTGATGCACCCGCTCGACAAATGAACCCTTCCCCGCGCTTCGCAGATCGACCACCTTTTCGCGGATGTTGTCTTTGTATTTGGGCAGCTCATCGACCAGAAGAGACATCTGCGAAGCCACCCCCCAGATCGTTGCGCCTAAAACTGAGAATATCAGCAAAACAACCGCAATCACCGCGAAGCTTTGCGCCAATCCCCAACGAACGAGCCGATTCACAATCGGGCTCAGCAGAAATGCCAGCAGAGTCGCTAACGCTATTGGCATCAACACCGGTTTGCCGAAATAAAGGCCGACTACGACCAGTGTAAATGTCGCCAGGTTGACGAGCGCGTTGACGTGGCGACCCCCTCGCATAACCCGGGAATTCAGGCAGGCTTCAGCGCGCGAGGCTGGAGGGCCGGTTTACGCTCTCCGCAAGTCTCGGTCTTTCCGCAGGCTCGTCGAAGAAGGACTAAATTCCGGCCGTAAATGAAGGGAAGAAAGCAGACGCCAAAAAGAATCGGCGCGTTATCGATGTGAAAAGCGTAAATCAGATTGATCACACTCCCCCAAAAACTCAGATGCCAAAAATAGGGAGGGACGACCAGCTTTTGGCTTTTTTCCGAAACAAGCCATTGCAGAATGAACCGAGAGCTGAACATCAGGTTTCCAGTAAGGCCGAAGACCGTCCACCAATAACTGCTGGTATAAAGCCAGGGAACCCAGTTTTGCAGCCAGGGCTCGATGAATTGTCCCGTTACGGTGCTCATGTCGTATCTTTCTTGGTCGCGGCTGATTCTCGCGTCCGCACCAAGTTAGTAGCCCGGGGTGGAGCTCGCAATTGACCGGCCGCCTTGTTTTGGCCTTCACCTCCCCCTACCCATGCGTTCAGCACTTCCCTTACAGTAACGGAACGAAACTATGCGCGGATTTCCGCCGACAGAGCGCTTTTTAACTGAGCAACGATTTTCTCGTGGGCGGCGTTGACTTCATTCTCGGTCAACGTTCGTTCCGGATGTCGATAGGTGAATGCATAAGCGACGCTCTTGCGGCCTTCCGGAACTCCTTTCCCACGGTACACGTCGAATAACTCCGTCGTTTCCAGGTTGGCAGCCTTTGCCTGTTTGATCGTGTTCAGCACCTTCTCATGGGAAATGTTCTCATCGATCAGGATCGCAACATCTCTCCTCACAGATGGAAACGACGCGAGCGGTTTGAACCCTTTCGACGGGTTTCTTCTTTGTAAGAGGAAATCGAGATTAAACTCGGCCAGAAGCACGGCATCTCGAAAATCGTACTGTCGGGCAATGATCGGACTGAGCTGGCCAAATTGGCCAGCCGGATGTTTGCCAACAAGAACAGTGGCAGATTCCAGATAAAGACCGCCTGCAGAGTCCTTGCGATTCCATTGAATTCCGCGGACGCCCATCTCTTCAAAAATTTCTTCCAGCGCTCCCACCATGTCGTACACATCGATCTTGGCATCCCTATCTGCTCCGGCCCAAAAAAGAGAGGAGCGATTTCCCGTCAGCGCGATTGCAAGCCGCCGTTCTTCACGCGTCTCGCTGCCGTTCCGGCTGAAGACCCGCCCGATCTCAAATAAACGGAGATCATTTTGCTGATGGTGAATATTGTGCCGCAAAGAATCCAAAAGGCCCGGTACCAGAGATGGACGAAGCACATTCATGTCGCTGCTCAGCGGATTCTCGAGGCGAATTAACTGCGCGCTCTCACCAAACAATTTCTTTACTGTTTCGTCGGAAATCAGCGTTTGGCCCTGTGCTTCGTTCAAACCGAGGCTTGTCAGGATTTGCCGAACGAAGCCGTATTGATCATAGACTGCGTCGAATGCGTTGGATCCAATAGCGCCACGCGGAGGTGTGGACGGGATTCTGTCGACTCCATAGAGGCGGGCGATTTCCTCAATCAAATCGGGCTCTCGCTTCATGTCGACACGGAAACTTGGAACCACCGCTGCAAAGTCAGTGTCACTCTCATCAGCGATCTTAAAATCGAGGTTGGAAAGAAAACGTTTCTGTTCAGCGGCTGGAATTTCAACTCCAAGGAGTTCGCTGACCTTACGCGAGCGCAATTTGATTTTAACGGGTGAATGAGGTTTCGGATAAGCATCAACCGGTTTGCTCAGAATTTCGCCGCCCGCCAATTGTTGAATCATTGCGGCGGCGCGCTGGCTGGCCCAGTCGCAGATTTCAACATCGGCTCCGCGCTCGAAGCGGTACGAAGAATCGGTTCGCAAATCGAGTTTCTTTGAGGTCGCGCGGATGTTCGGCGGCTTGAAATTAGCGCTCTCGATCAAAACGTCCTGAGTGCGCTCGTTAATTTCGGTATTCTGCCCGCCCATGATTCCTCCCAGGGCGATGCCTTTATGGCGATCCGTAATCAGAAGCATCTGATCGGACAGGGTGTGTTCCTTTCCATCCAGAGTTTTGAATTTTTCACCTTCCGACGCCCGTCGAACCACCACCACCCGCGCACCATTTGCATCCTTCTCCAGCAAATGATAATCGAACGCGTGCAGCGGCTGACCCATTTCCAGCATCACGAAATTGGTCACGTCAACGACATTGCTGATGCTGCGAAGGCCCACTTGCTTCAGGCGCTGCTTCAGCCATGCCTGGCTTGGTCCGACTTTCACCCC
>Ga0136846_1207769_pt1 | contig 12420 bp, 5 predicted proteins | sample HopSoiMetagenom2_FD_96841 | JGI IMG/M metagenome (GOLD analysis project Ga0136846, IMG submission 96841) | Grasslands soil microbial communities from Hopland, California, USA - 2 Assembly 2016 (version 4) | ecosystem: Environmental > Terrestrial > Soil > Grasslands | place: USA: Hopland...
ACGAACCGCGAAGAAATATTGGAAGCGCAGGGCCGCATCTCCGGCGGCCGCGCTTTCGTCCGCTTCATCGCGCTCAACAATTTGCGCGCCGAACTGGCCGAGCTGAAGATCGAGCGCGAACGGCTGATGACCTCGATCTCCGCCTTCCAGAACCTGCTCGACGCCATCGACCTGCCGGTCTGGCAACGCGACGCCGACGGCCAGCTCAGCTGGGTCAACCATGCCTATGGCGAAGCGGTCGAGGCCGTGTCGCCGGATATAGCCATTCGCGAGAGCCGCGAATTCCTGAGCACCGTCGCCCGCGAGCGCATTCGCGCCTCCGCCACGCCGGAATCGCCCTTCCACGACAAGATTTCCACCGTCGTCCACGGCAACCGCACTTTCTTCGACGTCATCGACGTTAAGCTGCCGAACGGTTCGGCGGGTATGGCCATCGACATTTCCGAGACGGAGACGGTGCGTGCCGAGCTGGAACGCACGCTGAAGAGCCATGCCGAGACGCTCGATCACCTGGCGACGCCGGTTGCGATCTTCGACGGCGACCGGAGGCTGCAATTCTACAATCAGGCCTTCGTCCAGCTCTGGGAACTCGACATCGCCTTCCTCGAGAAGAAGCCGGATAATAGCGAACTGCTCGACCGGTTGCGCAGCGCCAAGAAGCTGCCGGAACAGCTGAACTGGAAGACCTGGAAAGACGGCGTTCTCTCCGTCTACCGCGCGCTTGACACGCAATCCGACCTCTGGCACCTGCCGAACGGCCAGATTCTCCGGGTCTTCGCCACCGCGCATCCGCAGGGCGGCGCCACCTGGGTGTTCGAAAACCTGACCGAACAGGTCGATCTCGAAACCCGCTACAACACGCTGGTCAAGGTGCAGGGCGAGACCATCGATCATCTCTCCGAAGGTGTGGCCGTGTTCGGCCCCGATGGCCGTATCCGCCTGTCCAACCCGGCGTTCCGCATCCTCTGGAACATCACCGAAATCCAGGCCAAGCCCGGCACGCATATCCAGACGCTGGCCGAAGCCTGCACACCCTCCTACGACCGGCCGGACGGCTGGAAGCGCTTTGCCGAGCAGATCACCAGCTTCGACGATGAACGCCCGTCGTCGCAGGGCACGCTGGAGCTCTATTCCAACCTCGTCCTCGACTATGCCGTCATTCCGCTGCCGAACGCGCAGACCATGCTGACCTTCGTCAACAAGACCGACAGCGTGCGCGCCGAGCGGGCGCTGACCGAAAAGAACGAAGCGCTGCTGAAGGCCGACGAGCTGAAGAACGACTTCGTCCAGCATGTCTCCTACGAGCTGCGCTCGCCGCTCACCAACATCATCGGCTTCACCGATCTCCTGAAGACACCCGGCATCGGCTCGCTGAACGACCGGCAGGCGGAGTATATCGACCATATCTCCACCTCGTCCGCGGTGCTGCTGACGCTGGTCAACGACATTCTCGATCTGGCGACCGTCGATGCCGGCATCATGCGGCTGAACTATTCGGAGATCGCGCTCGACGACCTTCTCGATGAAGTGTCGATGCAGATCGCCGACCGGCTGCAGGAAAGCGGCGTGACGCTGGAAATCACCGTCCCCGCTCATCTGGGCTCCGTCGTCGCGGACCAGCAGCGGCTGAAGCAGATCCTGCTCAAACTCCTGACCAATGCCGCCAATTTCGCACCCGAGGGATCGACCATCGCGCTCAAATGCGGACGCGACGGCTCGGATTTCGTCTTCTCGGTCGCCGACAAGGGTCCGGGCATTTCGGAAGAGATCATGCGTACGGTGTTCAACCGCTTTGCCTCCAGCGGCAAGGGCGGCAAGCGCAGCGGCGCGGGCCTCGGCCTCTCCATCGTCGAAAGCTTCGTCAGCCTGCATGACGGCCAGGTCTCGATCGAAAGCCAGCCAGGCAAGGGAACCACGGTCAACTGCCGTATCCCCTCCGCCGAATCGCCGCATTCCGTCGCAGCAGAATGACAGCAGCAAGAACCAGCATCTCCCTTTTCCTGGCAGACGACGCGGCGACCACCCGGCTCGGCGAGGATCTGGCGCTGGCGCTGAGGGCCGGCGATTGCGTGGCGCTGTCGGGCGATCTCGGCGCCGGAAAATCCTCGCTGGCCCGCGCCCTGCTGCGCGCCATGGCCGACGACGCCGAACTCGACGTTCCCAGCCCGACCTTCACGCTGGTACAATCCTACGAGCTGCGCATTCCGATCTCGCATTTCGATCTCTATCGTTTGGGCGATCCCAGTGAACTTGCCGAACTCGGCTTCGACGAGGCGCTGCAAACCGGCATCTGTCTGGTCGAATGGCCGGAGATGGCTGAGAGCGAGCTGCCGAAAGAACGCATCGACCTCAAGCTGGAGCATGAAGCCGAAGGACGCCGGGCGACAATCACGGCACCTGCCAGGCAATTGGCCCGCATCCAACGTGTCCTGGCGATCCGCGCCTTTCTCGATGCCAACGGCTATGCGAAAGCCGAGCGCCGGTTCCTGACGGGCGACGCGTCGCTCCGCGCCTATGAATCGATCTATCCGCATGGCGGCGGCAGCCAAGTGATCCTGATGGACTGGCCGCGCCTGCCGGAGGGACCGGCGGTGCTCGACGGCAAACCCTATCCCAAAGTCGCGCATCTGGCCGAGGACGCCTATCCCTTTGTGGCGATCGCCAATGTGCTGCGCGCGAATGGTTTTGCCGCGCCGGAGATTTTCGCGGTCGATTACCACCAGGGCATCCTGCTGATCGAGGATCTCGGCACCGACGGCGTGCTCGACGGCGAGGGCAGACCGATTGCCGAGCGCTATCGCGCCAGCGTCGCCTGTCTCGCGCATCTGCACGGCCTGGTCATTCCCAGGGATATTCCGGTCACGCCGGGCCATGTCCATCATGTCCCTGATTTTGACCGCACGGCCATGAAGATGGAAGCGCGGCTGCTGATCGACTGGCACCTGCCCTGGAAACGCGGCACTCCGGCCAGCGATGAAGAGCGCGCCGACTATCTGGCGATCTGGGACAGCCTGATCGATCAGCTGGACGGCGCCGAAAAGAGCCTGCTGCTGCGCGATTTTCATTCGCCGAACATCATCTGGCGGGCAAGGGAAAAAGGCATCCAGCGCGTCGGCCTCATCGATTTCCAGGATGCGATGATCGGGCCGACGGCCTATGATCTCGCCTCGATCGTCCAGGATGCGCGCGTCACCATCGAGCGCGATCTGCACGACCGGCTGATGGACGATTATCTCACGCTCCGACATGCGCAGGGCAATTTCGACGCGTCCAGATTCCTGAAGAGCTGCGCGATCATGTCGGCGCAGCGCAATTGCAAGCTTGCCGGGTTGTGGGTGCGGCTATTGCAGCGCGACGGCAAGCCCGGCTATCTGAAACACATGCCGCGCACGCTCGCCTACCTCGCCATCGCTTTCGAGCACGAAGCGCTCGCCCCCTTGCGCGACTGGTGCGCAAAGGCCGGAATAGGCGAGGCATAGCGCCCCGAGACCGGCGACGGTTTTCCGGCGTTATGCTAAAGGAAGACAACAGACGAATCGCGAGTTCGAGACGAAATGACCATTAAACAAGCCATGGTGCTGGCCGCGGGGCTCGGAACCCGCATGCGCCCGATCACCGACACCATTCCGAAACCGCTGGTAAAGATCGCCGGCAGGCCGATGATCGACTACGCCCTGGACGCGCTGGCGGACGCCGGCGTCGAGCAAGCGGTGGTCAATGTCCATCACCATGCCGACCAGATGGAGGCGCATCTGCGCAGCTATCGCGGACTCGAGATCCTGATATCCGACGAGCGCGACGCGCTGATGAACAATGGCGGCGGCTTGGCCAAGGGGCTGAAGCTTCTGGGCCGCGACCCGGTTTTTGTCATGAATTCGGATCTCTTCTGGATCGGCGAGACCCAGGGCCGGCCCACCAACCTGGAGCGCTTAGCCGGATTCTTCGACGTTGCAAGCATGGATTTCGCCATGCTCTGCGTCGAGCTAAACAAGACAACAGGCCATAACGGCAAGAATGACTTCAGCCTGGCCGAAGACGGGCGGCTCGCGCGCTATAGCAATGCGGCCGGAAACGGCGTCGTTTATGCTGGTGCCATTGTCATGAGCCCATCGGTTCTCGATGACGCACCGGACGATGCCTTCAACATCAACAGCTATTACGACAAGGCGATCGCCAAGGGCCGGCTCTACGGCACCATGCTCGACGGTCATTGGCTGACCGTCGGCACGCCGGAGGCGGTCGGCGAGGCGGAGGAGACGATCCGGACTTTCCGGGCGTTTGCGTGAGACGATGACGGGCGGGCACCGGCAACGCATCCTGACGATCCCGGCGGGCCTGCCTTTCCTGAAGACCCTTGCCGGCGCGCTTTGCGACGGCCGGCTGACCGAGCATTTCCGCCATGATCCCAGCGATCCGCTGTCGCTCGCCAAGGTCACGATCTTCCTGCCGACACGACGCGCGGCGCGCGTGCTGCGTTCTGAATTCGTCGACCTGCTTGGCGGCCGCTCCGCCATCCTGCCGGTGATCCGCCCGCTTGGCGAGACCGACGACGACAGCGGCTATTTCGAGGAGGCACTGCCCGCAACCGCCGATCTGGCGCAGCCGCTTGCCAATACCGCCCGCCTGCTGGAACTGGCGCGGCTGATCCTTGCCTGGCGCAACAAGCTGCCGCAGATCGTGCGCGACATCCATTCGGATTCGCCGCTGGTCGCGCCCGCAAGCCCGGCGGATGCCATCTGGCTCGCCCGCAATCTTGCCGAACTGATCGATTCCATCGAAACCGAGGATCGCGACTGGGCGGCGCTTGCCGATCTCAGCGCCGAGGATCATGCGCTCTGGTGGCAGTTGACCGCCGAATTCCTGCAGATCGCCAGCGCCTTCTGGCCGGCGCGGCTGGAGGAACTCGGCAAATCCTCGCCCGCCCGACACCGCAACGCCATTCTGCGCGCCGAGGCACAGCGGATCGCCACCATGCAGCATGCCGGACCGATCATCATCGCCGGTTCGACCGGTTCCGTGCCGGCAACGGCCGAGCTGATCGCCGCCGTCGCCTCCCTGCCGCAAGGGGTCATCGTCCTGCCGGGGCTTGACCTCACAATGCCGGACGAGGATTGGCAGCTTGTGGCGCCGGAAACCGGTATCGGTGAAAGGGTCGATCCGACGACGCGCAGCCATTCGCAATATGGCCTGTCGCTGCTCTTGAAGCGGTTGCACACGCTCCGGGGCGATGTCGAAACCGTTGCCGAGGCGACCGTGGACATGCGGATGCGCGCTGAAGTTCTGTCGCGTGCGCTCTCGCCGGCGAAAGCGACTAGCGGCTGGGGAACGTGGCAGCAAAGGCTTGCTCCCGGTGCGATCGCCAAGGCCTTCGCCGATGTCGCCCTGATCGAGGCGGCCAACGAGCGCGAGGAAGCGACGGCGATTGCCATCGCCTTGCGGCTGGCGCTGGAAAAGCCGGGACGGGACGGCGGCGAAAGCCAGGCGGCGCTGATCACGCCTGATCGTAATCTGGCGCGGCGGGTGACGGCGGAGCTGGCGCGCTTCGGCATCACCGCCGACGATTCGGCCGGCACGCCGCTGACCGCGACGCCGCAGGGCGCGCTTTTGCAATTGCTGCTCGAAGCGACGCTGCGCCCCGGCGATCCCGTCGCCATCGTTTCGCTGCTCAAGCACCCCCTCGCCCGCTTCGGCCTTCCCCAGGACGCGTTGCAGCTTGGCGTCGATGCGCTGGAAATCCTGGCGCTCAGGGGTGGAATTGCCGATGTCGATATCGGCGCACTGGAACCGCTGCTCGACCGCCAGCTTGCCGAGCAGGCGAAGAACCGCCATGTGCCGCAATGGCGCAAATCCTTGGCCCCCGAAGCGATGGACCGGGCACGTGAACTGGCCCGACAGGTCACCAGGGCATGCGAGCCGCTGGCATCCGCGCTTTCCCCGCAATCACCTGACGGCCTTCCCATCCTTTCCGAATGGGCCGAACGGACGGGCCGGGTCCTCGAAGCCGTCGCCACGGACGAGCGCGGCAATCTGGCTGCACTCTGGTCCGGCGAGGCGGGCGATACGCTCGCCAGCCTGCTGAAGGAAATTATCGATACCAACGGGCAGCTCGAAGCGGACGGACCGCAATGGATCGATATCATGGCGGCGCTTTGCGCAGGCCAGGCGGTCAAGCCGCGCGCCCTGAGCCATCCGCGCCTGTTCATCTTCGGCACGCTGGAAGCACGCCTGCAAAGCGTCGATACGCTGATCCTCGGGGGCTTGAACGAAGGCTCCTGGCCCGGCCAGACCGCCAACAACCCGTTCATTTCCCGCACGATGAAGACTGAGATCGGCCTGGAGCCGCCGGAGCGGCGCATCGGCCAGCTCGCCCATGATTTCGAAATGGCGAACGGCACGCGCGACCTGATCTATTCGCGCGCATTGCGCCAAGGCTCGACACCGACGGTCGCCTCGCGCTGGCTGCAAAGGCTGACGGCGCTGGGCGGCAAGGCATTTACCAGCGAATTGAAAGCACGCGGCGATCAATATCGCCATTGGGCCGGGATGATCGACCAGGGCGAGAACCAGGCCCCCGCACAAAGGCCGGCACCAAGGCCGCCCGCCGAGCTACAGCCGAAAAGCTATTCCTTCAGCGAGGTCGGCCGTCTGCGCCGTGACCCCTATGCGATCTACGCCCGGCGCGTGTTGCGGCTCGATCCGATCGACCCCTTCAACCGCGATCCAGGCCCGGCCGAGCGCGGCACGCTCTATCACAAGATCATCGACCGCTTCATCCGCGAGGGCCACATCGCCGGCACGCCGGATGCGTCGCTCGCCATGGACCGCATCCTCACCGAACTGTTCGACGCCGAGCAATTGCCCGTCCACATAGACAGCGTTTGGCGGCCACGCTTCCGCGAAGTCGCGCGTGCCTTCCTTATCTGGGAAACGGAACGACGGCCGGAGATCCGCGGGACGGCAACGGAAGTGCCGGCCGGCGTCCAGATCGAGCCGATCGGTATCCGGCTGACCGGCGTCGCCGACCGTATCGATTTCAAGGGTGGCAAGGCCGCCGATATCATCGACTATAAGACCGGCTACAATCCCTCGCCGGCGCAGGCCCGCACGCTGCTCGATCCGCAATTGGCGCTGGAGGCCTATGCGCTCAAAGCCGGCGCCTTCCGCGATATCGACGCACTCGTCCCCGAAAACCTGCTTTACGTGCGGCTGAGGCCCGGCGATCGCTTCAAGGTCGATCAGGTCAACAACGAGCTTTCCAACCGTGGCGGCAAGACGGAAACAAAGTCGGCTCTAGACCTGGCGCAGGAGTCGATGGACCAGCTCGTCAAATTCGTTTCCCTGCTGCAATCCGGCGAAAAAGGCTTCTCCTCGCGGCTGATCCCGGCGCAGCAGTTCGAATATGGCGGTGACTATGATCACCTCGCCCGCGTCTCGGAATGGTCGACGGCGGAGACCGAGCAGGAGGGCGGCGGCGATGAGTGACCTTCCCAACGACCTGGCCGCCCTGCCCCAGAGCGACGAAGCCGGTGTCTGGATCGGCTGGACGACGGTACAGCAATCCATCGCCTCCGATCCCGAGCGCTCCGCCTGGGTCTCGGCCAATGCCGGCTCGGGCAAGACGCATGTGCTGACGCAGCGCGTTATCCGCCTTCTGCTCTCCGGCGCGCGGCCCTCGGCCATTCTCTGCCTGACCTATACCAAGGCCGCCGCCTCCGAAATGTCGAACCGCGTCTTCGACCGACTGGCCGCCTGGGCAACCTTGTCGGATGAGGAGTTGAAGACGCGGATTACCGAGATCGAAGGGGCGGAGCCCGATCTGTTCAAGCTCGCCGAAGCCCGGCGTCTCTTTGCCAAGGCGCTGGAAACGCCAGGCGGGCTGAAGATCCAGACGATCCACGCCTTCTGTGAGGCGCTGCTGCATCAATTCCCACTGGAAGCCAATGTCGCCGGCCACTTCTCCGTTCTCGACGACCGCGCCGCCGCGACCTTGCTGGAAGACGCCCGCCGCTCGCTGCTGACGGCAACGACGCCGCAAAGGGATGCCGAACTTGCGGAAGCCTTTTCCTACGTGCTGGATCTCGGTGACGAATCAGGCCTGGAGACGCTGCTTGGCGATATCGTCTCCAAGCGTAACGCCATCCGCCGCTTCACCACGGATGCTGAGCGGAAAGGCGGCATCGACGCCGCGCTGCTTACCCGGCTCGGTCTTTCCGCCGACGACACGGAGACCGGCATTGCGGAACAATATTGGCCGCTGCCCGGTCTTTCCGGCGCGACGCTCGAGCTTTATCTCACGCTTGCCGACCAGAAGGGCGGCGCCAAGGCGCAGGAGGTTGCCTACGGGCTGCGTCTCGCCAAGCGCGAGGCAAATCCGGTCGCCCGCGCGCAAATCCTCGAAAAGGTGATGCTGACGGGCAAGGGCGAGCCGAAATCCGACAGCCAGTTCTTCGTCAAGGCGATGCTGGCCGATGCGCCGGTACTTGCCGAAGCGGTCGCCACCGCCCGCGCTCACGTCGTCACCTGCCGCGACAGGCTGAAGCTGATGCGGATGTATCGCGCCACGCGCGCGGCGCTCGTGCTGGCCGACCGGCTGAACCGAGACTATGAAGAGCTGAAGAAACGCCGCAGCCAGCTCGATTTCGAAGACCTGATCACCCGCACCGCCGATCTTCTGACCAAGAAGGATGTCGGCCCTTGGATACACTACAAGCTGGACCAGGGCATCGACCATATTCTCGTCGACGAGGCGCAGGATACAAGCCCGATCCAATGGAGCGTCATCCAGTCGCTGGCGGAGGACTTCTTTTCCGGCGAAAGCGCGCGACAGGCGCTGCGAACCATCTTCGCGGTCGGCGATGAGAAGCAATCGATCTATTCCTTCCAGGGTGCCCGGCCCGAACGCTTCTCCGAGGAGAGCGACCGGACGCGGCGGCGGGTCGCCACCAGCGGCCAGCAGTTTTCCTCGATCCGCCTGCCGCTCTCCTTCCGTTCGACCGCCGATGTGCTCGCCGCAGTCGACCATGTCTTCACCGCGCCGGAAAATGCCCGGGGGCTGAGCGCTGTCGACGAGCCTGTCGTGCACCGCTCCAGCCGTATCGGCCATCCCGGCGCCGTCGATCTCTGGGAGATGATCGCGCCGGAACCGGCGGCGAGGGAAGAGGACTGGACCGCCCCGTTCGATTCGACGCCTGAAAGCGCGCCGGCGGCAATCCTGGCACGGCGTATGGCGCACACGATTGGCAATCTCATCGGCCGCGAGACGATCATCGACAAGGGCAAGGCCCGCTTCATTGAGGCCGGCGACATTCTCGTGCTGGTGCGCAAGCGCGACAGTTTCGTCAATGCGCTGACCCGCGCCCTGAAGCGCCGCAACAATATCCCGGTCGCCGGCGCCGACCGGCTGGTGCTGACCAGCCATATCGCCATCCAGGATCTCCTGGCGCTCGGCCGATTCCTGCTTTTGCCGGAAGACGACCTGTCGCTCTCCGCTCTCTTGAAAAGCCCGCTGTTCGATCTCGGCGAGGACGATGTCTTTGCCGTTGCTGCCTATCGCGACAACAATGAAAGTGTGTGGAGCCACCTGCGGAAATTCGCCGATGACGGCAATGAGCGGTTCCGATACGCGGTCGACCGGCTAAAAACCTTCCTCGCTTTGTCGAAAAGCCTGTCCGTGCATGATTTCTACGCGCGCGTGCTCGGCAGTTTCGGCGGTCGGCGGCAGTTTCTGGCGCGGCTCGGCACCGAGGTCAGCGATATCCTCGACGAGTTCCTGACCTTCACGCTCGATCATGAGACTTCCGGCCTGCCGGGCCTGCAATCCTTCGTCTCGACGCTGGAACTGGAAGCACCGACGGTCAAGCGCGAGCAGGATAAGGGCCGCAACGAGGTGCGGATCATGACCGTGCATGCCTCCAAGGGCCTGGAGGCGCCGATCGTCTTCCTCGTCGATGGCGGCGGCAAGGCTTTCACCCATACGCATCTGCCGAAGATGCGGCTGATCGAGACCGGTAAACAGGACATCCCGTTGCCGGTCTGGGTGCCGGTTTCGGCCCTGGCCAATTCCTTGACCCAGGCCGATACCGCGAGACTGCAATCTCTGACGGAAGAAGAGTATCGCCGGCTGCTCTATGTCGGCATGACCCGCGCCGCCGACCGGCTGATCGTCTGCGGCTATCGCGGCATCCGCGAGAATGCCGATACATGGCACACCATGATTTCCGCGGCCCTGCGCCAGAATGGTGAGCGCTGTACGCCCGTCAGCTTCTCGGGGCCGGACGGCGAGTGGCAAGGGTTGAGCTGGCGCGTCACCCAGGTCGAGCGCAGTTTCGAGCGCATGGAGCAGGCGGAGACGACGATCGACCGAGGAGCGCTGCCCGCCGGGCTCAGCCGGCCGCTGCCGCGGCAGCGAAACCTGCCCCGGCCGCTCAGCCCGTCTGGCGCAGGCACCGTCATCGACGACGAGGCCGACAATCTGCTGGTCGCCTCGCCACTGTTCACCGAGAAGGCCAAGTCGGATCGCTCGCTGGAAAAGGGCCGCTTCATCCACCGCATGCTCCAAACCCTGCCTGAAATCGCACCAGCGGATCGCACCGAGGCGGCGAGGCGCTATGCCGAGCGCGCGGCGCGCTTCTGGCCACAGGCCGAGCGCGATGCGCTGATCGATTCTGTTCTAGCTCTGCTGGCGCACCCGGAATTGCAGGGCGTTTTCAGCGCCCATGCCCAGGCCGAAGTCTCGATCATGGGGACCCTCTCGCTCGATGACCAGGCCTATGCCGTCTCCGGCCGCATTGACCGGCTGACCGTGCTCGACGACCGCGTCGTCATCCTCGACTACAAGACCAACCGCGTGCCGCCACGCTCGGCCGAACAGATTCCGTTCGCGCATCGGGCGCAGCTTGCCATCTATCGCGAGATCCTGTCGCCGCTCTATCCGGGCAAGCGCATCGATTGCGTGCTTGTCTATACCGAGAATGCCTCGATCCACACGCTGTCCGACGACGCCCTCGCATTGGCGCTTGCGGAGCTCAAAACAAAGTGAAATACCACATATTGAAATTGAAGGGCGACACGCTCACATATCTAGCAACAGCAAATCCTGATAAGGAGCAGCCTATGGCTACCGTTAAAGTCGATAATGCCAACTTCGCCTCCGAAGTTCTTCAGTCCGCAGAGCCTGTCATCGTTGATTTCTGGGCCGAATGGTGCGGTCCGTGCAAGATGATCGCCCCGTCTCTCGAAGAGCTCGCCGTGCAATTCGAAGGCAAGGTGAAGGTAGCCAAGCTCAACATCGATGAGAACCCGGAACTGGCCGCCCAGTTCGGCGTTCGCTCGATCCCGACGCTTGCCATGTTCAAGGCCGGCGAAGTCGCCGATATCAAGGTTGGCGCCGCGCCGAAATCGGCTCTGGAAAACTGGATCAAAGGCGCTGCCGCTGCCTGATCAGCTATCGATTGAATCTATCAAAAAGCCCGGCTCGTCCGGGCTTTTTGATTCATTCCATGTATTACTTCGGCGGCGTGCCGTTGTCGGCAAGGACATCGCCGACAAGATAGAGCGAGCCACCGACCAGGATGCGCGGCGCCGGCGTGTTGGGCACCGCCAGCTCCCTGATTTCATCCAGCGCCTGACGGACCGTCGACATCGGCTCGGCCACCAGACCGGCATCATAGGCCGAATTGGCCAGGATGACCGGATCGATCATCGCCTCGCTCCCGCGGATCGGCACACAATAGACCTTTTCCGCCAGACCCGTGAAAGCCTTGAAATAACCGACCGGGTCCTTGGTATTGATCATGCCGATGATCAGGAACAGCGGGCGCGGCTGACGCTCCTCGAAACTGGCCATGGCTTCGGCAATGACCTCGCCGGCACCGGGATTGTGGCCGCCATCGACCCAAATCTCCGCACCTGCCGGAGCATGCGGCAATAGCTCGCCCTCCGTCAGGCGCTGGAGGCGGCCCGGCCATTCGACCGAGATCAGCGCTTTTTCCATCATCGCCTCGGTGACGGTAAAGCCGGCGGCCTTGACGGCGCGGATGGCGGCGGCGGCATTGGCATATTGATGCCGGCCCGGCAGGCGCGGCAGCGGCAAGTCCGCGAGGCCAAATTCATCCTGATAGACCAGCCGGCCATATTCCTCATGGGCGGAAAAATCCTGGCCGAAGACGGCGGTCGGGCAGCGCAGCCGCTCGGCCGTCGATATCAACACGTCCAGGGCCGCGTCATAGTCCTGATGGCCGATGACGACGGGCCGGCCAGCCTTCATGATCCCCCCCTTTTCGGCGGCGATCAGCTCGACACGGTCGCCGAGATAGGGCTGGTGATCGAGCGAGATCGGCATGATCACCGAGACGGCCGGATCGGAAATGACATTAGTGGCATCGAAACGACCGCCGAGGCCGACTTCGATGACGGCGGCAT
>Ga0136846_1209612_pt1 | contig 12414 bp, 15 predicted proteins | sample HopSoiMetagenom2_FD_96841 | JGI IMG/M metagenome (GOLD analysis project Ga0136846, IMG submission 96841) | Grasslands soil microbial communities from Hopland, California, USA - 2 Assembly 2016 (version 4) | ecosystem: Environmental > Terrestrial > Soil > Grasslands | place: USA: Hopland...
ACGCGCTGGGCAGCGCGCCCGCGGTCGAGGACGAGGACGACGAGGACGAGGGCGCGCCACCGGCCCAATCGGCATGAGCCGTTCTCCGCTCCCGCACGGTACGGCCTCCGCGGCCGAGGCCGCCCTCCTGGCCTGGCGCCCCGAGTTCCCGATCCTCTCCCGCAGCACCTATCTCGTCAGCCACTCCCTCGGCGCGATGCCGAAGGCCGTGAGCGCGCACCTCGAGGAGTACGCGCGGCAATGGGCGGAGCGCGGGGTGCGGGCCTGGGGAGAGGGATGGTGGACCCTGCCCGTGGAGGTGGGCGACGGCGTCGGCCGCATCATCGGCGCGCCCGCGGGTTCGGTGGTGATGCACCAGAACGTCTCCGTGGCGCAGTCCGTCATCCTGTCCTGCTTCGACCTGTCCGGCCGCCGCAACAAGATCGTGTACGAGGACCTGAACTTCCCCTCCGTGATGTACGTCTACGAGGCGCACCGCGCGCTGGGCGCGCGCATCGTCACCGTGCCCAGCGACGACGGCATGACCGTCCCCCTCGAGCGCTTCCTGCGCACGATCGACGAGGAGACGCTGCTCGTCCCTCTCTCCCACGTGATCTTCCGCAGCGGGTTCGCGCAGGACGTTCCCGCCATCGTGCGGCGCGCGCACGAGGTGGGCGCGCTCGTGGTCGCCGACCTCTACCAGTCGGCGGGGACGGTGCCCATCGACGTCTCCGCCTGGGACGTGGACTTCGCCACCGGCGGCAGCGTGAAGTGGCTCTGCGGCGGTCCGGGCGCCGGCTACCTCTACGTGGCGCCGCGGCTCTGGGACTCGCTGCGGCCGCGGCTGACGGGCTGGATGGCCCATGAGCATCCCTTCGCGTTCGAGACGGGCGCCATCACGTACGCGACGGACGCCACCCGCTTCCTCCACGGCACGCCCGCCGTGCCCGCGCTGTTCGCGGCCCGTGCCGGACAGGACATCGTGGGACGGATCGGGGTGGACGCCATCCGCCGCAAGTCCGTCCGCCAGGTGCAGCTCCTCATGGACCACGCCCGCGCCCGGGGCCTCACGACGCGGACGCCGGACGATCCGGACCGCCGGGGGGGCATGGCCATCCTGGACGTGCCGAACGGAGAGGCGGTCACCCGCGAGCTCATACGTCGCGAGATCGTCGTCGATCACAGGCCAGGAGCGGGCATCCGGTACTCGCCGCATTTCTACACCACCGACGAGGAGATCCTCCACGCCATCGACCAGACGCGCGAGATCCTGGATTCCGGCGCCTACCGCGCCCACGTTCAGTCCGGCGGAACGGGTTTCTAGAACCACACGGCTGTGGTGGGCGAGCCACGGGCGTGGCTGGCCAACGGCAGCGTCTGTCTCCGGCGATTACGGCCTAACCTGCTGATGTCGAGCGGCCTCCGCGTTTTCCGTCGTCGTGGTTCGACGATTGCATGGCGCCGCGACAGGTCTCATGGCCTATAGGAGAACTCTCAAGCGCGGCGTGGGCTGCACCGGCATTGGCTTGCATTCCGGGCGCCCGGTCCGCCTCGACCTCAAGCCCGCCCCCGCCGAGCACGGCATCCGCTTCCTGAGGACCGACGTCGGGGTCGAGATCCCGGCCCACATCGATCACCTGGGCCGCCTCGACCACGCGACCACGCTCACCCGCGAGGGCGTCTCCGTGGACACCGTCGAGCACCTCCTCTCCGCGCTCTATGCGATGGGCGTGGACGACGCCCTGGTGGAGGTGGATGGCCCCGAGATCCCGGTCATGGACGGCAGCGCCGCACCCTTCGTGATCCTGATCCACGAGGCCGGCCTGCGGCCGCTCAACGTTTCCCGGCGTTACCTCAAGCTGCTGCGGCCGGTGGAAGTCGCCCGCGGCGGCAAGTGGGCGCGCCTCGGACCGTCGGACCATTTCCGCGTGAGCTACACGATCGGGTTCGACCACCCGCTCCTGCGGCACCAGACCGCGTCCATGCGCGTCGGCTCCGACACCTACGCGGAGGCCATCGCGCCCGCGCGCACGTTCGGGTTCCTGCGCGAGGTGGAGATGCTGCGCAAGGCGGGCCTGGCCCTTGGCGGCAGCCTCGAGAACGCGATTGTGATCGGGGAGACGGGCGTCCTCAACCAGAAGCTGCGCTTCGAGGACGAGTTCGTCCGCCACAAGATCCTGGACGCGATCGGGGACCTGTCGCTGCTCGGCCATCCGATCGTCGGGCACCTGGAGGCGAGCAAGGCCGGCCACGCGCTGCACGCGGCCCTGGCCCGAGCCGTCCTCGACACCCCGGAAGCCTGGACGCTCGTGACCATCCCGCAGCTCCCGGTCGTCAGCCTGCCGTCGCCGGTCGCCGTGTCCGCGCTCTCCCCCGCCACCGCTCGTCGCTAGCCGCGGCTCGCGGCGCAGGCTGCGGGCGGCCGCCTCCTCAGCGCTCCTTCGGCTTCCCGACGACGACGGCGCTGATCTTCACCTCCAGCGTCGGCTGGACGGGATCGTTGGACTTCACGAGCACGCTCTTCTCGAGCTTGCCCGGCTCGTCGGGGGCGGTGAGCGTGATCCGCAGCGGCGTGCTGTGCCCCGGCTTGACCACCTTGGCGTCGGTGAGGGCGGCGGTGCAGCCGCAGCTCGAGACGAGCGATTCCACCACGAGGTCGGAGCGGCCGTGGTTGCGCAGGACGAACTCCTTCTCGACGACCTTCTCCGGCCGCAGGGAGCCGAAGTCGAAGGAGGCAGGCTCGACCACGATGCGCGCGCCCGCGGGGGAGGCAGAGGCCGCGGGCGCAGCCGCCGCGAGCCTTGTGGCGGCATGGAATCCCACGCTGACGAGGACGGACACCACCCCGGCGATGGTGGCGGTGACGAGAAGGCGGCGGGAAACCCTCATGCCGAACGTCCCGCCGACCGCCCGCGGCTGCCCTTCTTCTTGCCCGTGAGCCGCCGCATGTAGGCGTCGAGCATCTCGTTCTCGTAGGTCACGGAGTTGAGGAAGAGGCTCTCCACGAGGTAGCGCCGCCGCTCCTCCTCGCTCATCTGCTCGACCAGGTTCTGGATCTCCCGCATCATGTCCTCGAAGGAGACCTGCAGCGCGCGCTTGAGGGTCACCTCGCGGTAGAGGGCCTCGAGCAGGCCCAGGATGTCGCCGTCGAGGGTCAGGGTGAAGCCGGTGGACAGGCGCACGCTACGCATCGGGCTTCCCCTTCTTCCTGCCCGCATGGTTGGAGCCGAAGGCCTGCAGGGCGGCCGCCTCCTCGCGGTGCAGGTCGATGAGCTTGTGGACGCCCGTCATCGAGATCATGGTCTCCACGCGCGGCTGCACGCCCGCCACCTTCACCGCCCCCCCACGATCCTGCATGAGGCGGTAGATGTCCATGAGGCATCCGATGGAGGCGCTGTCGATGTAGGTGACGGCGGACAGGTCGATGAGGAGCTTGCGGGTGCCGCCCTCCACGAGCTGCCTGACCTCGGCGAAGAACGCAGACAGGTTCGGATACGTGAGCTTGGCCTCCTTGACCCTCACGATCCTCACGTCGGCCTTCTCGTCGACTTCCAGTTGCATCACCTCACCTCCGGGCGCTGACGCGCCCTCCACTCCGGCGCACCCTCTCCGCCTGCTGGGCGCGGAGGAGCAGGCGCGAGAGCTCCTCGCGCCCGCGGTTGATGCGGCTCTTCACCGTTCCCTCGGGCAGGCCGAGCCGGTCCGCCATCTCCTGGTAGGTCAGGCCCTGGAGGTCGCGCAGCACGACCGCCTCCCGCAGCTTCTCCGGCAGCGACTCGAGGCCCCGGCGCAGGAAGCTGCGGCGGTCGCGGTCCTCGAGCGCGCGGTGGGGGCTGGAGCCGGCGGAGGCGGGGGCGAGGTCGAAGGCCACGAGGTCCTCGACCAGGACCTCCTTCTCGCGCTTGCTCGCGCGGTAGTGGTCGATGCAGAAGTTCCGGGCCACGCTCGAGAGCCAGGTCGAGAAGTCGGCGTCGCGGTTGAACTTCTCGAGGCTCTTGAAGACCTTGAGGAAGATCTCCTGGGTCAGGTCCTCGGCGTCGTCATGGCGCCCGGTGAACTTGTACGCGATGTGGAAGACCTTGCGCTTGTAGCGGCCGACGATGACCTCCCAGGCGGCGTTGTCCTTCTGGAGGCATCGTTCGATCAGCTCCGTGTCGGAAGGAGAGACCTTCCCATCGGCGGTCATCGGCGGCGTTCGCGCAGTGGAGGCCGTTCGTGGTTGGACGTCCTCGGATGATAGGCGCGGGCCGGCGGCCAAGGCAAACTACTTCAGGTCGGGGCGGCCCGCCGCCGTCCAGGCCGTGTACCAGTAGCTGCCGACGTCGGTGGTGGCCTCCACCAGCCGCTCCTTCAGCAGCGGCCCCACCTTGTCCGTCATGGTGTCGTAGTAGATCTCGGTGTAGCCGGACTGCCCGCGGCGCGCGAGCTCCTCGAGGTAGAGCAGGTTGTCCACCCAGATGAAGACGCGGGGCATGAGCGCGAACACGTAACCCTTGGGGTCATCGACGAGGCGCGCGGCCTGGCCCCCGAAGTTGAGCTTCTTGTCCATGGCCTCCGGGAGCTTGGTGGTGACGCGGACCCAGAGGCCGTGCTGCTCCGTCTTCTGGCCGTCGAAGTTCTCGGTGAGGGCGAGCGGATTGTGGATGTCGGCCACGTAGCCGGAGAGGACGTCCGATTCCTCCAGGATCTTCGCTTTGTCGCCGGAGCGGAAGGCATCCACGAGATGGCCGTAGGCCTCCTCGATGAGCCAGGGCAGCCGGCCGGCCTTTGCCGCCGCCTCCTCGCCGTACTTGGCCTTGAGCGCGGCCTCGGTGTGGGGGATGTCTGCGAACGGGAAGGGCAGGAAGTGGTCTACCGCGAAGCGGCGGTCCGGACCTTCCTCGGTCGGCGGGGCGGCGTCGACCGCGAGCGACGGGATCTCCAGCCGGTGCGCCTTGTAGAAGGGCCGGAGGCCCTTGGGCAGCGTCTCGATGGCCTCGCTCGTGACGCGCTGGTGCACGATGGGCCCCCAGGCCCTGGCCGGCGGAGCGGCCAGCGCGAGCAGGGCGGCGGCGGTGAGCGAAGGCGCGGCACGACGAGCGGCCGTCGCCAGGCAATGGATCACTTGTACCTCCCCGATGCGTCGAGAGCACGGCTCAGGCCACGCGCGCGGCCGTCACCAGCCGCACCTCCGCCGCTCCCGCCGCCACCAGCGCGCGCGCGCAGGCGCGGGCGGTGGCGCCCGTCGTGAGCACGTCATCCACGAGTACCACGATCCGGCCGGCCACGGCGGGTCGCCGCCTCACGACGAACGCGCGGGCCACGTTGGCGCGGCGTCCGGCCGCGCTCAGTCCCGTCTGCGGGGGAGTGTCCTCGCGGCGGGCGAGCGCGTCCTCCGCCACCCGCAAGCCGTGAGGACGGGCCAGGGCGCGCGCGAGCAGCCCCGACTGGTTGAAGCCGCGCTCGCGCCGGCGCCGCGGGTGCAATGGCACCGGCACCACGACCTGGGCGCCCGTCAACGCCGCGCGCACGGTCACGTCGGCCAGGAGCGCCTCCGCCAGGCGCTCCGCGACTCTCCGCCGGCCATGGAACTTCAGCTCGTGCACGAGCAGGCGCAGCGTGCCTTCGTAGGGACCGAGGCTGGCGCCACGCGCGAAGGGCGCGATCCCGCGGCGGCAGCGGCCGCAAGGAGCGGCGCCGTCCGCGGGCAGGGGGAAGCCGCAGGGGCAGACCGGCCCGCGGTGGCGAGGAAGGGCGCGCCAGCAGGCCGCGCACAGCGGCCCGCGGGTGGGGCGCTCGACTTCGCGCCCGCACCCGGGACAGGTGGACGGAAAGACCAGGGCGTGGACGGGGTCGAACAGGAGGCGGGCGGTGGCCTGACCCAGCGCGGTCACGGGCGGCACCACCTCACAGCAGGCCCTGCTCCTGCTTCTCCTGACAGGAGATGCAGCGCTTGGCCCAGGGCACCGCTTCCAGCCGCTTGCGGTCCAGCTCCTCCTCGCAGACGACGCACACGCCGAAGCGTCGGTCGTCGATCCGCACGAGCGCCTCGTCCACGAGCTGGAGCATGTCGCGCTCGGTGTTGGAGAGGCTGAAGAGGAACTCCTTGGTGTAGGAGTTCGAGGCCTTGTCGGCGATGTCCTGCGAGCCCTCCTCGTCCGCCTCCTTGCCGTAGCTCTTGTTCTTCGTGTAAGCCACCAGGATCTCCTGCTTCTTCGCGAGCAGCCTTTCCCGGAAGACCTTCATCTTCTTCTGTTCCATTTTCGTGGCCGTCTCCTGTATTCCTCTCACTTGATCCCGTACCGGCGCCGCTTCTCCCAGAGGGCCTTGCGGCTGATCCCGAGGATGGCGGCGGCCCGCGTCTGGCTGCCCTGCACCTGGTCGAGCACGTAGCGGATGTACTCCTTCTCGATCTCCTTGAGCGACGGCCTCCGGTCGCGCCCCGCCCACAGGGTGGCCGGCTGCTCCAGGATGTGGGGGGGCAGGGCCGAGGAGGGCACCGCGTCCGTGGTCGTGTAGAGGGCGGCGCGCTCGATCACCGACCGCAGCTCGCGCACGTTGCCCGGCCAGGCGTAGCCGCGCAGCGCGTCCGAGGTCTCGCGCGCGAGGGTGCGCGCGGGCGTCGTCTTGCGCTGTCGCTCGCGGGCCAGGAACGTGTCCGCCAGGGGGAGGATGTCCTCGCGGCGGTCGCGCAGCGGCGGAACGGTCAGGGGGACGACGCTCAGGCGGTGGTAGAGGTCCTGGCGGAAGGTGCCCGCGGAGACGGCCTGCCGCACGTCCACGCTGGAGGCGGCCACGAACCGCACGTCCACCTCGATGGTGCGCGTGCCGCCCAGTCGCTCGAACCGGCAGTCCTCGACCACGCGCAGGAGCTTGGCCTGCAGGCTGGGCGTGAGGTCCTGCACCTGGTCGAAGAGCACGGTGCCTCCCGCGGCCAGCTCGATCTTGCCCGCCTTGGCCTGCTTGGCGTCGGTGAAGGCGCCCGCCTCGTGCCCGAAGAGCTCCGACTCCAGGAGCTCGGCCGGAATGGACGGGCAGTGGATCTTGATCAGCGGGAAGACGCGCCGGGGCCCGGCGTGATGGAGCCAGTGCGCGAGGAGGTCCTTGCCGGTGCCGCTCTCGCCCTGGATGAGCACGGGCGTGCGTCCCTCGGCCAGGCGGCTGGCCAGCTTGAGCAGGTCACGCATGGCCGGGGAGGCCGCCACCACCCCGGAGAGCTCGGGCACGGGGACAGGCGTGGAGGTCGTCACTCCCGCACCTCCATGCGTCCCGCGCCGCCCCAGAGCCGCTCCAGGTCGTAGAAGCTGCGCGTGCGCTGCGTGAAAACGTGCACCACGAAGCCGGAGTAGTCGAGCAGGATCCACTCCTGTCGCGGGTATCCCTCCACATGCTTGGGCCGGAGCTCCTCCGCCCTCATCGCCTCCTCGACCGCATCCGCGATGGCCACGATCTGGCGCTGCGAGGTGCCGGAGGCGAGCACGAACCAGTCGGTGAAGGCGAGCCCCTTGCGCAGGTCGAGGATCACGACGTCCTCCGCCTTCTTGTCCAGCGCCGCCCTCGCCGCCTTGAGCACCGCCGCCGGAGGCCTCACCGTCCCTCGCCCCCGTTCAACGGTAGAGGCCCCTTTTCTCGATGTAGTCGGCCACGCCGTCGGGGACCAGGTGATGCACGCTGCGCCCGGCCCGCACGCGCTCGCGCAGGTCGCGGCTGGCGATGGGCAGCGCCGTGCCCTCCACGCGGTGCAGGCGCGCCTCCGGCACCCGGCCCCGCGGGGCGGGGGCGGCTCCCGGCCGCTCCACCACCGCCACCGAGCACAGGTCGAGCAGCCGCTCCGGCTCGCGCCACTCCGCGATCATGGGGAGGTTGTCACTGCCGATGATGAGCACGACCTCCGATCCGGGATGGGCGTCCACCAGTGCCGCCACCGTCTCCACCGTGTAGCTTGGCCCCTCCCGCCGCAGCTCGAGGCCCGACGGCAGGTAGGTGCGATGGCCGGCAGTACCGAGCGCCACCATCGTGTAGCGGTCGAGCTCGCCCGCGGCCGGTCGCTCGCGATGGGGAGGGACACGGGCGGGGACGAATAGGACCTCGTCGAGCGCGAGCGACTCGCGCACGATCTCCGCCGCGCGCAGATGGCCGAGATGGATGGGGTCGAACATGCCGCCGAGGAGGCCGATCCTCACGGCCGCTCGCCCTGCGCCACCGGCGTCTCCGCGGCCGTCCTCGCCTCCGCGACGCGGGCGGCCAGCGCGCGCACGAGGTCGAGCACGCCCTCCCGCGTCACCGCGGAGACCGGGAACACGTCGAGTCCGAGCCCGCGTGCCTCCGCGCGGAGGGCGGGCAGCGGGTCCTCGGCCGCCACCGCGTCGCGCTTGGTGGCGGCCACGAGCTGCGGCCGGTCGAGCATCTCCCCCTTCCAGGAGCGGACTTCCTCGCGCACCGCGCGCAGGTCCTGGACGGGGTCGCGGCCGCTGAGGCCGGAGGCGTCCACGACGTGGAGCAGCACCCGCGTGCGCTCGACGTGCCGCAGGAACTGCAGACCGAGGCCCGACCCGGTGTGGGCCCCCTCGATGATCCCCGGGATGTCGGCGGCCACGAACGTCCGCTCGTCCACCTCGACCACGCCCAGCACGGGCGTGAGGGTCGTGAACGGGTAGTCCGCGACCTTCGGCCGCGCGGCCGAGATCGAGGCGAGGAGCGTGGACTTCCCGGCGTTGGGGAAGCCGAGGAAGCCCACGTCCGCGATCAGGCGGAGGTCGAGGCGGACCCAGCGCTCCTCGCCCTCTTCGCCCGGCTCCGACTCGCGCGGGGCGCGGTTGCGGTTGGAGAGGAACGAGCGGTTCCCGCGTCCGCCGCGTCCACCGCGCGCGAGCACGAGCCGATCGCCGTCGCGCAACACCTCGCCGAGGACGTCGCCCGTCGCCTCGTCCACGGCCGTCGTGCCCGGAGGCACGGAGACGACGAGCTCGCCCCCTTCGGCACCGGTACGGTTGCCGGGGCCACCGTGGGTTCCCCGCTCGGCGCGGAACTCCGTGTGATACCTCAGGGGGAGAAGCGTGTTCTGGTGGGAGACGGCCAGGAGGGTCACGTCGCCCCCACGTCCCCCCGTCCCGCCATCCGGGCCGCCCTTGGGAACGTAGGGCTCGCGGCGGAAGCTGACGCACCCGCGACCGCCATTGCCGCCCTTGACGAAGATCTTGACCCGATCGACGAACATGGCTCATCGCCGCCGGGCGGCGCTGCGCCGAGCGCGCGGTCCGCCTAGCTGGCCCGGGGCTCCACGCTCACGCGCAGGCCGCGCGCGCCGTGGTCCTCGAACTTCACCACGCCGTCGGCGAGGGCGAAGAGAGTGTGGTCCTTGGCCAGGCCGACGTTCTTGCCCGGCTTCCACTTCGTGCCGTGCTGGCGCAGGATGATCGTTCCCCCGCGCACCGCCTCCCCGCCGAAGCGCTTGACTCCCAGCCGCTGGGAGTTGCTGTCGCGCCCGTTGCGGCTCGACCCTTGCCCTTTCTTGTGTGCCATGGTCCTCGAAACCTCTCGAAAAAACTTGGAGCGGCACCGGCCTCCCGGGCCCGGATCGCCGCTCGCGTGCCGGCTCGGTCTCGGATCAGAGCGAGATGCTGTCGATCCTCAACGCGGTGTAGTCCTGCCGATGTCCCTTCGTGCGCCGATAGTGCTTCCGCTTCTTGTACTTGAAGACGCGCACCTTGTGCTCGCGGCCCACGTCCACAACCGTCGCCGCCACCTGCGCCTTGGCGATCAGGGGCGAGCCGACCTGCGTGCCCTTGTCACCGCCGACGAGGAGCACCTCGCCCAGGGTCACCTTCTCGCCCAGGGGCGCGGACAGCCGCTCGACGTAGATCGTCTCTCCCTCTGACACCCGGTACTGCTTGCCGCCCGTCCTGATGATCGCGTACACGGTGCCTTCCAGCCTCCTCCACCCGACCCGGGCGAAACACCGGAGATTATCACGGGTTAGGCCGCGGATTCAACAGGCTTGATCGGCTACGGACGACTACGACTACGAGGACGACGACGACCACGAGGCCGGATCGGCGACGGACGACCCCGAGGACGACTGCCGGGGCGGGTACGTAGTCGTGGACGTGGACGCAGTCGTGGTCGAGCCAGCCCGGAGGAAGCCGTTCGTCCTAGAAATCGAAGCCGATCCAGAAGTCGAACCGCGTCCCCGGGGTCGAGACCTTCAGGTCGGTCAGCTTGGTCCAGTCGAAGTGGAGCGGGTAGCCGAGGAAGAAGAACTGGAGACCGATGCCGTAGGAGGCGCGACCGTCCACGAGGTGGAAGCCGGTGACGGGCTCGCCGAAGATCGGGTCGCGGACATAGGAGACGCCAGGGTCGCTGGTGGAGAACGTGTAGTTCTCGCCGTGGAAATGCGCGCCCCCGATGCCGCCGAAGAGCGTGCCGCGGACCGGCCCCAGGATCCCGATCGGCGTCTTCATGAGGTCGATGATCGGGATGCGCAGCTCGAGGTTCGCGTAGAAGCCCTGGTTGCCGGTGAAGCTGAGATAGGGATAGCCCCGCAGCTCCATGTTGCCGCCGAAGTAGAAGATGTCCGGGTTGTCTCCCGACGAGCGGAAGCCATGGAAGCGGGCGGCCAGCACTCCGGATCCGCCCAGGCGGAGGTACTTGCGGACGTCGGCGTCGATCGTGTGGCGGGCGAGCAGGCCGTTGATGCCGGGCGCGTAGGTCAACCCGATCCGGTAGGTGGCGCCGGTGAGGGGACCGAACTCGCGGAACCGGGTGGTCTCGCCGACGAGCGACAGGGAGATGGGGGCGATGGTCCCGTTGTTGAGGAACAGGGGCGTGCCCTGCTGGATGGCGGCGTCCTGGATGGCCTGCCCGGCCGCGCTGTTCTCGATCTGCTCCCGGACGTGCACGATCCCGGTGTTGAGCTCGAGGCGGCGGAACTTGTCGAGCGGGTACTGTCCGACGAGCAGCGCGCCCTGGAAACGCTGGGTGGCGAAGGCCCCCTGGCGGAAGAAGCTCGTCTGCAGGTCGTAGGGCGAGGCATAGAAGAACTGCGTGTTGTCGAAGGCGCTCAGCCCGTACTGGAAGCGATGTCCGAGGTCGAGGTAGTTGCCCTCGTAGCTGCGGAACTCGCGCAGGCTGAGGACGGTGGCGGTGAAGTTCTTGTCCCCGAGCACGTCCGCCAGCGCGACCTGGCTGCCTCCGAAGAAGTCGCCGCTGGAGGTGACGCCCACGTTGAGGGGCGGCCGCCCCTCCAGGAACAGCTTCTCGAACGTGTGCTTCTTGCGCTTGTTCTCCGTCACCACCTGGTGCGTCACATCGGGCTGGAAGTCGACGATGTCCTCGGAGGCCACCTGCACCTCCTGGTCGACCTCTTTCATCGGGTCCGCGAGCTCGATGGACTGCAGCCGGTACTCGCCCTTGAAGTAGCTGATGAAGCCCACCCGGGTGACGGAGCCGCCGTGGATGGGGGCGGGAGCGGTGTTGCCGCCGAGGGCGTCCGTGTACTGCCGCACCGCGCCCGTGCGCAGGTCGAGGCTGCGCACGTTGTAGATGTCGTCGTCCTCGGTGGAGGAGTACAAGAGGGTGTTCCCGTCCTCCGAGAAGTGCGGCGCGTTGTCGTCGTAGTTGCCGAAGGTGAGCTGCGTCTTGTGCTCGGGATGGTCGAGGGGAAAGACGTAGATCTTGTCGTGGCCGCTGATGCGCCGCGTGTAGGCCACGAGCTTGCCGTCGGGTGAGACCTGCGGATCGCGGTCGGCGAAGGGATCGTTGGTGAGGTTCTTGACCGCGCCCGTGTCCATGTCGAGGAGCCAGATGTCGCCCACCGCCTCCTTGAGGGCTTCGAACACGACATGCTTGCCGTCGGGCAGCAGGCAGGGCGCCTGGGCCTGGTCGAGCGAGATGGGCACCCGGCGGACGATGTCGCCGTTGAGCACCGAGACCTGGTAGAGGCTCCGCCGCTTGCCCTTGCGCGCGAAGAAGGCGACGGTATCGCCCTTGGGGTCGAAGTCGATGGACCGGCCGGCCACGAACTCGTCGTTGATGCTGATGTCCTCGTAGCGGTTCGTGTAGCCCTTGGTCAGGTTCTTGATGACGCCGCCGTCCTTGGTGGACAGGAGGATGAGGTCGGCCTCGCCCTCCGAGCGGTTGCCGGTCAGGGCCGCCACCACCTCCCCGGAGGGGCTCGCGGTGAAGGCGAAGACCTGGGTGAAGGAGGTCTTCTCCTCGTTGGGGGAGAGGTCCTTGCCCCAATCCGTGGGCCGCTGCTTGTCGCGGAAGGGCTTGAACCGCTCCTTGAGCCACTTCTCGAACTGCTCGTCGAACTCGTCCGGCTTCATGCGGAAGGCCTGCATGTAGATGTCGTCGATGCCGCCGCCCACGATGTTCTTGCGGAAGGTGTAGATGAACTGCCGGATGCCTTCCTTGCCGAAGCGGGCCTCGATGAACTCGATGGCGGCGTGGCCCAGG
>Ga0136846_1212576_pt1 | contig 12412 bp, 9 predicted proteins | sample HopSoiMetagenom2_FD_96841 | JGI IMG/M metagenome (GOLD analysis project Ga0136846, IMG submission 96841) | Grasslands soil microbial communities from Hopland, California, USA - 2 Assembly 2016 (version 4) | ecosystem: Environmental > Terrestrial > Soil > Grasslands | place: USA: Hopland...
AAGAGGACTCCCTCTCCCGCGCCCGGGACGCGTCGTTCCGGTTCCCCACGCCCGGGTAACGGCCCGATGACAGTGCGGCCACCCCGTCGTGTTGGCCGCAATCACGACCCAGAAGGTCCGCGTATGTCCCAGTCACAGCCACCCGTTGCCGACGTCACCCAACCGGTGACCGACGACTCCATCCGGGTTCGACACCTCTCGCACTACCAGTTCTCCTGGGTCGCCCAGGAAGGTGGCGCACCAGGCGCCTTCACCCTGCAGTTGGTGCTCGACCAGGGCGCCTGGGAGGAAGTCGTCACGGTCTCCGCCGAAGACGCCGAGGTCCTTCAGGCGCTGCTGCGCCACCACTCCGATGTGGCCTTCGACGTCGGACGCCGCGTGGTGATGTTCGGCACCACGCCGGTCGGCGACTGAGCCGGGAGTGAGGATGAGTGAGCAACCCTCCACCACCGAGGTTTCCCAGCCGGTGACCGACGACTCCGTCCGGGTGCGTCAGGTCAGCCATTACCAGTTCTCCTGGGTAGCGCAGGAATCCGGAGCCCCCGGTGTGCTGACCCTGCAACTCGTTCTGGACCAGGGCGCGTGGGAAGAGGTCGTGATGGTGCACGTCCAGGACGCCAAGGTGTTGCGGAACCTGCTGGCAGCCCACGACACCGTGCACTTCGACGTCGGACGACGGGTCCTCATGTTTGGGACAGCGCCGGTCGCCTGATCCCGCGCTTCTCTCGCGGCCAAGGGGGCGGAATGAGCCGACGCCGGGCGGAAGGGCTCACCGGTCTCTACGATGCGGTCCCCTTCTGAGGTAGGGCACCCGAAGACACGGGCCGTGGCGTACTGGCGGCTTGCGGGACGGATCCGCGAGGTTTGCCCAAGGTCAGCCTCGGATCGTTGGCACATGTCAACGTGCCCGAACATCGAGGCACCCGTGGACGTGCGGGTGCGCACGCGTGTCCTGCTCGCGGACGACAACGCGCTGATCAGGTCGACGTTGGCTCGACTGGTGAGAGCCGAGAGAGACCTGCTTCTCGTGGGGACCGCCGTCGACGGCATGCGTGCGGTGGAACTGGCCGAACGCGAGCAGCCTCACGTGGTGGTCCTCGACTTGTCGATGCCCGGCGTACACGGGCTCACCGCCGCGGAACAGATACGGCACAAGTCACCGAGCTCCCGGGTGCTGGTGCTGTCCTTCCACGTCCAGGAGTCGATCGTGACCGCGGCGTTCGCGGCGGGCGTCCACGGTTACCTCACCAAGGACGTCTCTTCAGGCGACGTGCTCGACGGCATCCGACATACCCACGCGGGCCAGATGGTTGTCTCCGACCGGGTCCGCTCGGTCCTGGGTCCCCAGACTTGATCCGCGCCCGGCCGGCGCGGGTCTCAGACTGTCGTGTAGCTGTTGGCTTAGACGACGAGCTCGGGCACCCCGCCCGCGATGAGCAGGGGCCCGTCGAGGCGGTTCAGGGAAACGTTGAGGTCGGTCAACAGGTGAGCCAGGACGGCCAGGTCTCGGTCCGGCCAGTCTGCGAGCGCCTTGTCGAGACGGTCTCGGCGATGCTTGCTCGTCCGCTCGAGGACGTCACGGCCGACGCTCGTCAGACTGAGGATGGCTGCGCCTATCGGTCGGGGCCTTCTCGCGGACCGCCAAACCAGCCTCTCCAGGCCGCGAACTTGGCTGGTGATGGTCGAGAGGTCCAAGCCGATCGCGGCCGCGATCGATCCCAGGCGTTGCGGGCCGTCGTGCGCGAGTTCGCACATGATGGCGTATGCGGAGCGCTCGACTCCAAGTCCACCGTCTTGCGTCGACCGAGGTATCCGGTTGACCCGCCGGAGGAGAACGGTCAACTGTCGCTCGACGTGTGGGTGACCCAGTTCATGGTGTTCCCCCGCCACCGACCCGAGACGGCTTCCGCTGCTTCTCCGAGCCGAGGTCCCGGTGCTGCCGGCGGGGGTGTCCGCGTCGGCGATCGGGCCGGAGGTGCTACCGGTCTTGGCGTGACCTCCGAGCGGGGTACGCCGAACGCTCGCGTGCTCTCCACGCTGGTCCGGCGGTGGTGAAGTGGACCCCCGCGGTCGCACAGCCGGGCGCCGAGCCGGTCGTCGGCTACCAGGTCACTGCAGTCGCTCCGGCCAACGCCGCCGGAAACCAGCCCACAACCGGCCTGCGGTTGGGCGCCGCGCCACCACAGCCACCCTGACCGGGCTTGACCCGAACCTCGCTTACACCATCGAGGTCCGTTCGATCTTGTCCGGCGGCGAGATGAGCGTGCCGTTCGCGCCAGCATCCGGACCCGCGGATACAACCTTGCCGACGCTGACCTTGAGTCCCGCCGGCGGAGCGGCCGGTGCGCCGATCGAGACCAGCTCGGTCACCGTGACCAGCAACGGTCAGGTGTTCTTCACCACCGACGGCATCCCGGCCATGTGTCTGGGCGATGCGCTGGGCGATCTCCGTCGGCGCATCCGGATCCGCCAACAGGCCCACGACAGTGGCCAAGGCGTCGCGCGACTACGGTGGGCAGCTGTGGCGGACCGAGACGTTCCGGTTCTCCACCGACCCCGAGCTGCAGGCCAAGGTCGTCGATGTGGTCGGCCTGTATGAATGACCCGATACTCCCAGCCCGCCAACACCAATGGAACTTCCTACGCGGAGCACTAGCCGTCGCCGCGGGCGAACGTCGCGGTTCGGGGGCGGTCGCGACGCAAACAGTCGGTCAATTCGGATGCCGTGGCTGCGACGTCAGGGGACCCCCGACCCGGGAGGGCCGTCAGGCGCGATGGGGCACTCGATCCGCTCCACTGGCACCCCCACCCGTAGAGGGCCAAATGGGTCGGAAGAATCATTGCCATCCCTTTCCCCGTGGCGCAGGGTGGACGGTAGCGATACAGCGATGGCGAGGGTTGGGGCGGGGACTGGGTCGCGTTGGGGTGGCCGGGGTGGTCATGGTCGCCTCGGTCTGGTGGTCAGGTAATCGGTGTGGACGAACGTGGCTCAGTATGGCTGCGCGAAGGGGGAGCGGGCTTTTGGGGGTGCAGCTGCAGCGGCGCCGGCAGGTTGTGGGCCTGGGTGCGCTGGGGGCCCTGTTGACCGTTGTCGTGGCTGCGACGGCGGTCTTCGCCGTGGTCGGCACCGTGCGGACCGGCCACCAGCTCGGCCAGCTCACCCGCGCACAACGGCTCCACCAGGACGTCGATATGATGCACGACGCGCTGCGGGCCGATGTGATGAGTGCACGTCAGACCGGTCCGGTCCCGAGGTCGAGGGCCACGGGCTGGAAGACGACGACCCAGGACGCCGCCCGGCTGCTGCGGGACGTGGACACTCTCCACAGGCTCGACCTTTCCTACCCTGTGGCTGGTGCGCTGGCCTCGCTGCGAGGCGACCAGCGGGCGTACGTCGCCCTGGCGGTCCGACTGGTCGACGGTGCGCGCCAGGGTCGCGAGCCGTCAAGGGCTCAGCTTCTTCGCTTCCAAGGCAACTTCGAGCGTTTGCTGGCGCCGCAACAGGAAGTCACCGCGGCACTGACGGCGACCTCGTCACAGGTGGTCCGCGCGCAGACCCGGCACGAGCAGGTGATCGCCGCAGTCCTGGGGGCGGCCTCGGCCATGGCGCTCGGCGGGTGGATGCTGCTGGTTGTCTGGCATTGGCGGGCTCGCCGTAGCCTGGACGATTCGATCGGCCGCGAGGCGGAGCAACGTGCCGTCGCCGACCAGTTGCAACAGAGCCTTCTGCCAACCGGGCTACCTTCCGTACCGGGGCTTCGGCTGGCCGCCAGGAGCCAGCCCGGGGACCCCTCCCACCAGGTTGGGGGGGACTGGTATGACGTGTTCACCCTGCCCTCGGGAAAGGTCGGGCTGGTGGTCGGGGACGTTGTTGGCCACGACTTCGCCGCTGCCGCCGCGATGGGTCAGATCCGGGCCGCGCTGCGGTCGGTCGCCGCGTTCGAGTCCTCACCCGGCGCGGTGCTCGCCCGGGTCAACGAGATCGCCGACATATACGACGTCACCGAGCTGACCACCTGCCTGTACGCCGTGGTCGACCAGACCACCCGAGTGGTCACTTGGGCGAGCGCCGGCCATCTGAATCCGCTGATGGTGATGGACTCCGACGACTCAGCGCTGTTGGACGGTGACCCCGGGCTCCCGCTGGGCGTGAGCAGGACCGCCGTCTACACCGACCGCTCCTGCACCGTCCGACCAGGCGGCTCGCTGCTCCTCTACACCGATGGGCTGGTGGAGCGGTCGTCCCGCCCCATCGACGATGGCCTAGCGCTGCTCGAGACCGTCCGCGGGCCGCATCGAGACCCCGATCAACTCTGCGAGCAGGTCCTCACGCTGTTGGCGGGCCAGCCGCCGACCTACGACGACGTCACCCTGCTCGCGCTACGGGTCGACGACAGCATGGAGCAGCCCCTCCGGGTCTGAGATCCATGCCCAGGTCTCGCCGGCAAGGTCGACGCGGACTTCCTGATGGACGTCGAGGCAGCCCGTCGCTGAGGACCTTGCTGAACCAGCGTCCGTACTCGCCCTCGCTCCAGTCGCGCTGGAGGCCGAGCGGCCGGTACACCTCGGATGAGTTGAGCGTCGGTTGGAGGTCGCGGGCTCCATCAGGTTGAGCGCTCCGTCAAGGGCGGCGAGGTCGGCGGCAGGGTGGCCGCTGAAGGCCGCCGCGCCGAGGAGCCGTTCGTCAGCAATCGTCTCAGCGATGTCCGCGACATCGGGATCGCCGGCGTGGCCCACTGCGAGGAGCGTCGCGGCGGAGGGCCCGACGCGCGCGAGACCAGGTTCCGAGCGGTCGGCGGCTGGCCCGGGAAGCCATGGTCGTCGGTGGTCGGTCCGCGGCCCTGGCCGTGATTACGTAACGAGCGGATCGGCTGGGCACGGGGTGCGCCCGCGCTGCCCGCATCCCGTTTCCAGTCCCGGCTCAGCGCGGATCTCGACGCAGCGTGAGCCGGGTTGCGGCCAGGGAGATCAGGGCGGCCCAGCCGACGAGGACGAGCGCGGCGACGGCGGGTGGCAGCAGGGATAATGGTGACGTCGCGCGTCACTCGTGCTTGAGTACGACACTCAGCCTCCGACGGAGTAGGACGCCGAGCACCATCGCCTAGTGGCGAAACCGAGGACGGGACACGGCCAAGCAATCTAGAGGCGACGAGCCCCGTCCATAGCGTCAACAGTCCCTGCACGGGTGCTTCTGGCTCCGGCGTGTCGGACTCCGTCGGGAAGTTTGGTCTCGCGCATTCTGGAACGCGCGCACCCTCATGCATTGTGTGGCTCCGCTTGTTCGACTGCGAACGCGGGTCGCGGCAACCCGATGTGGAGGGGTCCGTGGCTTCAGTCGGTACGGTGCGTGCCATTCGTCATCGAGGTGGTGTTTGTTGGTCTACCGCAATACCGCGATTGCGCACGCCGGAGGCGCAGGCATCGTCACGGCCACGCACGGCGCCCGTCGGCCGCATGTTCGGGCGCTCGACCTGTCCTCGCTGGCGTCGGTGCCTGTGCCTGCTCGACGGTTCCTCCGCGCAGTTCGAGCCACCTCGACGCCTTGGTGAGCAACGCCGCCGCGTCCCTGCAGACCGGGAGTCATCGGACACGGCTTCGAGCCGGTTCTGGCGACAAAATGCTGGTCGGGCGGTACATGCTGACCCGACTGCTGATTTTCTCGCGGTGCGGGCCGGCGGCCACGGATAGTGGCGTCTGCACCTTGACCGCGGTGGACTGGACGTCCACCGCGGTCAGGCTTGGCGATTCCCCTGAAGCATGAACGGTGTCTTGGTCGGAACTGGGCCTGGATTGCAGCATCGTCTGGCCCCGAGCTGGGGGTTCGGGATCTCCTACGGCCCGGTCGTGAACGTCCAGGACGTCGCCGCGATGGGGTTGCCGGCCCTGTCCTTGATCCCGGTGGTCAGCGCCGCGGTGAACGTGGTGTTCGCTGGGAGGGTCGCGTTCGGGTTGAGCGTCGCGACGTGCGTGGTGGCGTTGTAGGTCACCACCGCGGGGATCAGGGTCGTGCCCTGCTTCAGGGTGAGGGACGTTCCAGCGACGCCGGCGACGTTCTCGCTGAAGGTCGCGGTCACGTTGGCGACTCGGCTGACCGCGACGGCGCCGACAGCTGGGGTCCTGGCGGTCACCCGAGGTCGGGGACCGGTGATGAACTTCCAGCTCACTGCGGTCAGTGGGTTGCCGGCCAGGTCCTTGACGCCCGCGGTCAACGCGGCTGTGTAGGTCTGGTCGGGAAGCAGCGGCCCGTTGGGCCTCAGCGCCGCGACGTGGGTGGTGGCGTTGTAGGCCACCGTCGCGGCGACCGACGCAGTCCCCAGCTTCAGGGTGAAGCTGGTGGCGCTCACCCCAGTCACGGCCTCGCTCAGCGTGGCGCTCACCGTCGTAGGAGCAGTCGTGGTGCCGACCGCCACGCCGGTCGCTCCGGCCTTCGGAGTCCTGGCGGTCACCGTGGGACGGGGGCCGCTGGTGAATCGCCAGCTGACCGGGACGAGCGCGTTGCCGGCCAGGTCCTTGACGCCGGCGGTCAACGCGGCCGTGTAGGTCTGATCGGCAAGCAGCGGTCCGTTGGGCGTCAACGTCGCGACGTGAGTGGTGGCGTCGTAGGTCACCCCGGCAGGGACGGGGTTGGTGCCGTGCGTGAGGGTGAAGTTGGTGACGCTGATCCCGGTCACCGCCTCGCTGAGAGTGGCACGAACGGTCGTGCGAGCGGTCGACGTGCCGATTGCCACGCCGGTCGCTCCTGCCGTCGGAGTCTGCACGGTCACCTTCGGTGCCGTGGTGTCGCCGGTGGGGGCGGGTGCCGCGGTCCCGCTCAGGGCCACCGTGTGCGGGCTGCCGGTGGCGTTGTCGGCCACGCTGAGCGAGCCGGTCCGTGCCCCGGCCACCGTTGGCTTGAAGGCGACATCGATGGCGCAGGCGGACCCCGGCGCCAAGCTCGCGCCGCAGGTGGGGTGGGTCTGGGTGAAGTCGGCGGCGTTGGCTCCGGCGATGGCGATGTTCGTCAGCGTCAGGCTGCCGGTTCCGGTGTTCGTCAGCGTGACCGTCTGGGCCGGTGCAGTGCTGCCGACGGGTGTGCTGGCGAACGAGAGTCCAGTGGTGCTGAAGGTGGGACGCGGTGTCGGCGGCACGGTGTTGATTGCGAATGCGTAAGTGTCCGGCGTCCCGGTGTTGCCGGCGGCGTCGGTGGCGCGCACCTTGAAAACCCACTTGTTGTCGGACCTCGCCGGGTACGTGATCGGCGAGACGCACGGCTGGAAGTTGTCCAGCGTGGCCGAGGCCAGCGTCAACGAGCAGGAGAACTTCGCCGAGGTGTCAGCGGACGCGAAGTCGAACGTCGGGGTGTTGTCCGTGGACGGGTTCGGGGGAGTACCGGTGATGCTCGCCCCCGGCGCGACCGTGTCGACTGTGAGGCCGTAAGCCGTCGACGTGCCGGTGTTTCCGGCCGGGTCGGTGGCGACGACCTTGAAGGTGTACCGCCCATCCGCCAAGCCCGCGAAGGTCACCGGTGATGTGCATGGTGAGAAGGAGTCCGCGCCGGTGCTCATCGAGCAGGCGAACGTCGATCCGGGCTTGGACGAGAAGGCGAAAGTCGGGGCGTTGTTTCCGGTCGGGTCGGCCGGCGAGCCGGTCAGCGTGACGCTCGGGAGCACCGTGTCGATGACCACGGTCCGTGAGGCCGTGCTGGTGTTGCCGGCGTCGTCGCGGGCGCGCACCTTGAAGGTGTAGCTGCCGTCAGGAAGAGCCGTGTAGGCCGTGGGTGACGTGCACGGCGAAAAGGCGTCCGCACCCGTGGTCATCGAGCAGGCGAAGGCGACGCCCGGCTCGGCGTCGGAGAATGTGAACTCAGGGCTGTTGTTCTTTGTCGGGCTCCCCGGCGCGCTGTCGATGGTCGGAACCGGCGGGGGCACCGAGTCCTGGGTGTACGTCGCCGAGGTGCTCGAGCATGCCGACACGTTCCCTGCGACATCCGTGGCGGTCGCGTTGAAGCTGGTGGTGGATCCGGTCGCTACGGTGGTGGCGACGCCGGTGGACTCAAAGGCGGCCGCAGTACCGCTGCCCGCCCGGGTGGTGCACGTGGCGTCGTTGAACAGGGTGACCGTTGAGCGTGTCTCCGCGCTGCCTGCGACAGCCGGGGTGGTCGACGCGCCGGGCGAGCCCGGCCGGACCGAGCTCACCGTGGGAGCGACCGGCGCGGCGGTGTCGATGGTGACCGACAGCGCAGCGCTCGAACGGGTCTCGATTCCGGAGACGGGGTCCACTTCGCTGGCCTGGATCCGGTGAGCACCGTCGGCCAGCGCCACGTCGGGCGACAGCGTGTAGATCCCGCCGGCACCGGCGATGCCGGTTGCGTTCACGGTCCCGTCGACGTATAGCCGCACGGTCGAGCCCGCTGGAGCGAGACCGGTAACGCCGGTGAACGTCGGTGACGCAACGCTGGTGACATCGTCCGTGGTGGAGGCGCCACTGTCGGTCGCCGGTGTCATATCAGGGGTCGAGGGACCGGTGGCGAGCGGCGCGGTGCAAGGCGCGGCCGGTCCGGGGACCTCGCCGAACTCGTACAGCGTTCCCTCGACCGGCGACCCCAGGCTCGTGACCGCCAGCGGGTCGGTACCCAGCCACAACCCGCGCGACTGTCCCGCCACGGCCTGATCCTGGTCGTGCTGGTCGAGGCCGCTCCACTTGGCGGTCCAGTGCGTCGAGCCCTGCGCGTCGTAGGCGATGGTGCCGTCGCCCGGGGCCCGGAGGTCACGCCTGCCGTTCAAATCGAAGGCCAACCTGTTGGCGATGATCCGCGCCTCGAGTTGTGCGGTTGGCAGAGGGGCACCCGTGGCGTCCGCAGCGGTCCCCTTCTCCACGACCACCCCGCCGCCGACGTTCGTCGCGGGCTGGGTCACGGTCATGTCGGCCACATGCGTCTGGTCAACCTGGCCCGAGGCAGTGGTCATCCGCACGATGTCACCGGCGCGGATGTCGGGGGTGACGCCCTGCCAGCAACCGCCCCCAGGATGGTTGACCTCGACGATGCCGTCGAACCCAGGCGTCTTCGCGTCGTCGGTCGGCACGACGTTCGCCGCCGTACCCACCGTGAAGCCGCCCCGCAGGATCTCCACGGTCACCCGGTCCGAACCGAGGTACCCATCAGCGCTGACGAAGTCCCGAACGGGGAACGACAGGATGCTGTGGTTGTTGCCCGGTGGGTCGTTGATCACCACCGCCGACGCCGTGCTGGGCGCCGCCACCACCGCTCCTCCCGCGATGAGCGCGAGAACCACCGCGCTTGCCCGGCGCCGTTGCGCGGTCCGGTTGTCAGTCCTGTTCAGCATGCGTCTTGCCTCCTCGACGCCGACGGCTACGTCGACGTCCCCTAGAAAAAGCAGGCAGCGTTATCGCCCTTGTGAGGTCAAATGGTGCCAAGCCGTCTGGTAAAGACCTTGTAAAGACTTCGATATTCAACTTCGAACTGCTACGGCGGAATCGCGCGCGGCGAAGCCCGCCGGCTGGGACCACGAGCCTGACGGCGCCCCCGCCTCAGCTGGGACACGATGAGGCTTCGGGCACGTCCTTACCTTCCGCGGGGTGTATGACGGTGTCCGCGGGCGGGGGTCAGGCAAGCGCTTTTCGCGCGGCTTCCGGCGCTGCGTCCAGCGTCGGAGCGGCCACGAGGGTGGCACGCCGATTCCCGGAGTGCGCGAGCGCGCCGACGAGCGGGCGCGCGGTCGCGCCCCGGCCCGGTGCTCGGGTGTCGGAACTATGGCCCCCACCTGCCGGGGCTCGTGTCGGCGTACGGCTGCCCGCCGGGGCGGGCAGACGTCACTCTTCGCCCGTCGGGGTCCTCTCCAGCCTGCGTCTTGAGCACGGGAACGACGTTGGCACTCCGCTTGGGAGCTGGGATTGAGTGAGTCCCAGGTTTTCCCAGGTTTCGTCTGGAATCTTGCGTGCCGCAGGCGTAGCCCAAAAACAGCAAAAGGAGTTTATCGCTCATGACTCGAGGCACGAGCATTCACGTCGAGGACCGCAGGTCGGTAGCTCGACTTCTCAGACGGCGGGGGGCCGCAGCTTTGGCCAGCGCTGCCCTGCTCCTCACCGGAGTAGGCGCGGCAACCGCGACCACCCAGGTAACGGTCAAGAACCCCGGCGGTCTGATCGCCGTCGGGCCGATCAGTGGGGACAATGGCTTCCCGACCTACTACGAGGACAGCGCGCACACCCGTGTCGAGCTGTGCCTGGACGACACCGACCCGCTTTGCGGGTTCCTGCCAGGCGACATCCCGAACGACAGCCTCCCGATCTCGTTCCCGGACAACTTTCCGGAGGAGGCCTTCTACATGCTGGCCGGCTCCACCCTCGACCTGCCCGGTGGCGGCACCGCGGTTCTGACCCTAGGTCTCGAGGCTGCGTTCGCCAACGGCGTCGAGGCGGGCGGCCAGATGGTCTTCGCCCGCCAGCGGCTGGTGGTCAAGGGCGGCCCCGCCAACACCACCGTCACGCTGCGGCACCCCTACGGTGCGGCCACGATCGACCTCGACGGCACCGGCTCCGGCCGGCTCGTGGAGGACGTCTCACCCGCCGTCGGCAACTTCACGGCCGCGCTGGCAGGCAACATCGGTCCGTTCCTGAAGTGGGACCCGGCGACCCTTCCCGCGGCGCCGGCTGGCTACCTCGGTGACCCCGCCGTGGAGCACTCCGTGGTCGGCAGCCCGACCGGGTTCAACCAGTTCGCACTCACCGGCGGCGGCCTCGACCTGTCCACCGACCAGTTCACCCTCCAGGGCAAGATCTCGACCAACCACGGCGTGAAGGCGGATGTCGCGGTCGTGAACGGCGACATGCTCGACGTGTTCGCGACCAGCGCCGGCAGCGACCTGCAGGTCAAGGGCGTGAACGGCGTCATGGAGACCACCCCCATGCTCACCGACCCCGGGTCGAACCGCTTCTACGCCCGTGTGCACTTGACCGGCCCGGCGCCGGCCAACGTGACGGTGGAGAACATCAGCGACAAGCCGATCTCGACCAGCAGCGTCCCGGTCACCGCGCCGGTCGGCATCACGATCACCCAGGCGGACTACGACGGGGGCAACCTCACCGTGGCCGCCACCTCGACTAACGGTTACCCGCTCACGGTGGTGGGTCTCGGCGACCTGCCCGATGCCACCGCGAAGTCCTTTCCGGTGGGCGCACCGCCCGCCAGTGTGACGGTCAAGAACACCACCGGTGGCACCGCGACGCTGCCGGTCACGATCACCGGGGGCCCGGCCTCGCCGGCCGCGCTGCCGCCGGTCGCACCGGCTCCGGACCCGGGTCCGGTGGTGGACAGCGGAACCGGCGCGGTGGCCACCGGTCCCCAGGCCACCATTGTTGCGGCAGCCGGTTCGGTGATGCGTGGTGCCAGCACCACGCTGGACGGCAGTTTCTCCAGCGGCGCGACCGACTACGCCTGGAGCCAGGAAAGCGGCACGGAGGTAACCATCAATGGCGCCAACACGGCCAAGCCGACAGTGACTGTGCCGTTCTACGCCAAGACCACCGACACCGCACCGCGTACCACCAGCCCGGTCGGGCCGGCGGTCATCAAACTGACGGTCTCCGGGATCGACGCGGACGGGAACCCCACCACGAACTCGACCACTTTCAATTTGGGCGTCGTGAACGACAACGTCGCGATCGGCACCGCGCGGCACCGACTCGGCACCGAGCTGCGGATCGACGGCACGTCCAACGTGCCGGGAGCGACCGGCACGTTGACGCCAGGCACCGCGGTGGTCGTCTACGACGCCACCGCAGGTCGCGCAGTGACGAAGCTGGGCAACGTCCAGGTCGACACTCTCGGCAACTGGACGCTGAAGCTGCGGCCCGGCCCAAGCCGCCAGGTCGGCAGGGTGCTCGTCCAGTCCACGCGAGGAGGTACCGCAGAGTCGGCAGTGACGCCCTAGCACGCTACCGCCGGACCGAAACACGAGGGCCCCACCCACGGTGGGGCCCTCGTGGCGTGTCCCCACCCGAACCGCGTCGTCCGGCCCCGATGACGAACCGGCAACATCGCCAGCCGGACGACCCGGCCCCGGAGTCTGGACCGTCGTCGACTCCGCAGGGTCGAGGGTGTGGGATCTCGTCTTTACGGTTGGAAGCCGAGGAGCCGCGCGTGAAGGGAAGGTGGGTTACTCCCAAGCGCACCTGCGCTCCTCCCTCGGCGGACACGACTCCCGCACCCGTGACCGCATGGGTGTCCGGATCCGGCAGCAGTGCTGCGCGAGCGACATAAGGCTTCCACTGGGGCGCAGTGGCGGCCTTGCCGTGGTGGTGCCGTCGCTTTGCGGGGAGTGCGGATTCCCTGACTTGTGCGGTACGCAAGCGCGGCGTGGTCATCGACCAGGCGCACCCAGTGCTGGCCTGTGCCGATATCAACCCCGGCCCA
>Ga0136846_1222390_pt1 | contig 12411 bp, 6 predicted proteins | sample HopSoiMetagenom2_FD_96841 | JGI IMG/M metagenome (GOLD analysis project Ga0136846, IMG submission 96841) | Grasslands soil microbial communities from Hopland, California, USA - 2 Assembly 2016 (version 4) | ecosystem: Environmental > Terrestrial > Soil > Grasslands | place: USA: Hopland...
GAATGGAAGGCGCTTCCATCGCTGACCATCAATGCCGGTCTGCGCTACGACTTGCAGTTTCTGCCGACCGTGAATACCGATACGAATAATCTTTCCCCTCGCATCGGTTTTGCGTGGTCGCCGTTCGGCGATCATCGTACGGTGGTGCGTGGCAGCTACGGTCTCTTCTATGACCGCATTCCACTGCGCGCGCTGGCGAATGCGCTTCTGTCAGCCAACAATACGCAGGACCCGACACAGGGCCGCCTGCTGCAGTACACCTATGTTCCGGGAGACGTAGGCGCACCATCGTTCCCGAACGTCTCAACCACACCGAATCCTGCGGCGAAGATCAGCTACACGCTGATGCGTCCTGGGATTCAGAATGCCTATGCACAGCAGGTGAGCCTGGGCGTGGAGCAGCAACTGGCTCGCGCAACGACTCTGGGGCTTAGTTATCAGCACACACGCGGCCTGCACCTGCTTTCGTCCATCAACCGCAATATCAGTCTCGACGGAACGCGGCCAGATAACTCGCGCGGCAATGTGCGCTACTACGATTCGTTGTTCGACTCGTACTACGACGGCCTCGCGGTCTCCCTGGTGCAGCGGCCGGTTTCATGGGGTTCAGCGCGGGTCTCGTATACCTGGTCGAAGGCCATCAACAATATCAGCGAATTCTTCTTCTCTTCGCCGATCAATAACTTCGATCTCAATGTCGATCGAGGCCGTTCTGATGACGATCAGCGTCACCGCCTGGTCTTCGACTTCAGTGTTCACTCGCCAACCTCACACACGAGTGCAGTGATGGGACATCTCACACACGGATGGCAGTTCGGCGGAGTGTTGCAGTACTACTCACGACTGCCGTTCAATATCGTGACCGGCGGACAAACGAAGCAGCAGACGACGCAGCGTCCCTGCACCGGCGGCTACTCGCTGTCGACGACGAATCCCTGTACAGAAGGGCTTGCCGGGGCGGTGATTGGCCGTAATACCGGCGTTGGATTCGACTTCTTCGGAGTGAATGCCCGGCTCAGCCGGACCATCGCTTTGACGGATCGAGTCCATCTGGAAGGGATCGCGGAGGCTTTCAACCTGTTGAACCACCGTAACGACATGCTGCCCAACGGAACCTGGGGAACGGGAGCCTATCCCACAACTTCCAGCTCAACTTTTGGTGCAGCCAACGGCGTAGGAGATCCGCGCAACATCCAGCTCGCGGCACGGATTAGCTTCTAACTCGCTCATCAAACCCTGTCGGCCCTGTTATGCTCACTCTCGAAACCCGTGAGCCGAGCATCGCAGGGCCGAATCATTCTTCTTGTCATAGCGCCTCTCCTTCTGGGCACCGTCGCCGTATGGTTCGTCCATGGGCGTCCGCACATCCGTCTGACCCAGGAGCAGCGCAACCTTCCTGCGGACGGCCGCGAGCATCGGGTCGGGCAGCTTGTTCGAAGGGGAAGTGCCGAGCTCCAAATCGGCGGCGTGCCCGCCCGCGTACTGGATGATGGCGCCGTGATGGTGCAGGCGCCGGTGTTGCCAGGGCAGCGCACGCTACAGCTCACTTACGGGCCTCGGCGCGTTGATGTCGGGGTGGACTTCACGTCGGACGCAACCGACCTCTTCGGTGACGGCACCCCGGAGTATCTCCGCCTGCACAGCTCTGTCGACCGCGCGGCCTTCCGGCGCTGGTTCTCATCTCTCGCCGATCTGGCAGCGGCGACGCCGCCGCAGAAGCTCCCGGCCGAGATCAATGACTGCGCCGCGCTGTTGCGTTGGTGCTATCGAGGAGCGTTGCATGCGCACAACGAGGCCTGGCAGGAAACGCTGCCGATCGAGTTTGCCTTACCTTCCGGCTCTGTCAGCCAGTACGTCTATCCACTTACGCCTCTGGGAGCGAATCTCTTCCGTGTGCGCGACGGAGCGTATTCCCCGGTCGACCTGACCAACGGCGGCTTCGCTCAGTTTGCCGATGCAAAGACGCTGTGGCAACGCAACACCTTCTTCGTCTCTCGCGATCTCCGCGCCGCCCGCGAGGGGGACCTGCTCTTTTACCGGCAACTGGAGCAGAACTCTCCTTACCATTCGATGATCGTGACCGGGAGCAAGCGAGACTGGGTGGTATATCACACCGGTCCCATCGGCTCAGGACCAGGCGAGATTCGCCGTGTCGCGCTGGAAGATCTTCTGGAGCATCCCGATCCCCGTTGGAGACCGGTTTCACACAATACCAACTTCCTTGGCGTGTATCGTTGGTCTATCCTCCGAGAGGACCCTCAATGAGACCGCGTGGCCTCGCTCTCTTCGCTCTCCTCGCCGCCCTCGTCCTCACCTCAAACCCATTCGCACGCGCACAAAGTTTCAACCTGAGCACCAGCAAGACCTTCGCTCCGGGTGACAAGCCGACGATCCATCTCTATACCCATGATGTGGACTCGCTGGAGTTCCGCATCTATCGCGTCGATGATCCGGTCAAGTTCGTTGAGAACCTGAAGGAGCTGCACTCCTTCGGCTCTGACTACTCGTATGGGGCCGAACACATCGACGAGCGGACCTGGCTGGAAAAGTTCCATGACTGGAAGGCACAGCTCTGGGCGCGCATCCGCGACTTCTTCCGGTATCAGTTTTCGCGCGAAGCCCGCCACTCCATGCGCGCAAAGCAGACATCGCTCTCTCGCCGCAGCCGCATCATCAACGAGGCAGAATTCGCGCAGATCCCCATCCTCAATCAGCGTCAGCTCGTCGCCCGGTGGCGACAGGTTGTGCCGGCAACTTACGTCTCCGATAACAACGATCTCCCCATCCAGCAGAAGCTGGACGCCGGGCTGTACCTGTTGGAGGCGACGGACGGCCATCTAAAGGCCTACACCCTGGTGATGGTCACTCCCATGGCGCTGGTCACGCGCACCAGCAACGGCACAGTGCTCGCCTATGCCACGGACCGCATCAGCGGCAAGCCGCTCGAAGGCGTGAAGATCGATGCTGGCTTCGGTCAGAAGGCGGCAGCTTCCGCCAGCACTGACGCGAACGGCATCGCGCAGTTGCCGATCCCCGCCGAACGCGCCCGTGAGGATGCTTTCTGGGTAGTGGCATCCAAAGAAAAAGACATCGCCGTCTCCACACCAGGCACCTGGGCGCTGACCTCCAGCGAAGGGAGCAAGTACGCAGGTTATGTCTACACCGAGCGGCCCGTCTATCGGCCGACGCATACAGTGCACTGGAAGGCGATCGTCCGCGAACATGCCAGCAATCTGCTCACCCCGCCGAAGCAGGGAAGCGTGCATGTCACCATCTCAGACTCGACCGACAAGGCCATCTTCGACCGCCAGATGACGTTGTCGCCCGCCGGCACGCTCGCAGGCGAGATCGATCTGCCGCGCGATGCTGCGCTCGGCTACTACACCGTCCGCGTTGGCGACCCGCCTGGCGGGCTTTTCGCCAGCTTTCACGTGGAGGAGTACCGCAAGCCCGAATATCGCGTGACTGTGACCTCAGCCCAGCGCCGCGTTCTTGAAGGTGCAACGATGCCGGTAACCATCGACTCGCGCTACTTCTTCGGCGAGCCCGTTGCCAATGCAAAGGTGAAATACCGCATTTATCACGAGCGGCACTACTGGTGGGGCGGGGAAGAGGAGAGCGACGAATCTTCCAGCGAGTACAGCGGCGAGGATTCCAGCGGCTATGCCGGCGATGAGGAGAGTGAAAAGACAGCCAAGCTCGACGCCAATGGTCTGCTGACCATCCAGGTCCCCACCATCGTCGATGAAAAGAACTTCGGCGACTACGACTACACGGTCGAGGCCGGCGTCACCGACGCAGCCAATCGAGAGATCACCGGGCGCGGTCGTTTCCTGGCCACCTATGGCACCTTCCGCATCAATATCGAGCCCATCAGTTACGCTGTCCACAACGGCGAAGCTGCCCGCTTCCGCGTGACCGCCGTAGACTACGACAATCATCCAGTCGCCGCGAAGGTGCACGTTCAGCTCAAGTATCGGAAGTATGGCCGCGACCCGCAGGTCATCGATGGCCCGGCAGTCGACATCACAACCGATGCCGGTGGTCAGGGTACGGGCCAGGTGACGGTGAACGAACCAAACTTCATGTCGACCCAACTGGTTGCGACCGCAACTCCGGTACAACCCGGCACACGCGCGCCGGTGGATACCACCTCAATCTGGGTGCTCGGCGCGGGACAGGCCGGATGGGGCGAGAACTCCTCGACGACGCAGCTCATCGCCGATAAGAAGAGCTATGCTCCAGGCGATACGGCGCATCTCAGCCTGGTCTCCGACCAGCCCGGCTTCTACGCTCTGGTACTCGTCGAAGGCGATACGCCGCTGCGCCGCCAGTTGCTGCATGCTGACGGAACGACGCTCTCCTTCGATCTGCCGATCACCGCGGAGTCGCAACCGAATGTGAACGTCAGCGCTCTGTTTATCAAGAACAGTACGCTCTATCAGGCAAGCAAGATGCTGAAGGTTCCTCCGGCGCAGCAGCAGTTGCAGGTGGAAGTCACGCCCTCGAAAGAAGTCTTCCAGCCACAACAGCAGGCGACCTATCAGATCACCACCCGAGACTTCACCGGTAAGCCCGTCAGCGCCGACGTCAGTCTTGGCGTCGTCGACGAGGCAATCTATTCGCTCTATCCCGATAGCAGCGGCGATATGGTGAGGGCTCTCTATCCGCAGCGGTATGCAGAGGCGCAGACCGACTCTTCGCTCGACTTCTACTTCAGCGGCTCCGCCGGCAGCAAGTCACCCATGCTGGCCATGCGGTCGAACCGATACCGTCCGCAACTGGCCCAGGTCAAACCTGGTAACGAGCAGAAGCCCCGCGTCCGCAAGGCATTTCCGGATACCGCCTTCTGGCAGCCCAGTATCCATACCGACGCCGGCGGCCACGCTACGGTGAATCTCACCTTCCCGGACTCGCTGACCACGTGGCGTGCGACCGCGCGAGCCATCACCATGGACTCGAAGGCAGGCTCCACCATCAGCCGCGTCCTGGTACGCAAAAACGTCCTGGTGCGGATGGGCAATCCTCGCTTCCTGCTCAAGGGGGATGAGCTCACCCTGCCGGTCATCGTTCACAACTATCTCGACACAGCAAAGGAAGCGACCATCTCGCTGGCCGTGGATGGCGTCGATACCGTGATCGGCAGCCAGCAGAAGATCACCATCCCCAGTAAGGGTGAAGCTACGGCGCTGTGGCGTCTGCGCGCCTCGCATGTGGGAACGGCGAAGCTCACCGCCACGGCCATCACCGATGCTGAGTCGGACGCTCTGGAGATCACCTTCCCGATCGAACCGGCAGGTGTCGCCCGCAGCATCGCTCCGAGCGGCGTTCTGATAGGAGGCACAGCAAATGTGCCCATCAACTTCCCGGCTAATACCGATGCGGCCGCACACTCCATCCGCATCGACGTCAGCCCAACGATCGCCGGCTCGCTCTTCTCGGCGCTCGAATACCTGACCAGCTATCCCTACGGCTGCACCGAACAAACGATGTCCAGCTATCTGCCCAATGTCATCGTGGCCGAGACGCTGGCGAGGCTGAAGGTGCCTTCGGGGATCGATCCCGCCGGTCTGCGAGCCAAGATGAACGCGGGCCTGGAACGCCTGCAGGACTACCAGCACGACGATGGCGGCTGGGGCTGGTGGAAGGAAGACGAGAGCCGCGTCCATATGACTGCCTATGTGGTCGCCGGTCTGGGGGCGGGCGCGGAATTTACGCCACTGACGCCGGAGCAGCAGTCGATGATGGAGCGCGGACGGCAGTATCTGAAGCAGCAACTCCAGCAGCATCCGCGGATGCGTCCGGAGCTCCGTGCTGCCGTTGTCTATGCGCTGGCCATGGCCGGCGACAAACAGCTCGGCGAGGCGTTTGACGCGCAGTACAGCCGCCGCAAGGACCTCGATGCGGAGCCTCTGGCGATGACCGGCCTGGCGATGTTGCAGGCCGGCGACAAGCGTGCAAGCGAGATCGCGGCACTGCTCAAGTCGAAGGCTCAGCATCAAGGTGAGCTGGTCTTCTGGAAGAGCAGCTATGTCCCCACGCTTGACACCGAATATCCGAATGACACGGAAGCAACGGCCTATGTGTTACGGTTGCTGGCCAAGGTCGACGCCAACGATGCCATGCTGCCGAATGCGGCACAGTGGCTGATGCTGGCCCGGAACAGTGGCGGATGGTGGGATTCCACCGAACAGACCGCTACGGCTCTCTTCGGCCTGGTGGACTACCTTGCAGCTTCTCATGAGCTCAGTGATGACTCTTCCGTGGAGGTCCTGCTGAACGGCAAGTCGATCGCACAGCGCACCTTCAAGTCCGGCGAGTCGCTTACCGGCAACACACTCTCACTCACTATCGATGCGTCGCAATTGGCGCCCAATGCCAACAATCTGCAGATCATTCGCAAAGGCGGCGGGCGGCTTTACTGGTCGGTGCGCGGACGTTACTTCTCTACCGAGAAGAAGGACTACCAGGCCGGCAGCATGACCCTGAACCTGACACGCGACTACTTCAAACTGCAACCCGTACAGAAGGACGGCAAGGTGGTCTATACGCTTGTGCCGCTCTCTGGCACAGCGCAGGTGGGCGATGTGCTCGCAGTACACGAGGCCATCGGCGGAGCTGCCATGCGCTACCTCATGCTGGAAGATCCCATCCCCGCAGGGACGGAGTTCATCCGCAATGAGGATAGTTATCCGATCGAGCAGCGCCCCGGCGGCTGGTACTCCTGGTACACCCGCAGTGAGTTCCACGATGACCGGGCTGCCTTCTTCTCAACGGAATTCAATGGGCGGCAGGAGATCTTCTATCTCATCCGTGTCGTCAATCCGGGAGTCTTCCAGATCAGCCCGGCACACGTTGAGGCGATGTATCAGCCCAATGTCTCGGCGACCAGCGACGCCCTGCGGCTTGAGGTGCCGCAGCCATCCACTGGAGGTCCGCAATGAGCCTGTTGCGCGGCGCACTGCGTCGCTTCACCCTGAAGCTGCTTCTGCTCCAGATCGCACTGGGCGTCACGGTCTGTCTGCTGGCAACGTTGTGGCTGCGCCTGCCGGACGCCAGTGCGCTGCAGGTGGCGGCCTCATTTGTCCTGGGTCTGTTGGTCCTGGCCATTGCTACCGGAGGACAGTCGTGGATCGCACTCTGGCTGGCGCGCGAAGAGCGTACGCGCAGACGCCTGTTGATCGGCGCAGCCTCCGTCATCGTGGCCGTGTTGCTGTGGTGCCTGCTCTCGCAGTGGATCACAGCGCTGCACGCGGGCGACTCCCAGCGAGCCAGCTATCTGAACTCACGCTTCCCGCACGGTCTGCGGAGCTTCTTTACCTACAAACACATCTACCAGTGGCTCGGCTGGTTGTGGTCTCTCTTGCTTTGGATCGCCGCCGGTATCCTGGCCGCCGCCAGTTATGCGGTGATCATCGGCCGGCCGCGCGCCGTACTCCGCACTCTCGTCAGTGTCACCTGGTGGGTCGCCCTGGTGTTGCTCTGCATATTGGCGACAACAGTAACCGGCATCATGATGGACTGGACTCCCGGTCACGGCCTCGGTGTAGAGCTCTTGAGCCTGATAGTGCGCCTCGGTTTTGTTGTAGTTCTTGATGGCGCAGTGATCTCGCTGTTACTGGCGATTCTGGCGCAGACTCAGGCGATACCGGATGGCACGGTGGAAGTCAGCCAGCCGCGCACGGAAGTAATTCCATAGCGGCCGACCAGACCGCGCACCTTCGCCGCAGCCGCTGCGTGAGCCTGCTGGCTCTCCTGCTGTGTGGATGGATGACGCAGCGCTGTTTCCATAGATGCGGTCTGCATCGTCTCGCTGCTCTGCGTGTCGCCGGCCAGATACTCCACCAGGCCCTCACGCAGCCAGAGTGGAGCTTTTTCGCCGGCCTCTGACTCGACACACAGGTGCAGGAACTCGTGCAGCAGCACGCTATCTACCTGGTTGCGAAGAATGCTCCATGGCTGTAGCACCACGGTGTTCCCTCGCGTCGCTGCCAGCAGCCAACCGGGAGAAGCGGTCATTTGCCGGAAGATCTCTACCGATGGTGCGGCGACGATCTCAGGCGTCAGCGTCTTCTGTGTGGGGAAGCGTTTGGCTGCCTCGGCCCAGGCATGCTGGATCGCTGCTTGATACGCAGCGTCGTTTCCTACGGACCGTATCCGCAGCGGACCGTTGGAGCTTTGTTGCCAGCCGGCATCATTCGGCGTGACGCCTACGGAGACTCCGGTGAAGTAGTACTCAACGATTTCGCGGGCGGATTTGCCCTGTACCGCCATCTCGCTCGCACCCGCCTGGCATAGGCCAACGCCATGTCCGTGACCGTGTCCATCAAAGACCACGACGTCATTTCGTACGGCAACGTCGTACAGATCGCTCCGGACTCGGTTCCATCCGAGTGCGCGTCCGATAGCCAACCGCAGTGAACTTGCGGCGACAGGGAAGCGTGTGCCGTCCTGGTCAACGAGGTCAAGTTTGAGCACACGATGAGAAGGGCTGCGTTGGGTTACGCGCAGATCTGCGAGCTGGACCGGGACCTTCCAGCCTTCTGCGTGTGCGATCTCCATGAGCTGAGCCGTGAGAACTTCCGTATGCCAGGCGGCTTTGTCACGGCGGACGCAGAAGGTATCGGGATGCGCCGCAAGATATTTCGCAGTGCGCAGCGTTGGCCATACGGCGCCTGCGGCCTCGGTCTCTCCGCCGCAGTGCTGGCTGAAGAAGACCTCGGCTCTGCGTCCGTGAAACCACATAGTCTCGCCTGCGCTGGAACGCACAGCGGTCTCGATGCTGGTGGAGATGTGGCCCAGACGTATGGCTTGGCACTGCGTACTATCGCAAAGCTCCGCCGGCAGATGTCCCGCTCCCGGCTTCCAATGCCTGCCGTTCAGAGCGTAGGTGCGGGCAACGATCGCAAGGGCCTCCAGCGCTTGTGGTTTCTCGCTGGGAGAGCCTTCGGCAGCAACGACGGCAGCAACGTAGCGTTCGCTCGGGAGCGAGAGAATGATATCTATCCCGTTGGCAGTGGCGCGCAGATGCCACAGACCGGTTGCATTGCGGGTCTCTTTGGAAGCATTGTCGGTGACCCGGACAGGGCCTCCGGCGAAGATCTCACCTTTTGCGAAGTGGATCGGTGTAGCTAGGGGACGATGGGCGCAGGCGGCGCAGGTTGCAGTCCATGCGCTCTCACCGGTAGCTGCGAGTGTAGCGCCATGGACTGCGTGCGTGGAGAACATGGCGATGTTGACATCCCGGCCCCCGCCATCGCTTTGCGCCATGGCCAGTGCCGGAAGAAGCGTCAGCAACCAGACTGCTTTCAACGTGCCATCTCCTCAAAGAAACGGTGTGCCAGCGTCGCTGCCGTGCCGCCATCACCCTTCGGGATGTAGATAACGACGATCCAGCGTCCGGGAACCACGCCGGCGAACCATCCGTGTGTCCAGCTTTCGCCGGAATTGCGTGCGGTACCTGTTTTACCCAGGATAGTTAATCCCCTGGTCGCTGCCGGATTCGCCATGCCTCGTTCTACCGATGCCTGCAGCCCGCGCTCGACAACGCCTCCCTGAGGCAATCTCTGAAACAACGCGCGATAAGCCCGAGCTAGCTCCAATGGCGACGTCGAGCTACCCCAAAGGCCCAGCACGGCAAGCTGCCGCTGATCGACACCCGCGCCGCGCAGATTCTCATGTGGCAGCGTCGTAGCGGCAACAGCCTGTTCGACATCGCCGGCCGGCATACGCTGTGCGAGTGCAGCAAACCAGGTATTGCAGGACTCAGCCAGTGCATTCTCTGCATCGAAGACCGGTTCATCCGCCGGATGCGTGCAAGGCACGCTGCGTCCCCCGATATGCAGATCGCGGCGGCAGTACACCTGGGTTTGCGGCTGCACGAGCCCGTGTTGCAAGGCATAGTCCAGCACAAACGGCTTCATGGTGGAACCTGGAGTGCCGCGCCTCGGCATCCCTTCCTGCGCGAGTATCTTTCCGGAGACAGCGTCCAGCACAACGGCAGAGGCCTGCGTGCGGGCCAGGGCATTGTGCAGCGCCACAGTCGCCGTCTCGGCCTGGAGCACGGCCGCGGTAAGCACGAGGATGGCGAGTGCCGATGATCGAACCCGCATCATCCGTATCGCGGCAGGAAGAGCGAGAAGACCGTGCCGCTGTGGCCTGGACGATCACTGGAATAGAACCGAAGCACGCCTTCATGTTTACCGACGATGCCGAAGGAGATCCAGAGGCCCAGTCCGGTGCCGTTAATTTCCTTAGTGGTATAGAAGGCGGTGAAGATACTCCTGCGTGTCGTCTCTGACATGCCGCTGCCGCTATCGGCCACCGTGATTCGCAGACCTCTGCGGCCCGTCTTCCAGTCGGTCGCTTCACGGCTGCGGATCAGAACCCGGCCGCCGACGTTCTTCATTGCATCGATGGCATTGCCGATCAGGTTATTCAGTACCTGCCGGATATCGTTCTCAAAGCACTGGACCGGCTCCGCGCTTCGATGTTCTTCCACCAGGCGAAGGTTGGAGTTCGTCAGCCTGCCTTGATAGAGAGCCACAACAGGCTTCAGCAGATCTACCGCTGTAACCCAGGTTGGTTTTGTTGCCTGGCGATGAAACCGCAGCGTCTGCGAGGCAATCTGCGAGACCCGCATCAGTTCCTTTTCCGCCAGAATCAGGGCATCGGCTGCCTCCTGCGGTAGTCCCTCGGTATGCTGCGCAAGATAGAGCAGGTTGGTGATCGCTTCCAGCGGGTTGTTGATCTCGTGCGAGATGGAGCTCGCGAGCCTGCCTACAGCAGCCAGCTTCTCGCTCTGGATCAAGGCCTGTTCCGCCCGTTTCTGCGCTGTGGTCTCCATGATCACAGCACCCACCGCGCGTATTGTGCCGTCTTCTCCTCGTACCGGCATATAACTAACCGTCCAGTAGCGATGCTGTCCGGGACGCGTGGAGAGCTCGCCTTCCAGCATGACATTGCGGATGGTCTCGCCCGCGGCTACTCTGCGCAGAATGGGCTCGCACGCTGGCCACAGAGCAGGTGCAATTTCGCGGAAGGGACGTCCGATGATCTGGTCCTGTGGCAGACCGATTACGCCCATCTGTACATCGTTCACTCTCAGATAGCGAAACTCATCCGCTGAATAGAGAGACAGTCCGATGGGCGCCGTCTGGTAGATGGCTTCCAGTTCGGTCCATTGCCGGTATGCCTCGCGCCGGCTTGCCTCCAGCGCGGCCTCAGCCTGCTTGCGTTCCGTGATGTCAGCGATGACTCCAAAGCGATAGCGTCGACCACTTTCACGGTGGGAATAGCGAGCGCGCAGCCAGACCCATCGCACGTTGCCTTCTGTACGCTCGACTCCAGCGGGAAAGATGCGCGATTCATATTCGATGCTGCTGTTGTGCAGCTCTGAGGTTTGTACAACGTCCAGGATTCCATCCCGGTCTTCCGGGTGCAGATGTTCCACCCATCGATCGAAGGTCCAGTCTTCCGGAGTTTGCTCGTAGCCAAAGATCCGTGCGAACCGATGTGAGATCTTGATGTGCGGCGCGCCAAGTTCGTAGGCATAGTATCCGAAGTTCGCCGCTTCCATGGCCAATCGCAGGTTCTCTTCGCTCTCTCGCAGCTCCTGCAACGTGGCCAGATGGACAGTCGACTCCCAGCAACGTACCGCGACCTGTTCGATGAGGTCGATCTCCTGGGGAGTCCAGTGCCGTGCCTCCTGGCTATGAACAGCCAGCGCAGCAGCCAGAGGTTGATTTTTCGGCACAGGAACACACACCAGCGCCTGCACGTCCGCTTGTCGATAGGACTCTCGCGAAGCGGCTATGCGTGGATCGGTCTCGGTGTTTTCAATCACGAAGGTCAGGCCCGCGCGTAACGAGATCATTGCTGCGTCAGAGAACTCACGCGGCCGGATTGCGGGAGCAGGAAATGTGAAGTGCTCCTGATCTTCTCCGAACGAAGATGACTCGTGCTCCCGCTGGCTAAGCTCTGCATAGATACAGCGCGAAGCTCGAAGATCGTCGCGCAGCAGGTCACAGGCGATCCTCGTCACTTCTCCTGCATCCGTGAGCGAAGCCACCGCTGCATCCAGCCGGTCAAGGAAACGGGCGCGGCGGTGAGGAGTCGGAATGGAGGGGGCCTGCTGGGTCATGGATATATTCGTTGAACGATGATACGCACCCTTCCGTAAGGCAAATCAGAAACATGCAGGGAATTCTCAGGCTAGAGCATTTTCCCTGTAGGTGTAATGCAGGGCTTTTGCATCTATGGGCGTTTTCCTCAATGAAAACGCTGCTGCACTCTCCCTCTCGGGATACCCAGCAACAGGAAAAATGCTTCAATTCCCCTCAAAAGTATTCAGCGGCCATGCGTTGCCACGATGGCCAGTCATGGCCCGTGTTGTCGCCCCACACATCGAGC
>Ga0136846_1234006_pt1 | contig 12411 bp, 13 predicted proteins | sample HopSoiMetagenom2_FD_96841 | JGI IMG/M metagenome (GOLD analysis project Ga0136846, IMG submission 96841) | Grasslands soil microbial communities from Hopland, California, USA - 2 Assembly 2016 (version 4) | ecosystem: Environmental > Terrestrial > Soil > Grasslands | place: USA: Hopland...
ATCTGTGGCCTCCGGACAGCGCGGTTGTTCTTGGAATCCGATGATACGCTTAGCAGCTGGCCGCCCGTTTAAAAAGAAAAAGGAGGATTCTTTCGAATCCTCCTTTGGGTGCGTGCTCTGGGTGCTACAAATCAACAGTTTACTGCCCGGACGAGGTGTTGCTCGCGGAAGTCGCGCCAGCCGCCTTCGGAACGCTCAGGTAGACTGAGGCGCTCGACTTGGTTACTTTGTTGACGACGAGTTCTAGAGCTGCGTGGCTTCCGCCAGTGTAGAAGAAGATCGGCTCGTTGACGGAACGATTCTTCTTCTCGAAGCTCTTATCGTCGGCCAGGACGTTGATGGTGTACTGGTTTTTCTTGGTGTTAACGTCCTTCAACTCGACCTGAACGGAGCCGACCTTCGCGGCGCCAGCTTTGCGGGTCACGGTGAATTCAAAATAGTCGCGCTGACCCATGCGGCGGAGCTGTTCGATTTCATCATGATTGCGAGCGATCAGCGTGCCCATCTCCGAACGTGCCATCTGCAGATTATTTTTGGTGGCGTCTAGATCCGTGCGAACACCGTTGACGTCCCCACCCAGCTTGTTCAGATCTTCAGTGTTCGCCTTGGTAGCAAGCTGCGTGTTCATGTTGCTTTCAAGGCCGGTGAGTTTCTTGTCCACCGTGGCGGAGACCACTTTGTTTTGCTTGCGCGCCGCGACGAGTTGAGTTTGCGTAAGGTTAAGCTTGTCGGTGACGACCTTAAGATCGCTCTGTAGCTGCTGGTTGATCTCATCTTCTTTCGCCAGCCGTTGATTGAGAGAGTCCGTCGCCTGTCTCACTGAAGTTTGCGTGCTTTGTTCAATGCTGCTGGTATGGCTGAGGGCCACAGCGCCCACGCCCAAGCCCAGCACCGATACCGCACCTAGAATTCCTACGGCCAAACCTATCCAGCGGGGTGTTCCCGTCGTCGTGGTGGCCTGGTAAGCCGGTTCCTGATAGTCGCTCATGGACTTCGTCTCCTTTGGCGTGTCGCCTTGGCGCGGAGGAGGGAGCACCCCATACACCAAAGACCCTACATACTGTGGGAAAATGCCTAACTCTATCAATGGCAGCGAGTTAGAGCAGGATTGCACGGTGAAAGCGAAGTCTTGGATACGTACTAGTACCAGTAAACATTACCTTCTGCTCGGATGGCCGGTATTTTTTGCGAAGGCGGAGCCGTCTGGCGGGGGAGTCACATAATAGCACGCTAAGATCGCGAGCGAACGCGTATGCCAGTCCGTGCGTAGCTCAATAAGCACCTTTGAATTAGCGAGATACAGAGATGATGATTATGCAGCAGTTACAGCAGTTTCGGGATCTGCGTGGCGGTGTGGGCTGAAATATCGATCAAGCGTGGTGTTGGCCGCGTCGAAAACAAGGTGGCAGTCGCGGCATTCGCTCAGATGACGCTCAATCTCGTTTTCAACGGAGGGCGAGAGTTTGCGCTCTAAGTACCAACAAATCAGATGGATAGTGTCTTTACAGCTCATAATTTTGTTCCAGGTGCGACCGGCACGTACGACCTAGTTGACGAAAAATGGTGCATTTGCGATACCAAAAAAATGCAGCGAAAACGTGCGGGGTATAATCCGCTGAAGAATCAGCGGGATAAGCCGGCTGTAGTCGACAGTTGGAGCGCCAGCCGGGATTGTGGCTCGGCAATCTTTACATCTTCTCCGCTGCTTGTGCGGTTGGACCTGGACCGTTTCAGAACAATTTTACCGTTGCGGAACGACGGTCATCTCGCGCAACGCGGCTATGCGCTCCTCAAGGGGAGGATGGGTGCTGAACAAGGAGGTCAAGCCGCCCAAGCCGAAAAATGGCTGCACGATGCATAGAGCTGCCGTCGCGGGCGCGAGTGCGGTGGTTGGGATGCGCTTGTTATAGGCGCCTAACTTCTGCAAGGCACTTATCAGGCCGTAGGGCTGGCCAACCATGCGGGCGCCGGTCTCGTCGGCGGAGTATTCGCGAGTCCGCGAGAGAAACAGCTGCAGCATCAAAGCTGCAATGGGCGCCAGGATCATCATTGCTATGGCTGCAATACCGCCGCCCTGGCGATCGTCGTCGCGATTTCCGCCATAGCCGCCAAATAGCATGCCCCAACGCGCCATGCTGGCAAGGTAGGTGATCGCTCCTGCAACCGTCGCAGCGATCGAGCTCGTGAGGATGTCGTAGTTTCGAACATGTGAAAGCTCGTGTGCGATTACGCCTTCAAGTTCATCGTCGTTCATCAGTTGGAGCAGACCTTGCGTCACCGCGACGGAAGCATGGCTGGGGTTACGCCCGGTGGCGAAGGCGTTCGGGGCGGCTTCCGGGATCACGTACAACTTCGGCAGCGGCAATCCAGCTTTCTGAGCCAAACGCTCCATGACGGTGTAAAGCCGCGGCAGCTGTTCTCGTGACACCGCTTGCGCGCCGCTGCTCATCAGCGCGATCTTGTCGGAGAAGAAATACGAAACAGCATTCATCACCACTGCAAATGCCAACGCAATCTTCATCCCCGTGGGCCCAGCTAAAGCGTTGCCTGCGATCACCAGCAGCACGCTCAATAAAATCAGGAGTGCGCCAGTCTTCAGAATTCTCATAGATCACCAGTACTTCATACTACGCAAACCAATTGCCGAAATTTCAGTGTAGAGCGCCCGACCCAGAGCCGCAACCCGGGCGCTCCGATGCTCAACGCGCTACAGCGACCTTTGCCGGTGCAGCAGGTTCAAATCGCATCACGTCCTTCTTTCCGTCGCGATCCACTCGCACGCGCTCTCCTGGAAGGACCTTGCCTTCCAGAATTTGCAGGGCCAACGGATCCTGAATCAGCCTTTGAATCGCTCGCCGCAGAGGCCGCGCGCCGTATGCCGGATCGTAACCTTCCGTGGCCACCAGTTCTTTCGCGGCTGGAGTCAGTTCCAGCGTAATCTCCCTTTCCTTCAGCAGGTTCTCTACGCTGCGCAGCAGCAGGTCCACTATATGCTGCAGCTGTTCCTTGCCGAGCGGATTGAAGATCACGATCTCGTCGATGCGGTTGATGAATTCCGGCCGGAACGACGCCCGTAACGCATCCATCGCCTCTTTGCGAGCACGTTCCGGATTGGAATTGCCCAACTCAAAAATTGCTGTCGATCCTACGTTACTGGTCATGACCAGAACCGTATTCCTAAAATCAACTGTGCGGCCCTTTCCATCGGTAAGCCGCCCGTCTTCGAGAATTTGCAGCAAGGCATTGAAAACGTCGGGATGCGCTTTCTCGATTTCATCGAAGAGCACTACGGAATATGGATGGCGCCGCACCTGTTCGGTGAGCTGTCCACCTTCTTCGTAGCCGACGTAACCTGGGGGCGCACCGATCAACCGCGAAACGCTGTGTTTCTCCATGTACTCGGACATGTCGATGCGGATCATCAGCTTTTCGTCGTCGAACAGAAATTCTGCCAGAGCTCGCGCCAGCTCCGTTTTGCCGACTCCAGTTGGCCCGAGGAAGATAAATGAGCCGATCGGGCGTTTGGTGTCCGACAAGCCTGCGCGGCTCCGCCTAATGGCGTTGGAAACGCGCGCCAATGCTTCGTCCTGACCGACTACGCGCTGGCGCAGGCGGTCCTCCATTTTCACCAGCTTCGCTACTTCGCTCTCGAGCAGGCGGCCGACAGGAATTCCCGTCCACTTGCTGACGAGCTTCGCGATGTCTTCTTCGTCCACTTCTTCCTTGAGCATGGGCGCGTTCTTTTGCATTTTCGCGAATTGCTCTTCGGCGTGCTTCAGTTCGCGTTCTGCGGCTGCGATTCGCCCATATCGAATTTCCGCGACTTTCGCGAGTTCGCCGGAACGCTCATAGCGCTGCTCTTCAGCGTGGAGCTGCTCGATTTGCTCCTTCTGTTTGCGGATTTTGCCAATCGCGTCCTTTTCGGTCTGCCAGCGTGCTTTCAATGCGCTGGATTCTTCGCGGAGCTTCGCAAGCTCCTTGTCGATCTGACCGCGACGCTCCTTGGAATGTGGATCCTTTTCCTTCAGCAAGGCCTGGCGTTCGATTTCAAGCTGCATGATGCGGCGTTCGATTTCGTCGATCTCCACAGGAAGAGAGTCGATCTGCATGCGCAGGCTTGCAGCCGATTCGTCGATCAGGTCGATGGCCTTGTCAGGTAGAAAGCGATCAGAGATGTACCGATGCGAGAGCTGCGCAGCCGCAATAATTGCGGCGTCCTTGATGCGCACGCCGTGGTGGACTTCGTAGCGCTCTTTGAGACCTCGAAGAATTGCGATGGTGTCTTCACCCGTGGGTTCGCTGACCAGCACCGGCTGAAAGCGGCGCTCCAATGCGGGATCTTTTTCAATGTACTTCTTATATTCTTGCAGAGTCGTTGCGCCGATTGCGCGTAGTTCGCCGCGCGCTAGCGCCGGCTTGAGCATGTTCGAAGCATCCATCGAGCCTTCGGCGGCGCCAGCACCGACAAGCGTATGCAACTCATCGATGAACAGAATAATCTGGCCATCAGACTCAGTAATTTCCTTGAGCACGGCTTTCAATCGATCTTAAAATTCTCCGCGAAACTTCGCGCCGGCTACCAGCGCCGCAAGATCGAGCGCCACAAGCCGCTTCGTTTTCAGCACGTCCGGCACGTCCCCGGAAACAATTCTTTGCGCCAGGCCTTCCACGATGGCGGTCTTCTCGACACCAGGTTCGCCTATCAGCACCGGATTGTTCTTGGTGCGGCGCGCAAGGATCTGCATCACGCGGCGAATCTCTTCGTCGCGTCCAATCACGGGATCGAGCTTTGATTTTCGTGCTTGCTCCGTCAGGTCGCGCGCATATTTTTCCAGCGAAGCGTAAGTCGCCTCCGGATTCTGCGAAGTAACGCGTTGTGTCCCGCGCACGCTGGTGAGCGCTTGCAAGATGGCTTCGTGCGAAGCTCCGTTCTTCTTCAGGAGTTGTCCGGCGGGATCGCGATCCTGCGCAGCGATGGCCAGAAACATGTGCTCGGTGGAGACGTACTCGTCCTTGAAGTTGTCGGCTTCCTTAAAAGCGCGCTCCAGGACATCGTTCAGAGCACGGCCCATGTGTTGCTGACCAAAGCCGGTGACTTTCGGCAGCCGGCCGATTTCGCGCTCGATTTCCTGTGACAATGCTTCCGTACGAATTCCGAGCCGCGCCAACAGCGGCGACACTACGCCATCGGACTGCGCCACCATTGCGGCGAGCAGATGCACCGGCTCGATCTGCTGATTCTCATGGCGCGCGGCGACTTCCTGCGCCTGCTGCACGGCCTCTTGGGCCTTAACGGTCATTTTCTCAAATCTCAACATATTGCTCCTCACTGCACTTCGTTCTATAAATCGGATTCATCAAGCCAGCAGAAGGACAGCAAAAAAGGGGCTGGCAACGAGGCGAGCCCCTCTCGGATAGTGCGCTATTGCTGGATTACCTGCCGGCCGCTGCAGCAGCAACGCGTGGGGTTTCCGCCCCTGAACCGACGTTAACTTTGATCTGCTTCGGTTTGGCTTCCTCGCGCTTGGGGACGATCAGGTTCAACACCCCGTTTTGGTAATCGGCCTTTATCCCCTCAGGGTTGACCGTGTTCGCCAGCGCGAAGCTGCGACTGAATGCGCCATACGTCCGCTCGACGCGCAGGTAGTTATCCTGCTCGACTTTCTTCTCGAACTTGCGCTCGCCGCGAATGGTGAGCACGTTGTTCTCTACGCGGATATCGAGTTCCTTGGGATCGATTCCGGGCAGGTCTGCCTTGACCAACAGTTCGTGCTCGTTTTCGCTGATGTCAACCGCAGGCGCCCATGCCGTAAGGTTGGATTCGCCTTCATTGCGCTCGAACGCATCAGAAAACAAACGATTGATCTGATCCTGCAGAGTGGTAACTCCGCGAAAAGGTGTCATGGTTCTCATGTTCGCTATGCCTCCAGTTGATAGGTGACTACGCGAAGATCATAAAATATGCGTGTATGATTGTCAAGTACAATTTCACACTGCCCAATAAGTGATAACCGCTTTCATTGCAGTGATGTAGAAGGTGCAAACTCAACTTGAACGGGGTTTACGGTGAGGTGGAATGAGTTCTGCAACCTAGTAGAATGGGAAAGAAGGCCATAACTGCTAGACTTGTGTCCGTGCGCCTCGACGAGTTAGCGTTCGAACTTTCGGCTAGCCAAATTGCCCAACGCCCCTTAGAGCGCAGGGATGCTTCTCGGCTGCTTCAGCTCAACCGCACCCGTGGCGAGCTTACGGACCGGATGTTCGCAGAGCTCCCGGATATGTTGCGAGGGGATGAGCTAGTGGTTCTGAACAACACGCGCGTGATCCCCGCCCGCCTCTTTGGGAGACGCGCAGGCGTGCATTCCGATGCACCATCGAAAGCCACACGCAACGAGCATTTAACCGGCAGGGTCGAGATTCTGTTGACTCGTCAGATCGATGGTGAAATCTGGGAGGCGCTGGTGCGGCCCGGTCGGAAAATGCGCACCGGCGAGCGAGTACTGTTCGGCGATGGCGAACTGGAAGCAGAGATTGTGTCGCGTGGGGAGTTGGGAGCACGTACGCTGCGTTTCGTCTCTCACGATGGATCGAGTGTGCGGGAGCAGATCGAGCGGCTCGGTCATATTCCGTTGCCACCGTACATTGATCGAGCCGACGAGGCGGATGATCGCGAGCGATATCAAACGGTGTTTGCAAAAAATGCCGGGGCAATTGCAGCTCCTACGGCGGGGCTGCACTTTACGCCAGAGGTGCTAAATCAGATTCGAACTCGAGGAGCAGAGATTTGCGAGCTGACGCTGGACGTTGGCTTGGGCACCTTTCAGCCGATACATAGCGAAACGCTTGAGGCCCACGCCATGCATGCGGAGACGTATGAAATTCCGAACGAGACGGCCGAACGGATTGGCATCGCGCAACGTGAAGGACGGCCGATTTTAGCCATTGGCACCACAGTGGTGAGAGCGTTGGAAGATTCGGCGGTACGCGCTGCGGAAGCGGGAACACGCGACCCACTTCTTTCGGGGAGAGCTGAGACTCGATTATTTATTATTCCGGGATTTCAATTTCGCATCGTGACTGGCCTGCTGACGAATTTCCATTTACCGCGCTCGACGCTGCTTGCGTTGGTGTGCGCCTTTGGGGGCCGTGAGAAGGTGCTGGGGGCATACAAACACGCTGTAGAGGCGGGGTACCGTTTCTACAGCTACGGCGATTGCATGTTGATTCGCTGAAGGGGACACCAGCCGAAGGGTGCGGTGGCGACGAAAAGCTGCACTCCAAAGATTATGCGAATAAATTTGTTTTACCTGTTAGCTGAGGCTCCTTCACAAGCTCGGTGAAAGCCATTAAGAGAGAGGCCGGAGCGGCCTCTCTCTCATGCGAAGAAATAAAGATCAAACGGATCGGGAAGTAATCTTACTATTCGTTGAAGACGAATACGCGCTTCTGTCCTGAGAAACGAACTTCCCTGACTTGCCCGTTGTCGCTGAGGAGAACGGCGTCATAGGACGACTTGGCGTCGCGATCTTCCCAACGGCCATCGCTTTCCGCCACCACCTGCTTCCCCTTTTGCACGGTAGCTTTGTTGCCGTCGATCAACAGGCGGTATTCACCGGCCTGGAGGTCGGCTTTGCCGAGTTTCGCAGCCTGCGGAATGTTGATGGTCTTTGCTACCGGTTTGGCGAATGCAGGCACCGTCAGCGCGATTGCGGCGAGCAGTGCAAAACTACGGAGAACTGAATTGGATTTCATGCGTGTCATGTCCTTCCATTTGATCGAGTCAGCCGCAAGACCACATGCTGCAGGATCGAAAAAGTTGACACGCCGGACGGGGCCGAGTAGCCTTCCCCGAACGACACCTGTTCTTCCTGGACTAACGGCCGGAAAGATGCGTGTCAACGCCCCGCGGCTGCCACCGCGGGGTATTTTTTGAACCCTTCGATTCGCCCACAGCAGCCACTAACCGGCTGCACTCCGTATAGACGAGTGACCCCGTGCAATTGTTTCGTTGAATCAATAAAATTTGTGGATGCGAATGTATCCAAAGCGTCATGAAAAACGAGCTGATTTGGCGCGATTTGATGGTGAATTGCTGAATAGTTCATAGAAATTAGAACTTCAGCAGGAATGCGGGCAGCCGCGGTCGCTTTTGGAGATTGCAAGAAGAGAAAGAAACTGGACAGGACACTATAAAGAAGCCTCGGCATAAAGAAGGCTCGGCGCCATCGCCTTTAGGCAGCCTGACGAGCGAAGGGCCTTACGGAAAAATGCGTAGTGCGTTGCGAAATTCGACGAGCTCTCAGCCAACCACTAGACGACGGTTGTAATTCCAACCGGGACACTCGCGGGATGCATCGAAGCACGTGTTCATCTATACTCAGGTGCTCTTTTTTAGACACCACTAATGCGAATTTTGGTTCTCAGCGATCCACACGCGAATTTTACTGCGCTTAGTGCAGCCCTCGAGGCCGTGAACGGACGCTGGGATCGCGCGGTGTGTCTAGGTGATGTGGTTGGATACGGACCGGATCCGAACGAGGTCACCGGCAAGATTCGCGAAATCTGCAGCAAGACCATCCGCGGCAATCATGACAAAGCCGCGACCGATCGGATGGCCACGCACGATTTTAATCCCATCGCAAAAGCGGCGGTGGAATGGACGCGTTCGCGGCTATCTCCTGACAATTTGAAGTGGCTATCGGAGCTGCCTGCCGGACCTCTGGAGACCGAGGACATCGTGCTGGTGCATGGCGCATTTCAGGATGAAGACGAATATGTTTTCACACCGGCTCAGGCCCTGGAGGGTTTGCTGGACTCCACGGCGAGCGTGACTTTCTTCGGGCACACCCATCATCAGGGTGGCTTCTCTTACGAAAATTTCAACTCCCATCTGGAAATACTTAACATTCATCCGCGCCCGTCAGAGCCATTTGCGGCCCTGCGACTGGAAGAAAAGCGTCGCTACCTGTTGAATCCCGGATCGGTCGGGCAGCCACGCGATGGAGATCCCCGGGCGGGATTCGCCATCGCGGATCTAGCGCATAGCGTCGTGGAGTTCTGGCGTGTTCCTTACGATATTTCCGACGTGCAGACGCGCATGCGCGCTGCCCAGTTGCCGGAGCCGCTGGTGCAGCGGCTCGTGGTGGGTCGTTAGATAGCGTCAAGCTCTCCAGGCTCTCTCCCTTTCCTCAGGGCTAACGTGCATAATCGTGGTGCGGTGATTTCGTGCACCAGGATCCACAAATCGAATTGCCAGATCGACTGCAGCCCGAGCATGGGCGCTTCAGTTTTGCGTTGATTCTCGCGGCGGCGGCATTGTTGGTTATCCTCGCGGCCATGTATCTTCACCCGGGTCGCCAATCACCTCCTGATGGCGCGCCGCAAAACGCGCATTTCGCCTTTGGCGCTTCCGAACGCGAATATGCCGCGAAAATCCAAATCGAAAATGTGACCCTCAGCCGCGCAGAAAATTTTCTGCATCAGGAAGTGACCACGCTGAATGGAGAAGTGATCAACGACGGACAGAGATCGATTCGCGGGCTGGAGTTATCCCTCGAGTTTTTCGACGAGATGAACCAGATTGCTCTTCGGGAGACGCGTTCAGTAGTCGTGCCGGGCGCCTCGCCGCTAAGCCCCGGAGAGCGGCGCCCTTTTGAGGTATCGTTCGAGCATATTCCCTCATCCTGGAACATGCAGCCCCCCATCCTTCGCGTTACCGGCTTACTGTTTTAGTGCGATTTTATAGAGTATAGGTACGTACCTCATCTATAATCCAGTGCGTGGCATTAGCTGACGAACTGCAAGCTTCGCTTCGCGAATTATCCTCCGCGCCTTCCGTGGAAGTCCGCGAGAACGGCGGCCGTGTTGCGGTGTTCGCCACTTTGTCGTGGGAAGTGCGCGGCGCCGGGCAAAAGCCGCTGCTGCATCTCTGGTCAGACCAGCATAATTTGACACGGCGAGTGCTGGCGATAACCGATCAGACAGGCCATCGGCTGGCGCTGACGGTAGAGCGTTTTGGCCGTAACAAGCCAGACCGGCTGGAATTCCTGCGCATGGAGTTCGAACGGTCTTCACGGGACATTTCCCGCGAGGAGGCTTGCGCGCTGCTCGCGCGTATCCTCACCGAACAATTCCCGGATGAAAAGCTGGAATTGCTGACCGCGGCTCAGGATCTGGAGCATTCCCTTTCCGGCAGCTACGCTCGAGGATTGTTGCGAAGCGGCTCTACACAGTGGGCGGTCCTCGCATTCCTTACCGGGGAATCAGCCGCGCCAGTCCATCACGCGTTGACTTTTGGATTGTTGTGGCTTGACCGCGTACAGAAGTCGTCGAGCCGAGGAATCGTTGCTGGACTCCGGCTAATCGTGCCCAAGGACGCCGGCCGAGTGTTCTCGCATTATGCGCAGGCACTGAATGCGGGATTGCATCTACAGATATATGAGCTCGATCCGTTGCGCGAGAACCTGGGGAGAATCGATCCGGGCTCGGCGGGCAATCTCGATTCGTGGCTGGTGCCGAATCGCGAATCGCAAGCGCTGCTGGAGCGCGCGAAATCGGGGCTCGGCAGTATTGTCGCGCTGTCACCGCAAGCAATCGCCGTACACGTCGCTGTGCAATCGCGTGAGGTGTGGCTGCGTTTTCGGGGATTGGCGTTTGCTTACTGGGATGACGGCAAAGTTTGGTTCGGTGTCGGCGACCGTAAGGAACTACTCACGCCGGCGTCGCAACCTGCGCTAAGACATTTAGTAAAGGATTTGGAGAATCACCGGGATTCGGCAGCGTCAGACAGGCGGCATCCCCTATATCGTCCACAGTCGGAACGCTGGCTGGAATCGATCGTTCGCGAGGACGTCACTCGCGTCGACGCAGATCTGGATTCGCGATTTTCCTACACGCAGGTATTTGCAAATGGCGGGGGCCAGAGTGGAATTTTAGATGTGCTGACGACTACGCGGACCGGCCGTCTGGCGATTCTAGAGCTGAAAGCCACGGAGTACATACATCTACCACTGCAGGCGGCCGACTATTGGCTGCGAATCCGGCGACACCAACTGCAAGGTGACTTTGCAAGCCACGGATACTTCTATGGAATTCAGCTGCAGGATACACCACCGCTGGTGTACCTGGTCGCACCGGCGTTGCGCTTTCATCCGACGACCGAGATCTTATTGCGGTATCTTTCACCGCAGATTGAGTTTGTTCGCCTTGGGATTGTGGAGGACTGGCGGCGAGGTGTTCGCGTGGTGATGAGGCGTTAGCAGACGATATCGTTGCGGCTGCGATTTAGCTTTCGCTAATTTAATCTGCAATTCACATTTCGGTTGGTGCTGTACAACGACCAGGACTAGAATGACCGCACTTGCACCAGAGGCCGGCGTCGTGAATTTTTCAGCTACGATCCGACACAACGGAGAAGTTTCGATTATCGACCTTACCGGGCAGCTCACTTCGTTTGCCAGCGGAGCTCTACGCAACACCATTGCGGATTTGATAAGACAAGGACGCAAGAAAATCGTGCTTAATGTCGGCGACGTGGCGTATTTGGACAGCTCAGGTGTAGGAGAATTGGCGAATTGCTACATGAGCGTGATCAAGCAAAGCGGGGAAATGAAAGTAGTGGGCCTAACCGCAAAAGTGGAAGAGATATTGAAGATTACGCAGTTATATCGAGTTTTTCAGGAATTTCAGAATGAAGAAGCGGCGCTGAGCAGCTTTCCCCGACACGAATAAGAAACAGCGTAGCAGCGTCGTAGATCACAGAAGTCTTCCTCACCCCACAGAGACGCCGCATAGGATCGGGTCGGCCGTACGAAGGTCATCCGAGAATATCTCGAAAAAAGCGTTCTAAAAGGAGAGAAGCAGTTAAGGTTTTGGCCTTAACTGCTTCCCGGGGTGTGTCCTCGAAGTGGTTAGTTAATACTATAGATGCATGCCAGCAAAAAAGGTTTCCCTATTTGTGTGAAAGTTTTTTAACTAAAAGTAGTGCAAAACCATTAGTAGAAAAGGTACTTACGCCAGCGATCGTCCCGATGTCCGATTAATCTCATCAACTGCCGGGAAGTATGCAAAGTAAAAGGCCGCGGCTTACGGGCCAGCTTGAGACCTGCTTCTTCCGGAGTACGGTCGCCCTTGCTGTTGTTGCAGCTGTAGCAGCAGGCTACCAGGTTTTCCCACGACGAGCGCCCGCCGCGCGAGCGCGGGAGTACATGGTCGAGGGTAAGCTCCGACCCCGGGAAAATACGGCCGCAAAACTGGCATGTATTGCGATCTCGAAGGAGAATGTTCTTTCTGGATAGCGCCCTGCTCTGCTGCGGTATATGCCTGTACGCCAAAAGCCGGATTACGGACGGAACGCGGTGTGCGTGCGCTGATGAATGTACCTCAGCATTGTGAACTTCTTCTGCCTGGGCC